>Ga0214917_10000152_pt1 | contig 82922 bp, 73 predicted proteins | sample LL_1208_BB_MetaG_FD_177983 | JGI IMG/M metagenome (GOLD analysis project Ga0214917, IMG submission 177983) | Freshwater microbial communities from Lake Lanier, Atlanta, Georgia, United States - LL_1208_BB | ecosystem: Environmental > Aquatic > Freshwater > Lake | place: USA: Georgia | collected... | reverse complement strand
TTGAACCCCCTGTATTTAACAAACGACTCTTCCTTCTATGACTCCTTACACCTCTCTACAAACCCATCTTAAGGATTAGGATGAATCCTTAAGTGTCCGGATCTGATGCGTGTTGGGTTTTGGGAGCTCATGTGATTCGAGTGGCGGTTGTGTCTATTATATATCACAGCAGCTGACGGTGAGGTCGGTTCGTGTGGACACCATGTAGAACTGGAGTCCGATGAGGATGATGCCGAGGAGGATTCCCATGTAGTTGACGAGGCTCCTGGTGTCCATGAGTCGTTTGATGTTGTCCTCACTTATCTGGGGTGAGTGGATCGTGGCGCCGATGCCTCTGTAATTGGTGACGCTATAGTTCTTCCATATCAGCCAGAGCAGGATGATGGCGAGGTAGAACCAGGATCTCTTGGGCTGCTCACGGAATCCGGGTAGGGGGTTGGAGAGGAAGCCCGGCTTACTGCGGATATGCCGCTTGGACCCGATCACATGGTACCGCGTCTCACAGACCAGGCGGGAATTCACCGTCTGCTTGAGGTTGCTGATGCTCTGATAATCGAGGCTGACGGCCGGTATGTCTCTTCCGGTGGGGAACCCCATGAGCGATGTGAGCGTGCTGTTCCTGGATATGGTGAAGGGGCTGTTGCTGGACAGATCGAACTTGTTGTCGATGAATGACACTTCGATGGGAAGACCGGCATCGTTGAACCGCTGGTTGAGTTCGTTGACGAGCGTCTGTGCGCTCACATTGAGATCGGTCGTCGTCCTGATGGTCTTGCCGTTGATGATCAATGTATTGTCCGCGTCGGTGATCGCGAGGGTGTCATAATTGAAGAACCAGGAGATGATGCCGGGGATAAAGATGATGTAAATGACCAACCAAAAGAGGAACACAGAGACCCATTCGGTCTGCGATGTTATATGAAAGAATGCCGTTATGGAATTGGTGCTATAATACTGTCCGGCCGATACAATCATCGCCGAGCATGCCGCTATAAAGAGGATCAGTGGTATGAGCATCCTATAAAAACTTCTCAGTGTCCACAGCCTAAAGTCATCGTACAGGTTTGCATAATGCAGTCGTTTTAAAAAGTTCATGGTGCTGGTTTTTTTTCAGGCAATTTTTTTTTATTCATGATAAAAAAACAAATGGCTCGACCAGACGAAGTCGTCACCCAATTACAAGTAGATGAAGGTCAATATCAGGATGAACCCACTCGTAACAACGACTTCCCCGAAAGTATAAACACGTTCGGGTACCTGATCATGAGCCTCATAGGCACCGTGAGCTGTCTGCTCATCACCAAGTAAGTAGTCTAACATCGGATATGGAAAATGACAGGGTTGAAACTCAGGGTTGGAACCGCTTTAAAGCAATGACCGAAATGACTTAAAGACATATCACGTCTTTAAGCCGTCTCATCAATAATCTGCAGATGGTTTCAACCCTGTTGAAACTAACCCCCATCAAAATTTAACACGGCTTAAGAACAACATCGTCTTCTTAAGCCGGCGTAAAGTTGGTTTCAACCCTGGACAATGATTGATATCACGACGGACTATCAATCAATCAAAAAGAAAGAAAAACTGAAGAAATAAATTACTCCTCCTACACCACAATACGCAATGCCTCCTCTCAAGTATGAACGGATGGATCCGATCACTCACATCCACAAGAGGACGGACATGTACATTGGCAGCCCGATGAGCGCATCTCAGCCGTCTGAAATCGTCCTGAATGACGGGCGGATCGTGCGCATGGCCGATCCCGTGTACTCGGAAGGCCTCCTTAGGATACTGATCGAGCCGCTAAGCAACATGATTGACAATGTGAGAAGATCGTCAGAGATGGGCGTCCGGTGCTCCAGGATGGAGATCGAGGTCATGGACGACGGGGTGGTCAGGATGTGGAACGACGGCGTGGGGATCCCGACGGGTGTCGGGGAGGACGGTGCGCCGATCCCACAGATGATATTCGGGACGCTGCTCACATCGTCCAATTACGATGACGGCGAGGCCCGGTTCACAAGCGGGAGGAACGGCCTGGGCGTCAAGCTGACGAATGTGTTTTCGAGATGGTTCGAGGTCGAGATCGGATCGCCCGGGGAGGTCTATTCGCAGAGGTGGGAGGACCACATGAGGGTCGAGAAGCCGCCCGTCATCCGCAGGAAGAAGAACGCCAAGACCTACACCATGGTCAGATTCCTCCCCGACTATGCCTTCTTCGGGGATGAGACAATGTCCAGCACGATCCGTCTGCTCCTGGAGAGGATCAGCCACGACACGGCGGCGGTCGCCGGGATCCCGGTGGTGTGGAACGGCGAAAAGATTGTCTACAAGAGCCCCAGAGACTACATCACACAGAGGGCGACGATCAACAAGGGCGAGATCGTCCACTTTACGATATCACTGGCATCGGAACAGAGGGTGGATGTCGTGCTCGCGTCCATGCCGATATCGGATAATATCATAATGGCGTTCTCGAACGGCATCTACAATCGCGACGGCGGGGTCCATGTGGATGCGGTGTCGTCCGAGCTCTTCCGACGGATCCTCGCTCGTCTCGGGAAGAAGTACGGGGACCTGACACAGAAGGATCTGCGCCCTGGTATGCTTGTGTGCGTATCGGCGTGGCTGATCAACCCGTCCTTCACATCTCAGAACAAGACGAGGCTCGCGTCTCCGTCCTTTACGGCCACGATTGACGACAAGATCATTACGACCATTTGCACCAAGTGGCCCATGTACAGGCGACGCCTGGACGAGGTCGTGGCGGAAAAGGCGGAAAAGTCGATGCGCAAGGCGGAGAACAAGAAGCGGTCGGCGGTTGTCCGCATCGACAACCTCGACTCGGCCAACCTCGCGGGGAGCAAGCGGTCGTCCGAGTGCACCCTGATTCTGTGTGAGGGCCTGTCGGCCAAGACATACGCCGTGACGGGGCTCAAGACGGGGTGGGACGGCCGCAGGGGCAGGGACTACTTTGGCATCTACCCAATCCGGGGCAAGCTGCTGAATGTGCGCAACGCGAGCGCATCGGGCGTCGCACAGAACAAGGAGATCACGGACCTCGTCAGGGCCCTCAACCTGCGCAGGGGGGTCGACTACAGGGACGATGAAGCGTTCAGGACGCTCAGTTATGGGAGGATCATGATCATCACGGACAGTGATGTCGACGGCCTGCACATTGCATCCCTGATCATCAACGCCGTCCACGTCCTCTTCCCAACCCTGACGCTGCGCACCGAGCCCTTTGTGTTCTGGATGATGACCCCGGTCGCCAAGATCTACCTGGGGCAGCGCGAGGTGCGCACCTACTACACCGATCATGAGTACCAGGCCGATCTGGTCGAGACAGAGGCCGTCAAGAACAGGCGGATCAAGTACTTCAAGGGGCTCGGGACGTGCACCAATGATGAGGTGCTCGAGACCTTTGGTCAGAAGGTCGTGTCGTTCGTGTGGGACGACAAGGCGGGCGATGCGCTGACAAAGGCGTTCTCGTCATCCCAATCGTCGGAGCGCAAAAAGTGGATCGAGGCATTCGCGGGGCCGGAGGGGAGCATTGTCCCGGACGTGTCGTACACGGTAACACAATTCATCGATCAGGAGCTCATCCGATTCTCGATCGACGACTGTCGGAGGAGCATCCCGTCGCTATGGGACGGGCTCAAGGAGTCCCAGCGCAAGATCCTGTTCGCCATGTTCAAGAAGAATCTGAAGGAAAAGTCCATGAAGGTGGCACAGTTCGGGGGCTATGTTGCCGAGGTCTCGAATTATCACCACGGCGAGGAGAACCTGTACGACACCGTCACCAAGATGGCCCAGGATTTTGTGGGCACGAACAATATCCCGTTGTTTGTGAGGGACGGGCAGTTCGGGTGCCTGGATCCATCAACCCCGGTCCTCACATGGGACAGGGGCATCCTGTCCGCCGATCAGATCCGGATCGGGGACACCCTGGTCGGCGACGACGGTCGTCCCAGGAGGGTGCTGTCGACGTGCTGCGGTGTCGACAGCATGTTTGAGATCGACATGATCGACACGGGGGACTCGTACAAGGTCAATTCGGAACACATCCTGACGGTCCATGATTCGCGGACCGGTCATACGGTCGATGTCCCGATCCGAGATCTCGACCCGTCCGTGCACTTTGGGCTGTGCTGTGGGAGCGTGATCGGGTGGCAGTATGCGGAAACCCGGATCGATCCTCTCGATGCGGGCCGGATGATCGGGAACGGATCCACGCTGCATAATATCAACGACTTTATCCTGAACTCCGGATCGGTGCGGGAGCAACTTCTCAATGGCATCATGGAGGCACACCCCGTCGATCCTGCCGCAGAGGGCATTGTGCGGTTTGTAAACAGGACGCTGGGCAGGGACAAGGCGGTGTCGAGGCTGATCGTCCGCCCGGTCGGTAGAGGCCCCTTTGTTGGATGGGCGGTCGACGGGAACGAGCGCTTCCTGCTGGGCAATCTGGTCGTCACCCACAACAGCCGATCGTACAACGGCAAGGATGCCGCTAATGCGAGGTATATCCACACGAGAATGGAGCCCATAACCCGCCTCATCTTCTGCCCAACGGACGACGCCCTCCTGGAGAACGTCATTGATGACGGGGACGGCGTGGAGCCGGTCCATTATGCGCCCATCATCCCGATGATCCTCATCAATGGGTGCACGGCGGGGATAGGGACGGGCTGGTCGTCATTCATCCCCACCTTCCACCCCGCACGGCTCATCAGGGCCGTCATGTCGTTCCTGAGGAACGGATCCCTGCCCCCATCCGACGATTCGACATGGGAACCGTGGTCCAGGGGCTTCCGGGGCGTCATACGAAGAACGGGGGAGGAGGGGAGGTTTGTCGCCGAGGGCATCATGGACAGACCTGGCACATGGTCGCCACCGCCCGGGATGAAGGCGGGCAAGAAGGACTTTCGGGTGCGGGAGATCCCCGTCAAAGAGTCGATCAACAAGTACAAGGAGTTTCTGGAAAAGATGCAGGAAGAAAAAAAGATACGAGCCGTCCGCAACTTTTCAACCGCAAACGACGTCTGCTTCCTCTTTGAAGCCGTCGACGGATTCACCCCCAACCTCCAAAACATGAAGCTCTCCTCCGACATCCTGACAACAAACATGGTCGTCTTTAACGAGCATGACCGTTTGGAGCGATTTGGGAGTGCGCGTGAGATGGTCCGGCGGTTCTGTGAGGCGCGGTTGGAGATTTATGTGAGGAGGCGGGAGTGGCTCATCAACAAGACCCGGAGGGATCTGACGATCCTGAAGAACCGTCGGCGGTTCATCACGGAGGTGAATGAGAACAAGATCGTCATCTTCCGGGTGCCGCACGAGGAGGTCGAGGCACGGCTGAGGAGCAGGGGCTACGATGAGCAGGAGGGAGGTGGGTATGCCTACCTGACGGAGATGCGCATCACCCAGTTCTTTGAAAAGAATTGGGCGAGGCTGGGTGCAATGATCGAGCGTCTGGAAAATGCACTCCGTGTGCTGACGGCCGCCTCCCCCAAGGATCTGTGGGTGTGGGACATTGTCGCATTCATCGACGCCTATGCGGGCATTTACGAGGATGGAAGCTCCCTCAGGGATGAGTTTTCGGCCGCCGCGGCTCCGGCTGAATCGGGAATGGCAATCTCGGGATGGTCGGAGGATATCTGATGACAGTCATCGATGCACAATAGCACAATCGCGACAAAAACAAACTTGGAGAGCATGTCCAGCAACGAATACATAATCATGATGATGAGCCAATCGTCATGGATCAGACCAAACACCTGGATGATCCACACGATTGGGTACATGAGCCATGTCGTCATCAGAAATCGGGTGACCAACAGAGCCCTCTTCTGGTGTTGAATGTCCCGGATCGTAGAGTAATCCATCTCAATAAACAGAAAGTAGAGGATGGGCAGGAGACAGATTATCGATGCGGCCATGTACACACACGTCATGATGACAGATCCGGCGTAATGACCAAGCACCCCCATAATGATCATGAGCTCGTCAAAGAGACACATCATATATATGTTGATGGGATCGATGTCGCTCATGCTCCCCAGTATGATGAGCTCGACCATTGTGGTGAGCGCCCACTCAATGTATCGGATGATATCATCATCCAAACAGATCATGGCCGCATACGCAACGCTCGCAAAAGACGATATCGTAAAACACATGTAATGATAGAACCGATGGTTCGGTGTCAACCTGAGCGAGCTGTAAAAGATGGATGCCGACGTCGCAAACATTATACCACTCATGACCGACGACACAATGTCCTTCATCTCCTTTGTTATTCGATCCCATCGCTTAAGCCGAGGCAGCTGCATGTGATGGGTGCGATGGATCGGAGTATCCGTGAGCATGCGCGGGCGATAAGGCGGTGCTCCTCCTGTGTATCGGGGGTCGATCGGATCTGTATGTAGTGAATCCAGCTCCTGACGGTGCCGTTCATGTAGAGTCGGGACGGCGTGTTCCCCTCGGGCAGGACGGCCCTCGCCTGCTCCTTGGCGATCCCATGATCGAGGGCCCACCTGTAGGCGTCCGCCGAGGTCCTGATGACGTCCTCCTGTATCAACGCCCACTCCTTCTGAATCGGATCGTCCTCGTCCATCGGCTCGCTCGCCTGACGATTCCGGGTGCCACCGGCTCTGGCGGGTCGTATGACCGGCGATTCCTCAACGACGCTGTAGCGCTGGCTGAACTCCTGGAAGCTGAAGGACCTGTGCCGGAGGATCTGTCTCGCAATATCCCGCGTCGTCGTGATCTCGATGCACACGCTCGCCATCTCGAACGGCGACCAGTGCTGGTTGCGCACCAGGAATGAAAGGAGACGGTCCACCCCCTGACCCGCAGCCTGCGACGCCGGGTTCGACACCCTCGCACAATACACAATCATCTCATCAATGGTCGAACCACCCCCCCCATCCGGCGGCTGCGAATAATACACCAGCCTCGCCCCATTCATCCTCCTTTCCACACCCCACCCTCAAGCCCTTAACTCATCCTTGATGATAGGAAATCCAGACTTTACCCGTTGAAACCGGCTTAAGAATAACATCACCTTCTTAAGCCGGTTTCAACCCTATTGAGAGTCTCTTTAGATTTGGGTTGAATCGGGATCAGGGGCATCTTTTTGGTATTGGCGGAAGAGTTGGAGGTCCGTTCGAGACCATTTGATCCCCCTGCTCCTTGGGTTCAGAGGATTCTTCCACAACCCATAGCCATAGATGTGATCGACGCCCCCGTGAGGATGCAGCCGAGCCAGGGCTTGCAGTGCTCTTTGCTTATCGGTCCGATTCATGCCCGTTTCTCTAACAAGATGATGAATGCCTTAAATCCATCAAACCTTCAGTGTTAGAACCAACTTTAATACGGCTTAAGAACAACATCGTCTCCTTAAGCCGGGCTAAAGTTGGTTTCAACCCTGTGCGACACTCTGAAAAAAAGTATTGTTGTCGTAGTAGTAGATGAACAATGATTGATTATCGGGACTATTTTGATGAGAACATGTTTCTTCAGAATGGAACGAGCGCCAGCACGGCACTGAGCATGCTAATCTACTTCAACATGAAGATATCGGGCGTGCGACCATTCCTCCCACTCCTTCTGAATAACGGCTCGGACATTAACAATGACAGGACGGCCTTGGATGCTCTTGTCCGCTTCGGTATATGCCCCGCATCGCCACTATCATCCCCAGAATGCTACGAGTTCGCGAGCCGGCACCCACTAAAGATCCGATACCACAGGGTGAACACAGCTCGTGAGATCATCAATGGCCTGTTGGAGCAGCGCGTCGCATGGTGCATCGACAAGGAGCATTCATTCCTGATTATCGGGGCGACCGATGATGATCGTCTCATCATCCTGGACACCAAGGGGGAGGGCGGGTCCTTCCACGTGGACGATTTTGAGCGCATGGCATCGGTCGCCTACCATGTGGACACGGACATTGGAGGCATGGATAGGAGCCACGATCGGATGCTGAGATTGTCGCACGACCTCGTTCGAGCCATGACCAAGGGCGTCGATGAGTCCCACAATCACAAGCACAGCGAGGAGGTGCTGTTCTGGTCCAACGAGATCATGCGACGGGTGGACACCAAGAAGCTGAGCAGGTGGGAAATCGAGATGATCGGGCACTGCTGCATCCTCCACGATCTCCTGGATCGCAAGTACAATATTCGTGGAGCCGAGGGCGCGGTCGCATCCCACCTGAGGCGCCTCGGGTATACCGATGAGATGACTAGGGTCATGACTGATATCATGACGTCCCTGTCGTACCACAAGACGGTCCATCGAACAGGGACGACGTTCCCGGACTGGATCCACGATGGTTATTGGAACGTCTACCACATTGTCCGGGAGAGCGATCTCCTCGCCTCGTTCAATCTGTGGAGGATGATCGACTTTGGCAGGCACCGCAGGGGGATCACGGACCCCGACACTCTGTCGAACGACGCCATCAGGATGTTTTTAGAGAGGATGGACACGCTCATCGAGAAGGGCGCATTCATCCTCTCGATCGATATCGCCCAATCGCTGAGACTGATCTGCCGTCTGCGCCTGCCCATCCTCCGTCGCGCGGTGCACGATGATCACCCGGACATTCTCCGGATCGTCAACTACCTCGATATCGACGAGATCATACAGCAGCAGACGAGTTTGTCAGAATAATAATCTGTCGAGAAGCGATTCAGATTAAAAAAAATTTTGAAAATATAAAATTTTATATTCTTTAGAATTTTTTTCATTGTCGATTCTTTTTTTTTTGATTCAATCTGATCATCGACCCTGAGATCGGATATGGAGAGCAAAGATGATGCTCGGGAACGGAACATAAAAGATGGGTTCGCAGATGAGAAGGTAGCCATTGGGGGTTGAGCCACCAGGGTTGAAACCAACCCCCATCAAACTTTAATACGGCTTAAGAACAAGATCATCTTCTTAAGCCGACCTAAAGTTGGTTTCAACCCTGACCTCGAGGCCCTGGTACTGGAAGAATGGCATGAAGTAATAGGCTTATGGTTCCTCCTCCTACACATTCTTATAGATCGCCGATGCCGATACCCGTCGAATCCCGCTCGGATCAGCATATAGCGGCACTGACTCATAAACGCATCCAGTAAACGTCCACACACGTTATAATGCCATGACCACTCAGATTCTTGGAGAATATCGAGAGCCCCAACGCTCAAACAACTCGTTCAGAAAGCCCACGGGGGAGCTCCGAATTCCGATGACATATCATAAGGTTAAGCACGGGTGTTTCTGAGGAGTGGGCCTGTCGATCCTTCATTGCGTCCGTCCGCGACACATATACTCCGATCAAATCAGAATTGAGAATTTATAAAAATTTTTTCATGATAACATAAAATGTCAGGAGTGTGGCGGCAACCATTTCATTTATCATATACGTCATTTGTTGTATAATCGCGACTGTTTACGTCGAGATGAGTATCGTCAAGGATGAATTTACGAGGCAGGAAAGGAAGTTCATCATAGATCTGCTCAACATTACTCAATTTGGATTTTTAACAGCACTTGTGCCGTTCTTCGGATTGATCCCATCATTCATCTCTGCCTTTTGGATCTTCAACTCCAAAAAGTGGCAACCAATTGTTGAAAAGAGTGAGTTGATGAAGAGATACAGAGCCCTCGTGATACTAGTGTGGGTCTCTACACTTATTTTTGACTTATCCCTGATTTTAATTATGAATTTTGCACCACAACGACAGAGTCAGGGTTTAAACGAAGTTTAGCCCGGCTTAACGAGGTGATGGTGTTCTTAAGCCGGATTAAAGTTTGATGGGGGTTGGTTTCAACCCTGTATCACAACGACAAACGATTGAATGAGCGATCAGGACCTGTGTATCGGAACGATTATACACCCGACCCCGATTTGAAGGAAATAACCGAGGTTGGTGCTTGCGCTTCAATCGGATGATGTGAAGAGTCATTGTAAAGTATCCTCGGATTCAGTTTGATTTGGATACCACAAATTCACTAAACCCTGTTCAGATCTCATCTGATTCTTTCAATCCACCTTAAGGATTAGATAATAAATATCCTTAAGTGTTTTTGAAATCGAGTATGTTAATACAGGGTTGAAACCAACCCCCATCAAACTTTAATACGGCTTAAGAACAAGATCGGCTTCTTAAGCCGGCCTAAAGTTGGTTTCAACCCTGTGTTAATACGGTTGTATCTAAGAGTCATCGGGTTGTTCGCGGACGGTGCACTTGAGGTGGTGGATGCGGAGCGGGGTGGTTCTGCCGATGCGGAGGGCGCGACCGATGATCTGTCGCTTCATGCCGTCGGGCATTTCGTGGTAGAGGACAATGTCGGTTGCTTCTTGGAGGTTGACTCCTGCGCCGTGCTGGACCGAGTTCATGAACAGGATCTTCTTTGTCCCCTCCTTGAATTCCCTGATCGCCCGTATCCTGGACTCCATCCTGCCGTTGAGCTCGGTGTACTCGACGTCCTGCAGGACGTCCCTGATCATGTTGAAGGTCTCGTCATAGGACGAGAAAATGATAAAATTGCCCTCATTCTCAATGATGCGCCGGAGGGCGTCCACCTTGCTCACCTGATGGCTCTCACCCGATTTTTCGGGATGATCCGCTTGACGGTCATCGTCCAGCCGGACGCCCATGTCGTCCATGTACACGAGCTGGTTGGATGCGAGCCTCCGTCTGCACATGGGGCACCCGGCCTGGTCGTTTGTCGGGGTGCTGAACCACTTGAGGATGCACGCCCCACAGAAAATGTTCTGACAGCACGTCAATAGTATGGGCTCGACGTAGTGGTTGAAGCAGATGTGGCACTTGTTGTCCTGGATGACCCGCGAAAGACGGTTCCTCAGCCTGGAAATGTCGTCATCGAGCGCGCTGATCTTGTCGTTCAGCTTCTTGATCCGAGCGGCCGTCTCACCCATGCGCTCGGCCCTCTCGAGCTTCCACCGGCTCCTCCTGAGCGCCTCCTCCTTGTCGTGCATGACGAGCTGGTACAGGTTGGATGTGGTGGACCCGCCCATCGCCCTGACGGCGCCCTCAATGTTCCCGGCACTCACCATGTCCTGGACGATGGGCGAGATGAGGTCGCGGACGATCCAGACGGGCGAGTCGTGGCAGTCGTGGATAATGTCCTGGACGGGGGGCAGGACATAACTGCACTTGACAAACTCGTCCGGGTTCTTGATGATGAGGTGCTTGTAAATGTTGTAGTCCATGTAGGAGCAGAAGATGGAGCTCAGGAAGTTATTGGAGCCCCTCTGCTGGTACAAGAGCATCTCCGGGGTCGCCGACATGAGCCACATGAAGCCGCACACGATCGGGCGCATCGAACGGATCTTGCAGTGCGTCGGATCATCATAGACAAACCTCTTCCACGCAATGTTGGGAAACCTCTGAATGAGCGCATTGAACAGCTGAGGACTCACAACGACCACGTCATAATCGGCCGGCTCGAACTGATCGCACAGGCGGATTGTCGATACAATGATATGGCGCAGGCGCGTATGGGAGAGCTCGTCCTTCCACTGCGACAGGATCGTGGGCGGGGCGACCACAAGGGTCGTCGCCAGGCGCCTGAAGCACGCGATCGACTTTTTTATCACACAGCCATTCCCCAGGACGTTGGTGATGCACGACTGGACGTGCTCCTCCATCGTGTTCCACGCCATCCTATCCCGCAGTATCAGACCGAGCATCGCCACCGTCTTGCCGTATCCCGAAATGTCCGCGTAAATGCCGAGGCGGAGCTCAATCTCGTAATGATGCGCCTTGATATGCTTGTCCGCCTCCCTCTCCTCCATCATCAGGACGGCCTCCAGCTGATGCGGGTACAGAGTCTTTTGCATCCCGTCCACAGACAGCATCCCCCTTTCTCTGATATTTTTTTATTTTTATTAGACCCAACCCCTCATTCAAACATCATCCCCTTAAGCCACCTTATCCTTTGATTGGGAATTCAGCACCAAACCAGTTCGCGTGAACTTGCTCTCCCATTCTGTAAACCCATCTTACGGATGTGCAATCGGCGTTCTAAGAGATGAACAGATGTATGTAATCAGGGTTGAAACCAACTTTAATGCGGCTTAAGAACACAGTTGTGGTTTCACCCCGAATAAGACTTGATGATATTCGAATATATTCACATGGTATATATAGAGAGAGGGACAGAATGATTCCATTCGACCATACATCGTCGTGCGGTGTCTTGTTATGCGACTGGGTGAATGAGTGGGTCGCTACGATCAACAGGACGCCCGACACGGGTCCTACGTTTTCATCGAGGTGGCATTTTGTGTTTGCCATGCTCGTCTGGAACAACTATCAGGCCATTTCCGAAAAGGCGCGCTACCTGGACGGGTTCCCGTCGCCATCGGACACGGGATCGGCGGGAGAGACCATCATGGTCGCTCTCGAGTGCGTCATTCCCGATATCTTTGAACTGCTGAATGCATACATCAGGACGGTCGACACCGCGTCTGTCGAACGGATCCACGCCGAGCACCTGAGGCGCCTGGGCGTCGTCGAGCCGACATCGGAGGCATTCCTGGCCCTGCGGGCGGCTCTGATGAGCGCGTCGACCGTTTACGCCGGGCAGCGCGACAAGGACGGCTGGAAGACCTCAAATATACCACCGGGAAAGATCATCAACGCGGGCTACTACCTGAACGTCCTGCTGGCACAGAACATTGGTGCCTTCCCCGATTATCGATCGTGGACCCCGCTCATCCTACCCAACGGTCGCAGACAAAAGTACCTGACGCCCGGCTTTGGCCGTGTCAGCTCGTGGCTCACGCCCGACCAGTGGGATCGCCTCGATATTCTGGCGAAGAACACCATAACCGATCCCATGGTGGAGGCACCACAGGTCGCACAGGTCACGTCGGATCTGACCGATTACGACAGGATGCTCGCCGAGTTGTGGGCGGGAATAACCCCCGGACGGTGCAATCCCCCGAGCATGTGGATGCTCATCCTGTCCATGCTCATCGGATCCGATCCTCTTCGATCGCTCGATGACTGCATCACGCTGATCGCCGGGATCGGGGCGTGCCTGTTCCATGCCGGCGTCGTTGCGTGGGAGTTCAAGTGGCGCTTCCAACAGGCCAGGCCCATCCAGATCGTGCGTCTCCAGAACGCATTCAGCGACATGACCGACTGGCGGGGCCCGGTGAACGGGTCGCTGTGGACGCCCTACCAGGAACCATGGTTCGTTACGCCGCCATTCCCGGACTTTCCGAGCGGGCATTCGACGTTCAGCTCGGCGTGCTCGACATTCCTGTCCCGCTTCTTCCGATCCGACTATATCAGCCTGTCCGGGGATAGTGCGAGCGGTAAGCTGTTCTTCCGACCGATATCACCATTGTTCGACGAGACGCCCGATGATTACCCGTTCACGATTCACGACATGTGCATACCGGCCGGGGCCAGCCGCATACTCCCTGGGACGGTTCCGGCCACGCAGATGAATATGGGATGGTCGACGTGGTCGGCCCTGGCGGCCGCCATCGGATCGTCCAGGATCTATGGGGGCATCCACTACCCCGGGAGCAACAACGGCGGCCTGATCCTCGGCGCGTCCGTCGGGAATATCATGCACACAGAATTAATGACTGAATGAGAGTTGAATCAAATGGTAGATACCAGGCGGTTTTTGTTTGATGTCCACATAAGCATCCCGCCTTGGTGGTTGGGCGGGTCATTGATAAGGAAGATTACCGATCATGTGAGCGGCAGATACACGAAGCGGTGCCTTCCAGCCCACGGGTACATATCTTCCATCCGCAGAGTCCATTACCGGGGAGACATGATCATCAGCCCCACGAACGGACACACCTCCTGCCGCATAGGATTCATCGGGGAGTGCACGCTGATCATTGCGGGTGCGCACCTCACAGTAGAGGTGTCCATGGTGTCCATACACGGTCTGCTGATCATCGAACCCCAGGTCATGATCATCGTGCCCACGCGCTACCTGACAATGGACGGGTTCGAGCACAAACAGTTCTTCTCCTCCAGCAAATTCTCCAACGGCTCATCCTCCATCGGACAAGGCGATCGGATCACCGTCTGCTTCAGGGTCGTCCGCTTCGAACACAACCGCTTCGTCGCCGTCGCCGTCATTGACCAGACACCACCATGATCTGGTTGGGTGCAGAAGAAACAAAAAATTACACAAGGGAAATTTTTTGCTCCTTGTGCCGAATGAAATCCCAAACCCTCTGCGGATCAACTCTGGATTTACTCAGGTTCACTCGGATCTCCTCTCCTGAATCCTTACACTATTCTGTATATCCACCTGAAGGATTCGATGAATCCTTAAGTGTCTTCAGAATCAAGTTGGGTTTCCGTGGGAAGGGTTTAGGTTTATGAGATCCACAAGATCTCATCAGATCAGTTGGAAGGTGAGGTATTGCGGTGGGATGATGCCATCGAATCCCTCCGTCAAGATGACGCCATTCGATGACTCGTAAAAAAGAATGCCGTCATTCATCGCACTTCTCATGTCCACATACACCAACAAGTCGCAGTCATGCCTCCTGCCGCTTATCGAATATAATGACCTCGATAAGTGCACATGCTTCCTGCTCCTCCGATCGAGACCGAACGTTCGGATCGACTCCAGATGTCTCTTGTATGATCCATGAAAAACATTGGGCTCCTCGATCCTCTGCATGATACATTCCGAATCTATCATGTCGCCAATGCTCCTGCTATGACCCTGATTTGCCCGGATGACAAGTTGGCCACCAACGTCCTTCACGCTGAACCTCCTCTTGGGACACCTTTCAACAATCTCCAACACTTCCCTCAGCGTCCCGCACATCGCACAACCCCTACATACCCCTCCGGATCAGGAACAAGCCCCAACTCACGGAGACCGTGCCGTAGAGCCCACGATAACCACCTGCTACGACTCGTCCTCTTCATGATTCAAACTCTTCAAACATATGCTTAAATCATTTACAACTCTTCGATTTAAGCGTTATTCATTGAAGGGGGTGGTGGTGTGCCGGGTGGGATATAAAAGACGCTAAAGTATTCCTGGGCTTCGATGAGGGATCGGATGGAGAGGCCGACGAGGTTGAGCTGTAGGATGCCCTGGAGGTAGGCCCTGAAGATCCTGTCATCGGGGCGTGGCAGGTCGGAGATGACCCAGTTGGGGCCGTATCGTTTGAGATCGAGAGACGGCCATATCGGGGTGTGCGATACCTGGGTAATGACCAGGTCGTCATCGAACCGCCCTGAGAAGCCGACCCTTACGAGCCCGTAGTCATTGGGTGGGAGGAACCGGGGATCGCCGGGCCGCACGATCCGAACCTCAAAGTACCCCGACCCGCTGAACCTGCCCTTTGTTAGATCGATATTGATGGATCCGGTGGTGTAGGGGACGTTCCTGGTCAGTGCGATATCGGCGGTTATATGACAGCCGGATGATGCAGTGGAGATGTTTGTGAGGTAGTAGAAGGAGCAGTCATTGATCCCGAAAACCTTGACATTGACGGTGAACAATGAGCCGGAGACGGTGTTGATGATGCCAAAGACATTGGATCTGCCGAAGCGGTTGGGGACGGCGGTTATCTTGGTATCATTCAGATATTGTGTCAGATCTGTGGACATTCCTCTTCTAATAATACCCAGAAAAAAAACATTATCGATCGATATAATAGAGATCATGACCCAACAATACTCCCTGCAGTGGAATTATTACTTGTGTGTTTATGACAATGTGGGAGGAGTGTACATCACAAGCTTCTTGTTCGACTCGTTCGTGTCGGGCAATGTGCCGTCGACGTTCCAGTTCAACGATACGTTCCAGGGTTCGTGCGGCGACAATAGCACAATCGCGAATGCGTATTTTATTGACTCGGACCCCGAGAATTCGTACACTGTCAGTATAACACAGGTGGCCGAGGTCGTTGGGACGGACAATGCATCCACGACACCGTCGATCAATATCCACAATCAGACAATCAATGAGCTCACGGTGTCGATCCCGGGTTCTTCCGGATTGCCGACTCAGTCGACGATTGCAGCGGGTGAGACCGCGACGTACGATATTTATTCTGCAATCCCATAACGATGAAAATTAATTCTGCTTCCTGAATAGTAGAGACCATGACACAACAGTATACGTTAACGTGGGATTATTATTACTGCACCTTTGACGAGGATGGATTTATTAAAACAGGGAGCTTCCTCTTCTCTTACAGTGTATCGGGCGCTCAGCCGTCGACATTCCAGTTCTACAACATGTTCCAGGGAGCGTGCGGCGACAATGGCGTTGTCGCGTGCGGCTATTTTATAGATTCGGATGCGGATAACTCGTATATCGTCAATATTGCGCCGACAAAGAAGGCGGCCGCCACATCCTTCAACCCGCCGTGCGTCGAGGTCTACAACCAGACCCAGAACGAGATGACCCTCTACATAACGGACGGATTTGGAACTCAAAGAGAAGAGACTCTGAGTGCGGGCGGTGTCGGGACGTACGACTTGGAGGTGGTATGAGAAGGGAAATTTGAAGAAAATTATTCTCCACAATAATTTTTTTCAGAAAAGAAATTCATCCGATGCAGGTCATTGATAGGGTTGCATCCGAGGTCCTTGTGCCGCGCAAAAAGTGTCATTTTTGGGGTTCCGTTATTGTATATATTGTATATATTGTATATATTCCAAACAGGGTTTGAAACCAACCCCCATTAAACTTTAATACGGCTTAAGAACAAGATCGTCTTCTTAAGCCGGCCTAAGGTTGGTTTCAACCCTGATTCCAAACCCTGTGCGGGTTAAACCCCGGGTCAAACCCAAATTAAATCCAAACCCAACTCGATTTTTAAGACACTTTAGGACTCATCTAATCCTTAAGGTGGGTTTGAAGACAGATTTAAGGAGCCAGAGGAGGAGATTCGATGAGATCCGAGTAAATCCAAAGTTGACCCGTGCAGGGTTTGATATATTCTTGGCGGACATGGTCAATACGTGGTCAGACACCAGAGTACTTTTCTGGTTCCAGTTCCACCACTACTGAAGACAACCCACTGATTGCACTGGCGCCCAATATCCACTCCATGATTGCCATGTGGCTATTCATGATGATGTCCTACATCATATTCCGCACCCGGTTCGATTGGAAGTTCACAATCTCCATCGCCGCACTCTGCATCCTCGGCTGTATCGGCCATGGCATCGGCGCATGCTCCTGGTGGTATAGTCCGTCAAACAACAAGGCGGTGGATATCGCCTGCCCAAAGCAAAGGATCCCTATGGAGATCAACCAAGTCATTATATACGGTTCCTACACACTCATGTTTATCGTCATCATCGCAGCATCCATCATGATGCTTACCGACTTTATCGCATACAAACCCGATGAGGCTTAAGGGATCGGAGAGGAAGGGATGAAAAAGGATGGAGATACTGGACAGGGATGCGAAGAAGAAGACGGTTCTCCGTTCGGACGATGACGGGGAGGTGTTTACACTGATGAGGACGGGGACCAGATCGGATGGGACGGTTGCCGAGAGTGTATTTGATGCGATCTACATGTGTTTTGCGGATTATCGCAAGCTGGACAAGGAGCAGAGGGCGCATTACACGCAGAAGGAGATGAGGCGGATGGCCGATGGTCTCGATGAGAAGATCCTGTTGGGTGTTGTCGTGAGGGACGAGGTCGGACGCATCAGGCTCCAGCAGGCGTTCCGGGATGCGTACTACCGGCTGCACGTGCACGTGTCGAACATTGTATCGGAGGATGAGGAGGAGGATGATCGTAAGCCGGATGAGCTGGACAGGTCGTTCAGGGAGGCGTTCGAGGAGGTGCCACCGAAGGTTGCGCATATATGGTCTCAGGTGGTTTCTCCCTCCAAGTTTGAGAAGGAAGTATTGGGGAGGTGGATGGACATCTTTAGGGATGGTGCGTTCGAGTCCGTTCTGACGGAGAAGCTGGACGCCATCATGGCGGGCAGGATACACAAGTGGATCAAGAAGGGGCAGCTGATGCTGTCCAAGGACAAGGAGACACATGTCCGTTCGCTGCTGACCCAGTTCACCAAGAAGTTTGTGTCGATCGGGGTGTCATGGCTCTTTGTGTTTTACAAGAATCTGCTGGCGGGCCGTGTTGCGGATATGGATCCATTCGAGCCGTATCCGGGGCACATGCTATCGGTCATCGAATCGCTGCTGCCGTTTGACATTATCGTCCTGTCGTGCGTCGAGGACAATCAGGTGAGGGTCGTGTTCGACACGATGCAGGTGAGGAGCGATGGGGACGCGTCCCGCAATGTCGTCCTCCTAATGGCTCATGAAGAGCCTATCCATGCCGAGTCGATTGGCATTGTGCAGGGGGGTGGTGGGAAGACGAAGCTCACCCGTCTCATCGCCCCGGACGATCCATTCGTGCTGTCCGCACGCACGGATGGGCGCGCGTTTGTCCTGTAGGAAATACCTGAACCTCTGCTCCCAGAATCTGCACGTCATGATGCTCACAACCTCCTTGGTGATCAGCCTCTCAACGACCGGCCCGAGCAGGTTGTCGAGGATCGCCGCTTCGTCCGACATTATCATTACCCGACGGAGCGGTATCGTGAGGGGGGTTCAATTTTAATGAATTATCCGGATAATAAAAAAATTTCTTGTCCAACAAAAATTTATCATCATAACAAACCAAATACGGGTTCACTCTGGATTTCATCGGATCTCCTTGTCTTCAAACCTGCCTTAAGGATCAGATGAATCCTTAACTGTATGCATAATTTTTTTATCGAGTAATAGTAGAGGTCATGGCGGGAACAACTTCTTTGTATTTTAGCAGCGACTATATTACTGTCTCACAGATTGATGGTGAGGTCAATTCATTGTGGAATTACACCGGGACCATTATCTTTGACCAGATAACACGTAAATGCGTGTCGAATTCGTATGATCTGACGGAAACATCCTTGGATCCGGACTCGTTGCCGTTTTCGCCTGTAGTATATACTTCTTACCGATGCCAATTACGACTCACCCAGGATCCATCCACCGACGCGTTCTCCTTCATACTGACTGACGGCGGGACAACGATAGGCACGTCGACCGATATTTCATTCGCTGCCGACAACCAGTCGGATCAGACGTCGTGCCAACTCACACTGACCATACCGGAATCCTACACATCCAAGCTCATTATCCCCAGTCCGAGTGGATGTGGGATAGATGTCGTTGAACTGGATCTGGCAGACACGCAGTTTGTATTCACGATATTCCTCTACCAACCCAGTTCTCTGACGCCAGCCACGATAACCAACGTCCAAAATAAGCAGTTCTGCTGGTTCGCCCAGAACTGCGGGAGCATCTCCTTCATAGGACAAACCATCCCATCATCCGGGAAAACCACATATAACATAACAGGGACAATCAGCCTGACGCTGATCCTGCCAGTGTCGGCCGGCAACGGGACCAGTCCATACGTATACTCCACCAACAGCTCCAACCCATCCGGCAATCCAGGCCAGATCGTCGTCTACTTCGACCCAACCAAGGTCGCATGGCAGCAGGGACTCGCCGTCCAGATCCAGACACAGTACATCGCTTCCCCGATTGTCTGACATGGAGGTTAAGGAGAGCCTGATTTTGATATAATGGGTATGCGATTATTTGGAGATATTTACCCCCGTTGGATCCTAACACGGTATATCCCCTGCATCGGCGCATGGGGCTTTTATAGAGGCTTTTACGCCCGTGAAGAGGACAAAGCCCTGTTGGTGAATAAGATCCTCCAATCAACCACAAACGCCTGTCTTTACCTAACATGCCCCTTCTACCCCCTATTCCAACAATCCGCAAGATTCGAAATCGCCCTCCTTAAGCCTCATCTGGCAGAGAAGAATGAGTGGGCATTCCGTGAACTCAATGGGAGTATCAATAACAGAACATGGTAATGACCAACCCAACTCGAGCTTAAAGATTCATCTAATCCTTAAGTACAGATTTAAAGACTCATATGAGGAGATGCAAAGTGAACCCGTGCAGGGTTTGGGTAATGATTCAAATTTCAAATTTGAATTATAACTCATCAATCATACGGGGCGTCATTAGATGGCTTCGGCGTTATCATCGATGATGAGGCGTGTGGATGGTCGGATGAATGGTCTCTGGAGGGATACGGGGTGATCGATCCTCACGTTTGGGGCGGGAGGGCCTGCGCCCACGAATGTGCCGGTCGCGTTGGCCATTCGCATGGTGCGCCGTATGGCCTCACGGACGGCGTCGAGGTGGAGGGTCTCGTCCTCGATAATGTTGGAGACCCTGACGGGGGAGAGGGCTCGGGTCCGTGGTGGTCCCGATTCCTTGGTCTCCTCGACACCGCCTCTCGACTCCTCTTCGACCGGAGCCTCCTCCTCGTGCGCAACCACGGCCTTTTTGATCTCCTCGATAATGTCCTGGGAGCCCCAGAACCGCCTCCCCTGGAAGATGTACTCGACCAGGCGGGTGCTCTTGGTCGCCCCGAGATCGTCCCTGCACAGCTTATTCCTCGTGTCGCACACCTCCTTCTTATCGCACGCGGTGAGATCCGATGGGCCGCACCGCTTCTTGGTGAACAGTTTGAGGAGGTCCGCCTTTTTTGTTGGGAGCGCCTCGGTGATCTCGTGTCGGCGCAGAATGTCCTTGATCTGTGGGATGCTGAGCCGGCTCACGGACTCCAGGTCCACGATCGGCCACTGAGGAGGCGCTCCGGCCGCCGCGGGTGGTGTCTTTTCAATAAACTCCAGCAGCTCATCGATCCTGCCCTTGGCGTTCGGCCACCCGATCGACCTGGCAATCCTCAGCACATCCCCCCGCTTGTACACCTTCTCATTGACCTTGCGCCGGATCTCTTGGATCGACTCGGGCTCCTCCTTCTGCTGTGCGGGAGCGGTCGCCGCCGCCCCCAGGAACTGGAGCAGGGTCGTCTTGTTGCGCGCGTGTATCGCCTTCTTGAATCCCTCCCGCAGCCTCGCAATCGCCAGTAGCGCGGGCACGGTCCTGAGGTGCAGGGGCGTCTCCTCCACGCTCTCGGGGGCAACAGAGAGATCCACACCATGCCCCCTGATGAGGGCGACGAGATCGTTCTTCTTCGTGATCGATGCCTTGTAGTCGTCGAATGCGCGCGCACGCTCCCTCAGGAGCCTGATGTTCCACCCCTTGTGCACCACGGACGGCGCACCGGACGGGGGCTTGGACAGATCCAGCCCATGCCTCCTGAGGAGGGCCGCGAGATCCTCCTTCTTCGTTATAGATGCCTTGTAGTCATCGTATCCCCGTGCATGATCCCTAAGGATACTGACGGTCCACGCCTTGTCCATCGTTGTATTTTTAATCGTTCAATGTATTTTTTTCATTTTTTTAATTGTCATAAAAATTGATCTGTCGTCGGATGAGTTTCGGATAAGCATGTCGTCTTTTGTCGAGACCGTCGAACGGGCGTGTTCGACCATCATATGCAATCCGAAGAACCGTGAGATCCTCGCATCCAAGATTATGAGTCTATGTGATCAGGACGAGCATGCTGCGCGGATGATCCTGTTGGAGTGGCTCACCGATTACATGTGCCGCGCCGATCTCCGCCACGCCCTCCGTCATCTGAACGATGGGCGTGTGTTGTGGCACCACCCCGACCTCGACGCCATCAGGGAGGAGATTGATGAGCAGGACAGGTTCATCGAATCGCCCCCCGAGGTCGACGAGGGTGTCATTTCGTGCAGGAAGTGTGGGTCCAATCGGACTTTTTCGTATTCCAAACAGACACGGAGGGGCGATGAGGCGACCACCGTCTTTGTCAAATGCTCCAAATGCCAGGCCGCCTGGCGCATCTGATCCATACGTTCAAAACTGATTGTTATGCCCAACACACGAGTCAATAATCCACAGGTATTGACTCTTATGGTGAACATGACAGACATGGCTTTTGCACCATCGAAGAACAAGACGAATCACTGCGGCCAGCAGCGACAATTCGAGATCATCCCATGGGACACATGGCATGGGAAGTATTCACCCATGACGGCCCGCTATCTCACCTTCACGAGGACCCCCAAGTCGGACATTCAGGAGCACTATTACGCCTTCTGCCCGACACTGACCGGATCCATCACATCCCATCTAACCAACAATCAGGAGATTATCCTGCTGGAGGCCACATGGGATGATCCGTCCAAGGTGGAGACATTCCTGACCGAATGCATCCCGATCCACAAGGATCAGCGCTTCCAGGACGGGATCATCGGCATCGGCCTCGGTCGATGGATGAAGTGCATCCTCATGTCGGCCATAACGGCACCGATCGATGAAAGGGATCGATTCCTGGGATGGTTCGAGACCCTGGCGCGGTTTGTTGTGGGGCTCCAACAGAATGCCCAATCACACCGGTGGTTCGATGTCATCCTGACGACCCTCCGCACAAATGACGCCATCGAGGACATTCTCGTCATGAAGCTGCTGCAGGCGGCACTGGGTGTGCGGACGATCCCTCGGATCCGGGAGTTCCGGTGGTTCGAAAAGTCGATTGAGAAGGCGCTCGGCTACAACCCCGAGCTCCGCGACAACGTCCTCACACCCCTCGTGTGGATCGTCGTGTGGAATATGCTCCACGCGGATATGCCGTTCGGACAGTCCGTCTCCTCCGCCTTTGATCTCCTGCAGGGTCAGATCGAGTGGACCGACTCGGACGTCATGCGAACGCTCTTGGGCGTCATGTTCCCCGAGCTCGTCGATCACACCGACACGATCCTCGAATCGATCCGGAGGAAGAAGCGCTTCGGCCTGGAGCACACCCCCATCCTTCTGAGCGACGGGACCACCATCCCCCCGCTCACAAACAAATTCCCAATGGGGATCGCAGGCCTCCGTTCAACGATCGAGGTGTGCCGCCACACTCCTACGGAAACGGTGCTCCGCGTCGCTATCGACGAATACAATATCTACACGCCCTTTTATATGGATCGGATCACCAATACCACCATCATCATCACCGGAACACCGATCCCGACTGATCATGTCAATAAGCACGGCGTCGGGGTCCTCTTCCGAGGGTTCCGTGTGCCACCCCGCACGACGGACGCGTTCAGGGGGATCATGGGCCTCTCTCTGGCGGGCGGTAGGGGCGATGGACGCACAAAGCCCACCGAAGAACGGATCCCGGCGCCTGTTCTTGCGAACACGGCGTCATCGGAACTGGCGGTCGTCAGGATAACACCGAGAGAGTATCGTGTCAGGACGGCTGGGTGGTCTTCGGATCTCGTCATGCCCTTCCGTATGGGGGACAAGGTCTTTGCCGTCTTCTTCAAGGGGATCCGCAATGTCGAGATGAAGATCGTGCGCGACCCGGGTAGACCACCCGTCTATGGTGGAAGAGTCAGCTTCAGCCAGATCCGATCGCCGTTCAATCACCTCCAGACCATCGCACAGCTCTGATAACAGAAGAATATGACCCACCTTAAGGATTATATGAATCCTTAAGAATCATCAGAGTGGGGTTTAATTTGGGTTTGAATAGAATAAGGGCTCGTATACCATAAGTTTGTGTTCTCTGGTGTGCTCATGAAAGCCCCTGATGCGATAAAAACGCCCCTGGATCAGACCGGCCGAATAACGGTGAGGCAGTATGCGGGTGGAATGGGCGCATGATTCGCATAGATCATAATTATCACAGACATGGCAATGGTATCGCAGCCCGATAAAATCGGGAGTCCCGCACTGATCACAGCAGTAATCGATATTCCTGCCCGCCATGACATATCTAAATGCTTCCACGGGATCCTCGTGCAGTCTATACAAGAATACCTCGGCTATACGCCTCGGGTCTCCACCGGACCTCCACACAAAATCCACGATATCATCGAGACGCAGGAAGCGCTCGTTCCTATCGGATCGCTGTATAGGGAGCTCGGGCGCTGCTCCTCCCTCCTGCACCGTCACCTCGTCCAGGCCATCCACCATCATACTGCATGCCATATGATAAACGGACGCGTCCTCATCATCCAGGAGCAGGGGAGGCTCGGATGCACCGCAGACCACCCATAATGATGATGCACAACCCATCATCCTCCTGAGCTTACCGAGCCTTGTCGACCGGAAGATGTCGGTTATGGACGTCGTTCCGTCGGCTCGGATCAGACGCACCCTCATGTATAGCATGCGCAGCCTGACCCTGATATCGATCGTATCATTGACAACAAAACCGGCCATTTCTGTGTGAGTGATGAGTTCGTGCACACCCCAGGTAAAGACGCCGTCGGCGGAGAAGCGGTGTTCGGGGAGGGTCGAGTGCCACGTCCTGTTCCGCCCCTTCTTTTTGACCAGAGTCAGTGAGAACTGGCAGCAGCACTCCCAGTCCCTCTCTGCCGATCCAGTCGGCATGCACGCGAGATATGCGGACAGCACCGGCTCTCCAAACTGAATGTTCGGATTGCCCACAGGATCGACAATGACATGGAAGGAAAAGTCATTCATGATGATCGATGAGCTCCTACGTCTCGTCGTGTCCGTCGACATCCTTGCAAAGCGGGAGGTGAACACCATGGAGCGATTGCGCCGATTGTAATCGGCCACCAGCATCCTCCAATCGCCCCCGTACGCACTCGCATCGCGCGTCTCCCTGAGGTGGGGGAACGTGGTCATTGCTGCGTCCCTCCAGATCGTCCTCCTCGTGGTCATATCCCAGAACCTCGTGCAGCAGCCCGAGAACCGGAGGAGGGTCTCCCCATCCATGAACCCGATGATGCACCTGATCTCGTCGTCCGACAACGACGTGTTCATCCCTACTGGAATCATACGAATGTTGCAGGAGTCAGTCATTTTTTTTCTGATGATTGATCAAAATGGTCAATATCGTCTTGAAAGTCTTTCCCGATCGATCTGAAGACATGGTCAATATCATCAAGAACTATGTCCGACAGAGTTGTAACCGCTTTAAAGCAATGACCGAAATGATTTAAAGACATATCACGTATTTAAGCCGTTTTATAAATAAACTGTAGATGGTTTCAACCCTGATGTCCGATATATCGGTCATTATTGTGATCCTCTGATCTGGAGACTCAAAGGGGCCCAACGGTCAATCTGATACATGATGATACGACAACCTCAATCAAAAAGATGATTATAATTTATGATTTTATATTTGATGAGAAGCGTCCCAACAAACAATTACGAAGAAACTTGATAGAGGAATATAAAGGCAAAGTGGAAGAGATAGCACTCATCATATTGACGAATAAGAAGACATTATTATTGTCATGTGATACCGGTGTATACAACAATGAAGAAGTAATGAGCAATAAAGCAAATCCGAAGATTATCCCGATATTTACCTTCTTGTGCAATCAACAGAATCCATTTGATCTCGGAAAAAACATATTTAGTCGCTTCATGACGGATCGAGAAGAATCCAGGAAATTGCACCAGTTCTGTTTTGACAAAGAGTTTCCGACAACATCCTCGTCATTGTTGATAATGACACCCCTCCTCTGCTTTTGATCGATCCTAATCGTTCACACCAATAGGGAAACTCGGATTTCCTCTCCTTATCAGAGCAGGGTTGAAACCATCTGCAGATCATTGATGAGACGGCTTAAAGACGTGATATGTCTGTAAATCATTTCGGTCATTGCTTTAAAGCGGTTCCAACCTTGACCCCTTACGGGTTAACTTTGGATTTCATTGAATCCGCTATACGATTCACCTTAGATGTCAATAAGACAATCAGACTTGTCCAGGAACAATGATCGGCGACTGAATGTCATTGAGGGCATATTCTTGTTGGGTCGGATCATAAATGGGTTGGATGATTATAAGATAGGTTTACGTCGACCATAAAATTGAGAGAAAGAATGAATTAAGAACCAGGTTGAAACCATCTACAATTTATTGATAAGACGGCTTAAAGACATTTCATGTCTTTAAATCATTTCGGTCATTGCTTTAAAGCGGTTCCAACCCTGTTAAGAACGACACAGGGTGATCGCACGGCTTAAAACAGAAAAAATATGCTCACAAAATTTTTTTTATGAACCTCTATAAAAAAGATGCCTCCATACATTCTCTCACCTACCGTTAATGAGGCTGCAGCAATTTATGTATTGATCGTGTATTTTATACTCACACCATTATCTATAATCATTGGAATCGCAGGGATCATAACCACCGGCATCCTCCACAGCAGAACAACCCCAAAAAATAACTTGTACCTCATCCTCACTGAGGCGGCCCTCTCATTGATCCTTCTGATCAACATTTATTTCTGTGCTTATTTTATTATACTTATAGCGACGGATGTGAAGAAGCAGGACTCTAACATTAAATATTATAGCATTGTCTATATTGTGCTTGATATCATCGCGTGCGCGGTGGGCATCGGCGCCTTGTCAATAAGACCATCAGACTTGTCCAGGAACAATGATCGGCGACTGAATGATGCGGTCTTTGGCCTGCTGTGCACCATGGTTGTCATTCAGGGCATATGCTTATTCGGTCAGTTCATAAGCGTGTTGAATGATTTTGAAATAATACAAATATGGACTTAAGGAGTCAGAGAAGGAGAGGAGATCCGAGTAAATCCAAAGTTGACCCGTGCACGCTCGGCATCGGTGTATTGTCAATAAGAGCATCAGACTTGTCCAGGAACAAGGATCATGACCACTTAGGAACGGATACGATCCTGGAGCCAGTAGAAGGAATCCTTGGGTATTCGGCTGCCATTCTTTTGGAAGTCGACCGCTACCATCCCGAACGCCTCGGTGTAGCCCGCCGCCCATTCAAAGTTATCCATGATGCTCCAGAAGAAGACCGTGTCGACGCCAGTCATGTCTCTAAGGATATCGAGCGTCTCATTCATGCATTTGATGCGGATCGGGTCGTCCAGATCACCCGGGCGTGTCGAGACCCCGGTCTCGGATATCTGGATCGGCAGCCCCGGTGCCATCTCTGCCGCCTTGTCAATCACGTATCGGATCCCTTCGGGGTACAGGAAGAGCCAGGACGATTGGGTCGTTTCACTCTGCGGCTGCCTCGACAGATACACACACGGATCCGAAAAAAAGTCTCCGGGGCTGCACGCACCGACCGGATCGGCCCTGTATGTCGTATAATAATTAATGGCCACGGCCGTGATGGACCCCCTAAGTCGATCGGACTCCTCGGGTGTGAACCGCACGAGACGTTCAGGGCCCACCGTGTCCAGCACGACCTGGGGGTAATTACCGGTTATCAGGGGTTCAAGATACAGCCCCAGCTGGAACGCATAGGCCCGATCGGCGCCCGGGCCCGTGTACCCGTGGACATTGAGAGCCATCGTGTAGTGAGCACCGGCCGGCATCTGATCCCTCAGCCGCAGAAACTCGGGATGGACATCCGAGTGTGCCAGGAGCATCGTCCTCGATACCGTGTAGGGCATCGCCTGTGGCGACCCGATCCCGGGCGCATGGTACCCATTGCCGAACCCCAACGAAGCGACCGTGTAGGGCTCATTGAACGAATACCACGTCCACACTTCGGGCGCATACCGCTCCATGATCAACGACGCATACACCCTGAAGTCCCGTCGGAAGCCGTCCGTGTCCAGCATCGATGTCCATACGGGGACATCCCAGTGGCACATTGTTATGTGAGGCCTGATGCCGTCCATCCGGAGACCGTGAATCACATTGTCGTAATACGATGCGCCGACCGGGTCGATATGAGTGGCATTCATCATGAACCGCGACCACGAGATCGACATGCGGTAATCGCCGACTCCCAATTCCGACAGGAGCCTTATATCGTCCATCCACCTGTCGTAGCTATCGCATGCGGTGTAGGCATTCGATCCATCAACAATGGAGCCCGGACGATCGACAAACTCGTCCCAGATATTCCTCCTCCTAAGATCATACCCACCCTCGATCTGGTACGCCGATGTGGCCGCGCCTATTCGGAGCGCCGATACCACTCCCGGGATGATGACGGAAAGCCACCACAACACAATCATTTCCATTCTTATACAATCTCCTTAAGGAATTATCGAATATCATCATGTCATTGAAGCGACCATGCCGAGAACAATCATTCCCCCCCTCAGAGGTGTATCCAACACTTATAACCGGTAAAAAAACTCATTTAACGGTGCTCAAGGCATTATCATTCAAACAGGGTTTTGACACTTATTCGGATGCAAATAAAGACGAACAGCGTTGAAATCAACTTTAGCCCGGCTTAAGAAGACGATGTTGTTCTTAAGCCGTGTTAAAGTTTGATGGGGGTTGGTTTCAACCCTGAAGACGAACCAACTCCCGGTTTGTGTGAGCAACCAGTTCATGAAATGATGATTCATGTTTTTTTTATCTGTTGATTACAAGATGGTAAAGACATTGGTCCGTCCTCCAAGGATCCGAGCGCCCTCCACGAATCCGTTCGATGATGATCAGATCCAGTGGAGGGTATGGACCGGCCGCTTCTGGAGGTGCCTATTCACCGACTGCGATCCCGTGCAGTGGGAACGCCCCGTCGCATCCATGCTCGGACATTACGACCGGATATTCAAAAAATCACCTGATGGCAGCCTCGTCATGCCGGCAGGGACGCGGCTGTTCCACGGATCCACGGAGCATCCGTTCCTCGGTGGGAGACCACGCCCCGACAAGATCACATTCTTCGGTCTCGATGCCGTCATTGCCCTGTGGTACATCCTGGAGGACGCCCTCATGTCCAACGAGCCGTGCCACAGGGGCGCCCGGGTCAACGGCTTCCTCTATGAGTTTGTTCTGACAAGGGACATTGAGATCACCCACCTCATCCCCCAGCTCGTCATCAACCCCACGGACCGACGGACGCCCTGTGCACGGAGGAAGGATGCCGTGTGCCTGCACCCACAGATCTCCTTCCACGGCGTCTCCTTGTCATCAAGGAAGAGGGACATTGTGCCCATCTTTGACCTCTGCTCCGAGGTGACCCTCCGCTATTCCCGATACAAGGACTCCATCAGACTCCTGCGAATCCACCATGTCGACCCCGTCATATTATTCAACAACTCCAAAAACCCCCGCTTCGACCCAATGTCCGCCATCGTTCCACGCCCTGTCTACCCCCCCGTCATCCCCTGCACACGCTTCGCTTCATTGTTCAATCAAAAAAAAAAGTGATTTAAAAATAAAAACCTGATTCAGATCAAAGAGGAGGAGGGAATGGATCCGGTGCTCCCGCGCAAAGATTTTTACCAACAAGTGGTCGATCTCATCACGAACCCCCAGTTCCAGTTCATCAGAGGTTCATACATGAACACGTGGAACGACGTCGAGACGCTGTTCCTGTTCATCAAGACGGCCGAGTACATCTGTGATGAATACCAGTCCCGGTACAACCGCCCCATTCTCCCCGATCAGCTGAGGTCGGCGCTGCGGCATGTGTTTGAGGATCGGGATCTGCGCCTGCGGGCCATCAACATGTTCCGGGAATACCAGGCTGGCGGCATGAACCGCAGCATCACGAACAATAATGACACCATCACGAGGCTCCCATCATTCGTATTCCTGCCCTGCTGAAAACTGATCCTTTGCACACAAAATGGAGATATTCATCATCACACATAACTGATTGTTTTTATGTTTGATGATGAATACAGATATGTTCACGTACGAACAGACCGTTGCGAAGATTGCCGACAAGACCTCTTATGGGTTCATCCAGTTGGAGGATGCTGCCAAGAACAGGCTGTGCGCCGTCCTGGTCCACGAGGGAGGCCCCGTCATCCGGGATATCATGGCGCGTGTGGATGAGGAGCTCCGATGCCAGGCGTGCAGGGGCAGGCTCAGGAGGCTCTGCCGCTACAGCAACGGCCGGAAGCCACTCCTGTTCTCGCCCGCAACGAGCCATCTCACGGACCCTCTATCGGTCGACCTGCGGAGGATGAACGCGCTCGTCTTTGATACACCGATCGTCGGGATCAAGATCCTTGTCGGCGAGGAGGTGGACGGGTTCGGGGCGGTGGAGGGGCCGTTCTCTCACTACCATGTCCGGATCCCCGATGAGAAGATGACCATGGCCGATCCCGCTGCCGTCGTGCTCTACAACAAGGCCATCCGGCGCTACGTTCCCGACATCCTCCCCAGGATGATCCGCACCATCATCCCCGATCCAGCCGCGATCGATGGCATGATCGCATCGCTCGATCGGATGAGGACGTGCATGGATGCGGCGACATACGGTCGGATGCTGCTGCCATCGGTGGAATGGCTCACCCGTGTGGTGCTCCACTTCAAGACTATTGAGATGAAGAAGTGGGAGATGATGGTGGAGTGCGCGAGGATCCTGTTGTGGACGAACATCTCGCCCGACGGGCTGCACAACGCCGTGTCCCCGGTCATCCAGCAGGCGATCAAGAACGTCATCCCCATCATGGCGGACGCCAGGGACGAGGCTGCCATGAAGGCGATGCTATCCGACCGACTATCACCCGGGAAGTATCAGAGACCGAGCACCACCAAGATCATCAAGCCCCAGCAGGTCATGACCGCGATCAACACCCTGGGAGACTTCTCCAACAGCATCATGACCTGGGAAGAAGCATCCCGTCTGCCCAACACAATCCTCTTCCAGAAGGACGAAGGATCGATGCACTCATTTAAGGAGATGATGTCATCATCGTCCAAGGCACGGACGCCATACAAGTTTGCGGAGCGATCGGGGATCAGCACACTAAGGGATCTGTTTGGGGTGTGCGAGAACATCCGGCTGGAGATCAGGACGACGTCCATGTCCCCATGCTACCTGGCATCGACGACGCTCGACCCGAGCCTCCTATCGGTCCCTCACCTGTGGGCGTTCATGAACGGCACGTCGCCCTCATGGATTGGGATGCGAGAGTGGGAGATGGTGTGCGGAGTCGTCCGACTGGAGTATAATCAGCACAAGAACTTTGTGTTTGTTATCGGGGACACGAGCAGGTTATCGACCAAGTCGTTCCCGAACTGCTGCTTCCCGACCTTCCTATCGACCCAGCACCGGAGGACATGCGGCGACGCCTTTGAGCGTCTCAACAAGACCATGAAGCTCAGTGTGCCCAACACACACACCGCCGTTGGGATTGGCGTTTCCATCAGCGATAGCCAGGGGAAGCTGCACAAGCCCATTACGATCCGTGTCAATGGCGGGACACCCATGACCATCAGAAGCGCATGAAGCACACAGAAGGATCTGATTATCAGACGACGGGATGCGGTCCGCAACTGCATTTAAATCATCATGTCGTTAATTCATGTACTGGCGGAGTTGTCGTGCGAGGTCGGGTGCCATCTTGGACGATCGCTGTGCGACGTGGTGCCACGTTTCCTTGCTCTTCTTTCTGCGCACCGTCATTCGTTTGGTTGCCATGGCGTCGATGATCCTCAGGCGGTCCATTTCTCTTCTGACAAAATGGTAGGCGTGATTCCTGGGTGCACCCTCGGGTGGTGGGTACAATCGGCTCCCATGCCGGTGCAATGCGTCGATAATATCCTTCTTGTTTCGCAGAATGAGCCTATGCATGAGTATCTCGTCTGAACGTGCACCGTTCTCAATCAGCCACCTGAAGATGTCCGTGTATCCCTCCTCCCTGCCGATCCTGTCCATCGCAAGCATGACAAAGTCAAACAAGAACTCATCCTTGTCAAAATCATTTACAAAATCCACCAATTCCCTGAACAGGCGTGCATGACCGTGGGATGCGGCCTTGTGAAGGTGTGTGCTCGTGGGGATGGCGCCGCGTCGAAGGAGGAAGGTGATGATGGTGGGGTCTGCGCGCGCATCGATGGCGGTTGTGAGGAGCTTCGTGAGGCCGGTATGAAAAGACCGGCCGAACTGATTGGTGGAGTGGATAATGTCCACCACAAAATCGTAGACTCCATTCAAGACGGCCTCATCCATCCGCTCAACGAGCTTGTTCCAATTGTCTTTTTCGAACATGTTGTTCTCAATCATGTGGGAGAGGATCTTGCGGATCGGGTGGGAGTGCCTCGGGAGGGCGCCACACTTCTTCATGCGATTGTAGATGATTAGGTATGGGGATGTCGCGTTCCGGGGGAATCTCGTCTTGTTCTTCCTCAGCATGCTGAGGATGGCATCGGATTCATCATTGTGGATGCAGTCCATGCGATTCAGGAGGAGGATGAAGGGTGTGCGGCCGTTGTCGTCAGAGGAGACGAGGGATGATCCGGCAGCGACCAATCGTTTGACGACGGGGAGGACGATGGCATTGTCCGTTCCGATATTATTGACCAGATAATGGAGCAGTGCGTTCTCGCCCTTTTGTGTCTTGGTGTTGATGTGCTGCTTATGGGTGATCCGCCTGGCGGATTCGGCCTGTTGGATGATTGTGTCGATGATGGAGCTCATTTTGAGGGGGACAAGACATTTTTTTTTTTGGGATGTAATGTCAGAAAGTTCACCCGGTTGGAAGCCATCCCGCTCAGGGTTGAAACCAACCCCCCATCAAACTTTAATCCGGTTTAAGAACAGACATCTTAAGTTTTCATTGAAAAAATATTGTGGTATAAGTAGAGAGCGACAATGAGTGTCGAAGAGGACCTGATTCAGCTCGGCGAGCTTGCCAAGCAGTTTGCCCCGTTGTACACGGAGGACAACCGTCCCAGCTGGAATGAACTGTGCAATCTGATTGCGAACGAGTTAACCACCGTCTTTTCGACCACGATCAACAAGGTGCGCGTGTTTGTTCTCGATTGCGACACCGGCGATGATTCCGCCACAGTATGGCCCGTCGTTGCACAGAACGACAACCCCAAAATCAAGACCAACGAGAACCCGATCAGTCGACCCGAGCTGCTGAATGCATCCTCCATCACGACCCTGGACTATGCCGAGGGCAAGATCTACTCATGGATAGGCTACCGCAAGTCAACCTCCACCGAGACAATCAATTCGTACGCCACATCGCAGATCAGAGATAGGTACAACACCACGGACTTTGTCCTCAAACTCGCCATCTCCGAATAAGACACGACAAGGATAAAATAATTATCAACCACCCTTACATGAATGAATTATATAAGGGTGCTATGGTATGATGCAACACCCTGTCGGAAGAGCAGTTCACATGCTGTGCCTGCTCTGAAGCCAAGCCGGGTCAAATGAATGGATCCTGTCAGCAATGTTTTCGTCGAATTAAATTTTCTCTTCAGACTTCAAAATGAAGTATGAATACTCGGACCAGATTTTGCTGATCCGATGTCGGAATCGTTCGTTCAATTACTCCCTGCCCCATCAGCCCGATTCTGATCAGAATGAGACCCTGGGGACCGGCTTCTGGCTGGAGTTCAGGGGAAGAAAATGGCTGGTCACCTGCTTCCACGTGATCGATGAGGCCTTTCATATAACCATCGAGCACCCCAAGACCGGGTCCGCGCGCACGTCCTGCAGGCTGTGGTTCGGGTGCCCGCTCCTGGATCTCGCCGTCCTGCGGCTCGAGGAGGAAGGATCATCGCGCAATGCCCTGCGCCCCCTCCTGGTCAGGAAGGGTGCCTCATCAAAAACCATCCCCGGCCCACCGATCGGTGCGACCACGCTCGCCATCGGCTACCCTCTGGGGCAGACCCACATCAAGATCACAAAGGGGGTGCTGAGCGGGCAGCAGAACAACTTTTACCAGACGGACGCCCCCATCAATCTGGGCAATTCCGGTGGTCCACTCATGTGGGACGACCGCGTCATTGGGGTCAGGGTTGAAACCAACCCCCATCAAACTTTAACACGGCTTAAGAACAACATCGTCTTCTTAAGCCGGCCTAAAGTTGGTTTCAACCCTGATTGGGGTCAACGCCCGTGTCTCCTCGTCGGCCAACGATGTCGGCTACGCGATCCCCGTCCACCTATTGTTGAATCTCCTTGCCAGTGCGGATGTGAGCAGCACCCCGATCGTCGCCTTTCCCAGATCGTGGGGTCTGCTGTACAACCCGCCGTCCGACTTGTCCAAGAGGGGTGTCGATATCATCGGCATCCTCCCGAACCAGCTCTTTTCTTCTTCGGAATGCCTGCCCGGTGATAGGTGGATCGCGGTTGACGGCCACCCCATCAATCACCTCGGAGAGTTGTCGATACGGTGGCTCAACCAGAAGCTGACGATCGCAAACTATCTGTTCCACCTCCCGATCGGCAGGAAGGTCTCAATCACAATCCTGCGGGGCGGGCGCACGATCCATGACCATATCATGATTGCCACGGAATCGCCCCGCATCCGGTTCCGGGAGCTCTACAACGAGATCGAGGCGATCCCGTATGTCTACTTTATGGGGCTGGTCATGATCCCGCTGTGCGTCAACTTCTGGGAGAAGCGCGGCCAGTTCCTCAAGAACATTGCCAGGCGCAAGGTCGAGGATCCCATTCTCCAGGAGACCGTTGACATGAATGATATCGACATTCTGCGATGCGTCGATCCCACGCAGTGGGGTGTGGGGCGGGTGGTCGTCACCAACGTCATGCGCGGGAGCAGGCTCGAATCCCATCACATCTTTCGTATAGGTGATGTCGTCGCATCCATCAATTCATCCCCCATCCACTCCATCGCGGACGTCCGTCGTGTCATTTCGTCATCACCACCCGATACAACGACCATCGTCATGATGTCCGGGCGCCGCGCCGAATTCCCCTCGTCGCTCATCGAACACGAAGAAAAGAAGCTGAGGCGCATCTACCAGCACTGATCAGGCGGAGCAGCAGCTGATTTTATTCTTCCTGCTGAAAACAAAATCAAATGATCCTGACAAGTCCTGATCAGTGGGACTCCTTTGTCAGGATCGTCCGTCATGACGGGCAGCCCATCATCGGTGTCCGATTGGGGGATGGGGTGCACCGGCTCACCTCCTACAATGTATGCGACGACGAGCCCATCCCGATCCCGCCCGGTCATGACATTGATGAGGATGTCGACGCGTTCAGACCGTTCTGGTGCGGCCCCAAGGAGCTCCGGAGGAGGCCACCGACAATTACGGAGGAAGGGATGCTCCACTTTGTCCATTACAATGGGGGCATCTCCTACTGTGTATCGTCGGGTGATACCGTCCGCGTTATGGGACAGCCCGACAATGTCTTCTTCTTGGATGAGGACTGGTCATCGGATCCTTATGAGAACGCATGGATGTTCACCCATGAGGTGTGGCGAACCGAGCGACCCCAATCCCTCTGGATCGAGAATACAGGCATCGTCGTAAGGACCGAGGATGGCAGGCATATCTTTATCGGATCGTCCGTGTTTTGGTTCGAGGTGCTGAGCCCGATCGTGCGATTCGATCCTTCATCGTGTGCCATCGATGCGGACGGGAATGCGTATATCCTTGAAGAGAAGGTCGTTCTGATGAGGGAGGCGGGGTTCGATCAGGAGGATCCGTGCGGGTGGTATTATGACAATGGCAGGACGGTCATCGGACATGGTCTTGAGCACTCGTTCATCCCACCGAGTGTGGCGGGCCTGCATCATGACGAGCATCACCTCGAAGGGTGCACGAGGGAGGAATTCGTGTCTGCAATGATGGACAAGGGACTGATGATTGAGGCGCTGACATGGCAGCCGATCCACTCTCCCGAATATTACTGAAAAGAAGCCAAACCCTGCACGAGTCAACTTTGGATTTCCTCGGGTTTTTCTCGGATCTCCTCTCCTTATCTGAGTCTTTACACCGGTATTAAACCCACCTTAAGGATAAGATAGATAAATAAGTGTCATCAAAGTCGAGTTGGGTTTGATCCGCACAGGGTTTGGTGTTTTTCAAGACATGTCTGAAAATTTATTTATTATACATCTTCAAATGGTTTTTACAGGATGGAGCGAGGATTATATCAAGAGCCTGATTGATAATCCGGAGGTTAAATCGATTGATGGAACCGACGAAAGTGGATACACAGCGCTCATGTGGGCCGTCAAGAATAGAAACCAAGATCTCGTCTTAAAGCTTCTGGAATCCGGCAAGAAGATCGACATTGATGCCTATAATTCTTACAATTCAACGGCACTCCATCTCGCCGTCAATTCCGAAAATCCGGAAATTGTTCAACTCCTTGTTAAGCATCATGCTGATATCTGCACATGTGGTAATGAAGACTCCCCATTGATTACATCGTTAGAGTCCAGAAATGATCGGATTATCGATATATTGTTAGATTCCATCCCCGATGATAAGATAGACGAGTGCTTAAAGAAAGAAACGAGATTACAACGTAATGCATTTGATTATGCAATTAGAGTTAAGCTGCCTAAAGTCTTGGACAAGATGTTGAGCATGTTAAGGATAAAGAAGATTCGATTGGATAACGAAACCTATAATATAATGATCAGACGTTTACAAAATGGGACGGATGATGGGATCATGAGAGTATTGTTAAGACACAATGTCATACCGGTGGATAAATTAATCAAAAAAGCCCAGGTAAGTAAAGCCGCTATTGAAAAGCTGAAGAAGCTGCAGGATGAACTTGAACCCAAAGTGGTCATCCAAGCACAACGAGTTGAACCACAACGACAACTCCGACAGAGCGTCAGGATCGCACCGATTGTCCTGCTGACGTTGTTCCTATTGTAGAACCGAAATCGTGTGGCACTTTCAAATTATTTTTCTTCATTTGAAAATGAGTTTTCCAGGATGGGTTAAAAACCAACTTTTACCTGCCTTAACAAGGTCATGTTGTTCTTAAGCCGGATTAAAGTTTGATGGGGGTTGGTTTCAAGACTGTTCGGATGGCTATCAGATTCGTCAGATGATGCTATCATGGAGATGATAAGGGTGCTGCTAAGACACAATGTCATGGATGATTTAATCAGGATGGCGAAAAGATGATGGAATCGCCAAACTCAATTTTTTACAATATTCAATCCATCCGTCCAGAAATCATCAACTACTCCTTCAAATACCTGCTTCACCAACCATGTCTGATCTGGACGGATCTTCCTATCCTCTCCTTACCTGTGTGGGGGGTTCTGTCGGATGGATTCCTGCCACTGGGGGGGTGCGGGGAGGAAGACGCCGCCGACGTCCGAGTAGACTTTTCTTCTGGTCTTGTAGTGGTTCTGGAGGACGGGGTGCTTATCGACGATATCCATAATGATGGGGACGACATCGGGGCGTCGGAAGACGCGGCCGAGGTACTGAAGAAAGTATTCCTCCGTGTCATTGAAGAGGATCAGCATGTCCAGACAGTCGTGCGAGAACCCCGTCCCGACCTTGAGGAAGGTGCTCACGAGTATCCGGGCGGACGCGTCGTACTGCTTGTCGGACGCGGTGAAGAGCGCGGCCTGATCGGCGCCCAGCATCTCCCGGAGGGTGGTGAGCGCCTCGACGCGTTTTCCGAGGATGAGGATGCGGCGATCGGAGAATGTTGTGCAGAGGTCGACGACCCACTGCATCCTCTGCGGGTGGAACGACTGCTCGTCAATGATCTTGTTCCAGTTGAGCCGGCCGTTCTCGGAGCGCTCGTCCTTCATGCGGATGGGGGTCTCGAGGAGGTGGACGTGGTGGAATCTCTTGAGGGGCCTGAAGATGCACGTCTTGGGTGATTCAAAGTAGGTATCAAACATCTCGTCCATGCCGTCGGTCCTGTACGGCGTCGCGCTGAGCCCGATCAGGAATCTGGGTGCGAGGAATCCCAGCGATTGGACAAACACCCTGGTCATGATGAGGTGGCATTCGTCGACAACGACCGTCCTGATCTCGAGCTTCCGGAGAAAAATCTCGATATCGAATTTTGGGATATTGACGGCGTTGACGATATAGAACAGCTTGTTTTCGGGGATCGCCTTGGAGGCGTTGACGAGGTGGATCAGGTCGTCCCCCTCACCAAAGCACCGGACGATCGATTCCCTCCACTGCTCCATGAGGACCAGGCGGTTGACGATAATGACCGTCCTCTGCCCCATGACGCGGCATGCCCGGAGTGTAGTGATCGTCTTGCCCCCGCCGGGGTAGACGGCGACGAGGGCGGACCCTCTCCTCCTGACCTTGTCCATCATCTCTCGCAAGATCTGCTCCTGCTCGTCGCGCAGTGTCGCACGGAACGGGGGCCACGACAGGCCTCTTACGGGCTGGGGGCGGTGGCCCCCGAACCCGAGCTCTACCGCCCTCGCAAAGGGGAGGCACATGACGCCCATCTTGGGGTGGTAGTGGAGGGTCTCGATCGTCTTTCTCGGCTGTGTATCAAACACCATCCTGCCGCCGCGCCACTTGGGCGTCCTGGCTTCCCGGATGGTGAGCAGGTCCTGGAGCCTCTGCTTCTCGTGATCGGGGAGAGCGCGCAGAAGATCATGGGGGACCGCAATCGACATCTTTTATGTGTATACTACGAGATGCCCGGTCATTTTTTTTCAATGACCGAGCGGCCGACATCGGATGCCCAGTCCTTGTCGGACCTGTCCATCTCGTCGTTGCGCATCCTGGCGCTCGTCAGCACGGGGCATGGCACATTCATTGCCTGGAACTGGTGGATGCTCGATGCGATATCCTTGGGCAGGCACGTCCCGCCGAACCCCGGGCGCCCGTCATGGCCCGGCACGTGCGTATGAGACGAGCCGATGCGAGGGTCGAGCGCTGCATGGTGCCTGACCGTGTCGTAATCGATGCCGGCGGCGAGACAGAAGGAGCTCCATTCGTTGCAGAAGGCGACCTTTACGGCCAGGAAGTTGTTGCGGAACAGCTTGACGGCCTCCGCCTCGGACGGTCGGATGCGGCATGTCCGATCGCTTGCGATGATGCCCTGTGCGACGGAGCGCGTGAGGACGCGGGTGAATCGATCGGCGAGGGAAGGGTCGTCGGTGCCGATGATCCACTGGCTGCAGGATCGGACGTCCCGTTCCCAGTTCTTCTCGGTCAGGAATTCGGGGAGGAAGTGGACTCCCAGCTTATCGGACGTGCCCACAGGGACGGTCGAGCGCAGGATGATGTCCCCATGGAAGCCGTGGAAACGATCCAGGACGGATGATACGGCCCCCAGGTGGCACTCTCCTGTCGCCGAGTCCATGGGTGTGGGGACGCAGACAAATACCATGTCGCACCGGAGGACGTCATCCCAGGAACAGCCATGGGGTCTGCAGAGATCAGGGCGGAGATCGTAGATGATCGAGTTGGGACCACAGAGGAGGGATGTGGCTCTCCCAACAAAGCCACCACCGATTATAGCACACTTGGACATTTTTCCTTCTATTATTTGTTGGGCATAATAAAAAAATCATTGCTCACAATGACCATTTTTATTTTTTATCAATACAAATGGATCTGGGCAGCGGATCACATGGCACCGTAACTCTCGATCCTGACGGAACAACATGCACCAAGGTATTCAAGGACCCAGCATATAAGCCGTATTATGTAAACACACAGAAGACACTTGATGATATGGGGAGGGAATACTTTGGGGGCAAGATCCTGCAGTACACGGAAGATACCAACGATCCGGACATGATAACCAAGATCAGAATGGTCTACCAGGGCGACTCCCTCTACAACATGATACACCAAAAGACAAGGAAAACAATTGTCGACAGACGAGTCCTGGCCCGATCATTCCTGAACCTCCTCGAAGGCCTGTGTATATTATCTAAGCGTGGCCATGTCCATAATGACATAAAGCTGGACAATATCACTTACAATCCCGACACGGGTCTCCTGAAGTTTATTGATTTTGATACTTTTGAGTATAAGCACGGCTACTTATCTAAGCAGCCTGTTGGGAGTTATATCCGGGCTCCCGAATTATGGCTCATACAAATAAGTCCCTCAGAAGATACCATTCAACAGATCAAATTATTAGCCAAGATATTTAAGGATGCTCATTTTTTAATGACGAGGATAGTAGGGTCTTACAGGGTCTTATTAGTGGAGGAAGGACAGATGTGCGCACAAACAATTGGTGGCTGAGTGAGCTATTAAAGTTTGTGAGGGAGAGAGGAAGCAGGGATTTTTCAAAGACGGATGTCTATAGTCTGGGTCTGGTCGCGTTGGAGGTCTTTTATCCCGGATTCCCTCAATTAAGAGGTGTCATTAATGGAATGCTCCGCCCGGATCCAGCCCAGAGACTCACTGCGGATGATGCATACAACATGTGGAGAGCCATCATTTACGCCCAACAGGACCAATGGTTATTGGATCGAGCGACCATGACCATTTCAATGATTTTGTTGTTATAGGTAAGATCCAAACCCTGTGCGGGTTAACTTTGGATTTACTCGGATCTCATCTGATTTCCTCTCCTTATCTGAGTCTTTAAACCCCATCTTGAGGATTAGATGGATCCAATGGGGGTTAAACCATAGATGATTTGGTAAGATTATTCATTCTGATTGTGCGGCTGTATAATCATATAGTCGGTTGCATTCTGGACATTCACGAGGAGCGTCGAGTTGGAGTTGGGGAGGGGATGGATGTGGAAGCGGCTGCGGTTGGGGGGGTGCCGTGTGAAGATGACCTCGCTACCACAGACGATGTGGTTCGTTTCGTCCAGACGGACCATCTTGCGGATGGGGTGTGTGACGCGAAAGACGCCATGAAAAGCGAGAAAACCGAGCACCAGGAGATTCATCTTATAAAATGATAAATGAATATTTCATCATATCTTCAAACCCACCTTAAGGATTATATGGATAAATATCCTTAAGGTGTCTTCAATATCGAGTTGGGTTTAACGAGTAGATGGTTTGTAAGAAGAGAGAAAATGTCAAGGGAGGAGGTGCGCAGGATCATTTGTGGCTTCAACAATGAGCATTATGCGGAGCATGTGCACAATCATTTTACGAGGTCGGAATACAGCAGGTCATGGTCGAAGGAGAGGATATTGAGGGGACTGGGGGAGGCGTTTAGGAGTGGTTATGGGGGCATGCATTTTATTCCGTCCGAGTATGAGGCGTGTCTGTCGGAGATACTGGATGATTATCTTGGGAGGGATCATTGTATTGCCTACAGGATCTGTAGGCAGCATGGGATGATCTGCTTGGAACCCAATTTTAGGAAGCTGGGGGTGTCTCCTCTTGATTATATATCGGAATCGTTTAGGACGGATAAGGAGATTCATGCGCTGAGGGAGGAGAGCAGGTTCATCTCCTTTTGTTTTGATCTGGATTAGGAGACACCGGGGATGGATTCTCCCATCATGATGCGTTTTGGGCATTGTGCTGACTTTTCGAGATCGCATTCCTTGTCGGGGCATCGGAGGAAGTGTGTGCACGACTGGGTGGACGGGCACCAGCAGTCGGCGTACTGGTTCAGTCCGGGACCGAATGGCGCCCGGATGGCGCCCATCAGGGAGAAGGCTTCGACGTACAACCGAGGATCCCTCCGACTCATTTTTTACCATGGGCAACAAATTTTTCGGTATTGTCAATAAAATATCCACAAACCAAAGAGTTCCAGACAGGAGTAAGGTTTCAACCCTGATTGTGGTGGCGCCCCACCGTGTATGTAGCCCACATCTCGGTCTGCAGGACACTTCAGGATACATGCACAAAACCGGTCTAAGGAGATGAACGGAGGGGATCCGAGTCTCTCCGGCATGTTTTCAAGATTTTAAATATTCATGTCGTGTATAAAATGTCCGAAAACCAGCAGCACAAACAGTTCGATGAATACTTCTTTATCACTTCGAGTGCAATCGGCAGCATCATTGGGATCATTGTCAGTTCTATTCTTCTGACCAAGTCAAGGAAGCTTCGTAAGCCACTTATTTTCGCATCAGTTGGATCCTTGTTCGCCATCCTTCTGCTCATTCTTATAATTTTATTGCTGACATCATCACTATTATCTCATTTTTTTTTATTTTTGTTAGTATGCAATATTGTAGTTGGGACGATATCCATTGTCTGTTTTACCACATCCTTGCTCATGATTCCTTCCGATACGATGAATGATAAGAGCTTGATCATGACGATAAGGATCTTATTATCTATCGGTCTCGTATTTGCATCATACCATCTATTAGCAATGTTAAAATTAACAGGCCATTTCTTCATATATAAGTCTGCGCATGATCCCACGGTCAGAGATGGTTCCGAACCGCCTTAAAGCAATGACCGAAATGATTTAAAGACATATCACGTCTTTAAGCCGTCTCATCAATATAATATGTAGATGGTTTCGACCCTGTTCGGACCGTGATGAAGGTGGGACAGACCTGGTGATTTAACCAGTGCAGGGTTTTGATTCATGACAATGGCTTAAGCGTAATATCTGAAGAACGACAAGATAGGTAGATGGTGGGAGTGTGGACGGGTCCTCGTGACAAGTGGTCGTTGTACACGGGGCTCATGCACAACCGGCTCTTCAGTCGGATTCTGAACATCATGTGGGTGTGGATCCCAAAGAGCATGTGCTCGACGGTAAGGACGTTGTGGATCGATCTCCACAAGATACTTAACCCGTTCATCGAGCTGGAGGCTCCGAATATGTGCATCCACAAGCTGCACGAGATGCAGAGGTTTCAGATGAAGGAGGGCGACAAGGCTTCCGATATCATGGTCATCATCCGGGATCCGATCGATCGCTTCATCAGCACATTCCTGGACAAGCATGTGAGGATGCGCCAGTGGCATTACACGGACACGCACAATTACCGCATCTTTCGGATATACCTGGACGTCAACTGTCTGGAGCACACGATCGCATCGTTCCTGATGTTCATCGAGTTGCACGGCCATATCGACGTCCACGACCTGCCCCAGGCGGATCAGATCGGCAAGCTCCCGATCCGTGCGCACGCCATACCCTTCAGTCAGAACGCATTGGATCGTGCACGCTGTATCCTCGAGCCCGTTGTCATGAGCAGGCCTAACCTGACGTCCGAAACAAGGGCTCGTGCGTGCCGACGGCTGGGACAACATGACCGTGTGAATGCACTACCACGCACTCAGATGTGCTCACCCGTCATGACCGACATGCTGAGCATTACCGCATGGCGGCAGATCGTCAAGACGAGTGGGGGATTCCCATCCAACACTTCTGTTTGGCAGGCCATGTCAGATGACAGCAGGCAGCGCTTCCAACGCATCTACCACCATGACATCCACCTCTACCAACAAATCCTTCGTGATGGTTCCTTAATGACTTAACGACTCAATTAAAAGGGATGAACAGCTATGTGGTGATTGAGGTGTTGGGGACGACGGAGGACGACAGGATAGCCAGCTGCAGGGTGCGTGGTGTGTTTGAGGATGAAGAGAAGGCAAGGGAGGTTCGGTCTGTGTGCAGATCGAGCAAGGTCATCATTGTGCCAAACATATCCATGAAGGACATTCCATCCATCATAGTATCGGATTGGCAGAATTGAAGACCAGGGTTGAAACCAACTTTAGGCCGGCTTAAGAAGACGATATTATTCTTAAGCTTTTTATGGGATGTTAAACCCTGATCAAGACTCAGATAAGTAAGCCCGAGGAAATCCAAAGTTGACCCGTGCAGGGTTTGAAATAACGTTTGATGGGGTGTTTAATCATCGAGCGGGATGGTTGTCATGATGAAGAATGGGTGATGGGTGGTGTTTGCCAAATGAAAGATTTCTGATGTCGTCTTGTTCTGGAGGCTCCGGATGGCTTCTTCGATCGCGAGGATGGCATGGTCGACATTGTGTGGACCGATCCTGGTCTTGTCGTGGACATTGGAGGTTTCGAACCATTTGTGGTGGGTCTTCTCCAAGAAGATCTTTTGGATATCATCGTCTTGAAATTCTACAATGAACCGGACAAGGTAGTCGTCGGCCAGCACATCTATATCCATTGCCAGCCCCATCTGCGGACAAGTGATTTGTTGTATTGTCAGTGCTGTTGGCTTAAGTGAGGGCGTCATCATCTCAGAAATGGACTTGGACAAGATTGTGAACGGGGTGAGCATCGCCTTCAGGGATGCGCCCTGGATGGTGGTTGTCATGCTGGATGCGGGTTTGTGCTCGGGGTTCTGCATCGCGCCTGATTGGGTTGCGACGGCGGGGCATTGTCTGGTGGATGCCGTCGTCGCGACGGTATTCGGTGGCATGGAGAGGGTCAACTCGGATGATTGGGTTTGGAGGGAGTCGACGGACGCGCTGCATGTGATGGAGAATGAGTCTGATATCGGGTTGATACGTCTGTCTACAAATAAATGTGCGGCCCATCTGGCGTGGGATCATGACCGATACAGGGTCCTGGAGACGCCCGGCACACACCTCCGAGTTGCAGGATACGGGGACGACATGGATGTTGGGAATGGTGTCGAGAACCCCGATTACCTGCTGTTGCGCAGGGGCAATGTCGTCGTTCTGGACCCTGAGCCGTACGACTACATGGTTCAGCTGAACACGACCACGATGATGCTCGCAGACGGATTACAACCAAGGGATCCCGTCACCGACACGTGCAAGGGCGACAGTGGTGGCCCGATGTATGATGAAAACGGTCTGGCGGTGGGGATCACGAGCTGGGGCATCGGGTGCGGCCATGCGCAGTTCCCGGGGGTCTACACAAGAATATCGCAGTGTGTATCATGGATCCGGTCGATCATTGAAAAATAATCATCGTCATGTCCTCTGAGACAGCCCTAATAGGGCTTGGGCGGCGATGTCTTCCAGCCGACGTGATGATCTGTCGGACATGGTAGCAAGAGTCGTTGCGGCCCTACGATGACGCTGCTGTAGGGCATCACCCATTGTTGTATGAGGGATCCTCCTGCGTGAGCCCGGGTCAGAACGCGTCCTCCTCCTCCACTGTCCATTACTAATCATCCCTTGAACCTTATGAATGGTGCATCGGAATACACGGGCTCCCGTGGCCGCCGGATTGAAGTAGGTTCCCGACACGGTGCATTCGGGATACGAGCATAACTTTTTGCATGGCTTGAATCCAAGGGAACTGGCCATCGTTTCCCTCGTTCCAGGGATATATTCGCTCGCATGTCCAAGGCATAGCACCGGATTTGCATGAGTCGGCCCGTACACTGCCTTCAACGCACACTTTGTTCCATCCGGCTTCAGCAGGGAGCATTGTCTCGCCATTTTGTATTTTATCATTATGGGAAAAAAATTATGTGTGCTCCAGGCACTCGAGCCTCCTCATGACCCTGCCAACACGGATCATGTCGGAATGGAGGCGTCTGGCGATTTCGCCGATGCTGTACACCCTCTGACACTCTTTGTGAGCCATGCACAGGAGGGCGCCCACGATCGTGTGCTTGTCCGTGTTCTGAATGTTCGATTCAAAACGCTCCAACAGCAGTAGGGCGACCCGGCGCATCTCGAGATCGTTCCCGCACACTTCAGAAATCAGTCGGTAGGTGTCCCGGACCTTGTCCGATGCCTCTTCAAAAACACGCGTCGAAAAATCATCCACGGCCGGCCCGATGCGGCTCTGCTCCTCCTCGAACCAGTCGGGGCCGTTATAAAGCACCCGCCCCTGCACCTCCCCGCAGCCCCGGCAGACAACGTCCGCCGTCCGATCATCCTCGATAATGTCATGACTCCCGCAGTTCCTGCATCGCTCCATCATTCCTGTCCATTGCACAACACAGTCAGTTCCTCATCCACGCATGACCTGTGTGTGTTATGTGGGGTTTCATTTTTAGATGGAGAACAAGAGTGTCTTGAAATAAAGAGTCTTTTTGGGTCGAAACCAACCCCCCATCAAACTTTAATACGGCTTAAGAACAACATCGTCTTCTTAAGCCGGCCTAAAGTTGGCTACCAGAGCATCTCCCAAACCCTTTCATCTAATCCGAGGAAACCCGATCAGATGGAAAGTTAACCCATGCGTGTGGGGTTTGGGATGACCACATCAGCACCTCTATTTAATGAGATGATGATTTTTTTTTATTCAGGGCTGATTAAAATGAGTTCAACGGATCCGCCGCAGGGTTTTTACCAGTTATTCCAACAAGGACCCAAGGATCCGGAGCTGCATCGTCATCTGCGGGACATTGGGATCGATCAGACGATCCGACTGCAGTCGGATGACAGGGTGAAGCGACTGAGGCAGGCGCGTCAGCACGCAGCCCGACTCCAGACACGACAGACATCGGACGAGGCGAAGAGTATGTTTTCCTTCTTCAGGGATAATACGGCTGATCTGCTCTCATTGTTCAGACACGCCTACTCTATCGAGTCCAAGGTCGGCGTCCTGGATGAGCGTCATGCGACCCGACAGCAGTTCAGTGCAAAGGCCAAAAAGTATTGGACACTATTACAGAAGCTGTATGTTGTGTGGGAGGACATTTATCAGACGTTATCGAAAAATCCATCGACAACACAACAGCTTGTCAAAAAAGTCGACAAGATGACCGAAACGTTTTTTGATAAACTCATCGATCTGAATAAGCAGATGTGCACAACACTGGATCAGCTTGACGCCATGAAGCCCTCATCGAGAGGCGGGGCCGCCCAGACACTGCGACAATTCCTCAGATGAATCTGGAAAAGAAGCGGGCATCATGAGAGGATGCCATGATCCCAGGCCTGTTGGTCGTTGATGCGACCGGAACGGGTCGGAACAGGAAGGTGTCCTTCAGCTGGGACACCCTGTCATCCACAACGAACCGATGATCCTCCTCCTCATAGGGATGCTCCTCAGGCTCCTCCTCTTCGGAGAGTGCTTCTTCCTGAGGTTCCGGCTGCTGAGGAGGAGGAGGATCCTCGACCTCAATGACGGTCCTCGGCTGCGGATCGTTGAGACCCGCATAAAAATCATCGATATTCTTTTCGTTGCTCGACATGTCGTCAACATACATCTGGAGCTCCTCATCGTCCACCGCCATGATCTGCCGGATATAGCTAAAGTGGAGATCGATCTGGTACAACCTCTTCTTGACTTGTCGGACGGTGTCCTCCATCTCCCTGCAAATCTTTTCGCACGACCTCACCTTGTCCTCAATCTCTATCCTCGACATGTACTTCTGCGTCTCCTCCGTCCGCACCTGCTCCCGAATGTCATTGACGACGGCATTAATGTCGTCCACCTGGGCCGGGGCGCTGTCAAACATGGTGGTATGACTCCCGATATCGGTCGTATCGACGACCCTCGGTCGTGGCGGATCCACCACAACAGCGGGATCCAAAGGGGGCGTCGCCTCCAGGATGGACGCGATGGAACGCTGAGCATCCCTTATCCCGGCGAACAAGAATGAGCCGACGTCCGGTGGAGGCGGAGTCGGCGGCTTCTCGGGGGGTGGCGGCGGAGGAGGCTGCTCCGCCTCCCTGTTCTTGGCCTGACGCTCAGCAATCATATCCATGAGCTGCTTCGCCGTAATCTTCTTACGACCATCGGGTGCAGCAGGCACCGCCTCTGCCAATGGTGGTGGACGGACGACCGTCGTCTTGGCCTCCTTGTACCTGCTCAGCAGCGCTTCAAAGTCCATCCTTTCTGTTCACACCACCGTTTCTCTTAACCCGTTTTAAAAGGGTTGAATACTGATTTCTGAATACATCTTCATATGCTATTTTTGGTCCTTTTCCATATACCCGGCTTCCCTCCAGGACTTGGGAGGAGAAGAAACATGTAAAAAAGATCTGCAGAATAAAAAAAAATTCAGAAGATTTTTTTTCATAAAAAAGACATGTCGCCAGGGTTGGAACCAACTTTAGGCCGGCTTAAGAAGACGATCTTGTTCTTAAGCCGTATTAAAGTTTGATGGGGGTTGGTTTCAACCCTGCATGTCGCAAGAAGATGATATATTCATCGATACTCTGAAGAAGTGTGATCCGGCAGACCTGCTGCGTATCTACGTTTATTCTGATTCCATGTCTTTAATAGATTATGTGATTGAAAAAGAAATTAAACCCGATATCAACGCAGCAAAACAAAAAATCTCCTTGGAAAAACTCCAAAACTTGGTAGCTACGAATCGAACCATCGGAATATGTCATAACGTGTCTACAATATTCATCTTATTGTCTATAATCTGCTGTACATGCACACTCATTCTCGTAAGCCTCATCTTCAATCGTGTTCAGTCTGCAGACAGGGTCTTTCTGATTCTCACCATTATTGTATCTATGACGGGTCTGGTTCCGGGTTTGATGTCCTTATTGCTTCTCAACAAAGAATTATATATAGTATATGTTTCACTATACATCATCTCATCGGTCATAGCATCGATCGCTCTGGGTATAAAAAAGAAGACCGTTTATCAGGAGGATGAGCTGATCGGACGCATACTATCGACCATATGGATACTCCTGATTTCGCATGTCGCATTCGTCGGAGGATACATCTTTTTGTCAATTGTCGCGTTCATAGTTAAAGCCGCATATTCGGGGGGTGGCTTAGAGGACCGTCCGACATGATTCCTGCGACGAATCTCTGCGTCTCTGGCGGATACAGACCCGATCGGGCCGACCAGAAGCGCCGGAATGCCGGGTTCGATACCAGGCGGCTGAGCCTCTTATCGATGCTCCCGAGGGCCTCCTTGTCGAGGCACAGCACCGTCTCGATGCACAGCATGGTCTTGTAGGCATTGTCCGGGTCGGTCTCGGCGTCATAGAGCTTTTGGAGGACGATCGATACGTATCGTTCCCGGTTCTCGATGATGAGCCCGCACATGGATACGATGAACGTCAGAAAGAAGATGATATTGAGGATGTGGAAGTAGTGGACGCTGTACCCGCTGTTGATGTACGTCATGACGATGATCAGGATAATGAGCGTAATCACCAGCAACAGGACCTTCATGTTTCTTCTCCGTAAAGAAAAAAAACAGACTTAACCACAGGTGATATCCTAACAAAAAACATGGCGGACGATCTCGTGCTCGCGTTCAAGAGCATCTGCAATTTTGTCAAGGACCTCAACTTTGCCTTTGGGGACAGGATCCCGAACCTGCAGAAGTATGCCTTCCTCCTCGAAAAGACCGGGCTCATGAACGAGGACCCGGTGAGGAAGCATGTGGCGGTCTTTAGCGAGTTTACCAGGGATAACGAGGAGGCCATCCTCCAGTCATCGGTGGGCATGCTGCGAGACAGCCACATTATCCGGTTCAGCGACAAGGTGTTTATCGATCTGTCCGAGATCATACAGCTGGCCGACGTGTCCGATCTCGATGCGATGTGGACGCACCTGCTGACCATCCTCGCCATCCTGCACCCCGATAATCAGAGGGCCAAGGACGCCCTCAGGGACAAGAAGAGATCCGCAAGTGAGAACGACATTATCCCATCCGAAAAGCCGTTCGAGCCCTCCGCTCCACGACAACAGCAGCAGGACGACCCGTTTGCGGGCCTCGGCGGCATCTTCCAGAGCCTCCTTTCCGGCATGGATGCGGGAGGCGCCGGCGACCCATCCTCCGCCTTCCAGAACCTCCTGTCGTCGCCGCTCATCTCCAATGTGATTAAGAATCTGGGTGATGGCGACATGGACATTAACAAGATCATGGACGGGATGCAGCAGACACTCTCCACACTCCAGGACGTCATCGACAAGACCAAGACCGCGACCACACCACCCCCCGGCACCGATCAGTAAATTGCCGCAAAAAACCCCCTTGTCTGGGTTCCCTTTCATGAATACCTGTAGAAGAAGAATATTCAAGCCATATATCCAAACCTTGTATCGCTACCCAAACCCAATTATAATTTAAATACAGTTAAGGATTCATCTCTAAACCTTAAGATGGGGGTTTGAAGATAAAGGAGATCCGAGTAAATGCAGAGTTAACCCGCACAGGGTTTGGAATATAAGGTTTGGGGGAAGGGGAAACTTATGAGACACCGGTTTTGTAGAATGGGCATGATCCGTTATTGTCGCATCTGGGCTGACGACCGCAGCTGGGGATTCGAACTGCCATGGGACAAAGTCGCCCTCCCGGGGTGTTGCCGGCATGTCCTTGTACGTCCCACGGGCAATCATGGCCAGTGTCGGGTTCCAAAAATACGCCGATAACTGCTGATCCCACATGCCAAAATAATTCGATATGCCGGGTTGCCCGTTCGATGATGCATCACTCAGTCGCCCGTATCTGGGATCCGCCGGCATGTTTATACCTACACTAAAAATTAAATTTCATCCCAAACCCTGCACGAGTCAACTTTGGACTTACTCAGATCTCATCAGGGTTGAAACCAACCACCACAAAACTTTAATGCGGCTTAAGAAGACGATGTTGTTCTTAAGTCGTATTAAAGTTGGTTTCAAGCCTGGATCTCATCGGATCTCCTTCAACCTGTCTTCAAACCCACCTTAAGGATATTTTATCTAATCCTTAAGGTGGGTTTGATAGATCCGCCATTGAATGATTCATAGCGAGTCGTCCAATGGAGGGAGCTTGCTAAAGATGAACATGTTGGAGATGTTGGCGAGGATATGGAAAAGGAGGTGTGCGTAGACCGAATAATGAGAGAACGTCGTAAATCTGGACATCATCCCGGAAAGGAGATAACACGATATCCCCAAGAGTATCATGATCATGTACACCTGCTTATCATACAAGATCATGGTGTGCCATTGATGCTGCACACGGAGCGACAGGAATAGAAATGACGAACGCACGGTTATGCGATCCAGTCGTTGCCGCCAGCTCTTCTGCACCGGGTTCCTCCAATACAAGAAGGACGTTATGAATGATATCAACGACAACACCGCAAAATCATAATGCGTATACCTGATCGCAGACACCACCGACCCCATGATGAACCATGAACTCCTCTCCAGCATGATGGCCTGGTGTGGTGGCAACACCTTCAGACACCCCATCCTTTTTGCTTCACAAAAAATTTTTAATGATGGGGATATCTAACAAACATGAGGCTGACGATTGGGTTTGAGTTTCAGTGCACGAATGATGGTATGCACCTCGTCTTTCGGGGCCAGGACGGTTCTCTATTTTACACGAACCAGAAGAAGCTGACTTATATCGGTCCTGGGACCGACTTTGCAGCCACCGGTGATCGCATCAGTCGTGCAGACAATCGTGCAAGGATATTCGATTATGTTGCCAAGATCAGGGATAATCTAACCCTGATATCGGATAGTGGGACCACGAGCGTCATCCTCAATGAAGACCTGAGGGATCTCATGGACAATGAGCTCGAGTTCATCACCACGTTCGCATCGAACCCACAGAATGTCGACAATGTGGAGGGATATATATGGGGCCATCTTTCGTTGGGCGCGGGCATGATTGCTCACCTGTTCGCATCCCGAGCGGACACGATCGAGCGGGTCCGATTGGTCGGCAGACACGCGGGATATGCACCCTTCCGTCTCATGATGGACTTGGGAGACGACTGCAGGACCCGGGGCATGCCGCACATCGACAGAACGTTTGTTGCGATGGATCGCTTCAACAAGCGCAGCTTCATGGACGACCTGCGCTTCAACTGCCAGATGACGATCGGCATCCCCCTCCAGCATGTAGTGGATGTGCTTTCAAAAATCATACACATGTTCCGATCCTATGTTGCTACCGCGATGGATGAGGAGGAGGAAAAGGACATGGGTCGTATCGAGGAGACGGCCGCGCTGCTCGATACGATATCGGGGCTCAGGATGGATCGTCTTCAGAAATCGGTCCTGTTCCTCGTCGTTTACCATGTCCAGACCATCCGCAAGCGCAAGACCATGCCATTCATTATGCGGCATCACATGATGCATGTGCTGGGGCGTCTGCCCACGAGGTTGGTGGACAAGATCGTCAACCAGGCCACCCGCATCCACCCCATCTTCAAGGATTATTACCAGAGACTGCTGGAGACACCGGTGCAGCAACATCGCCGTCTGCAATCACTCGATCAGACGGGCGTCTACACCGTCGATAAGGACAAGCGCATCCTCATCGAATTCCGATACCTCGCACGGATCCTGTCGCGACGCCTGCCCACCCTCCAGAACGGACAGACACTCACCGATCTTATTGGCTGTTCATGACCGAAACGGAGACCCAGTCCGATCATGTCCCGGATCCATTCAGAGGGGGGGAAGATCCAAAAAAAAAATCTCTGTCAAGAAAAAACTCTTGAGATTTTGAAAAAAATTAAATAATCTGAAGAGTTTTTTTGGATTCGGATTTGATGGTCTGAAACCAACTTTAGGCCGGTTTAAGAAGACGATGATGTTCTTAAGCCGTATTAAAGTTTAATGGGGGTTGATTTCAACCCTGTCTGGGTTTGAGTTCGAGGGTTTGGGTCTGGGTTGGAACCGCTTTAAAGCAATGACCGAAATGATTTAAATACATGATATGTCTTTAAGCCGTCTTATCAATAAATTGTAGATGGTTTCAACCCTGTTTGGGTTCGGGTTTGGGTTCGGATTCGGGTCTGAGGGTTTGGGTTCGGGTCTGGGTTTGAGGGTCTGAGTTTGTCCCGGATCCATTCAGAGGGGGGAAGATCCAAAAAAAAAATCTCTGTCAAGAAAAAACTCTTGAGATTTTGAAAAAAATTAAATAATCTGAAGAGTTTTTTTGGATTCGGATTTTGATTCGGGCTCGAATTTGGATTCGGGTTTGGGTTCGGGTCTGGGTTTCAGGGTTCGGGTCTGAGGGTTTGGGTCTGAGGGTTTGGGTTTGAGGGTTCGGATTTGAGGGTCTGAGTTTGGGTTTGAGTCTGGGTCTTCGGGTTTGGGTTTGGGTTCGGGTCTGAGGGTTTGAGTCTGGGTCTGAGGGTTTGGATTCGGGTTTGGGCTTGAGGGTTTGGCTTCGGGTCTGAGGGTTTGGGTTTGGGTTTGAATGAGGGTTCGGGTTTGGGTTTGAGTCTGGGTCTGAGGGTTTGGGTTTGGGTTTGAATGAGGGTTCGGGTTCGGGTTTGAGGGTCTGAGTTTGTCCCGGATCCATTCAGAGGGGGGGAAGATCCAAAAAAAAATCTCTGTCAAGAAAAAACTCTTGAGATTTTGAAAAAAATTAAATAATCTGAAGAGTTTTTTTGGATTCGGATTTTGATTCGGGCTCGAATTTGGATTCGGGTTTGGGTTCGGGTCTGGGTCTGAGTTCGGGTCTGAGGGTTTGAGTTTGGGTTTGGGTTCGGGTCTGAGGGTTTGGGTCTGAGTTCGGGTCTGGGTTTGGGTTTGGGTCTGAGGGTTTGGGTCTGAGTTTGGGTTTCAGGATTGAAACCACCCTTAGCCCTGCTTAAGAAGGTGATGTTGTTCTTAAGGCGGAGTAAAGTTTGATGGGGGTAGGTTTTAATGGGTTTTGGGTTGGATTTGGATACCCTCTGCGGGTTATAACCCGGGTCAGACCAAAATTACACCCAACTCGATTTTGAAGACACTTAAGGATTTATACAATCTATCTAATCCTTAAGGTGGGTTTGAAGACAGAAGGAGATGCGAGGAAATCCAAAGTGGGACAGGGTTAAAACCAGCCCCTTAAGGAACCAGGGTTGAAACCAACTTTAGGCCGGCTTAAGAAGACGATGTTGTTCTTAAGTCGTATTAAAGTTTGATGGGGGTTGGTTTCAACCCTGTAAGGAACAACGCCGTATTCTTAAGGCGGGTTAAAGTTGGTTTCAGCCTGTGGATCATTCAATAGTTGGACGGATGACTGGGTAGGTGTCCCCCATTTCTTCTTGGATCGTCTCTGCATCCACATGCCTGGTTGCATCCCTGAACCGCCGGATGCCTTCGGTGTCATTACCATCGGTATCAATCTGCCGATAAATCAGGATCGGCCACTGTGTGTCGTCATCCCACAACAATAGCCTGTGGACCTCCCGGTCAAACCCATGGCGCTCCGCCTGTTCTGCACTCGTGGAAACGTATATCGTGCACCACTCCCCCGGTGGGAGCGCCGATGTCGACGACACGGTCCTGGTCGTCCGTAGATCGCCCGCCATGAATCCGACGAATCGGGCGTCCTTATCGACACGCAGCGTAATGATCATGACAATGGATTTATCATCGGGGAGGCACATGAGGTACATGGCATCGGGATTGGGGAAGAGGCTCTGCATCTTGGCCGGGTTGCCGAGGAAGAACCGGCTCGTGTCCTGACCACGAAAATCATACCTCCTCCACGGGCTGACCGTGTAGATGAGGGATTGGATGCGGCTGCAGTTCCTGTCCACGACCGACCCACTCGTCGGCTCCAGTTGTCTGCCGGGCACACTCACGGTCGGGAGTCGCGGACGGGCCTTCTGGTCTCGAACGTAGTATCGGACGACCATGCAGCACGTGCGATCGCACCAGTGCCGTATCCTGTACTTGTCATTGGAGAACATGGAGTCGTTCACCCACGCGATCGGCGTGCCCGTTGTATCGTACAATGTGATGCTCCAATAAAACACCGAATCGACATGCCTGTCCCCGCTCACCTCAACAAAAACCCCAGACGGGAACGACATGACATAATACCTCGCCGATTCATCCGGGAACGCGATATTCATCACACCCGGGAACTGCGATCGCACCGGCCAATACCTCATCGACAAGACCCGGTATGCAATAAAAAACAATATCCTCATCATATTCATCATGGCCAATATAAGAAGAAGACCGACAAAGATGACGGACGATATTATGATAACGAGCATGATTTGATTACACACCGATAAATCCTTATTTGGGTTTTCGAATTTAAAAAGTTGTTGGAATAAAAATATTATCGTTCAAAAAAATGCAACGTTCTTCTTCTTCATCGAGCAGTCAGGATCTCAATCGACTGATTGGTCGTCCCCCGGTCCTGACACGCTCCACAACCATATCTGGTGATGGCAACAATAATCCATTGTCAAGACGACGATCCCAACCCGATCTGCGGGGATCGGGGCTGGTCATAACCGGGCTCTCCACGGGAGGTGGGGGTTTGACGAGAGGCAGGAGCATAAGCAGTTCCGACCTGCGACGCGGTGGATCAGCGATGAGCAGTCATGGACCACCACCCCGCGCCGACCGGCATCAGGCGGCAGGCGGAGGCCTTGCTCAGGTGAACAGGCCACCACGAGGGAGGGGTGGATCGAGCAGACGCGGGGCCTCCACCCATTCAACAGGTGATCACCTCAGTGGTGGGTCGGCGATATCGGGCCTCGATCTGCTTAGTGGTGGGTTGGCGATGAGGGGCCTTGCTCAGGTGGACAGTCCACCACGAGGGAGGGGTGGATCGATCAGACGCGGGGCCTCCACCCATTCAACAGGTGATCACCTCAGTGGTGGGTCAGCGATATCGGGCCTCGATCTGCTTAGTGGTGGGTTGGCGATGAGGGGCCTTGCTCAGGTGAACAGGCCACCACGAGGGAGGGGTGGATGGATCAGACGCGGGGCCTCTTCCCATTCAAGAGGTGATTACCTGAGTGGTGGGTCGGCGATGAGGGGCCTCGATCTGACGGACAGTCAAATGACGGGCGCCGACTACCACTTGAGTGGCGGGTCGGCGGTGAGGGGCAGACGTCCATTCGGTGGGTTAGGGAGGCGCGAGTCATTGCGACCGCCTGCTGATCAGTTAGGCGGCCTCATGATTACGGGCACCGGCATGCTCCGCGGTGGGTCAAGTCAGGGCCCAACGAGAGGAGGCGGTGGACAAGCACGCAGTGTGGATCAGATGGTGCATGAGAATAATAATCCACAAACGCGTCGACGAAAGAAAAAGGCGTAAGCACAAACACAGAGACTAACTCGGAGGCCTGTCTACAAATCAGATGAAGTCCAATCCTTAATCTCACAAATGAAGGATTAATGGGAGGCCCAACCGATGACGCCGCACATGATGCGTTTGCCGGAGTTGCCGGTGATGAGGGAGTCGGGTGGTGGGCCTCTGCCCAGGTCGTCGCGGTCGGCGTGGATGATGAGTCCTCGGCCGATGATGCCAAAGGGTCCGGTGAGGCGGAGGTGTGGGTCGATGATATCGATGGTCGCGATGCCGTTCTGGTTCGCACTGATATTGCCGAGATCGCCGAGGTGGCGGTGGGCGGATCGGAGGCCGCCGTGTGTGCTCCCGGTGGGGTTGAAGTGAGCGCACATGGACTGGCATCCGTCGCGGAGATCACCGAATTCGTGGACATGGAATCCGTGGAGGCCGGGCGAGAGACCCGCGACTGTTCCGGTTATGCGGAGGCCGTGAGGGCACTCATCGATGAGAACGGACGCGTCGGGGATGCCGTCGCCCCGCAGAAGACAGACAGCGTGCCTCATTTGTTTGGAAATAACTTTTTTTTTCCGAGAGAAAAGAGGCATGTTGGGGAGATTATCTTATACCAACAGTCAAGAACAGCAGCCACAGAAGCAGACCATGCCCTTCCAGGCCTACAGAAACTTTTCTCGGAATTTTAAATCGACGTATGACTCTAAAACCAATCGAGTCATTAGCATCAAGAGATTCGATGACCCAAATACGCAGATCATTTCCGATCAGCTGAAGCAGAGGCTGCAAAATGAAAATAAGGAGTGGTACCAGAAGCTCAGGTCGTGGTTCTCCAGGAGGATCATGGGGAAGGGTCAGCAGACCCTGAACAAGGCCGCGTTCGGTCAGGATATCGATAACCAATGGCCGTGGGTCAAGACCAAGGCGATGAAGATTCAAAAGATTTTTGGGTTCATCCGATTCATATCAAGGCTCCTGGAGAGTGGAATACAATCAAAGCAGCAGAAGAAGCTAAAAAGATTACTTCTCTCTGACTATTATTATAATAAGGATGAACAAAATGAGTTTTTTGAGATTACGTATTCGGATACTACCATATCCATTCGACTAAAGAAGATGTATAAGGATAAGACTTACGAGCTGGAATTCAGGACTGATAAACAGGGCAGCGACCAGATAAGGGCATTCTCTGCCTACAACAAATCTGTCCGACAAATGCTCAGTGATCCCGGGACCGATGAAGGCATCGACAAGATCTATTCAGAAATCATTGTCATGTCGTCCCGTATCCATCCTACACCTGACCAACAACGTCCGGGCGCGTATTATTAAGCTCCTCCTTCTGGGATACTTAAGGATCATAATTAATCCTTAAGGGGCATTTGATTAAAGTCATCATTACCAGGGTTGAAACCAACTTTAGGCCGGCTTAAGAAGACGATCTTGTTCTTAAGCCGTATTAAAGTTGGTTTCAACCCTGATCATTACTTGTTGTTGGAGGTTTGGACGTTGGTGTTGAAGGTGAGACGGAGGGGTGCGGTGCTGAGGGTGTTGTTGCGGATGACGAGGCCGTTGACATTGGAGGCGTCAATGGCGTAGACGGGTGATTCTGTGGATATGACATTGTTGGTGATGGTTATGCCTCCAAAGACCTGCTTGTCGGTGAGGGGGCGTATTGTCGGAGTGGGAACATCTCCGTTCATGACGGGGACCTGCGCGAATATCAGGATGGTGCTATTGGGCTGCCAGCTCCCCTGGGCGTTCCCGATGAACCGGTTGTTGGTCAGGGTCCAGTTGGAGGTGGGGAAGGCGCCCTCGTACCAGTCGGCGCAGTCGTTCTTGATGACGACGCCCGGTCCGCTCGTGTGATCAAAGGTGCACCCGGACACCGAGAGGTTGGGAGTGGAGAGCTTGGCGCCCCTCGCACGGTTGGCGCGAAAGACGCTGCTGCGGATGGTGGTCGTCGACGGCTGCTGATTGAGGTTGATGGCAGCATCGTAGTTCCGGACGTTCGGTGGGAGCGGGTCGGCGAGTGTAATGACGGCCCCCTTATTGGAAGCAACGGTCGCGGTGCCCAGGGTGTCAAAATTGGCCCTCTTGTAAAAGACGAAGCGGTCCCTGGGTAGGCTGTTGGTGGACGATGCCGTCCTGCCCTTGCGGTAGACCGAGAATGTCCTGCGGTCGGCAGAGATGCCGCGGATCTCGTAAAAGTGGCTGTTGATGTTGATCCCGTCGTCGCCCTGGCCGTCAAAGACGCAGTCCTCGATGGCGACACTGCCACCCCTCGTATTGTCGAGGTGGATGCCGTCGGCGGCTATCGAGAAGGGCCTGCCCGGCTTCCTCATGATCCTCACCCGGACCGCCCTGAAGTTCGTCATGCCCCGACCAAAAACCCCGAATCCCGGGAACGAGTAGATGGTGATATCCTGGAGGACCACATTCCTGACCCCGGGGCCGTAAAACGCAAAGGCGTCCTGGTCATAAATGGCGTGCCGGAGGACGACCCAGTCGCCGTTCTTCATATACTGGCTCTTCTTGTTGACGACGACCGACGCCGTCGTGGCATTCGATGCCGTCCACTTGGCGGTCCACGACCCGTAATTGTCGACCGACCCCCTCGATCCCATCCGATTGTTGACCCGATCCACACCGTACAGGGCAAGAACCGTTGTTGTCCACGGACGGTCGCCCGGCCACACCCTGGTGTCGACCCTGAAGGTCGTTGTCGAGGCGGACGACCCCACCACCTGCCCCAGCGTGTAGTGATCACGGGGCATGTCGATGGTCAGGTTCCTGATGGTAAGATCGGAGATTGTCCCGTGGCTGAAATAAAAGAGGCCCCCGATCCCATCGAACAGGATGGTGGACCCCCTCCCATCCAGGACGACGTTCTGGACGCTGCACGCCGGCTTGATGGCATCCGAGCCGTAGGATGGTCTTATCGTATAAGTCGCATTCGTCTCGAGCTCGATGGTGCAGGGTCCTCTGCAGGAACAAAAGGCGGCCGCGATGGCCCCTCCGCACGTATTGTCCAGGGAGCACCGAGATGACACGGCGGCGGCCGTAGCAGATGCACACAGAAGAGATAGAACAAGATAGCGGATCATGTGATTGTGAATTGATACAAAATGTAATATCCTGTTAAGGTGCAAATCCTGCACGGGTTCACTTTCGATTTGCTCGGATCTCCTTATCTGAGTCCTTAAACCTGTCTTCGAACCCTCCTTAAGGATTTATATAATCCTTAAGTGTATATTCAATTAATCATGTTGGATGATAAACACTGATGAGGGAAGGAGCACGACGTTGTATGCCGTGTCAGTCCAGTGTATTGATTCATTTTGTATTATTGCCAATCATGGACAATCCGATAACAAATGGAAAAGACGACAAGCAAGATCGTGCGGTAATGATCATACCATTGTTCTAAATCATTAGATTGGCAAAAATTAAAAAAAATATATAAAATGTCGACAATGCAGCAGAAGAAGGGGGCATCTCAGATATATCTCCGATCGATACAAATGAGAAGGATTGCCGGAACAAAACCCTTTGGTAAGGAAAGATATGACTACATCCCAGGGTTGAAACCAACTTTAATACGGCTTAAGAAAAAGATCGTCTTCTTAAGCCGGCCTAAAGTTGGTTTCAACCCTGCTACATCGTAACCATCCCACATGGTAATGAAAGAGTTCATGCCATGCTGGATGCGGCACAACAGGCACCGACAAGACAACAGCGTCTTTGACGCATCAAGGCAATTCCAGATGAACAGGTCCGCGAAACTGGATTAGTCCTTGAACAATATCAACGTGGAGCTCATCAGGATCGTCGATCAGGAGGACAGATTGATGCAAAAATACCGGGATCCGCCCACCCGGCCTCGATAATCCTTCTCGTATTCCAAACCCAATTCGATTCTGAAGACACTTAATGATTCATCTAATCCTTAAGTGGGGTTTGAAGACAAAGATTCCAAACCCTGAATGGATTTAATTCAAATTAATCTAAATTTAATTTGAATTTATTTCTTCAATCACCCTTTTCGATCCTACCTTAACAATATGTTATCCTCTTAACTCATTCATAATGGGATAGATAATAGGTGGGTAGAATTGGATTTAATTCAGAAGTAATTCAGGTTAATCCATACAGGGCTTGAAAGATTCGGAGGAGGGTTCGTGCACCGAACGATGAAGGAGTGGGAAGATTTGGGGAAGAACGGAAATGGTGAATAAATAAACGGAATGCCCAGATGCAGGAATGATCCGAAGCGATCGTACACGGGTTCTGAGCCCAGTCCGAAGGGATTGGGGTGGTGTGCACACGCATGTAAGGAGCACACGATCCTCAAGGGAAGAGACGGTGCCGAATGGAAGGTCGTCCGCACCAAGAATAATGTGCTGCGGTGGCAAAAGATAATGATCACTCCCAAAGACTTGGAGATCCCTCATGCCTACCAGTCCTTCCTGAAGGATATAAAGACATCGTTTCGACCGGCTGAAATGATTGTTTACGAGTGGTCAGGGCTGCCATCGAACGTCCGATCCCGATTTTTGAAAATCATTCAGAAATACAACCACCGGGTGTGCCACCACCACGACACTTATCCCAAGACCACCAAATGTATCCAATTCAGACACATGAAGGATGCCAATCGTGCAATGGATCAGATGGAAGAACTTGACATTAACGCAGACATTAGCTACTATTAGCTACTATCTCTAACGACCAGGCTCGCTACCATCCGGGATAGAAACCATCTACAGTTTATTGATAAAACGGCTTAAAGACGTGATATGTCTTTAAATCATTTTGGTCATTGCTTTAAAGCGGTTCCAACCCTGGCAACCATCCGGGATAGAAACCAATTTTAGCCCGGCTTAAGATGTTGTTCTGAAGCCGTATTAAAGTTTGATGGGGGTTGGTTTCAGCGCTGACGTGATTTGTGGGGCAGGGTTGAAACCATCCTCAGATTATTGATGAGACGGCTTAAAGACGTGATATGTCTTTAAGTCATTTCGGTCATTGCTTTAAAGCGGTTCCAACCCTGTTGTGGGGTTTGTAAATGAAATATCGCAAAAAGTTTTTTTGAAATGAAAAATTTTATTTCTTTCTTGTTTTATTGTATACACGAAATATTATGGATCAGCTCATCGCCTTGTTGGAGGATCTTGTCGCAATGGGGTGCATCGGCATCAAGGTGTCATTCGAGGACGAGGGGGCGCAGTTCCACGAGATGATTACGCTCCGGGACATGACCAGGAGGCTGGGCCTGCAGCTGTGCGTCAAGATTGGCGGTGGTGAGGCGAAGCGGGACATGATCGATTGTGATGTCCTCGGGGCGGACTTTGTGGTTGCTCCAATGATCGAAACGGCCTTTGCCATGTCCAAGTTCCTCAAGTCCGTCGAGTCGTCGCCCTACAACGGCAGCACCGCGATCAACATCGAGACGATAACGGCGCACGACAACCTCGCATCGTTTGTAGGGGAGTGGCAGACCGGCAGGAAGCCGGATGCGGTGGTGTTTGGGCGCGTGGACTTTGTCTCCTCGCTGTGCAAGGACAGGGCCTTTGTCAACACACCCGAGATGATGTCCTTGGTGGCGGATGTCTTTGAGAGCGCGAGGAATGCCGACCCCTCCATCATAACATGTCTCGGGGGAGCCGTGAGCGCCGATTCGGGCGAGTTCATCGGCGAGCTCATCGATCGTGGCCTGCTGGACAGGTTCGAGACGCGGTACATCATCTTTGATGCCAAGAGGGTGGCCCTCGACCGCTTCAATGAGCTCATTCTGATGGCCACCCGCTTCGAGATTGCGTGGCTGAGGTTTGTGAGGAACCGCTTCCTCCACTACGCCGACAAGGACCTCAAGAGGATCGTCATGATCGAGGAGCGGATGAGCAGGGCTGTGTAAGATCCACGGTCCTGTCAAAGTTGGGGGAGGGGTTCTCACCGGTGTATCCGATGGGGTTGCAGAAGGTCCTGACGCCATTCAGGATGTCTATGCGGGGGCGGTGGGTGTGGCCGTAGAACCATGAGTGGATGGGGAACCGGATGAGGTCGTCGCAGTCGGATGAGTAGCACTGCTGGTAGAGGCTGAACCTGGAGTAGAAGGGATCGGTCAGCTTGTGAGACGGCAGGTGGTGTGTCATCATGACGATGGGGAGAGGGGATGTGGTGAGTGTGGTGCGTATAAAATCCTTGGCGTCCTGGTGGAGGCGGTTGTGCGAATCGATCGACATGTCTCTGATCATGTAAAAGTCGTTATTGACGTGGAGTGGATCAGATACATGAGACCAGAGGGTCGTGCCGGCGAAGCGGTAGCCGCCGTAGTCCTCGAACGAGTTCTGGAGGAAGGAGATGTTGGGGTATCTGCCGCAGATCTTGTGTATGCAGTCGTCGGTGGTCGAGGGGGTCTTGTTGTAGCACTCGTGATTGCCCTTGAGGAGGAACACCTTTTCGAATCGGACAGACATGTGGCTCAGAAAGTCTTCGTAGGAGGGATGACCGGGATCGCCAATGTCCCCGCACAACACCAGGACGGGAGCCCGCACCCTCATGACCAAGTCGATCCACGCGGACATGGCCCGTAGTCTGAGATGCTCCAAATGAAGATCCGAAAAATACTGTATCCTCATATTGTTTCTTCTTTTGTTATGGCTCATCATCCTATTATGCTGCTGCTCTACTGCATGGAGGGGCTCTTGAGCTGCGACTTGTATCGCTTGTTGATGGTCTTGATGGCGTCGGATGTGATCCCGAATGCCCGTTCGGTGCTCTGGACGAACTCGTGCTTGGTCATGACGGGATCACGGGCGCAGAAGCGCCGGAAGAGGTCGCTCATCATCATGACGAATGTGTTGACGACGGTGCGGTACTCGGCCTGCTTGGATGCCTCCTTCTCGATGCGCTGGATCCGGTTCCTGAACTTGGCCTCGTCGAGTCGATTCCTCAGAAAGTCCACCCGTAGGGTGAGCCTCTTGGACTCCTGGATGCGCCTGGCGTCCTCCTCCGTCGTTGTGATCGCCCGGTAGTGGATAACCGTGCGATGAATGACGGCGATCTTGGCGTCCAGGTCGTTATGGTCCTCATCCCGTCGGTTCAGCCGCGTCCTGATCATGGCGGTTCCCGGCAGGTCGTCGTTGCAGTGGTCGACCGCACGAGCCGCCGCCGGGGCGGCCCCGCTGAACATCCACTCGTAGTAGTGGGGGTTGTGGATGGGGCCACGCTCGATCGTGCCGGTGCTCCACCGGAATGCGGTGTGGCACTGAGGGCACCACATCTGGTCGCACCCCGATGCCTTCATGATGCGTGTGGAGCATCCGGGGCATGGGCGTGTGGACTTGCGGATCTCGGCCCATTGTGCGACATCGTCCTGATTGCAGACGTGCTCCTCCCGCTGTGTGTCGTCCGCGGGCAGGAGGACATTGCAGGCCGTGCATGTGTATCCGCGGCAGGATGCGCACAGGCCGGTGTGCGAATTGATGAGCCCGTTGCATCCCTCACTGACGCACGGCCTCCGGTAGTTGGAGCCTCCGGAATCATGATGATCCGTCCGGACGCCGTTGTGCATGTCGTGCATCGTGCGGTGGACTCGATGGGATCGGCGGTGGAGTTCGTACTGCCGATCCCTGAGGCGCTTCATCATGGCCTTGATATCCCTGAGCTCGTCCTGGATGGCGTCGGCCTCGTTCTGGAGCTCGACGAAGCGCATGGCGTCCGGCAGGAAGGACCGCTCTCGCTCGAAGAGGACCTTCTCCCGATGCCTCGCAAAGTCCTTGGTCATGAACGCGCCCGTCATGACCTCACCCAGGAACATCCGGTCCCACGCCACCCCGCAGTCGGGGAACATGCAGTGGGGGTCCTGGATGCTCCCGATGAGGAATCGCTCGACGCACTTCCGACAGACCTTCTTGTGGCATCGGAAGCACTCGACCTCTCGTCGTGCCGAGGAGGTGAACGCCTCGGTGCAGATATCGCAGCAGTCCATTTTATTATCTGCAGACACACAAAACATTGTCAGCTCACATCCACACACACCTGTCGAGTGTGTGGTCATGGCATTCAGTTTTGGTGGGGTCGCTCACGCATCAGGATCGTCCTTCTTCTTAAACGATTTAAAGAAAAGTCAAATCTTTAAATGCTTTTCCGGGTTGGTTTTGAGGTGGTTTTAACCGTCATGCTTGTCAATGTGATTTTATTTTTTGGACAAAAATATAAATGAGTAATCGTGTCAGGTATCCAGAACTGGACGGGTGCTTGTCCAGGGGCGATTGGGAGTGGTGGAAGGCATTGACGGGATGGAGGCGCCAGCAGATTATAACCCAGTTGATGCAAAATTACCAGGGTGTTAATAATGATATTACCGAGTTTAATAACCATCTCACAAAAAAATGGAAGCTGCCACTGCTGACGAGGCGGGCGCGGGATTGTGTCGGGGCGGAGTTGGACAACCGGAAACGGGCTCCTCCTCCGAGTGCAGCGGGATATTTCGGTGCCAATCAACAAGGATCTATCGATACAAAGAAGGCGGTTATCGTAAGGAGTGCACCGGGGCAAGGACGACCCAACCCAGGACAGGGAGTTGCCAGTGGTCCACCACAGGCAGCACAACCCAACCCGAAGCGACAAGGAGTTGCCAGTGGTGGTCCACCACCGCCAGTGCGAGCACAACCCAACTCAAGACAACAACGACCCAACCCAGGACAGGGAGTTGCCAGTGGTCCAGCACAACGACAACCCAACCCAAGACAACAAGGACAGGGAGTTGCCAGTGGTGGTCCACCACCGGCAGTGGGACGACAACGACCCAACCAAGGACAGGGAGTTGCCAGTGGTCCACAACAACGACAACCCAACCCAAGACAACAACAACGACCTAACCCAAGACAACGAGTTGCCAGTGGTGGTCCACCACCGGCAGCACAACAACGACAACCCAACCCAAGACAACAAGGACAGGGAGTTGCCAGTGGTCCAGCACAACGACAACCCAACCCGAAGCGACAAGGACAGGGAGTTGCCAGTGGTGGTCCACCACCGGCAGCACAACAACGACAACCCAACCCGAAGCAACAACAACTCAACCCGAAACAACAAGGACAACGCCAACAGATCAACCAAATCAATATTCACCTAAAGGATACTGCGAATAAGTTTTCGAGATCTATAAGGGATATATATGCGAAAACGACGGGTGTTGATCAGAAGGATGCGGATCTGACGGTCGTTCTGGATGGAGCGGTCGATACGATTGATGAACCAGATGTATGGACCAAGCTGTGTGATGTATTCACTTCGACGTACTATAGATTCCATGGTGCATTGCGTGGTGGGTTGGATTGGAAGTGGGGATCGAAGCATCAAGGTTCAGAACCCTTCCTGTTGGAAGGGCCCATCCTCAAGGCGATGAGTGGTCATGCCGATCTGACGAGATCGATCGTGAACATCAGAGATGTGGGGTATAGTGCTGATTTGTTGTGTGCGATCCTGCAACGAAGAGTCGTTATGGATGCAATCAGAATCGGGGTCGTTATTTCAATCTTATACCAAGACAGGCCGTTCAACCAATTGCTTTGGGAGAAGTTGTCGACATTTTCGTTTGGCGATGGAAGGACGCGTGCGGATGTGTCGGACGAACCGAGTCAGCAGCAGATTAGAAAGATGAACCTGCAATTTATCTCCTACAAGGACATCCTACGACCCAATAGGCTGAGGGACGCCGAGATGAGATCGATGTTAACGGCGTTCTGGCCAAGAGAAATATCATCACCGATAGTGGGCTTTGCAGCAGACATCGATGTAATATGTAGCGATGATAATTTTGAACATGCAACCAGTGCCCGTCTGTATCGCTGGAGCGGTTCGGATGCTGATATGAACAAACAGATTGTGGTGTGGTGGATTGGGCTGAATGGACCAAAACTCGGTCATTCAAATGCCGTCATATGGAACAAGGCACACCACAAGTTGTGGTATATCGAGCCGAATGGTGAGGATCGGAAAAGGGGAAATCGCATCATCGAGGAACGATGGAATGTTATAAAACGCTATATTGAGATTCCGACCGATCTCAAACCAGAGTCTGTTGTCCCAACAGGCATGCAGGAACTGATGCAGGGCAACGATAACAAGGATGTGGAGGGAGGATTATGTGTATCAGTATCCCTGTTTGTCCTGGATCTTTACAAGCAGAATATCGACAGGATAACGAGCACAGAGCACTTCAGAGATATGATCAGATGGTACATCACCATCAACTTGTTTTCAGGGACCATACAACGAGATATACGAAATTTTAATGTGGGCGTTGTCAGGACATTGGATACTCTAAAGACATTGAAGCCGCGCAGGGTTGAACTCATCTCGCCGACGCCAAGGACAACAACGACCAGACGTAAGGCCATCGTGGTCATGAAGCAGCAGCGGAAGGTCATTCCGCTCGGTTCGGCGCTATGTGCCCCAAAATACGGATTCCAGTATCGTCCGGGAGACTTCGTCGTTCTCTTGGATAGTGGGGTCTTTGTCATTGCGGAGATCACAAAGATGGAGGGAACGACAACGATACACGCAAGGGGCATCCACAAAGACTACGTGATGAATGTGGATAGTGTAAGATTTGTCATCTTGCCACCTGGGGATGAGCGCGAAGAGCACATGACGGACAGTGCACCGGTATTACGCCCCGGACCTGAAAACATGGAACAAAAGACGTACGGGAAACCTCCGTACCAGTGGACGCATATGGTGCCCAAGACCCAGACGAACTGCTTCAAGAGACGCACGACTCCCTTTGATCAATCATTGATCGATGCAGGGAGCATACTGTCCTTCCGTGTATACGACCAAGGACCCGAGTTTGTCGTCGGGGATTGTGTATTCGGATTACGAAGCAATAGAAAATACATCCTCGGCAGAGTAAAACAAGTGCAGGACACTCATCTTATCGTCGATTACCGAGGGAACACCAAGGAGTACTCACTCCCTATTATAAACACGATCCTAAATAAATACGACCTGATCAAGATAATACCATCATCGGTTCTTCAAACAATCAACTCACCGTCCTCATGCGCAACGACGATACGATATCCTTCTTGAAGACTTATCGTCGTAGTGGTCGGGGGTGTTTGTGGACGAATTGGTGGATGTGCGAGGTGTGGCGTGGGGCGTTCCCGTAGTTGCCGTAATAGCACTTTCCGATGGCGAACCTATCATCGAGGAGCCAGGGGGCGAAGCAGTGCGCCACACACCACTTCTGAACCGAAATGAGCATCGCAAAGTGATATTGGCCGACGCGCTGCTCGAACGCGCTCATGATCGTATGCGCCGCATCGATGCTGATCGTTTCATTGTCGGTGATGCCCATCCATTCATCAATCTTGGCCTCACTGTCCGGGTCCACGACATGGGGGAGCACGCCGCGTCTTATCCGGAGCAGCTGTTCACCCAGATCCTTGGTGTCCACAAGGCGGTCGATCCCACAATGCTCCATCGCGTCTCGCTCAGTGATGATTGTCATCCTGTCCACACACCCAAAAAATTTTTGAATCATGATTCAAAAATGCTCCCGGAGAGGCTCGAACTCTCGACCTTTGGCTCATAAGACCAACGCTCTAACCAACTGAGCTACGGGAGCTCTGACACCGATGGGATTCGAACCCATGCGCAGTAAAGCAGCGGATCTTGACTCCGCCCCCTTGGACCGACTCGGGCACAGTGTCTGACACCGATGGGATTCGAACCCATGCGCAATGAAGCAGCGGAGCTTAAGTCCGCCCCCTTGGACCAACTCGGGCACGGTGCCTTTTTCTTCAGATTCATCATGATGCTTAAATCAATTTTTTTTGGTATTAGGGTGAGAGGAGGATGAATTGGTCGTAGTAGTGGTGGAATCGGATGTGGACGGGGTGGAGTGATTGGGACAATCGGCGGCATCTGCCGATGATTTCGAGTGAAGAGTCGTGCTTGGTCTTGGTGAACGCGTGGGCGGGGCAGCGGGTCATGGTGCGCTCGATATCGAGAGGATCGGTGAGGCGTTTGTCGATGGTCATGAGGTACATGCCCTCCATGGCAAAGACGACGTGTCTCCGAGTGCCGTGCTCCAGGTTGGACCGCATGAAGAGGGCGACGTCGTCCCTGCTGGGCCAGCCGATGGGCACACCGGATCGGCGGTACTCGCAGAGGGGGTGTGTGTGGAAGGGCAGCACCGTGTCCCAACGGTGTGATCGGAGCCACTGGTCCTCCAGCTCGAAGGACGACGAGTCGCCGAGGACGATCCGGAACTCGCACCCCATAAACACAATGAGGCCGGCAACCTCCTCGTCATCAAAGAGCATCGGCATGACCCATTCCTCCCAGTGGGAGGGCTTGTAGAGGAGATCGAGGGGGGTCGTCATTTAGTTATACGGCGGCGGTGATTATATTCGGGTCGGCGTTCTCGATCTTCAGCTTGTCGGGGAAGGTCTGGATGCGGATGCCCATTGCGCCGAGTTCCTGGAAGAGGAGCTTGCACGCGTAGGGTATGTTGATGCTGACGACGGAAGATTCATGGGCGTGGTCGCAGTCGCAGGTCGTGCCGTCCTTGGGGGGCATCCCGCAGGCGCTGCAGACATTCATCTGGAAGGGGTCGGACATGTCGAAGAGCCTTTCGAGGAGGAATCGCGAGACCCCGTGGCTGATCATGCAGTTGTGGGCGACGACGCCGTCGGCGAGGAAGGACTCCGTCTTGTCGACCTGGATGTCGAAAACGCGGTGTTCGCCGATGGGCTTCATTGAGAGCACTCTTAGTGAAATAGTGCACAATCCATCTTCTCCGCGTTTGACACCATACTGTATCTGGTCGTTGTCGCAGGTGAATAATGACAAGGCTCCGATCTTATCGAGAAATTTGTCTGCTGTAGGAAAACCCTTGGATGTGAATTTTCCAAAAGAAGTTCCCTTGACAAGGTGATCAGTCATGTCATGTGTGGATGGAATAGCGTATTCATGGAATAAGGGCTCTGTATCCTCCAGTTCCTTGACAGCCTGTTCAATAGCCTTTTTGGTGCTGACTTTCTTGTTGGGATTTTCAGTCTTGATCTTTGAAAAGTTCGTGAGGGCGTCCACGCGTTGGACCAACCAATTGTGTTGGCGCTTGACTTGATCTCGGAGACGGAAATAGCATACCGATGCCTGCAATCGTTGAGATTTGTGATGGCAATAGCGGAATCCGATCTTTTCCGCGAATAGGATGAGTTGTTCGATCTCAATATGAAGTGTTATAGAGAATGTTCGTTGGTCATCACTACCTCCAACGATCTTCTTTGAAGATGTGGTCTCCTTTGGGTTTTGGAGAGAAACCCGAGTAATATCGAATCGCTTCAGAAGGATGACAAAATTCTCAAAAAACGCGGTCAGCGAAGAGAGCAGAGGCAGTCGAGTAGACTTGGAGAAGCAGACGCTCGTCAATTGATCCCGCTTCCCCCGGTGCATGGCGAGGTAGCATGTATGACCATCCCCTCCGAACATGCCTCCAAGGAATTCACGCAGGATGGGCAGTGGGCAGGATGGATCCATGATGAAGCTGGGAAATACCATCGGTTGATCGGTCTTGTTTCCCCGTGTCATGCCCTCCAATCTTAGTATGTCGTTCTTTATCTGATGAGGCAGGGATATGATGTACACATTGCTCCTTTCACAGAGATCCACTACCTCGGGTGAAATCGTCATTCGACGACAGATTGTGTTGATATCGTCGCAGCATGCAACGACGTCCATGTGGTGGCCGAGATACACTTGGCAGAACGAACCATTACGGCAAATATGGCCATCCGTGCTCAGAAACCCAATGAGTCTTACAAAGGCCATACTGCGCAATAACTCGCTGGGTGTGTCTGCTCTGTATTCACCCAGCAGAGACCAATCTGCACACTGCTCCAATTCTCGCTCCAGATGGAGGACCGGATGCTCCAGACTCACTCTAAGCACCGTCTCATTGGGGACAATCTCGTGCGCCCGGATCCACCGATTGTCCGATGTGAGAAAAGGATGTCGGACAGATGGATAAACCTTCCGACCATCCTCTAACACCATCTCATAGCAGTCTCGCAATCCCTTGTCCAAGAAATCCACTTGTCGTGAAGAAACCATCAACTCCGATGACGCATCCCACGATAACACAGACCAGCCACAAGCACGCATATCCTGAATCGGCACAGATAATCCACATGTCAGCGAAATCACAGTATCATACCTGACTGCATCACGCTCCATCTCTCCGAAGCGTAATCCGCCGTCTTTGGAGCGGCCTTCGCAGGGTTGTCGGAAGAGGGTTTGGACGTTGCCAAAGTTGCGTGCGTGGATTTTGGAGTCGACGAGGTGTTTGAGGCGTTGGTAGTAGGTGGGGCCGATAAAGATGGAGGCGTCCATGAGTTCGCCGGTCATTCCGTTGAACATTCGTTCGTTGCCGTAGCGTTCAAAGCCGCATGCGTGGAGTTCCTCGCACAGCTTGTCCACGACGCCGGTGCTGTGGGATGAAAAGGCGGTGCAGTGCCGGAGGGATCCGCGGATGACGCTTGATTTGGCGCCGACGCATTCCAGGAGCTGGTTGATGGTCATGCGGGATGGGATGGCGTGCGGGTTCATGATGATGTCGGGCGTGATCCCGGAGAGGGTGAAGGGCATGTCCTCGGTAGGGAGCACGATGCCCACGGTCCCCTTCTGTCCGTTCCTCGTGGCGACCTTGTCGCCCGTCTCGATGATCTTGAGGTGCCTCAGCCTGACCCTGACGATGCGGTAGCCGTCGGGCGAGACGTGCGATAGGACCGAGTCGATGTAGCCCTCTTCGCCGTTCTTTATGGACACGGACTGATCGATAATGTCGGACTGCCCGATCCGCTGGTGCCTCTCGCTCGTCCTGCCCACAATGACATCGCCTGGGCCGACAAAGACGCCCAAACGGACAATGCCGTCGTCCCCCAGCTTGGTGTAGTTGAGGGCGCGGTGGCGGCAGTGCTCGGGGGGCAGGCGGATGACGTCGGTCGAGTTCGAGTTCTTCTTCTTCTCCTCCACCATGATGCTCCGGAAGGCGAACGACCGGAAGACGCCCCGCTCGATCGATCCGCGGTTGAAGATGACGCTGTCCTCCTGGTTGAACCCGGTGTAGCATGCGATCGCCAGGATCAGGTTATTCCCCGATGGTATGTCGTTGTACCCGATCCAGTCCGAAAGGTGTGTCCTGACGATCGGGCGTTCGGGGCTGCACAGCACGTGGACGATGGTGTCCGATCGGATGCTGTTGGTGGTCGCGTACACGCCGATCGCCTGCTTGCCCATCGAGGCCTGGTAGCACAGCCTCGGCGACTGCGTGTGGTCCGGGTACGGGATGATGCCCACACACACGCCCATGATGATGGACGGGTGGATCTCCATGGCGTCGTGCATGCTGGGATCGAACGAGTCGACGCCGATGACCATGGTGTCGATCTCGTGGCTGTCGAACCACCTCATCCGGTTCATATCCTCGAAATACCCAATGTCCTTGGACGGGTCCAGCAGCTCGTCGGCGGAGGGCGGGGACGTCCATAACGGCCGGATGAGCCGCCCCTCGTCCGCAAAGAGGTGGATCTCTCCGAGCTTGGGTATCACCGAGATGCTGACGGACCAGTCGATCAGGTGGCACTCCCTCATCCGGTACAGCGTCTTCTTGACGGACTCGGCGTTCTCGGCCCGGACGATATGACCCCACCACCCATTGATGAGGAGCTTGTAATCGCCCACCCGCACGGCAATCACGGACTCGCCGAGGCCGTCCACACCGGGGAGGCCGTCCACGATCTTTCGGAGGATGACGACGTTGAAGCCCGTGGTCGCACGGCACGCGACGCTAAAGTTCTTGACGATGCCCGCCGAGTGCCCCTCCGGGGTCTCGTGCGCGCATATGAAGCCGATCTGGGACGCGTGGACCTGCCTGATCTTTGTATTCTTGCCCTCCTTCCCGATGGGGATCAGACACCTCCTCAGGTGGGACAGCGTCGAATTGAACGTCAGACGGCTGAGCACCTGGGAGACCCCGGATCGGATGTAGCTCGATTTGGGGATGCCCCAGTTCCCCGTGGAAAAACAGTGCTTGAATCCCAGCGTGATGGAGTTCACCCTCGACATGACCACACTAATGTCCGGCCTCTTCATAAGATGAGTCTCCACCGTCCTCAGCATCCTCTTGTACAAGGTCTTGAAGAGATCCCCGACCAGGACACCGGTCATCTCGAACCTCTTGTTGTTGATGTGATCCCGGTCGTCGAATGGGATCTCGCCGTTGTGCACCCGGACCAGCCTGTTGAGCATATGGCCGATGAACATGATCTTCTGGTTCTTGTGCGACATGATCCCCAGGTGCGGAAAGATCTCATTGTCCAGGATCTGTGATACATACTGGATCTTCTTGTCCTTCTGTGTGAACGACGATGCCATCTGGCATATCGCCCGGATCGCCTTGTCGGGGTCGTCGTGCACCATAAAGTCGTCCATCAGGTTCTCAATGATGGCGCCGTTCAGTGGGTGCACCAGACGATCCACGTCCTGACGGCTGCACCCGTACGCCCTCAGCACATACCCCAATGGCACATCGATCGTGATGTAGGGCAGGTTCATGACGACCTGTTTTGTGGAAAGGATCTTCATCTGCACAAACACCGAGTGCCCCGTCTCGTCCGACATGCTCCTCACCTCCGCACTGATCACATTCTTTGTGGACGGCTTCGGCTCAAACACAAACACCATGTTGTAATTGATCCTCTCCTGCGCGACAATCACCCTCTCCTTGCCCCTGATGATGAAGTAGCCCCCGCGATCGAACTTGCACTCCCCCTTGGATAGCCTGTCATTCTCTGTCAGATCGCTCAGGTTGCACGCGGACGATCCGACCATGATCGGGAGCCTGCAGATCGGCATGCGAGGGTGTTGTCGCACGCCGCACCCGACCATCTCCCCCGTCGTCTCATCCCTCCTGAACATTTCGGCCTCCACATCGACCGAGACGACGCTCGAGTACGTCAGATCCCTCAGTCTCGCCTCATTCGGGTAAATATGCCGGATCGTCCGGTTCTCGTCCAGGATGTAAGGCTTGTCCACGTGCACCTGTCCGAATGATACCCGGTACGCCTCGTCCTTGTTGATGTTCACGCATATCTCCGGATCCTCATCGATCGTCCTGTTGATCCGGTGCTTCAGGAAGTAATCGAACGACTCGATCTGCAGGGTCGCCATGTGATTCTGTCTGAAGAACCGACCCAGGAATTCAAATGTCGCATCCTCCATTCCTTTCTTGAATCTCTCCCTCACAATTATCCGGTAATCAATTTTCAAAAATCATTCCGTTCAGAATGATTTGCCCTTCGTCACATCTTCTCATGCTCGCAACCATCTCAAACAGGGTTTAAACCCAACTTAAGAACGACATCAACTTCTTAAGCGTGGTTTCAACCCTGATCCTTAAGTGTCATCAAAGTTGAGTGAAGTCCGCACAGGGCTTGTAGCCAAAATGTCATTTCGATCATTGCTTGAAGGCGGTTCCAACCCTGCTCATGTGAGCTTATTATGTTGTTGGGTCTTCTTCTGCTGCTTCTTTGGGTGTGCCGCGGTCAGCCATGGAAAGAATGAAGCGAACGAAAAGGCCGCGGGATGCTGGGTCTTCCTCTGCTTCGCGGGCTGCACGGGTGGAAGAAGTGTCTTTGCAGGCTGCACGGGTGCGGGATGCTGCGTCTTCCTCTGCTTCGCAGGCTGCACGGGTGGAAGAAGTGTCTTTGCAGGCTGCACGGGTGCGGGATGCTGCGTCTTCCTCTGCTTCGCGGGCTGCACGGGTGCGGGATGCTGGGTCTTCTTCTGCTTCGCAGGCTGCACGGGTGGAAGAAGTGTCTTTGCAGACGTCGACTTCTTGGTCGTCTTCTTCTTGGTCGGCTTTCCACCACCACCCGTATGATGGACGTCCACCAGATCCTTTGTCTGAATGCTCTTGGATGCCTGTCGCCACAACTGTGCCGTCCTGTTTAAATCCGTCATTTTTTTACTATTACGGATAAAAATATAAAATTTTCATTCGAAATAAAATTTCATGAAGTCCTTGATCAGACACTTATCCGATATCATGATACGATTCCTGCGTGTTATCTATATTGCATCGGGTCCCCTTGTCAAACACAGAGACAGGATCCATCCGATGATTTCTCGACGCTCACCGACAACGAGACAAAGTCCTTGACGACCGGGATGTGCGACATGACCATGACGTGCTCATAGTTCGACGACAGGAAGCGGAAGAGATGATCCAGATTATGGATATGATCCTCGTCGAGCACCGACACGTTCTCATCGATGATCAGCAGCCCCGACGACGGGATGCGGGACATTCTCGAAAAGATGGTCTTCATCGCCACATCCACAATCAGCCCCTCCATCCCCCCCAGGAACGGATCCATGACGCCGTCCCCGCTCCTCACCTGCATCACGACCGATCCATCCTCGATCGTCAGGTGGATCCTCCTGTCGTGGATGAACTCGGCCGTAACATTGTGCAGGGCGTCCTCGAATGCTCGCAGCCGTCTGGTCAGCAGGAACATCGGGAAGCCGTCGCGGTGGAATACCTGCTTGGTGAGCGCCCTCAGGATCGCCGCCCGGTGCTGAAGCGCCGAGAACCGATCGCGATGGGTCCTGATCTCGGCCTCTACCCCCCTAAGCGTCGAGACCGACTCCTCGTCCATCCTGCATGAAATGACCACCTCGTTGATGTGCTCATCGATCCTGGAGATCATGGTGCTCATCTGCCGGCGTCGAGCCCGTGCTGTCCGAGAGGACTCGATATCCCTCCTCCTCGCATAGCACTCCTCCAGCTCCCTCCTCTCCGCATCGTGGCCCCGGAAGCGCTCCCATGCCCGCTTCCTCGCGAGCATCTCCGACCTCACGATGCGCGTCTGTTCGAGATCCTCCCTGGTTAACATGGCCTCCTCGCACGCACGGGCGTGTTCCCAGAACGCCCGCTCATTCTCCCGGCATGCGGTAAAACGGCGGTGCATCTCCGTCCGCCATTCATGCTCTAACTGCGTATGCGACTCGGCCGTTCGGATGAGCTCATTGTGAAGAGTCGTGTACGACAATACCGCGGCCTCCAGCCTCGACCACTGGGCCGACGTTCTTTTTTCGGGCACGGTCGCCATCCAGTCCCTCATCTGTGTCCACGGTGTCTTTGCTACGAACCGGGCGCACTCCGAATGCGCCTCCATAACCTCCGTCATCCGCTCCCCCAGGAAGCCGTTCCGATCCCTCAGTCCTGATATCTCACTCTCCAGCGAGCCGATACGATTCGTCAGTGCATGCGCCCTCTCGACCGACGGGTTCGACATGCACACTGGGCATTCGGGGTTCAGGCGCACGGCCTTCACCTCGACGAGGTGCGACCTCAGCGACTCGAGATCCTTCATCAGCCGCCTCATCTCTGCGCACAGGTCGCCCCATCCCGCCCACTCCGACCAATCGATGCGGGGACCCAACCGTGCGCCCGCGATCTCCCTGCTCCTCACATACCCATCATACGACAGGTCGGTGCGCACAGGCTCATGAACCGGTTCACCCGCCGCCTCCCACTCACGAACGAGCTCGTCGGGCACGTCCGATAGAACGGTCGCACAGCACGGGCATGGCGGGAAGCCGGGCACGACCTCGGCCCTGCTGCACACAAACGGCGCGCACGGCCTCATCCGATCCATGATATCGGCCAGGCGCTCATCGATGGCGGTCAGGAGGGCGTCGTCCCTCCACTCCTCAACAGCGACCTCATTCCGCCGCAGCGCCATCTCCTTCTCGAGCCGGGCGATCCGAACGTCCAGTTCCGAGGTGTCGTCCTCCGGGCACGGAATGACGAGGCCGTCCGCCTCACTCACCAGGCGTGCTCGCTCCTCACGCAGGCTCATCAACCGATTGTGCATCTCGGCCCTGTGCTCCGGCGTCCAGACGCTTATTCGTGATACAGAGTCGTCCAGCATCGATAGACGGGTGCGCAGACCCGAAAGGGCGGGCTCGACATCATTCGCGAGCTCCGTGGCCCATGAATCGGCCAGTGAGTCAAACACGTTGAGGCCCAGGTGCTGGATAAAAAACTCCTTGCGGTCCTTCTGGGTCATGTCTCGGAGCGCCGAACGATCGAGCCTCTGGAGCATGACGCTCATGAACATGAACTGGTCATACGTGCCAAACATTTCACGGATCAGCCGGTCGGTCGCACGCCTGTCCTCCAGGTGGATCGGCCTCTGGTCCTTGTGGAGCTCCTGTCTGACCTTTATGCCGCCGTCCTTGTTCCGGGTCATGGTCTTTTTGATTGTGAATTCGGACCCGCCCTTCTCGCACACGATGCACCCATTGGCGCGCTGCTTGGTCATGCGCACCACCTCGGGCGGGGTCTGCATCCCGTGGCTCCATCGGGTGATGCGCCCAAAGAGGATGAATGTGATGACATCGATGATGGTGGACTTGCCGCACGAATTGGGACCAAACACCCCGATGATGTCCCCGCACGGCCTCCTGCTCAGATCAATGACGTTCCCCTCCCCATACCCAAACATGTTGCTCCATTCGACCCTCAGGATGCGCCACGACGCCTTGTGGCGCTGTTCGGGCCGGTCCCTGTTGATCGCCCCTATCGCCTCGGCGGTCGTGTCCTCGATGAGCCCCGCATCGACCACAGAACCGATGTACTGTCGGAGAGTGTCCCCCAGGTCGTCGAGGCTGTCGGCCGGAACGGACAGTGGCGGGGATGTGGGGGCGACCGATTGTGTCGACCCGTCGTCCTGGATCATCCACCCGATCCTGTTGTTCCGCCGCAGCATGTTCATGAACAGGGCCTTGTCGATGGCCGGTGGGACCAGCACGCGCACCCTCGCCTTTGGGGGCACCATAGATAGCAGCGCATCCACGCACTCTCGTTCGTCGCTGCACCGGGTGCCTTCTCCGACAATGTAGCCAGACGCACCAGCAGTTATCCGGATGCACTTGTGGGCATGATCATTCTCGAGTCTGTGCAGCCGGGTGGCGTGTGGTGTCAACCACACCAGCACGCCGTGATCGTCATCCGTCTCGCTAAAGTTCTGGGAGATTAGGGATCCGGCGTACGCGCACCGGGGTCCAATGAATTGGAAGCGGTGGATATCGCCCAGCATGACGGCGTCGTAGCCCTGGAAGCACGACAGGGGGATGGCGGACGTCGTGCTGCTGCCGTTGCCGAGTCTGTAGCACCCGACGCCCCCGTGGAACAGGGCGATCCCTCCATCTGTCGAGTGTTCTGCAAAGAATTCTGCGACCACACTCGGGTCGTCCCATCGGGGATCGAGGACCGACATGGTCGTGAAGCGGTCGCCGTCAATCTCATACACACCGGTGTCCTTCAGGTAGAACAGATTGTCCGGCATCCCGCCGTGGAGAACGGCCGAAAGGCTGTCCATCCTGCGCCGGTTGTTCAGCAGGGCGTCGTGGTTGCCCGGGATGACCACCACGGACGTCGCGCGGCGGCACGCCTCCGTCAGGAACTCGCGGCACAGGATGATGCATTCGGGGGTCAGCTCGACCTTGTTGTGGAGGACATCGCCCGTCACGACAACGACGCCTCTCGGGTTCTCATCGAGGAATCCCCACAGACGAGAAAAAACCGTCCTGTATTCCTCGTGCCGATTGAACAGCCTTATGTGGATATCCGATACGTGATAATAAGGCGGTGGCATTTCGATTGTTATTCGGGCTGAATTTGTTAACTCATCATTTTTCACAAGCCACCAAGACTGCTGCCGATGAATATATAAGGCGATCTGCCCGGATCTTTAGAAATGGCAGGTGCAGCATTGTTTTACATTCTTGGGACCGTGGGGGGCTCTCACGACCACCCTGATTCCCCATACACACAGACTCCCGGTCGTCCTCCTCCGCCCTCCCACGATCACCAAGGTCATGGTGTGCGACACGGCATGTGTCAGCTGCGAGGGAAACACCGACTTATCGCTCCCATCGTGTGCCGACCTCTCCCATCAGAACACCACGGGGGTCCTTCAGTGCCTGGGTCGGAGCACGTGCTGCGTAAACCGCAGAAGCTTTGATAAGTGCCGCGCCGATTGTGAGCACCATCGCATACTGTCCGCAGATATAACCTTTGCCGATAGCATAAACCCTCCACGTATGTCCACGACTGTGGATGGTGGGATGAGGATGCGCCGCCCTGTTCCGTGCCGACACGTCTCCAACCCCCATGCTACACATTCACGATACCCCGATGTGCTCTACACGAACCTGATAGTATTTGCCTTCACGTTCCTCATCTGGGTCATCATCGTAGGACTCACTTGTTTCATCATTTATGTGCCATGATCAGAATACAAAGCCCTGCACGGATTTAATTCAAATTCAGATTGATTTGAATTTTTCTCCAGATATCGTTGCTGTGTGCTCAGCGGAAGCTGAGGAGGTACAATGTCTGTTGGATGGACGCGATGAGCTCGTCGCGCACATTGAGGACGCCCTCGATCGGGGCAACGACGCCCTGGAGGAGACGTTCCATGGTCATGAGGTATTTGGCGATGGAGCGTGCCTTGCGGATGAATTTGGCCTTGGTGATGTTGCGGTAGGCCTCGTCGCTCCTGATGCCATCCTCGAAGCGGATGCGCGTTCCGGTCGCTCCCTGGATGATCTCCAGCATCTCGTCCGTCTTTTCCTCGAGCTCACTCAGCAGCCCGTCCGTCGCCTTGTGCACGCTGTACTGCTCCGTCTGCCAGTGAAAGATCCGCGCGACAATCCAAAAATCAATCAGCCTCTTGGCAATCCCTCCAATCGCTTTCGTCATTTCTGATCTAATGAATTATTTTTTTTTTATGTGGGTCTGAATTCTCTTCGCAGCTTATCTAAGAACTCTTTGTCGTTTTTAACTTGATCCCATTTATTACGATATACAATAGCCTCAGACAAGATGGATAAATCTTTTTGGAATTGAGGATCGCGGAGGAGATACTTCTTGATAAACAAGGCCATTTTGCCTCCACCGACCCCAATATTCAGGATGGACCAAATCACAAATAATAATGCATTCAGTCCCTGTATCACCATCAGCCACTTCATATTCGTGAGGAGGTCGTTCGCGAACATGATTGATATCAGCACTATTGAAAGGATGATCGATCCCATAATGATGATGAATACTATTATTATCACACCAATTTCAAGTATTAGTCCCCTAAAAAATATTAATAGTGTAAGAAGTAATGAATTAAACACAATGATGACGATGTGGGTTGTTCTGCTCATGGTAAGCAGATATCGTTGTCGGTTAGATAATCCCTGATTGTGTCGAAGGAGCTTTGTTGACTGGTGGATCACTACACTGCCGATCATTATGATGGATGCTGATATTATCAGTATCGGAAGGAGCAGGACTGATAAGAATAAGTAGTCATTGGCGAACTTCACCGTCATCCTTCGCATGCTGTCAGTCATCGATCTGAGTTCGGTATCGGTCATGGTTTTATCATGCTCAGAAAAAATTTCAGAGGAGTGATCTCACGACCCCCCACACCCTTCTGATTATCCGTCTGATCAGGGATGGGTTGTCCGACAACTGCTCGGCACGAACCGTGAACTCCCTTACATCATGCTGGTATGGTGCCAGCTTCTCGATGACCAAATCGGTCGGATTGTCCCACCACCGCGTCGCCATGAGCCTGTCGATCGTCTCCTGATCGAACCGATGCTTGACGACACGCGCGGGGTTGCCCGCGACCACCGAGAACGGCGGGCAGTCCCCCGCGACCACCGATCCCGCCGCCACGACACACCCGTCGCCTATCCGCGCACCGCTCAGGACAATGACCCCATGCCCGATCCACACATCATTACCGATGACCGGCGCGCCCTTGGACCACCCGTTCTTGTTCCTGGGGTCCCTCGTATGGCCCAGCTCGTAGAACGGGAATGTGGACGCATGATCGAATCGATGGTTCCCGTCCACAAAGAATACACAGTCCTGAGCGATCGAGGTGAACGAGCCCACCCTCACGACCGCCTCCTCCTCCGGTATATGCCCGTGATACATGACCCGGCTGTTCCGACCGATATAAGACAGGCTCCCGGTGCTGAATGACATGTTCTCTTGTGCTACTGACCGTAATGCTGTTAAGGAGCCGGTTGGTTAGTAAAATATCGATGAAACAAAAAAAAAAGAATTAATAAATATGGTCTTCTGCGAATTACGTTTACGCCAACCAACAGACACTCAGTTTATTACAAATGATGTCAAAATAGAGCCTACCATGGATATGCCCGGCACACACTTCAGGAATCTGATTGCTCCTCAGACACGAGTAGAACGAGTTCTTGCTGCCGCCGCTCTCGTTCCAACTGGTGCAAATGCTGTTGCTGCTCCTACTGTTGCTCCTTCTATATATACTTTTGATGGCAGATTCAAGATTTCATCGCGATTCGACGCGTTCTCGTACAGTTGGTCGTCCCTTACGGTCCTGCTCATCATATCATCGGTCATCTTTATGATTACGCTGTCCACGGCATCGAATGAGATTTACGGCGTCAGTCCCACCGATAAGTTTGCTCCCTCCCCGAAGAAGTTCAAGGACAGGGTCGTGTGTTTTGCCGTATTCACGAGCCTCCTCCTATCATTACTGTGCGGCATCCTCATCGCCCACATGATAACCGCCGAGCCGCCATCATGGCTCAGGTATGTCATGATCGGTCTGGTCGTTACGGGTCTCGTGGGAGTCATTGCCGCCGCGGCAACGCCCAAGACCGATGATTCGGACATCAGGGTATTCTATACCGACAGGGGTCTTGCCGAGGTGTCCGGATCATCGGGATGGGTCATCCGGTGCATGTTCTTGTCGCTGAGCCTGTTCATCTTCTGCACACCCATCATCTACTGGATTACCTCCGGTTGGTTCCTTGAAAAGAATAAGTACATATCCAATATGGATGAACCCAACGCACAATTAAATGATGCGACCAAGCAATTTTATGATGAGAATGGGATAAAGAATTTGGAACTGGGTTCTACGGGGACTGCTACTCTGCCCTTCTACGGAGCCGGACCCCAATTGAATACAACAAATTCAACTCCTCATCCATCTGTCCATCAGATGAGGTTCGGGTTCCTCACATTTGTAACGCCCCGTTTTGTTGACAAGGCCAAGAAGAACTTTATACAGATGGACACCACGGTCGAACGACCATACACCCAGACCAATGCCGGTGCCATAACCATGGATGTGCTCATCCCTCTGCTGTGCGCAGTCATTCTGTTCTTCCTGTTCAAGATTTATAATATCATGTCGGCCATTGCACTCATCGTCAGCAGGATTGACAGCAGGGAGAAGAAGGACGAGTTCAATCGTAGCCATAACGGGGTCCTTTTTTTTATGGTCGTCCTCGTCTTCATCATCGGCCTTATCATCGTCATGTGGTTATACTCCTTCCTGTGCTGGATAAAATGGAAGGTCCAATGGAATAATTTTCAAAAGTCGATCAGGGCTCCTGCTCCTGGTGTTGCTGGTAGAGCTTCTAATGATGATTTGTATGCTTCAGCTGTTCAGGCTGATAATGAAGAACGACAACCTCTATTGAATGATACCCGCGGTGCTCCTGCTGGTGGTAATTCCCGAGGAGAATTATTGCCTTCTTACCAGCAAACAAGATAACAACGATCCCCGGATCCAATTGTGTAGTCTCCTTCTGAACGATAAATTCAATCCTGATTGAATTTTTCTGACCAATCCCGGTGAGATCTTATGGAATCAGGGTTGAAACCAACTTTAGGTCGGCTTAAGAAGATGATCTTGTTCTTAAGCCGTATTAAAGTTTGATGGGGGTTGGTTTCAACCCTGTATGGAATGACTCATAAGAATGCGAGCGCCATCATGACCATCCACGTCGGGTCTTCGACACCCCGAACAACTGAAGAAAGGCCCTGGTTATTGAACGTTATAATGACATACCCATCATCGCTTCTGAGCTTGTACTGCCTGGATCCGGATGCATCCGGATTCCTCTGAGCTCCTCGGTGTATCGGTATCAGTGCGTATATGCCGGGCTGATAGAGGACGATATCCAGAATCCGTTCGTCCTCCAGGTCCCTCACGGCATCGCTCATAAATTCGACGGGGATTATGATGGCATCGATCGGCTTGTGATCATTCTCAGTGTAATCCTGAGTGGCGTCGTCTGCAGCATGGACATGATTGGTGAGAGCCAGCCTATGATCTAAGGCATCACGAAAATCCTGATTGGCTTGGACAATATCACGAATTCTTTCATTTTGTGTATATTCATAATCAGTAATTTTCTGGGCCAAGACTTGGTTCAGAATTATTCTAAAGATTTCCAAATTTTCAGCGTAATGTGACCATAATAAGGACAAGTTCTTTGCATCCGTATCATCACGCGATAGGTTATATAACATTGTCCTGATAAAATCTACTCTACCATTCCGGATTGCTTCCTGTAATTCAGTGAACCCAGTTTCATCAGTTAATTTCGTTAGAGCTTTTGGAAACAGCCTCACTATCGCATTACTGACCTGAAATAACTTCTTATTATACGCATAACTTAATGGCGAAAAACCTTCTTTGACGGACTTCTTAAATATATTTTCCAGGTATTTTGTTAGTTCGGCATTATTGCCATTAAGAAATTGGATTATTTGGTCTTGGGTGCATCTGTCATCTTTCAGCATCTTCCATAGATCATCTCTTAGGTTAGCATATCTGGTTGTTTGATCTTGTCGTGGAAGGGAGGAGCCACCACCACCCCCGAAGCAGGAAGAATTACGGAATGACATGGTAATTTGAATAATGAGAACAAAAAATTTTTAATTGACCCATGGAGATATTATCTAAGCGGTTGTCATGAATGACAGAAAACCGGATGGTGGTATTTTTGGGATATGACCCCAGGAGGGATTTTATTTATGATACGATCGCCGGATACTTTCAGAACCCGTCCATGGTGAAGATCCCGCCCCGTGAGGAGACCGGCATGGATCTCTTTGCGGTCAGGGTGTCCTCCATGCTCCTCAAGGACAGGCGCTTCCTGTTTGTCCTCGCACCCCCCGATGCGACAATGCCCCTCGGCACCGTCCAGCCCCTCCGTTCGATCCAGTGGGAGGTCCTGCAGGCCAGGAGTGTCGTCGACGATGATGATCTCGCGATGCTCCCCGTCATGAAGTATGACATACGGAGGGACGCCTTCAGGGACTACCGTCTCATTATGGATAATGGCACCGAGGACTGGACGTCTTACCGCGTCCAGCCTCTGCTGCCGATCAGGGTGCACCTCCTCCACCGCAAGAAGGGGAGGCACGAGTACTCGACCGAGGGGACGATCGTCGCCGCTATTGAGACCTACCAGACCATCCTGTCGTTTACCAACA
>Ga0214917_10000151_pt1 | contig 82934 bp, 82 predicted proteins | sample LL_1208_BB_MetaG_FD_177983 | JGI IMG/M metagenome (GOLD analysis project Ga0214917, IMG submission 177983) | Freshwater microbial communities from Lake Lanier, Atlanta, Georgia, United States - LL_1208_BB | ecosystem: Environmental > Aquatic > Freshwater > Lake | place: USA: Georgia | collected... | reverse complement strand
AAATAATTTTAAAGCATTTTTGTATTTAATGCATATTTATTTGTTAACACGAAGTTTTTCTAATTGTATTAATATCCTTCAAAATTTAATTAATTCATATAATTCAATTAATCCAAATACATTCTTTAATAAGAAGGAAAACATTAAATTACTAAAACAAATTATTAGGATAATTATGACTGATTATGATATGCCATTCAATCAAATAATTAGATTTTGTCTATTAAAAATATTACCTCTTGATTTTTCTAAGTGTAAAGCATTATACGATTTATTTACTATGGGAATAGCAGGGCCTTTATACGATGAAGCAGAATTTAAAAAAGATAAAAATGATTTTTCTGATAGTTTATTTTTTGGTTTCCCTAAATATTTAGATGAATTAAAAACATTCAATTTCTCAATTCAAAAACCAGAAAAAAGTCAAAGGAAAAAATTATTTATATTAATCAATAAATACTTTTCAAATAATAAAATATATGAAGGATTAAAACTTATCAATTTAACAGATGAATTATCTAAAAATGTTGTTTCATTGCAACAAAGTCCATATTTAAAATATTTTGAAAGATTGAAGGGATTTTTAAATGAAGAAAATAATGAGAGATTTTATGAAAATGTAAAAAATAGAATAAATACTGCAAATCAAAATTTAGATTTTAGCACACAAATTGGTTATGATATAAGTTACATACCTTCAAAAATTATAAGTAAAGATAATTTAATATTTTTAGATTTTTATAACGATAATATTATTAAGAAAAAAGGTTCTTTCTCTACAAATGAAAAAAATATTATTAACACTATGATACCATTAAAAGTGATTGATCAAATTATACAAAGTAATATTGTCACGAATTATAATATGGATTTAGGTTACAGTTTTACTTTTAATCCAACATTTAGCTTTATTAAAGATGATATTAAGACTAAATCTTCAATTGATTTAACAAAATTAATTAATATTAAACCTATATTAGACATTCAAACAGAATATACAACTAAATTAAACAATATTGGTGATGCAAATAGATTATTTAATTTTACTGGTTCATTTAATTATACTGACTTAGCTTTAGCAGATGGTATTATTGAGCATAATATAGATGAAATTACTAAGATTAAAGAATATTTCATAAAAGAAAAAAATATTGCTGTTAATAAATTAATTACAAGAAGTAACTTTGTTGGTTTAGTAAGTTTTATAAAAATGTTATTTGAAGAAAGTATAGATATTAATTTATTAAAATTTATTGCATACAACATAATTGATAGAAAATTACAAAGTATATTAAATGCATTAGGACCAAAAGATGGAGGTAGAACTCATAATCAATTAACCTCAATAGAAAATGGTTTGAAAGCTTTAATTGGTCCTAAAGAATTAAATGGTTTATTTGTTGATTCGAGAGAAGCAAGAAACACTCCTATATGTAGTGATGGTGAAACATTATCATTTAATGATAACCATGAAAATAAACTTGAATTAGTATTTATTTACTTTATGTTAATCAGAAATTATACACCAACTAAACAACAAATCAGATACATTTATGAATTTAACGAAATGATGTTTAATAATAAAAGAAAAAGAGTAGTAGAATTTTTAATGGGAGGAGGTAAAACTGATGTAATTACACCTATTTTGAATTTGTATGCTTTAGATAATATTCTTAAAAATTGTGAAGATGATAAAGAAACAGATATTAATATTCGAAAAGGGTTTATAGTAAACACTATGCCTCAAGTATTAATTAATGAAGCGATTGAAAAATTTTATACTTTATCTTACCATTCATTCCCATTTAAATTGCATAATATTAGTGTTAAACTCCAAGATAACCCAATCAAAGAAACTTTAGAATATGACCCTATTAATTTAAAACCAACAATAATATTCTTGAATGATAGATCATTAGAATCTTTAAAACTTAACGTTGAATCATTTAATCATTTTGATCACAATGAATATAAAAATAACTTAGGGTTCCCATCTAAAATTAAAACTATATTAGACAAAGTTGATAAATCTACATTAACTAAAGCTATGGATAGAGCGTTCTTATTTGTTGACGAGTTTGATAATTTAGCTGACCCTATTAAATCAGAATTAAACTATCCTATAGGTATTCAAAGAAATATTCAAGAACAAGAATTTACCATTTCATTGTGTATGAATATCAGTAAATTTTTATTAGATAGAAATAGTAAAGCTGATATTAGAAGTAAAATTTCTCGATCCGTTTTAACTAAAACAGATTTTAATAATATTCTTGAATTTTATAATGTTACTGGTACTCGTGGACACTTATTACTAAGAAGCACAACTAATAAAAAATTAAATTATGCTATAAAAATAGCTATAATCAAAAAGTTAAAAGAATTAGATCCTACACAAATAGATTTATACGAAATATTAAAAAAGAAAATAACCTCTGATTATACTGATATTCAAGCTGAAAAAACCAGATTAATTACTGAAATAAATACAACAGTAGATTTTATTGAATCAAATATTAACAAAATTCGAATTGCATACCATATAATAAATAACCTAATAACATCTATTTTATCAAAGAGATACAGAGTAAATTTCGGCTTAAAATATAATCTAGATGATATTCCTGTAAATGATTCACAATTTAATTTATTAGCTGTTCCTTATGAATATGCATTGACACCAAGTAAAAATTCTTTATTCACTGATGTTTATTTAACTATCATATTAACGTGTATGTCATTTTTCTTAGATAAAAAGTTACGTTCAAATGATTTAGATTTATGGTTATACCAACTAAAAGATAGATTCCTTAATACTCTAGGATATATAAATAGCGAAGATACTGTTTCAAACCAATTCTTACGTCAATTTAATGATACTTTCGGTAATTTTCAATTAAAAAGTGGTACAATAGTTAATACCGAGTTGTTGAATATAATTTATAGTATACCAAATAGTAAAAAAGGTGCATTAGAATTATTTAATTCTGCTATTGCTAAAACATTTTCAGAAGATCCAGCTAACATTGAAACATATTTGACATCTATAATATTCAATGCCGAATGTAAAGAAAGAAGCACGCAATTTAACCTTTCATTTATAGATATATTTAGTGCATCATTCTGTCAAAATCGTGTAGGATATACAGGAACAGCATCTAAATTCATACCTATTGAAAATAATAAACTTAAAATGTATGAATTTGATAGTAATTATTGTAAAGATGTTCCTGGTGAAGAATCAATTAATGAAGCTTTAGTAGAACATTGTGAAGAAATTAAGGTATTTAGAGATGATAATTTTATTAATGATGTTACTGGAATTATTGGGAGTTTTAATGCTTTAGTAGATGTAGGTGCATTATTATTAGATCAAGATAAAGAAAGATTCCCTAGATTATTTTATCAAGCATTTGGGGGAGCTCAAGGGGTTAACTCTTCAAAAGACATAATCTATTGGCAAGGTGAAGATAGATTTTATATTAATAAATCAGGAGACAGAGACAAAAAATTAAATAAGAAAGCAGATATTGATAATTTTGTATTTTACGATAATGAACATATTACTGGTACTGATTACCCACATATGTCCAATGCAAAAGCTATTATTACTATTAACTCTGATACAAGATTAAGAGATGTTGCTCAAGGTGTATATCGTATGAGAGGCATCAATTTAAGTCAACGTATAGTTTATGCAATGACAACTATAACTTGGGCTAAATTTATAAGAGATTATTCTACTGATTTTAGAAGACTAGATGGTAAAGCAGGGTTCACAGGAACTAATGATGAATTATTAAGTAATCCATTAAGAAAAGAATTTATTATGTTTTGCTTTAAACAAATAGAAGAAGAATATAGACAAAAACAAGATTATCTATATAAATTACAAGTTCATAGAAACTACTTTAGACAGGAAGAAGGTATTAATATTTTACCATTAGATAATTCTATTGATTATCAATTAACATTTGGTAATACAATGAAAGAATATATGGAAAGTATCAGTTTTTATAATAGTTCAACACAAACATTTAATTCAAACATTCAAAAATTCATTGTCCCTATTACTGTAAACCAAATTAATTATAACTCTGTTGAACCTTTTAAAAAGATTTCTTTTAATACATCGGACTTATTTAATAAAATTAATGATGTAATATTAAAAGAAGAAGATAAATTTATATTAACTCCATTAGGTGATTGGGCTTGTAACTATGAATCATCAACAGGCGATGATGTCATAGCAGAAGCAACTGCATCGGCTACTTCTGTTGCACAATCATCATCAATGTCAGTAAGTTTATCATTATCATTAACACAAAAATATAATGTTACATTAGATTTAGATAAAGCTAAATTAGTTTTTGATAATGATATATTAAACTATGACCCAGCTATCATTTCTGCTGAAGTTACAAACCCAACAATTAATGTAAATAGAGTAAAAGACTCTAATTTAATTCATGAAATCAATTATGAAAGCTATGCCCAAAAACAATGTAGACTTTTCAGAACTAAAGGAACTATTTTACATAATAGATATTTTAATATAATTAGTGAATTTTATGTAAGTGATATATCTGCCAATATATATTTAATATCTGGAGAAGAATTTGTTCAATTAATTAGTAGAAACATAAATCGTAATCTAAACTATTTTACTGAAAGACCTAAACATTTATGTGATACACCAGATAACGTCCAAATGAAAGATGTATATTATTATTTCAAGTTATTGCAAAACATACCAATTAGTAAACAACAAGCTATAGATAATATAGCACCTGCAGATTCTCATTTAATCACGATGATACAAAATACAAAAATTTATTATGACCTTCCTGAATCTAGCAACAAATTGAAACATAATATTATAGATTCAATGAGCCAAATTTATATTAAAGATGGTTCATATTTACCTTTATTACCTCCATATTGTGCTATCTTTGATAAAAGTAAAATAAATGAAATAAGAAATTGGAGTGATTCGGGAGTAACAAATAAAATTACATATTTTAGATGGAAATATGACAATAACATTAATAACAATACAGCTTATTGTGAAATTGATAATGATTATAAATTAGAGGAAGATTTAATTGATTCAGTTCAAAGAAAATATATTAAATTATTCTCTAATGTTAATACTAAATATTATGCACATTTTACTGGACCTGATAATAACACCATTAAAATATTCAAAAATAAATATTATCATAAATAAATTAAATTAACTCCCTAACTTTATCACTTGTATTTTGTTTAAAATATTCCCACATAATAATATTTGCAGCTTGAGATACATTGTAAGAATGTGCACATCCCCATTGAGGGATACTAATTATTAAATGATTACTAAATCCTTTAATAATTTCTATCATTTTCTTAGGAACTCCAAACTTTTCATTACCAAAAATAAATATATACTTTCTATCAGATTGTTCTAACCTTTTAAAATTTACATTGAATAGGTTAGAACCTCCTTGTTCAATAATAATTGGAGTTAAGTTGTTATCTTTCAAGAATTTGATAAACATCATTTGATTAAAATTATCTAAAGTAGTTCTATCATACCTATCTCTCAATTTAGGAAAAATATCAATATATTCTATATCAACCAATTCCAAACCGACTTGAGATTTAGGATAATAGATTTTTTTCCCAAAGATATAATATTTATTCATCCCTAATAAACATCCAGACCTGTATATTGCTCCTACATTTAAATCTGAATTTAAATTTAATACAGCTATTGAATAATTAAATGATAATTTATTTTGATGTATTTTAAGATTCTTCATTGGAATCTTAGCATACAATTCAGTAGTGAATTTTTCTGGTGGTTTCTCTTCCTTATGCATTTTTATTTGTTTAATTTCAGTTGTTTTCTTTTCAACATATTTACAGATAGCAAGAACAAGTTTATTTATTACTGGATAATAATATTTTTTCATTGTACTTACATTATTTAGTATAATATAAATTGTTAATAAAATATAACCAATATATTGATGCATAATAATAAATAAAATAAATTTTTACATTGAAAGTTCAATTTTTATTAAAATGTATAACCTTCTGATATTTTCACAAAAAAATCGTAGCCAAATACATTTACTAATGTATCCTTATGATTTTTTAAAAGATGGAAAGAAATGATTTTTTCAATATCTTCTTTCGATGCTTTTTTAATATAATTTTGAGTAATTTCAAATTCAATAGAATCGTAAATTTGACTTCCATAATGTGAAAGAATATAATGTCCATATTCTTTCATTAATTGGTAAGTTAAACAGTTTTTTAATTCTTCAAGAGTAATCTTATCATCATTGATAGAATCAATGAACTCTGTAAAAGTATACATGTTATTGTTAAAGACAATAGTATCCATACTTATTAAATATTTATTAATTTAAAAAAATATTCAATTTTTTCTCATTACTTATATATGAGTATAATAACATTACGTGCTAGAGCACATATAGATTTATCACAAAATATTTTTACCAAAGATGAATTAAAAACTATTTTTGTAAACAATTATGCATCTAAACACCAAATTAATAGATTAGGGTCTCTTAATAATAATATGGGATACCAGTGTTTTAGAAATGCTGGTTATTACTTATTAGCAAGGGCCCAAGGTGAAGTTTGGGATTTAATTGATACATTACCAACTAAAACATGGGCTACTATGACATATGATGAAAAAGATTTGTATATATATGTTCAAACTTTTGTTGAATTAATGGATGATGAAATTATAAATAGAGTAGGTAAATGTACAAACATTACTTTTTACAAAGGTTCGGCTTATGGATGTAATGATTCTACAACTACTCACAAAAGAACCAATTTTTTAGATAATCGTTTAAATCAAATTAATGCACCAATTGGTAATAACAATATAAGATATAATTCCCTTGGATTACTTAAATATACTAGAACATATACTCAAAATCATGGTGCAAGTTCAGATGGTGTAATTTCATATTTTCTAAATAATCTTTTTAAATCTGTTAAAACAAAAACTATCGATTACCCTACACTTAAAACTGATAATTTCGATACATTAGGATTTTCATCTATGAGTAATTATATAATTGTAAAATTAAGAGGTCAACCTATCACAAGTACTGTATTTCCTGATATTAACACTATCAAACAAAAAATATATAGCTCAGCTGATCCATCCAAAAAATATAATTTAGTTGGTATTTTATATGATTGTGGAAATCATCAAGTTTCTTCCGTTTGTTATGGAGCAAATTGTTTATCAACACCACCAAATCATAGTTTTCATGATGATGCTAATGTATTAGATGAAAAATTAGATGCAGCTAAATTTGCACCAGGAGTTAATTCTAAATTAAATTTTAATTGTAGAACAGGACCTAAAGAAATTCAATATCTTTTGTATGAATTGCAAGATGCTGTTGTTTCATTAAAAGCTAAAGTTATTGCTGCTCTTCCTCCTGGAATTCTACCTACAAGCCCATCATATCCACAAGTTCATGGAGGTGGCATAAATTATCATCATAAATATTTAAAATATAAACAAAAGTATTTATCCTTAAAGAACAAATTCTAAATCTTTGTAACTTTTTAAAATTTCTTTTTGTAATTCTTTCGGAATAAAATTAAAATCAATCATTTTACAGTTGATTTTATATTTTTCATTAATTTCTGGGTTTTCTTCTAAATATTCTTTTAACTTTTCTTCATCTTCAATTAATTCTTTTCGTTTTTTCAATGAAAGTAATTTTCTGTCTTTTGGAAATATTGTTAGAATATTATCAGAACAATCACCATTTAATATTTTTAATTTTAATTGTTCTTTTGCTTCTTCCTTAGTTAGAGTAAAAGGTTTCTTCTGTTTATAATTAATGAAAATTAAATTATCTCTACCTAATTGTAAAAAATCTTTATCACCAGAGATTAAATATACTTTCTCATCGGGGAATTTCTTTTCATAATGTTTGCATATTACAGCAATTATATCATCAGCTTCTAATTTATCTAATCTTAATTTATGGATTCTATCTTTATTTTCTTTAATAATTTTTGGAATAATTTTTGAATATGTATCATTGAAAGCTGGTTTAAAATTAGCTTTAGCGCTTAAATCACATCTATCTGCTTTATATCCTTTCATTATTTCACTACGCCATACATTTTCTTTAGGTGAATCCATACAAAAAATAACTTTTGAAGTATCAAATGTTTTTTTACCAACCAAATCTACAATTGATTTAAGATACATTTTTTCATACTTTTCCATAAACTTTTCATTTTTAGACCAATCATAAGAAGCATCATCTTTCTTAGATTTATACAGGTCTGGATCATTCAATGATAACCATCTCAATGTTGCAAAAAATCTATAAAAGGATGTATATGAAGTATCAACAAGAATTAATGTCATTAATAATAATAATAATTTATATTTTAAATTAAATTCATTTTTTTTTGGTTTAGTATATATTTTTTATATTTATTTATAATAATGCAAAAATATAATAACAAAAATTTAGATGTAAATTGGCCTTTGCCTCAAGAGCATTCTGAACCAATTAAGAAAGATAAACAATACCTTTTAAAATTATCATCTAATGATACTGATACTGGAACACCATTTGATTTTAAAGTAAAATTTGCAATGGAAAAAATAGATATTGATATTTCTAATAATAAAACTTATCGTAAAGAAGCAGTAGTCCAAAGTAAATATCAAGATATTGCCAGTTTAGAAGTTTCTGATGTAGTTATACCTAGATTCATTCCAAGTGTAGATTTAGGTAATGTTTTTGATGGTGTAAAATTAATTAAAAATACTGTTTATGCAGATGGTCAAATCAGATATTTAATCAGTGCAGAACCAGGTATCGATGTTAAATTTTTTGTTGGAACTTTTTTAGGACCTATTAGTATAAATTGTATAAAAATAACTAATCATAAAGAAACTATTATTCTAACTCAAATAGCAACTGCACATTATTGGCCAATTTATAATTCAGATCCTAATTTAAAAGATTTTAAAATTTATGATCATATCAATATAAATAATTGTATTGTTCCTATAACTTTAATTGAATATATGAGAATAGGTTTACCAATTGGTATAGGTTCAAGTGTATTTCCAGATTTGGTTTTACCTAAAGAAATACCTTTATCTTTAAGTCAAGTTAATCTACTTTTTAATCAGGTTATTGCTGGCGATATTACTATAACAAAAAACAAAATAACAGTACCTAATATGCCTAAAGAATTAACATATCAAATATTAAAAAATTCAACAATTCGAATTTTTGATGCAGCCACTAAAATATATTATTACAAAGTTGACAGTGTCATAGCTGATGGTACAGATGTAATTATAAAAGGAAATGAATATGGTGGTGAAGATATTACATTATTCAATAATAATGCATGTGATTTGTATTTATATCAAAATGGATGTAGAGATTTATTAGATGAAAGAATTTTATATCTTGAAATTGATCCTTTTAGACCAGTTAAATCAACCGCAACAAATATAGCAAAAGATAAAATGTTTGGTTTATTATTCCCTTCTACTCAATCTAAAAATTGGGTATATTTAAGTGGTGAACCAAAAGAAACTTTCTTACCTTCAGATTATAGAAAATTAGATAAAATTACAATTAGAATCTATGATTCAAATGGTAATAGTTTGAATGAAGTTTTTGAAACAAATAAAACTATGTTGAAGAATTTATATGATAATAGTTTATTTACTTCAATGGTATTGAAAATAGATGAGGTAGAAAGAACGTTGAATAAAAAATAATTATTCTACTTGTTTCTTAGTAAAATGTCCATATACGATGTTAGCTACTTCTTTAAAATTGAAATCATTTATTTTAAAATGATTGATTTCTCCAGATAATGGATTATATAAAATTATATTCTTAATTTTCTTTCCTTTTTTATTAATCAAATAACCATACAATAATGTTTGTGTTAAATTAGATATAGTTGCTATTTCAGTTTGATTCGTTTTGATTTCAAATAATGTATCATCAACTAATAAATCTATTTCACCTTTAATTTTTGCATGAGATACATTATAATGAGAATTTATTTCTGTTGGATTTAATTTTGTGATAAATTTACTTAATTCTTTACTTATTTGATTATAGTGAACATAAATAGAATCATTAATTAATAATTTTTTCAAGTCACCAAATATACTTCCATCATCTTTTACATTGAATGTGCTAATGAAAAATATATCTTCCAATAAATTACGCCAATCATTCAATTCATCAATATAATTTTGTCGAATTTTTTGTGGAAACTCTTTTAATTTATGAACTATATTTAATTCGAATTTTTTAATTTGTTTAGTAAAATTAATTTGTATCATTTTACCTATCAGATAGTCAATAAAATTACCAATGACCACTCTAGTGTATTTAAACTTATCTAAGTGTCTTGGAATTTCAAAACCAGTATGTAGATTGTATCTTTCACATTCTAGTGATTTTAATAAAGGGTATATTTTAGAAAATCCATAATATTTCAAATAATTATGAACATCTTGTGAAATTACTCCTTGCATTGGATAACTAAAATATTCTACATTAATAGGATTGTAAAATTGTTTATCAACTTCTCTTATGAAAGGTGACATAGTTAATAAACTACTTGGATTTGGATTAAAATTATATGTAATAACCAAATTATGTTTAGCACGCGAACAAGCAACATAAAATAATCTTCTTTCTTCTTCCATTTCTTCTCCTTCGTCTAAATAATAACCGTGTTTAACATTTGGGAAATTATCTGAATCTACATCAATTAAGTAAACATAATCCCATTCTAAACCTTTGGAACCATGAATTGTTGTTAAATAAATTGTATTATCTAAATTAGCTTCAATTGATTGATTCAAATATAATTCATTAATAAAATCTTTTAATGTTGAAGAAGCTAGATAACTGATTAATAATAAAATATCTTTTATTTTCTCTTCTAAATGACTATCATATTTATTTTTATTTGACCAGACTTTTTCTAAATAATGTAATATTTCTCTTCCTTTATCTGCATCTCTTAAATTAGTCAATGATTTTCTATTTATATAATCAAACAGAGAATCTAATTCTTTCAAATTATTAGCATATGATACTTGAGTATCTTTCAGTTTCTTGATACACTCTCTAACTGATATATTTTTAGAAGATGCATTTTCAATGATATCATGAGCAACATTAACATTAGTATGTAATGATAATATTCTCTTCCAATGGATAGAACTTTTATCATTAATTAGAACAATAATAAATGCTAAAAAGTCCTTAACATGAGCTTTATCTAAGATAGATAATCCTGTATGTTTGATTACAGTTAAACCTTGCTTAACTAATTCAATCTCAATCTTGTCTAATGAATCATTCTTTCTTGCTAATATAACCATTTTAGATAAACTTACACCATTTTTATTATTTTTAAAAATATCATTGATAATCCATTGGTCTCTTTGTTTATTATCATCAAAGCCAATTACTATAGGTTTCATACCTTCATTAGGCGAAACAGATTCTACATTTTTTTCATATTGATTTGTGTTTTTAACTATAATATCTTGAAAGAAATTAACGATTTGTTTCGTTGATCTATAATTTTTTTCAAGTAAATACATTTTATTTGGTTTGAATTCTTCGGGAAAATTTAAAATATAATCGACAGAACTTCCTCTAAAAGCATAAATAGCTTGTGCGTCATCTCCTACTACCATAATTCTCGCATACCCTTTAAACTTTGATAAAATATAATGTTGAATTGGATTAACATCTTGATATTCATCAAAGAAAATAAATTTAATTTTACTTTTGAATTGTTCTGATTCAGGACTATCTAGAAATTGTGAAAATGAAATCATTAAATCGTTGAAATCTACTAAATTTTCTATTTTCTTTTTTTGTTGGTATTTATTGTATATTAAATTAAATTTGTCTGCTAACTTATCTAAATTATGCTTTTTTAAAGTTTTGGTAAAATCAAAAGGGTATGTTGATGAAGCTTGGTCAATCAAAGATACTATTTTTGATTTAACTAAAGTTGTTTCTAATTCATTTGGTTCTAAGAACTGGTCACATAAATCTTTAATCATATCTTTTGCTTCTTTTTCATCTAATACTGTATAATTAATATTGTGATATTCTTGTAAGACACGATAACTTAAACCATGTAATGAACCAACATATGCTGGTAATTTTGTTGGAACAAGTGAAGATAATCTTCCAGACATTTCTTGACCTGCTTTTTTTGTGAAAGTAATTAAAAGAACACTTTCTGGTTCTATTTTATCCTCAACAATTAATTTAATATACATTGAAATTAATGTATGAGTTTTGCCTGAACCAGGGCATGCAATTACTAATGTATACATATCATTTGAATTTATAACTTTTAATTGTTGTTTGTTTAATGTTAATGATTCCATGATTTCTTTATGGTCTGATTCTACTATTTGTTGTTCTACATTTAATAAATCATTTTGTAGCTCAAATATTTTAGCATTATATTTACTAATTTTATCAATTAGTTTTTGTCTTTCTTGCTTTAATTCGTCCATTAATAATAATATTTGAAATTAATTCTTTATAAACAAACTAATTTTTTCATAGGAAAAAATTGAAATATCATGAATTCATTCTAATTTTTTTCATTAGGAAAAAATTGACACAATTAAATATTTAAACTTAAAGATTATATATTTAATGTCAGTTGAACCTTCTATGCCTACAATTACATCTAAATACCAAGAAGAATTTAGTAAAATTTTTGATGAGATTCTGAAAAAGGAATGCTACTACAAAGATGCTTATCAAAAACACTATTGGCGTGATGCACGTCGTGTTGGATACGCTAAAGCTAAATTTGTTTGGGACAAAGATATGAGCGATAAAGAAGCACAAGCTTTTCTCAAAGATCTAACAACTCTAGAAGCAATCGGTGTAATTCAATATTGCACCGCAACTACTACTGGTGAATTAGAAAAGAGAAAAGAAGATTATCTATTTGAACGTTTTTTCAAATGGAATCCATATGGTGAAGATATTATTCACCTAGCATCAATTGAACACTATAAAGTAAAAGATTGGGGTCTTGCTCGTCTTAAAGATATGCCTGAACAAAAACTAAAATTCCTAAAGTATTTCGATATGGAAGACAAATCTAAACTAGATGAAGAATATGATATCCGTAAAGATAATCAAGATAATGAAAAATATCTTTATTTCCTACATGATATTCCCGAAAAACAACTTACTCAAGAAGAATTAGATGAATACTTTGGACATGATGAAGATGATGGTAAAGAAATTGACGATACTTTTGATGATTAAATCTAAATAAATTAATTTATTGTTTTATAACTTATTTTTTATGACTAATAATAAATTAATTTATTGTTACCAATAAAAGTCATAGTCTCTATCATCATTAGAGTATCTGACTTTCTTGGCTCCACAAAATCTGCAATATAGGTTAATTGCAGTGCATTCAGAGAAAATTTCTCCTGAATGCTTTACCCATTCATGGTCACATGGAGGAGGTAGGGAATTAGAATATTTGCATGAACTACAAATATGTTCTTCCATCAGTCTAGGTTCAAATACTTCATCTGGGTCAATTGTTGAACTGATACGAACTGTGATTACTTCCGTCTTCTTGCATTGTTTACAACGAACTTCTTTTACATTGGTAAATTTGTAACAATCGTTGCAGCGAATGATTACATTGAGAGGAAGCTTTTTGAATCTATTAGGATGAAATGGATCGTAATCAGGTCTCATGTCATCCGGAAAGTCAGGAAATGGCTGAGGCTTAAAGGGAAACATCGAGTCAGTATAAGTCCTTGGATAGAAATCTTTCATATGAATATCCATCTTAGGTTTTCTTAGACCATCATCCCATTTCTTCTTGGAATATAACCTATGATCTTCTTCCGGATGTTGATTACTTAGAACAATAGTAGTATTACGGCTGGAACACCAGGCACAGTGATATTTACTCTTTGGACAGTAAAATGGTTGCATTACTGGATTATATATATAATATAGTAGAAAAAATTTTCAATTTTTAATTCTATTTTCCTAGAATTAAAAATTATGCAGATAACTAATAAAAGGATTACATTCAGTCCACTATGATGTTGTTGTGGATAAAGAAATTTGACTCGTTGAGAGTCTACCCGTAGTACTCCTTGCGGGGCGTGCCGGCCTTGGTGGTGCTGTAGTGGCCGGCGGAAGAGCCCATATTCTGGCGAAGGGTGGAGTCGAGGTTGGAGTAGTAGGCAGCGGTAGCGCGACGCTGCTGCTGACCCTCCGTTGCGGCTTGGCGCGTTGGGTAGCGCTGCTGACCGCTTGAGGAGGTCTGCGTAGTAGTGTTCGTCATATTCTGGTTAGAGGAGGACGACATACCTAATTTCTAAGATGCAGTAAAGACTTCAATATTCAATTTTTATTTGTCATATTATAAATTAGATGGTAAAAAATTGTATAATTAAGACTATTTCAAAGATTAATTGTAGTAATGGAAATGTTTGATATTATTATTATTGGTTCTGGTCCTGCTGGTTATACTGCAGGAATTTATGCTGGTCGAGCTGATTCTAAATGTTTACTTCTTGAAGGAAGTATGCCTGGAGGACAATTAACAACTACAACAGAAATAGAAAATTTCCCAGGGTTTGAATCAATTAATGGATTTGAATTGATGCAAAACATGAAGGAACAAGCTAAAAAGAATGGTTGTTTACTAAAAGAAGAAACCATATCTAGCTTAACGAAAACAAATAATTATTTTGAAGTTAAAACTGAAAATAATGTTTATCAAGGTAAAAGTATAATCCTAGCAATGGGTGCAACAGCAAATAAATTATCTTTCATAAATTCTGATAAATTTTGGAATAAAGGAATTTCCGCTTGTGCAGTTTGTGATGGTGCATTACCTATTTTCAGAAAAAAACAACTTGTAGTAATTGGTGGTGGTGATACAGCCATGGAAGAAGCAATGTTCTTATCAAGATTTGCTTCTAAAGTGATTGTTCTAGTTCGTTCCGATAAACTACGTGCATCAAAAACTATGCAAAAAAGAGTCCAAGAAAATAATAAAATAGAAATCAGATATAATCAAAGAGTAATACAAGCAGAAGGGGATAATTTACTACGTTCAGTAACTGTAAATAATTCAGATGCTTACGAATACACATTAGAATGTGCTGGTTTATTCTATGCTATTGGTCACACACCAAATACAGATGTTGTAAAACATCTAGTAGAATTAAAAGAAAACAAATACATTAAACAGCAAGACCATTCAACTAGAACTAATGTAGATGGTATTTTTGCAGCTGGAGATATTATGGATGATCACTATCGTCAAGCAATTACTGCAGCTGGTAGTGGTTGTATGGCAGCATTAGATGCTCTACACTATTTAGAAAGGTCTACCCAAAATACCTGAAGATGAAATAGTTCAGGTACAGTTGGTTTAGGATTTTTATACCAAGCAAAATCAAAATTAGAATGACCTAATTTTTCTTTAATCATTCTAGTTAAGAGTTGATTAATCATTTCTTTATCAAAATCCTTTGAGTAATCATATTTTGAATTCCAGAGAACGAAATGATTCGCTTTGGCATCAATATTGTAACGAAAATGAGATTCGTTAAAAACCCATTCCGTAACATTATCTGAATCTTTAACTAATTTGATGTTACCTTCAGTTGTAAAGGTTTTCCCAAACACAGTGTGAAGAATAAAATCCTTAACGGATTGCCATTCGTCGTTAATAGTGTTACTAAGAAAAAACTTCTTTAACTGTTGAACTTCGGTTGGACGAATTTGGGTTTCGTTGGGAACCCAATAGTAAGTAGTATGAAGAGTATTAAGCTCCACGATATTCGAAGGAATCTCTGAACGTAGCATACCTTAAAATATTATACTTAATATTATAAAATATTCAATTTTTTATAAAGTAAAAAATTAGAGTGATTTTTAGACCTGTTCGAATTTGTTTAACAAATTCTAATTAGGTCTACAGACTTAATTAGAAAAATTTTACATTTTTCTAACAAGTCTAGATACTTCAATTTTTTATAGGATATTTAATAATATAACTTACCATTTTCAAATGGATTAAAATCATAATACTTTTCAGCCATTATATGGAGAATACCATGAAGAGAAATAGATGTAGAAATAAACAACATTAAATTGACCAATGGTATTCCAGATAATTGTGTTTTCTTGATATATAATTCATTATATAAAAAGTAAATAGCTACAAATAAAGTAATACCAGATAATATATTTGCAATATATGAAGGTTTAACCATCAATTATAAATGAATTAGATTTTTATTTTTAAATTTTTTTACTATTAGTATTCTCTTAAAGATTTTTTGATTATATCTAATGCTTTATTTATTTGTTTTTCATTAATAGTTAAAGGGGGTGACAATCTAATAACTGTTTTATGAGTTGTTTTAGCCAATAGTCCATTTAGTAACATTTTTTTACAAATTGAATCAGCTATATTCTTATTTTTATCGTCATTTATTTCTATAGCTATCATTAATCCTTTACCTCTTACATCTTTAATAATTTTTTTGTTTTCTTGAATGTCCTTTAATCCATTTTTAAATTTATACCCCATATTAAAACTATTAAGTGATAGTTTTTCATCAAAAATAATTTTAATAGCTTCTATCGCTAATGCTGAACCTAAAGGATTACCACCATATGTTGATCCATGTTCTCCAGGTTTAATTGTTAACATTACTTCATTCGATGATAATACAGCAGATACTGGCATTATTCCTCCAGATAATGCTTTTCCTAAAACTAAAATATCTGGTTTAACATTTTCATAATTTGAAGCTAATAGCATTCCTGTTCTACCAAGACCAGTCTGAATCTCATCACATATCATCAAGACATTATATTTATCACACAATTCTCTAACTTTCTTAAGATAACCCAATGAGGGAATAATTACACCAGCTTCTCCTTGAATAGGTTCCATCATGTATGCAGCAATGTATGGATTAGAAGATAATTTTTCTTCAAGGGCATTTATATTATTGTATTCGATTTTGTCGAAATTAGGGACATACGGTCCAAAATTGGAATAAGAAGTTGGGTCAGAAGAAGCACTGATTGCTCCTATTGACCTTCCCCAAAAATTTCCCCTAGGGAAAAGTATTGTAGCTTGATTTTCTGGTACACCTTTAACTGCGTATGCCCATCTTCTCGCTAATTTTACCGATGTTTCAGCTGCCTCTACACCAGTGTTCATTGGAAGTAATTTATCGTAATTAAATGTTTTACACATAAATTCTTGATATTCTCCCAATTTATTATTGTAAAAAGCTCTTGATGTTAATGTAAGTTCTTTTGCTTGTTTTTGTAAAACTTTAAGTAATCTTGGATGACAATGTCCCTGATTAACAGCAGAATAAGCTGATAAAAAATCAAGATATTGTTTACCTTCAGTATCCCATACATAAACTCCTCTACCTTTCTTTAATACAACAGGCATCGGTTTATAATTGTGTGCACCATAAATGCTTTCTCTTTCGAAATAGTATGATTGTTCTCTAACTAAATTAGAAAAAAATCTATAACTATTCCCAACACTTCTTATAGATTTTTGCATTATAATATAGTAGTTTTTAATATTAATTCAAACATCAATTTTTAATAAAAAAAATTGCATAATTTATTGATAAATTATACTAGAGTTATTTATAATGAACTTTAATCAACCAAACCAATTAGTTAATCAAAATGTAACTTTTGACTTAACTAATTTCCCATCTAAAGATCAACTAATAGCCTCCCGCAAACAAAAACATGTTAGCGATCTCCTACGTCTAATTCATGATAAAATTATGAATTCTCTGCCTACAGTTACTGCTGTTACAGTATCTAGGGAAGAACTGATGAGTTATAGTCCAGACATTTATAACGAAGTTTTCCGTGAGCTTATGGTATCTAAGAACTTTAATATTATGAGGAGTGAACGTGATGCTACTAATTTCTCTTATAATATTTCTTGGTGATAATATTTTGTTATAATAGTTTTTAATCTTAAAACAGTTATTTTATGAAAATTAAATTTTGAATTTTAAAAAGTTTTTATTTATAACATCTCTCTCTCTCGCGCTAGAAAAAGTGAAGTTCACTTTTTAAAAAACATTTAAGAATATAAAATCTACTATAAATATATACTTTAAAAAAGTTAATGGGATTGATATGTCAATATTGTAACAAAGAGTATGCAAGTTATTCGTCACGAAGTAATCACATCAAAAAATATCATAGTGAAGTCGGTAAGCCAAAAGTAAGCAAAAGTAAGCTTTCCGGTAAGCCGAAAGTAAGCATAAGTAAGCATACTTCACTCGACGATGAGATATGGATGTGTAGAAAATGCAATAAAGAGTTTAAACACAAACAAAGTCGATTTAGGCATGAGAAATCATGTTCTGAAGAATTAAAAATAGAAAAATCAGATGAAAAATTAGATTTAATTTTAAATGTTCTAAAATCGATGAAAATACATCCAAAAAAATTAGAGAAAATGAATAAAGATTTAATGAATATAAATAATGGCACGATAAATATTAATACAATAAATAATAATTTTATTTTACCATATTCCGAACAGAACTTGAAGGATGTCTTGAACGATAAAGATAAAATGAAAGTTTTGCAATCTGGAAACAATGCACATCTTGAACTAACTAATTTATTGTATCAAAAAGATGATTATAAACAATATAGAAATGTTTATATAACAAATATGTCAAATGATATTGGTTATATTTATGATGATAAACAGAAGCGTTTTATTATTAAATCTAAAAAAAATATAATTTATGATTATGGTATAGAGCGATTTTCAGATATTGAAGAGTTCTACCAAGAAATGGGTAATAAAATGGACCAAACAAAACTAGATAAATTAAAAGAACTAGTTCATAATTATTTTAATGATACTGAATTTCAGCATAAGAAAAATAAAGAATTGTTAATTAGTCTATATAATAATAAAGTTCATGTTGAAGAAATCTATAAACACGTCAATGAATTAGAACTATAAAAAAATTGTAGTATCATAAATTCACTCTAATTTTTTTAATATATTTAAAAAAATTGTTTAGTTTTAGCATTAGTATCATATTTTATATTACTAATGGTAAAAAAATGGTATATAATCGAAGGTAATATTGGTAGTGGTAAAAGTACCCTACTTCAATATTTAGAAAATAAGGACAACGTCGAAGTTATACCAGAACCTGTTGATGTGTGGGTAAGTATCAAAGATTCTGATGGAAAAAATCTACTAAAACACTTTTATGATGAAATGGATAGATATTCTTATATGTTTCAAGCAATGGTTTTCAAAACACGTCTACAATCAACTGACAAGCCCCAAGAAAAAGATATTCGTTTTAGCGAAAGGTCAATTTGGACAGACCGCTTCGTTTTTGGTAAAATGTGCATTGAAGATAAAAAAATGAATTCAATTGAAACTGAATGTTACCATTACTGGTTTGATTGGCTTGAAAATAAATTTATGCCAAAACCCGATGGTATTATTTATGTTAGATGTTCTCCAGAAAAATGTATGGAACGGATTCACAAACGTGGTAGAAGTGAAGAAAATAATATTCCTCTTGAATATTTGCAAAAATTACATAATAGTCATGAAGAATGGCTTAAAAACTGGACTCAAACTCCAGTTATCATTTTAGATAATGAAAAAGATGATGACTGGGAATCTATTTTAGAAAATCTAAACAATAATGTTTTACATGTTAATGATTTTGATTCAACTAAACACGTTTCTAGCGACATGGTATAATATAAGTTCGAAACAGTATAAGATAAATTAATTTTTTTTTAGAGTGGAATGTGATCTTCCGTGAACGACTTCTTACCCTCTGGAACCTCAATCCGAGGGAGGCGGATGTCGCGGATGATAACACCAAAACCCTGCTTCTTGTACATGGAAATCGTCTCTGGAGAGTAGATACCACCGTAGAAGGAAGAGTTCTTGGGTTGGATTGTCCACCATTCTGGCTTTGCGTCAGTCGTGAGGATGAAGGTACAGAAGTAGATCTTGAGACCATTTGCTTCTGCCCAACGACGTGCTTGTGCTGCCGCGAACTTGATGTCGCTGGGGTAATAGCTGATGCGAGTTGAATTTCCGTTTTCTGTTACACGGACATTCGCACCAGTCTCGCGAGGTGTTGAATCAGGGTAGTCCTTGTGAGTTACCTCCTTAGTAATGACGTTATCCTTCTCGTCGTAGTATTGAGCATAAATGGGGATTTGTGCCATAGCCATACAAAAATTATGTCATAGTTAATCGTAAAAATATTCAATTTTTTATATCTTTAACCCATATAAGTTAAAAATTTATCATTCTTTATTAGTTGTACTCTTACCGGATATTCGAATATCTTATCATCTAATATTTTATACATGCTATATAATGCAAGCAAAGTAATTTTTCTATATTTATTTTTGTTATCTTTGATAAAAGTATATTGATAAGGTTTTTGATGTTCTTTAAAATATTGTTTCATTGTTTCAATAGGTATATAAACAACTTCATCTGTTTCATAATAATATTTTGGTAGTTTTAATTTCGATAATACCTCTTTATTTTTATAATAAACAGTAGGGTCTATATAATCTAATCCTAAAACATAACATGCGAATTGTCCAGGTAATCTTCTTCCAGGAATAGTTCTACCAGGTATTTTAATAAAACCGTTCGTTTTTTTAGCTTCCTCTAATGTTAACGGATTTATTTTAAACATCATACGTGATTCTTCAAATAATTCACGACTTGCACTTTCTTCAATTGTTTTATCTTCTTTATCTATACCTCCTCCAGCTACATCACAAAAGAAATCAAAGTTTTCATCAGTTTGAGATGATTTAAATAAAATAAAATTACCATTGTAAATAAATATAACACCTGCACTATTATAACCTACACCATTTTCCATAAGTTGTTTATCCATATTTGTTGTTAATTTATCATTAATATTAAGCAACATATTATTACTAGAATTATATTTTTCCTTTAATTCTAGATACTTATTTTTATAATATAGATACTTATTTTTATAATATAGATACTTATTCTTGTAAAGTAGATTATTATGTTTATCCATTAAAAAATTGTAGATAATAAATCTTATTTTAAAATATAGATAGGTAATGCTAAAAGTTTGTGTATTTGATAAATTTGATAGAATTAGTGAACTCTTAGATTTTGCCGAAATATATAACTTTAATGTTGATATTGCTGATATGAAAGAAACAAGTCATCTAGATTTATATAAAAAAAACATAAAAATATTTTTTACACAAGATACAAAGCCTTTAGCAGAAAAAATAGTAGATGAATTTACTGATTTAGGATTTGCTAGACTTTGCTGTGCAAAAGAAACTATTAATGATAGATTTATTATGGAATTAGCTATGTAAGATATAGTTATTGTAAATAAAAAACTGCGAGTGTAAAAAAAGAGATGTTAATTAGCTAACTATTCAAGTAGCTGTTCACGTTTATCTATTGTTTCTTCGATGAAATCTAATGCTCTCAATAAAGTATCATCATTTTCATCATAAACTTTTATAATTTCAAGTTCATTTTTATTATCTTTCTTAGTAACATTTTCGTAATATGGAATGAAAGGTTTAATACCTATGCAATAATGACTCCATACTTCAGGAGAATCATCAATTACATAGGTATTATTAGGATCTAATGGGCCAATCGTTTTTCTTCCGGATTCAGTTCTATTTTCAATAGACCAATGACCTAAAATAGGAACTTTATATTCAGTAAAAAGTTTCAAACACAATGCTCTAACATAACCTTCACTACCAAAACTATTTATATAAATATTAAATTTTTTTGTCGCTCTATCAAAAAATTCTTTTAATTTAGGTCTAAAAAACATGAAACCGAATGGAGAACGTAATGTCCCAAAATAGTTTGTGTCTTTATAGAAAGTTTCTTTGTAGTAATTAACCAAATTCATATGTTTTGGTAGTAGACAGTAAACTAAGGTACTGTCTAGATCTAGTACAAGATTCAACTTATGATTGTCAGATGGCATTAATGAAGAATTAGTTATCTATAATAAATTAATTTTTCAAATTTTTTAATAACAGTCGTATAATCCAGACATGAAATTATCTGTTAACATTAGACTATCTTGTCTAATTTTTTTAAGACCATTAATAAATCCTTGCATTATTTTAGCATTAAATTCATTCCACATTTCTTCATCTTCTAATGTATTAAGCACATTATTTGTAATGATGAAGCTTAAATATAAAGTTAACCCATAATTAGATAACTTTTTAGTTTCTTCATCGTAGTAGACTTTTATTTCTTTGTCATTTTCTTTAATATTTTCATTAGTGACGTCATCCAAATTAATTTCTGAATCAGTGTCATCTTTTGATGAAAATAAGATTACTTTCTTGTAAAATTTTTTCAAAATCTTACTTTTACAAGAATCATCTTTCCAATTTATAACTTTTTCAAGTTCTTCAATTGGAACAATTGGTTTATTCCTATTTTCATTGGAATTATACAACATTTCTGCAAATTTAAAAGGACAATCTAATTCTTTTGCAATAGCAGAAATTATATAATCTTTTTCATTTTCAATGTTTGAATATTTTTCGATTTTTTCTATGACTACTTTATCCATAAATTGTTCAAATTTTAGTTTATTATTAATTTCACTTTCCCAAAACACACCAACATGAATAATTTTTTTAGTTCTACTTTTATTATTGTAGACTAAACTCATTATCCTGTGTAATTCATTTGATAAATCTACTTCATTTGGATTTTTATGATGATTTTCAAAAAATTCCAAACATAAATAATATTTACCGGAGATATGCAGTAACATATCTACTCGATAATTATTAAAATCACAATATGTTTTATCTTCAATTGCAAATTCTTTATCATTGACTAAATCATTATCTGATTCATCTTTAATATTATATCTAAATTCATCACTAGATATTTGGATTTCATCTGAATCTAATAGTTGATGACGTTTAAAAAAGTGTTTTAATTTTGGATTACTTTCAGATTTTTCTTTTAGATATTCAACTACTTTATATTGAAAATAATCTTGTAATCTAACTAAAATTCTCGCAGAGGTATCTTTATATTTAATCGATACTTTTGCCTTTGTTTTATTTTTAATTTTTGAGACTGAAACATTAAATCCAAGTATTTCAAATATTTTAATATTGTTATACGTGGTTCTACATCCAGGTTTTGACCAGTCAGTAACTTTGTTTTTAGAAAAGTAATTTAATAATTTTGGAAATACATCATCAAAATTATCAAATTTTAAGTTACCAAGTTGTCTTGATTTAAGATGGGAATCTATCAAATCTATGCTCATTATTAATTAATTACATTTACATCAAATGGGCCGTTCTTCAATTTTTCATTATGGTAATCATAAGCTATTTGTTTTATATTAGAATCTGATATTGAATTATTTTTATGTAAATATTTTTGACTGAAATATACTTTATTATTTTTAGACCCTCCTAAATTTTTTAATTTATTTTCATTAACAACTTGAATTCTTTCAATAGTAACTTGAATAGGACCACCTAAAAATTGAATGTCGTCATTTTCTTGTGATTTTAATCTTTTATCAGATATTTTTCTTATTGTCAATAAATAAATAATTTTTCCGATTACATTTTTAAGAATAGGTTGGATTTTTTGAATAGCTTCATTTCTAGCTTCATTCTTACTGTTACTTGAACTTAATAATATAGATTTACTACTATTAGCAATAATATAATGATATTTACCAATATCTTCTATAATTTCTTTTACATTGTTTATAGAATCTGTCATTATTATTTAATAGAAATTATTTATTAATTAAAAAATTATAACTAAAATATACTTACCTCATTAATTTAGACGAATTAACTAATTAAAGAAAAATAATCTAAAATTATCATATAATGACATTCACAAATATGAAGGAAAGCAAACCAAAATCATTAAAAGTAAAACAATGGGTTGGAACATTAAATTTAATAGTTAAAGGACAAGGTGTTATTTTATTTAATGCTTCAGAAGAATGTGTTTTAAAATTAGCTAATGATGATAAATCTCAAAGTTTAAAAATTCAATTCACAAATGATAGTGTTTTAGTTAATATGGAACCAAGTAATAAACCATTAGTAGATCAAAAAAATTCTCGCGGTTTAGTCAAAACTAATGGTGCTTATTATTGGTTTTCTTTAGATTCTCACAATCTTATTTTATCAGCAGGTATTGGTGAAGCTAGAAAGGAAACATTAATTTATTCTTATCAATTTCCAGATGATGAAAATAAGAAAAATAACAAGTTATTTTTGGAAAGTCTCAGTACAGTATTATCTGACAATTTATCTGTAACAAGATTAATCCGAGACCCTATTACAACTGAAATAGCATTAAAAGTAAAGAATACCGATAGTTTAACTATGGAGGATATTGCATTAGGTAAATTTATGCCAAAAGCAAATCTATCAATAACATCACAACAATTATATGACTGTATATCAGGAAAAATATTTCAATTAAATACTTTGGGGTTCCCAGATTTTACAAAGGCAATAGAATATAGCATTAGAACACCAGGTATGTGGTGTTATGAAAAATTAAAAGCGAAAGCTACAGAATTTAGTAAAGATAAACCAAATTATCAAGAAACATATTTAAGAATAACCTTGGGTGAAAATAATGGCGAATCTCCAGGCATTCCTTATGTAATGGAAATCTGGCCAGTAGGACATTATTCGCCTGTCCATAATCATGCTGGTGCTAGTGCAATAATCAGAGTTTTACATGGTTCAATTAATGTGAGTTTATTTCCTTATCTAAGTGAAGATAATATATTACCTTTTGCAAAAGCTGATTTTAAAAAAGAAGACGTAACTTGGATAAGTCCTACATTAAATCAAGTTCACCAATTGAAGAATTTAGAAACAAATAAAGACACATGTATAACAATTCAATGTTATATGTATGAAAATGAAAATGTAGAACATTATGATTATTTTGATTATATTGATGCAGATAATAAAAAACAACAATATGATCCTGATTCAGATATGGACTTTATTTCTTTTAAAAATTTGATGAAAACAGAATGGAAAAATAGAAGATGGTGTTGTTAATATCTTCAAAATAATTTGCAATTAATTAGTTATAAAAAATAAAATATATAAAATCTTTTATATATGTCATTTTGTTGCAATAACAACAATATAGCTGAAACTGTTGAAACTCCTCCACAATTAGTTTTAAGAAATAATGAACAGCCTAAGGTTGCTAGTTTATTAGTATCATCTGCTTTAAAGTTAGCAGATGCACAAGTGCCATTAAAAAGTGAGCCAGTTATGTTAGGTGATGTCCAACCTAAAGTAAATAAATTAAAAGGAACCATTTTTTTTCCTAATGATAGTTTTCAAGAAAGTCCTGATTTAACACCAGATGAAATTAAAAAAATACAAGATAATCTTGAATTAATTAAAGAATTTAATAAAGATTTATTTGATGCTAAAAATATTGTTTTACAAGCAGATTTACCTATATTAATAGATAAAGCTATGTCTAATATAGATAGTAAAACTGAATGGATTAAAAACATTTTGAATTCTTCAGCTGGTATTGCTGGTTTTATGGCAGCTTTAGAAGTAGTTGGTCTATGTACAGCAGGAGCTGCGGTTGTATTAGTAGCAGCAGCAGCAATTTTAGCTACAACTGCTACATATTTAATTAAAGATAACTCTACAGATATTACTGGTAGAGATCTATCAGCAGTAACAGGATATCAATTAGAATTTAATAATACAGCTTTTATAGCTCAAAAAGCAATGTTAAATTACTTTAAGGATAATGTAAATGAAAATAGAGATGCTGTATTTAATTTTAATGGTAAAGATTATAAATTAAGAGATTTAATAAATACTCCATTATCAAAAGGCACATTATGGGATAATTCAATTACATTATCTCAAAGAATATTCAGAAATTACTTTGTATCACAACAATTAGTTAGAGAACAAGTATTAGATTTATATTTTATACAAGATATAATTGATTATTATGATGAACTTAGAGAGCATAATGAAAGAGCAGAACATGGTCATTGTTTTCAACCATGTGCAGCTCCAAACCCTCCTGGAACACAAAGAGTGAGAAAATTCGATAAAAGTGATATTGGTAAAAATGTTGAAATATTTAATAATAGCGAAGTAGTTCATTTTAATCATTGTGACAATTTTTGTGCTAGAGGAAATACTGATGAAAATGATAAAGATAAATTAGTTGCTAGTTACTTAAATGCTATTAAAGAATTTACTAATCAATTTAAATGTTCCTTTATTTATCCTTGGTCTGTAGGTGAAAAAAATGTATTATCACAAAGATGGTATATTGTATTAGGAAAACCAAAATTAAAAGATGATGCAAATAGTCCTAATTATAGTTTACCAGATGATAAATTTTTATATTGGTTATTTATTGATGATGGTGCTGGTAATATTGTAAATCCAGATGGTGTCATGTTTAGATATGATTTTTTAAGAACTCAAAGAAACTTAGGAACTAGTTGTGATATTTGTCTACATGCTCAACAAATTGCAGATGAAACTTGTAAAAATGATCCTTATGGTAATAACAAATATACAGATAACATTATTTGCTCATCAGCTGATTATAGATATGGTCCAAAAGAATCCGCTAAGTTAAATCAAGAACATCATGTTTACACTGGTGATTTAATGAAATAAAAATAAAATTATCTAAAAAATAGTATATGACAGAAGATAAATGTCCTAAAGGAACAATTAAACGTAACAGTTATAAATATTCTAAAAAGGGGTCCAAAAAAGTAACAAAAGTCACAGCAAAATGTATAAAAGATAAAGGCAAACCAGGTAAAGGACCTAAAGTAATTACTATGCCTGAATATGATGTTGGTTTATTATCAGATTATGGTTATAGTTTGAAGAAAAAACACGAAGACCGTGTAAAATCAATCAAAAAATCATTAAAAGAACATAGCGAATTAAAAATTTTAAAACACTTGAACGCTTTAAGAACTTTATTAAAATCTAACGAAAAATTACATGCGAAATTAGATAAAGATTTAAAATGGGTTCAAAAGCATTATGCTGAAAATAAATAAATTATAGATATTTAGGATATTGACTATAGTTTTCATTCAATGTATCCATTTTATCACTATCATCTTTTGAGATGGAAAAGTCTAGGCTAATATTATCTTTCGTATATTCAGGATTTTCCGACATTGGAATTACCCGAATATTCTTTTGTACTGCCCATTTGAGAAGAACCTGTTGTGGGGTTCGTTGCAGTTGACGAGCAATCATTTCAATTGTATCATTTACTTTATATAGTGAACCATATGCAGTTACGTGAATATTATTATCCTTACATAGTTGCACCAAATCATTGCGATTTAGAAATGGATTATATTCAATTTGGTTACAAAAGATAAATTTAGATTCTTCCGGTCCAATCAGTTTCATGAATCTAGTTAGTTTATCAACTGTGAAATTTGATACACCAACATATCGAATCTTACCTTCACCTTGTAGTCTCCTTAGAGTTTGCCATGTAAATAGCCATCTATCTTCAACAGGTGCGTGAATCAGATACAAATCAACATAATCTGTTCCCAAGTCATCAAAGGTCTTATTAATACCTTTGATAACTTCTTCTTCACTTTTCTTCATTGCAGCGAATGATGCCTTTGAAGTAATCCAAATTTCACGACGATTAATTTCTGGATGATCTTTGAGATACTTACCAATCAGCTTTTGATTCTTGTAAATCTCAGCACAATCAATCATCTTGTAGTTATTAGCGAAAGCATGGTTCAATGCATTATCCATAGCTTCCTGAGTACGAATCTTATATGTACCAAAACCGATAGGTGGAAAGTCCATACATATTATAATAATGCTATACAATATAATTTTTTTCAATTTTTATAATCCAACGCAAAGACGCGAGGGTTGGTTAGTTTAAAAGAAAGTTTTAGATGGTTTAATATCTAAATTGATGAACAATGGTGTTCCAACTGTTAATGTTTTGAAGACTTTTGTCTTAAAACTTTTTGGTTGAGTAGGTGTTATCAAATTTAGACGGTTATGTATACTTTTAGCATTTCGTGTTGGTTGATTTGGATTCTTTTCTGTTTTAGATTTTCGTTGATTATATTTACTATACTTAGTTAATCTATGAAGATATCCCATAGAATGTAGTATAGAAGGCACGTAAGTAGGATTAGGAGGAGTTGGTTTGGCAGTATCTAGCTTGAATGTCATCATAGCTAGATCAGAGTCGGATATACCGAATCTCTTAGTAACAAAGTCATCACCGGCACAGAAACGAGACATAATTATCTATATCATGTATATGTTGTTTTTTATTCAATTTTTATAAAAATTGATACTATAAATTATTATTATTAATTAATACTTAATAATGGAAGAAAATAAAGACACAAAACAAAACACAAATGAAGAAGAAAATGAATATTGTGAAGGTTGTGGGGGCAAATGTGATGGTTGTTGTAGACAAAGCCATCCAAATTTTAATAATATGGGACCTATTTCTATAGATGATCAGATAGATGAAATGATAAATATACTCTTGAGTAATAGTAAAGAATTCATCAATAAATTTTTAGCGAAAATAGAAGATATGAGAAAGAATGGATTATTCGCTAAGTAATCCTAAAATATTCACTAAGTAATTCTAATTTATAAAGTAATTTTAATTTATTATATAAAAAGTTGATATAAAGATTCATTAATATTAATCATATAATTGTAATGTGTGGTATTTGGACTTATATAAATCTTCTAAAGAAAAACAAGGATTTAGTCAAACTATTTCAAGATTACTGGCATATTAAGAATCGTGGTCCGGACAATTCATATTTAGAAAATTATGGTAATGTTTGGGTTGGTTTTCATAGATTAGCTATTATGGATACTTCATTCAAAAGTAACCAACCATTTGTTTTCCAAGAAAAAGAACGAACTGTAGTTTTCACTTGCAATGGTGAAATTTACAACTTTAGAGAACTAATTGAAAAATTTAATCTTCCAATTGTAAGTGATAGTGATTGTATGACTATTCCCGAACTATATCTGAAATTTACTAGAGATAACAAGTTAGAAGAATTCTATAAACTATTTGATGAAACAGTTAAAGGTGAATTTGCTTTCGTTCTGTTAGAATTTGATAGACTAAAGAATCTAAAACTTGTAATAACAGGTCGTGACCAAATTGGTATTCGTCCTCTCTATTATCATAAAGTAAATGGACAAACTAAAGAATTAATTTTCAGTTCAGAAGTAAAAGGAACCAACAGTTTTGAAGGCGAAATCGTAGAATTTCCTCCAGGACATATTGAAACTTTTACTATTGACGATTTTAGTAATGTTAAATCATCAACTTATGTTTTCAAAAATGTATATTCAACCAAAGTAGAACATGTAAATGAATATCCTTTCAAACCACTTGATTCAGAAGAAACAACACAACTATATTTAGATAGAGTTAAAACTGCAGTAATTAATAGTGTAAAACGTCGTCTGGATGCAGATAGACCTCTTGCATTTTTACTTTCTGGTGGTGTAGATTCAAGTTTAGTTGCAGCTATTTCAGCTAAATTACTAGGAACACCTATAAGAACATTTTGTTGTGGTATGAATGAAGGAACTGATTTATATTATGCTAGAAAAGTAGCACAACATATTGGTTCTCATCATACTGAAGTATTCTTCACTCCTCAAGAAGGACTAGAAGCTATTCGTGATGTAATTTGGAAAACTGAAACTTGGGACACAACAACAGTTCGTGCTTCAGTCGGTCAATATATTGTATCTAAATATATTGGAACAAAAACAGATGCAAAAGTAGTTCTAGTTGGTGAAGGTCCTGATGAAGTTTGTTCCTCTTATTTATTCAACTGGTACGCACCTAATCATCGAGACCTTCACACTACTGCATTAGAATATGTAGATAAGATTCATTATTTTGATAGTCGTCGTGGTGATAGATGCATCAGTGGTTGGGGATTAGAAGGAAGAGTCCCGCTGTTAGATCCAGAATTCATCAAAGCATATTGGAGTATTCCTAGTGAAGGACGTGTTCCGCAATATAAAGGAATAGAAAAATGGTGGCTAAGAAAAGCTTTTGATGGAACTGATATTCTTCCTGATGAGGTTCTTTGGAGGACCAAGGAAGCATTTTCTGATGCTATCTCATCAAAAGAAAAATCGTGGTTCCATATTATTCAAGAATATATCGAACCACTTGTATCAAGTGAAGAACTAACAAATGCAAAAGAAAAATATCCTCATTGTACGCCTCAAACTAAGGAAGCTTATTATTACCGTAATATATTCTGTGAATTCTTCGGAGAAAAAAGACAAAATGTATTACCTCATTATTGGCAACCTAAATGGACATCTGATGGTAAAGAAGTAACAGGGTATGTAGATCCTAGTGCAAGAACTCTTGAAATTTATAATAAAAAATCTTAAAATTATTGATTTAAAAATATAAATAGTTATTAATTTATGAATTGTAAAAAAATATTAGAAATAGATGAAATTATACAAAAATTAACAGTACATAATTTTAGTATTATAGAAAACTCATATAATCCTAAAACATATACTTTAAAATGTAAATGTTCAAATGGTCATATTCAAAAAATACATTATTACAGATGGCAGGAAAACATAAATAAATGTAAATTGTGTCTGATTAAAATTAACAAACCAAGTAAAATAGATATAGATTTTTTGAAGAATGAATTTAGAAATAATAATTGTGAATTAATATCAGAAGTTTATATTAATTATGATTCACCTTTAAAATATAAATGTTCAAAAAATCATGTAACTGAAATGAGTTATCATGTTTGGCGTAATAATAAATATAAATGTAAAATATGTGGAAAATCAGAAACTAGTAGTAAACAAAGATTATCATATCAATATGTTAAACAAAAATTTGAGGAGAGAAATTATAAATTATTATCAACTGAGTATATTAATAAAAAAACTAAATTAGATTTTGAGTGTCCTGAAAAACATTTAGGAAAAATGTCATTTGATAGTTTTCATTATGCTAAAAGTATATGTGTAGAATGCACTGGATCAAAAAAACATAATATAAATGATATTAAAATAATTTTACAAAAAGATTCATATAAACTATTATCAACAGAATATAAAAATAATAAAACTAAGTTAGAAATGGAATGTCCTAATAATCATATTATTTATTTAAGATTAAATGATTTTATATATGGTTACAGATGTAAACTATGCATTGAAACTATTGGAGAAAGAAAAATTTCTCATTTTCTGAAAAAATGTAATATAATTAAATCATATGAATCAGAATACAAATTTAATGATTGTAAAAACATAAAACCTCTTCCTTTTGATTTTTATGTTAATAATTTATTTTTAATTGAATACGATGGAGAACAACATTTTAAACCTATAACTTTTTTTGGAGGAAATGAAGGATTAATAATGAGACAATGTAATGATAAAATTAAAACAAATTATTGTAGGAAAAATGATATTGGCTTATTAAGAATATCTTACAAGCAAATCGATAATATTGAAAATATTATCCTTAATTTCATGAAAAATTTAAAAGAAAATAAAGGTTTAATATTTTTTTCAGATGATGAATTGTATGAATATTTAAAATAAACTAATTAAACTGGTGTGCAACACGGTCGACCAAATTCGGTAGTCCGATAGCACCTATTTACTTTATCAAAAGAATCGAGATAATATACCTCAATATCATCTCGAGTCTTTAAGAACGTAATTTTGATGACATACAAATTGATGTTATCATTCTTATTAATCCACCAAGGAATCATTGGTGTTACCTTTGTCAGGATATTGATGGGTTGTAGAAAGGTACAAAAATCATTACGATGTTTTGGAAAAGGCTTGAGTGGCTTGATATCTTCAACCATCTTATCCTTCCATTCACAAACCCAAAAGTAAGGATTGTCTTGATCTTCCTTGCACTCTGAAATCTCTTCATGTGTCTTTTGTTCCAGCTGAAATCCATCCTCAATTAATTGAAGGACAGGACTATCTGGATTCTTAGACTTGATATACTCATACAGTTTTCCCCTAGATGGTTGCAAATTGAAAAGGTCAACTAGCTTTCGCTGAGTAAAACTATAAAATTCATCAGACCAAGCCTTTAGTTTGTCCTGATATTCCTTTTCTTTCTCAGCTTGCTCGTTGGTCATGTCAACATAGCGCTGATACATTTCTGGGTAATCATTTACAGATGTCTTGTCATAATCTACCTTGATGATTTCTACCTGAATGTTCTTTGCCAGATGTTCCTTGTCACTAGAGATAATGTATTTCTCGATCATCATCTTAATGTTATTGCTGATGAAACCAGGATGAATTTCACCTTGGTATGGAATACCCTGAACATTTCCATAATCATCAATTCCAATATAAAGTTCTCCAAATTGAGTCTCAGAGAATGAGTCCATAAAAGCAGAAGCATATTTAGGGACATAAATCTTGAGATACTTTTCAATGCTATTCTCAATCATTGAATTGAAAACCCAGCGACTTGTTTTCACTAATGTGTCAGCGACAGAGGAGTCAAATTCGAGACCAATATGGTTAAATGTAAACTCCTTGTATTCCTTAGTAATAGTCTCATCACCGTATGCCTGATTATGGAACATAGAATGTATATAAGATAATATTGGGGTATTATTTTCAATTTTTATTTTTTTATTTATATAAAAATTGACTATTTTTTAATTATTACATATATCCTTATATTAATGGACTTTACTAGCTTATTCTATGAATTATGGGTTTATCTTGTATTTGTTTTCGTAGGTCTACCGTTACTATTTATAATTAGATGTATGGTAGAATTTCATAATTTTACTTTCCGTCAAGAATATGTTCGAAAACGCCAATTAGCTTTTTTTACTTATGATTAAAAAAATTGTTTTATTAATATTTTATTATTTTTAATTATGATTAATGCAACAAGTTCCTTTTTTCATTGTATTTACTAAACCAAATAAACATAAAATTCAAACAGTCATCACCACAGATACCGGAACTGATTTAGATGATGTAAAAAATAAACTTATTTATATGATTCAAGAACAATTCAGTACATTTACTGAATTTCCAGAATCATATGAAGAATTTACAAATAAATTTTGGTATCAGTTTATTTCTGCTGATTCTGAACCTTTCGTGTATAAAGTTTATTCTGATAAAGAATGGGTTCAACCTTGGACTAATGAAGATTTATATGATCAAGTAGTAGATATTTTACATAAACTTGAATTACTTGGAGCGTATGTAAATGAAGCCAATAGAGATGAAGAAGAGTTTGATGAAGCAGATGAAACTGTAGCAGAAGAGTGATAAAAAAAATTGCATACATTTCATCTTAAATAAATAATAATTATTTTATGGAACTTTCGGTAAAGGAAGTTTATGATAAGATTGCTACTTACTTTGATGTTACGCGTGTTAGAATTTGGGGGAGTGTTCGTACATTTCTTGAATCATTACCTAAAGATTCCTATCTTCTTGATGTAGGAGCAGGTAATGGTAAAAATATGATGTATCGTCCTGAGCTTAAATTCAAAGGGATTGATTTTTCTAAAGAACAAGTTCGTATTTGCCAAGGTAAAGGATTAGATGTTATTGAAGCATCAATGGTCCAGTTACCATTTGTTGATAATGAATTTGATAACATGATTTGCATTGCAAGTTATCATCATTTAGATAATGATGTTGAAAGACAAAAGTCATTAAATGAAATGTATCGTTGCCTAAAACCAGGTGGACGTATTTTGATGACTGTTTGGGCAATGGAACAATTTGAAGGTTCAACATTTAATTTTACTAAACGTGATGAACTAGTTTCTTGGAAATCAAAAGAAAATGAAGTATATTATAGATATTATCATATTTATAATAAAGGTGATATTGAAGAAGAAATTACTAGACTTGAACCTAGATTTAAAATTACTGAAGTAGGTTGGGAAGTTGGTAATTGGTGGGTAATTCTTGAAAAATCATGAATTAAATTAATTTATAAAAAAAATTGAACTTTTGTTTATATAATTATATTATTATTAGTTATGTCTTCTTACGCTATTTCCGTGGATTTTACTACCGATATCTATAATCGGCTACTTACTAAGGGTCTTCCTCCTCAATTTGTTGTGGAGGGTGGGGAACAAAAGTTGGTAACTGGACTGACTTTTGCTGATATTTTCAAGCATATTGAAAGCGAACATTGGCATCGTTGTGGAAAGCATACTTGCCCTCACGCAGAGAGCCTTTACGAGCATTTGCACAAGTGTGGCAATATCTGCTACATGAAGGCACGCAGTGAAGGTTATTCCGATAAGGAGTGTATTAAGGCGTATCTAACTGGACTTCTCCATGACATTGGAAAGCCCGGAACTCGCCGTCTTCTCAGTAAGCATACTGCATTTAAGGGTCATGGCCTTGTTGGTGGTGCTAAGCTAGAAGATTTTTATACTCCTGAATTGGTTGAGGAGTTTGACCTGACTTCTGATGATTGGGCTGATATCTCAACTTGTGCAGACGTTCATATGTGCAGTTACTTTTCTCAGCACACTTCTATTCTTCATAAGTATAGCGCAAATATCCTTCCTCCATCAGTCAAGAAGATGCTATTAATCCTTCGCACTGGAGATCAACTAGCGATGGTTCCTGATGCAACATATTCCAAGACCATGGAGCAAATCCGCGAAGAGGTAGAAGCTGGTGAAAAGGAGTATCGTTCTACTCTCGAAAGCGATATGGATTATTCAGTGATTGGTAAGAAGAAGGGTGTTCTAATTCTTCTCCAAGGAGGGTCTGCAAGTGGAAAGAGTTCTTTTGCAAAGCGCCTGATTGAATTGTTTGGTAAGGAAAAGTGCAACCACATTAACCGTGATTGGTATATGGTTCATTGGACACTCAAGAACAACGGAGAAGATGATAACATTACTCTAGATTCTATCACACCGGAGCTGTACCAACGGTGCTACAAGATGTATATTGCATCGGATAAGAAGTGGGCTCCTCAAATGAACCAGCATATGAGCCGTGATATCTTTGACGGCCTACAGCGTGGAAATATTGTTATTGTTGATACTCTTGCAACTATGTTCGATTCAATCGAAACCATTATCCCTCAAGTTGCAAAGGATGCTTACCGTATCTCCTTTTGGCTACACCGTAACAAGTTGATTTCAGAGGAAGAGTCATCAACACGCTTGGGTATGGAAATGTCTAGTCAACTCAGTGCACACGGAGATGTATCCCTTTATAACCCATTCAATAGCCGTATAAACTGGATGAAGTCTGTTTCTGGTTCTGAAAGTGAAGATGGAAATAACGACTGGTATCTCCAGACTCATCTGTCTATTTCAATTGGTTGGACTAATATCAAGAACGGTCTGATTTACCATCTAGGAGAGAAGATCCTTCAAATGTATCATTATAATCAGAGCATCCCTCGTGTGCCTGTTCTTGAGCAAACTACAGAACTAAATCTACAAGAACTTGTGCAGGTACTGAAGGATATGAATGGTATCGATGAGTTTTTCACTCAGTATGCCTACACGGTATCAACTTATGTTCCGGAAGTAGTTGGTATCAAGTATATCGATGGTATGAACCAAATCTGGCAACCCAAGTGGGCTCGTGAAGCGCGCGGTCGCTTTTATTATGTTGGCGATAAGTTTGGAGGAAAGGTAGTCCCTCTGAAGGATACTCTCCAACGCGGTATCGAAGTCTTAACCAAGGCACATCTTGATGGTGGTATCACAGAAACACAAGATGTTGACCCCAAGTCTTGGTCTAAGCTAGATAACATTCAACAAATGGTAATGCGCACCTTTTCTGGTGTAAATCCTACTGATTCTTATCTCACTGGTAAGGTAGATGGTTCTCTTCTGATTGTCAATATCTATCCTCGTGAGTGTGAGCAATATGAAATTATCAAGCATCTGGCCCTAAGCTATGGTGATAAGTTTACCAAGACGATTGTAAACCATTGCCTTTCTCTAGAAGGCCCGATTGTAACAGTTTCGACTCAAGGAACCCTGTTTATTGGCGAGGAAATGCAGGATTACTTTCTAACCTCTATCCAACCTCTTGTAGATTACGAGGTAAAGGCTCTTGATGATTGGCAACATATGGTTCCTACTTTTGTTACTAAGGCAATTGATTATTATTCTTCAATGAAACTGGACAACACTGAGATGGTAAATATGTGTTTCGAGTCTTATTGCAAGAACCGCACGTCATTTACTGGTCGTCTGCATACTGAACTAGCGGTTGGTTATGACCATAATGGACTCAATCTTCTGGGTGTGATGAACCAGGGTCGTTATATTCCTCATTTCGACCTTCCTCGTCGTGTGTTCAAGCAACCATTTTATTATCATGTCCAAAATACTCTGGCTGTGTACCGTCTAATGGCAGAGCTAGACGAGGTAGTACTGGGTACTCGTTCTATGGACAAGTTTCTGGAGAACTTTACTGTTGACGAATTCACTTCACTTGTTGTTCATCCTGAAGGATTTGTTCTCCTGACTCCAATTGATGGACAATATGATTATGCTAAGATTAAGACCCAAATGTATTACAAGTGCCATAAGATCCGGCCAAACAAGATGCAGGAACTACTTCAACTACCAGAGGTCTGTGGCACTTACTATCCCATCCTCCGGAATCTCCATTGGTTCTTTGATAATCTAAGCGAGTCAATTAATGCCCTAATCCACCGCACATTCCAAGCATTGACGTGTGAAATTAATAAGAGCTCTGTGTTTTACACAAAGCAAAACCCAAAGGCTCGTCAACGTATGGACGAGGTAATTGATAATGTAGACAATGCAGATGTGAACAAGAAGATGGTTGTCTATAAAATGATGCTTAATAACAAGGATAACTGGTCTGATATTGTAAAGATTTTCTCAGAAATTACAATGGATATTTACAAGACTAGTTCTGAAGATATGCTTCTATTTACTAAAGGGCTACTAATGAAGGTGGAACCATGGCGTCCTGATTGGGAAGCTCGTCTTGGAGCATTGTTTGCAACATTTGATGATGCCGTAAATAGTCTTTACGGAATCGTCATTGGTTTCACTAATTAATTATTTTATTTTAAATTACTTTATATGTTTTTTCTAAATCCATCATTACCATTAGGGACAGACCAATTATTTAAATCTTGATCTTTAGGAGCATAATAGAAATCATTTACAGAGCCACCACCATTATCACGACCTGTTCTGGTAGGACTAATATATAATAATAAATTATTGCCCATTTTTACTACTTCAGCTCTACCAACAATTTTACCAGCTCCACCATCTGCCATACCGTAAGCAGCAGCTAATACATTAATAATACCTGTTCCAACATAAATATAACTTTTTGCGGTTCCATCAGGATCATTTTTAGAAAAATCTGCAGCAGCTTGATCCAATATATCATTTCTTGATTTAATGTTTTGTAAAACTTTAATTGAATATTTACCAGAACCTTGAATAGTTCCTTCTACAATTAAATTACCATTACCACCCCAAGCTTTACTTACCCAAACATCACCACCTTTTGCTAGTAAAAATACATGTTCAGGGGATGTTAAGTGTAATCTATCTTTTACATCAACTACACTATCTTGTAAAATTAATTTACCAGCATTGATACCATTAAATGATAACCTAGGTAAATTTTCATCAGCGAAACCTTCTTTTTCACCCCAGCATTTGTATAAAAAATATACAAGAGCAATCACTACTAAAATAACCAAATATTTTTCCATTATTAAAAGTTAGATTATTTTTATAAAATTTTATAATACTTTTCTAAAATTTTATAATGATTTTCTAAAACCATCATTACCATTTCCAGGTATATTACTATTCCAATCTACAGACGAAAAATAGTCACTTTGACCATTAGGTACATACGTTATAAATGAGAATAATTGGTTACCATATTTAACAACATCAATAATTCTAAGTACTGTATTATTATTAAATACAACTAAATATTTTATAGTTGTTCCATCAGGGTCATCTTTACTAAAATCTTTGACTGCTTCATTTAAATAAAGTTTAGCATCGTAACCAATATTTTTAATAATTTTTAAAGCATATTTTTGGTAACCTTTCATAACTAAATTACCATCTACATTCAAGTTACCATTACCTCCCCAAGCCTTACTTACATTTACATCACCTCCTTTTGGCAATAAAAATACATGTTCGGGAGAGCTTAAATGTAATCTATCTGATGCACTGATAATATTCCCTTGTAATGATAATTTTCCAATGTTCACTAAACCATCGGGTTGTAATGTTGTAGAATTACCATGAGTTTTATGTAAACATATTCTATTATCTCCAGCATTAGAACGCTAACATGAGTAATCACCTTCTGTTTGTATTTTAAACATTTTATCGCCACTTCCCATATAAACAGCTTTTTCAGTTGTTAAATCATCAGAAACATTTAATTTACCAGCAACTTTAAATCCACCGGCCATTAAATCACGAGCAATATTAGCTAAAGCATTGATAGCATTTTTATCATCAGATAAATCAACACTTACAGCATCAGCGAAACCTTCTTTTCCAGAGTCTGTCCAACATTTATATAAATAATAAGTAATAAATATTACTATTAAAATAACTAAATATTTTTCTATTAATTAATGTTAGATTATTTTAAATCCATTAAATATAATGTTTGATTAATATCACCTAATATTTCATCTCTAATATTTAATAAATCAGAGTCAGGTATAGTTTTACTCATTTCATTTAAAAAGTCTCTAGCTTGAGATAATAATTTGCAAACTCCATCATCAGTTAAATACATAGGTTCTAATTTGATATTAGATACATTTGGTTTCGCTTTATATCTTCCAATAAATACTTCAGTAAATTTGTCAATGTTATCACCTAATTTTTCAAGGAATCCATCAGTTGCTTTATGTCTAGCATAAGATGTTGTATTCCAGTGATATAATTTAACTAATAATTGTAGAGTAAAAAAGAATTTTACTATTTTATTGATATTGTCTTGTTCCATATATATTAGTATACAAAAAAACAATAAAAAATTGAGCTCAATAAATTCCCATAATTTTTTATTTTATAGTAAAATAAAAAATTGAGTTAAAAACTGTAAATTTAAACTAATTATATAGTAAATGTCGAAAATACTAGTCATTGTAGAATCCCCTGGTAAAATTAAGAAGATTAATGAATATCTGGGTGCTAATTACATTGTTAAAGCATCATTTGGTCACGTTCAGGACTTGGATAAAGAAACATTATCCATTGATGTTGAAAACAATTTCAAACCGTTCTATAAAGTATCATCCGATAAAGTTAAAGTAGTAAAAGAGTTAAAAGACCTAGCAAGAGAATGCACAGAAGTTATATTAGCTTCAGATGAAGACAGAGAAGGCGAAGCAATTGCGTGGAGTTTAAAAGAAGTTCTCAAACTTAAAGATCCTAAACGTATTGTTTTCCACGAAATCACTAAGAAAGCGATAAGTGAAGCTGTCCAAAATCCCAGAGTATTAAACCAAGATATGATAGATGCACAACAAGCACGAAGATTACTTGATCGTTTAATGGGTTATAAAATCAGTCCAATTCTATGGGCTTATAAAGTTGGTGAAAGTGCAGGACGTGTTCAATCAGTTGTAGTTCGTATTTTAACAGACAAAGAAAAAGAGATAGAACAAGCTGTTGCTGAACCTTTCCTTAAAACAGTTGGTGAATTTTCGATTAAAGATACTAAATTCAATGGAACATTAAATTACCAATTTAAAAATATAGATAAAGCTAAAGATTTTTATAGTCAATTAGATAATACTTGTGTTTATTATGTAGTATCTGTTGAAAATAAGAAATCTGTAAGAAAACCTTCACCTCCTTTTATCACATCTACATTACAACAAGAAGCATCAACTAAATTAGGTTTCGCTGTAAAGCGCACTATGGATGTTGCTCAAAAATTATATGAAGCTGGTTTAATTACTTATATGAGAACAGATTCAACCAATTTATCAGAAGATGCATTAAAAGGAGCAGAAAAGTATATCAAAGAAAACTATGGTAAAGAATATGCCGATAAAAAGACATATACAACCAAAGGTAAAGGTGCACAAGAAGCACACGAAGCTATTCGTCCTACACATTTAGAAACATCAGAAGCTCCTGACAATATGGATAAAGATGCACAACGTTTATATTCATTAATTTGGAAAAGAACAATTGCTTGCCAAATGGCCAATGCAAAAGTAAATATTCAAACAATCAATATCGATATTACAAAAAATAAAATCAGTGTTCTCATCTTCTCTAAGAAACAATATTACTTTGTATCTAGTTTAGAGAATGTAGAATTTGATGGATTTTTAAAAGTATATGATAATACTTCAGAAGACGATGAAGCTGTTAAAGGTAAGATAGAAATTAAAGAAAAAGATACTGTAAATATGCATAAAATGAAAACTACGGAAGAATATACTAAATTACCTTTAAGATACAATGAAGCTGGATTAATTAAGTATCTAGAGAAAAATGGTATTGGTCGTCCTTCAACTTATGCTTCCATTATCAGTAAAATTATAGAAAAGAAATATGTAGAAATTAAGAATATTGAAGGTATTAAGAAAGATTCTCAAATGTTAGAATTATCTGATAAATATAAACTAAAAGAATCTAAAAAAGAAATCATGATTGGTAAAGAAAATAAAAAATTAGTTCCAACGGAAAAAGGTAATCAGATAGTAGAGTTCTTGCTTAAAAACTTTAATCCAGTTATGGATATTAAATTTACAGCTGATTTTGAAGAATATCTTGATAAAATAGCAGATGGAAAAGCCAAATGGCATAATATATTAAATCAATTCTATCAGCTATTCAATCCTATTTGTGAAACTTTACTGAAAGATGTAAAATCAAATCCTACTGTTGCAAATACTGATGAATTACTTGGTGTTGATCCTGAGACAGAATTAGAGATATTTAAAGGTTCTGGAAAATATGGTCCTTATGTTAAAATACTAAAGGAAGCTGGGTCTAAAGAATGGAAATTTGCTTCAATTAAAGATGGAAAAGTAACTTTAGAAGAAGCAATTGAATTACTTAGATATCCAGTTGTTCTTGGAAAGGTAGGTAAAGCAGAAGTAGTTCTACACAAAGGTCAGTTTGGATTTTATATCAAATTTGCAGATAAAAATTATTCAATTAAAGATAAAGAACCAGATGAAATAACATTGGATTATGCAAAAACATTAATTGAATCTGGTGATAAATATGCTGTTAAAAGTTTTAATATTAAGAATAAAGTGATTAATGTTAAATCAGGTCAATATGGTCCTTATCTACAAATCATTTCAGGTAAGAGTAAATCTAATATTCCCATACCTAAATCTTATGATTATGAAAATTTAACAGCTGAACAAGCTTTAGAAATCATTGCAGATAAAAATGGAACTACATCAAATGATAAATCTACTTATCAAAAGAAAAATGATAGTTCAAAACCTAATTTTACAAAAAAGAAAAAAGATATAAATCTTTAAAACATTTAATTTATAAAAAAAAATTTAAATTTTTTTATCTAAAACTTTATATAATATAAATGTCTGCTCCTGTAGCCCAACCTGCAATGCCTGGTGGCCCTGCTCCTGCTCCTGCTATGCCTGCTCCTGGCCCTAATGTACAAGGTCCTGAACCCGCCCCTTCTCCTTACAGAAGTTTCTATTCCATCTTCCACAGCGTAGTAGCTGTTTTCGCCATCTACCTTGCCTTCAAATGCAATGGTGGTTTTGACTTTGGTGGTTTCCTCTTAGCTTGCTGCTGCCCTTACATCTACATCATCTATAAATTCGCCACTTCTGAAACTTTCTGTGGTATCAGAGGTTAAATATAAAAAATTTTTAGATTTTATCTAATTAATATTAATGAGGACATTATTAATATTAATTATCATTTTTATCTTAGGATATTGTTTGCTTGATAATACTTTAGAAAAATTTTCAGATGTACAAAGTGAAGGTGATAAATATTACTTTAAAGATGACGAAATCTACTACAAATACGGTAATACAAATATCGAATATAGTAGATTCAATGTCAAAACAAAAGAGGTCAAACATTGGTATGCTAGACAAATAGTAGATAAAGTATTAAAAAATAAAAAAAATAAAAAAGTATTAGTTTTAGGTGTTTCTTTAGGGGGTATAATTGTTGAATTATTGGAGAAAAATAAAAATATGGAAATTGTTGGTGTAGATATTGAAGATACTCATTTTGATATTGTAAGAAAATATTCTGATAATAACAGATTAAAATTATACAAAGCTGATGCCAACGATTTTGTAATTAAAATGAAAGATAAATATGATGTAATTATAGTTGATTTGTTTGTTGGTGATAAAGTTCCTAAATTTGTAACTAAAAATAAAAGATTTATGAAAAAATTAAATCAAAATTTAAACATAGGAGGGGTATTATTAATTAATACAATTGGTATTAAAAAACCAGCACTTGAACTTTTATTAAAGAAAAATTTCCGTTCTTCAAAAATTGATATAGTTGATAATGAATCAAATTTTATTGGAATTGTAAGTAAAAAATAAATTATAAATTATAATAATGATATTAGTTAATATTATTAATATAATCCATTCAATTATTATTCTATTAGTAGTGGTATCACCATTTATTTCATATGGTAAATTAAAAGAATATGCATTTATATTTTTATTATATTTATTATTTCAATACCTAACTGGTTATGAAAGATGTGGTTTAACTGAATTAGAATATTTAGCTATGGGAGAAAAATATCAAGAAGGATTTATGTATAGATTGATTAAACCTATGATTAAAATACCTGAATCTTATTTCAACAAATACTTATTTGGAATTCACTTATTTTACTTATTTATATTATATAATCAATTGAAAACTAATAAAAATTGAAGAGATAATATATTTAATAATTTATCTTATTATAATGGAAGAAGATAATGAAGTAACATATAATGATCCTGTTGTGAAACATGATACTGTAGGTAACCTCGAAGGTGCTAAACATGCATTCTTTAACGGTAACCTTGATGAATTTGTAACTGAAATGAAATCCAAAGAATACAAATATTATAAAGCAACATATAAATATTGGGATGATTACACAGGTCGTCCTGATTTTGTAGCACGTAATCTAAATCGTGGATTTGTCCAAAATCTTGATGAAAAACGTAAATATTTCCTTACTTGTTTCAGATGCAGTGAAACAGAACCAAAAACTTATCAATTTGTAAGTTATTGGGTAGTCAATACATCTGATCCTAAGAAAGTATTAGATAGTACATATGATGATTTTGATTGGGAAGAAGTAATATTTGATGTATTCTTTGAAAGTTTTAAACGTAACCCTGATAATTGCGTAACGGAAGATTATCTACATTAAGACTAAATAAATAAATTTTTTTATAAAATTATCTAGAGTAATATAATGGGTTGCGAACAATCTGTTCCAGTCGATAATACTAATTATACAAATAATAATCAAAATAGCTCAACTTATACCCCTCCTAATGTAAATAATCAAAGTTATGCATATTATCCTGCCCCAAATACTTATCCAAACCAACAAGCAACTAATTATTATCCAAATCAACAAGCAATTACATATTATCCAAATCAACCAAACTTTAGTAGACAAACACATGAAGATCCAGTAAATTATAATCCTAAACCAAGTGCACCGCCTGCATATAGCAATCAAATACCATACAATCCTCAAATACCATATAATTCACAACTTGCATATCAACAACATATAATGTTGCAACAAAAGGTTGTTCCACAATATTATGTCTATCAAGGAACAGGACAAGGTATAAATCAAGTTTATTATATTCCTTCTAATAATGCTAAAGTTATTTAATAAATTAATTTATTATTTTATTAAATGAATTATTGCATTTTAATAATAAGAAATAGTCGTATCAAGAGTTCCTTTTAGGAAACGACGGGCACGAATCATTAGCCAGCCATTTACACTATCAAGTTTATCTACAAGTTGTTTTACAACTACACGGTCAGCCTTGAAACCTTTTTCAAGTTCTTCATTTAGTTGTTTTAGAGAACTATCGTGTTCAGAAGGAGTTACAGTGTAATGATAAATATTATCTTTGATTACAGGGTAGAAAGCTTTGCCATCTTCATCATAGTCGAGACGGGATTTAGACCAAAGATGAGGAGGAAGTTGTGCAAGAGAAACACTCCAGTGGTGCACAGGTTGAGAACTTCCGTGTACTCCTTTGCGACCACGACGAGGACGAGGAAGAACAGTTTGCCAACCATTTGCATAATCTTCTTGAGTTAGAGGTTTGCAAACAACTTCTTTTTCACCAGTTTTAGTGAAAGCTTGTCCAAAGTTATTTACATCTTCAACAACAGTTACTTTAAAATGACCAAAAGGAAGTTTAGCCTTTTTCTTGGGGCGTTCTTCTGCAACTTGTTCTTCTACTTGATCAGTAACTTGTTCTTCAGAGTCTTGTTGATTAGAATCATCGATCATTTCAACTTCAGTATCTTTAGCTTGTTTCATAGAATCGGACATTAAATAAATAAATTTTGAGTTCAAAGGCAATTTTAATCAATTTTTTTAGACAAGTCTTATATTTAGATAGGTCTAGGGTTTTTAGATAGGTCTTGTATAGTCAAAAGGGACTTCGATAGTGGTATTATATCTATCAACTGTAATTTTAAATCTTGGATCTAATTTTTTTCTTAATTCTTCTTCAAAAATAGGACCTCCATTAAAATTTATCACTTGAGGCTTATTTGTATCATCTTTACCGATAACAGTATAAACACCAGTTAAACAATCGATATTATCATAATTTCCTGTCGTAGCAGATAAATTTCTTTGGATATGATTACTTATTGCATTAGAAAAAATTAACGAAGGTGTTGTAAATTTAATTTTATTAATACCACGAGAACATGCAGTCATTAATGCGTTATCCCATGTTGTAGAAAAACTATTGACTGTTTGTCCAATAACTTTAGAACCCTCAAAACTAATAGGATTACTGAGAAGAGTATCAATTAGTAAATCTAATTCTAGTCTAGCTCTCTTTTCTAAATTATGAATACGTGGCGCATAGTCAGAAATTTGTTTCACCCTAGTTTTCATTAATTTATCAACTAAGCAATCAAATAATGATTCAATATTAACTTCTTCAAAATGTCTAGCTAGATTATCATATGTTGGGCTATAATTTGTATTTTCCATTATGAAAATTGATAATTAATAATAAAAAGAAATATCAATTTTTTATTTATAAAATTATGGGAATTTATTGACTTCAATTTTTACTTTTAATTAAATGAAAAATTGATATAAATATTATTTCTAATATATATCAATGGATACAATGAATGGCTTTCATAGTAATCCTGTAACTCATCAAGAGTTAATTAGATGGAAAGTTGACCCATCAAGAAATCCCCGAACTGGTAGGAAGATTAGTGAACAGGGGGACATCTATATGCATCTTAAAAAAGAATACGACAAACAATTTCCAGAAATTAAGAAAAAACTAAACAAGAAATCTCACAAAAAGAAGAAAATAGTTAAAGTTGTTCAAGAAAATTATAAGTTAGAAGATTCCGTAGATGACAAAGATCCAATCTCTTTAACCGTATTTTGGGTTGAAGAAAATGGTAATAAGAAATTAGTATATCCTGATGTTTCTAAATTACAACTATATAAAGATTCACGTGGATTAATTCGTTGTTTTGAAAAAGATTCTCTTGAATATATGAAAGCACATAATATTTCAAAACATCCAGTAACATTAGATGAAATACCTAAAGAAGTTTTGGATTCAATTACTGCTAAAAATCTTGAAGAAGAACGCAAAGAGAAAACTATAAATGATAAAGCATTTGAAATTTTCCAAAAATTCGCTAACATATCTATATTCATTGATTCAGATTGGTTTTTAGATTTAAATAAAGAAAAATTACTTAAATTCAATTATGAAATAGGAGATATGTATAAACAAAATTTCTCCAAAGAACAAATGAAAGAAATACATACTGCGCCATTATTTAACATAGATAATTATCATCTAGAAAAGAAAGAAATAGATGAAGTGCGCGAATATATACTTGTTCAAATGGATCATATTTTAGATGTTAAAAAAGAAGAACTCAAATATATGTGTAATTATTTATTGGTAGGGTCTCTTAGTGTAGTAATCCCACAAATAAGAGACTTGTACCCTGATTTCTGTTTTTCATTCACATTTTAAAAAGACAAAACTCTAAAAAATTTGAAAAATTTCTTTATTAACTAATATATTTAAATTTAATGAATGATAATAAGAAACAAACGTTAATTACTGATTACTTTACTAAAAGCAATCAAAAATTAAGTTCTCCAGAAGAGAAAGTTTATGGTTATAATGTAAAAACGAATTCATGGCATTGTTTACAATGCGGAATTGATATGGGACCACAAAATCCTAGACAACTGTGTGGAAAGAGTTATTGTTGCAATGATTATTAGTTTATAAGTATTTGATATTTGTTTATAATAACCAGAATTTACCGTCAATAGCACTTCTTAAGTTTTGGATGATAAATGATTCACCTCCTTCTTTTTCATACATTTCAATTGTTACATCCATAGTATCAGTATTGGAACCGAGAGGACCAGCAGTGAAAGAATAATCGTAGAAAGTTGTACCTTGAAGTTTCCAGCCTTTCATATCATCAACAGTGCTGTTTTGTTGTTTAGGATATCTAACTATTACTCTGTTACCATCATCAGAACCAACCTTGAAAGCTAAGTTGGTATTTTCAGCTCTAGCGTTTTTGACTCTAAATTGGCATCTTACTAATGCATTGTCCCCGCCAACTCCAATTTTATTTAATACATCAAAGTTATCAGTAAAATCATTCCATTTAATGATTCTAGTTCTATAATTAGCACCATCTCCTGCTTGGTATACAGTGAAAGTAAATACACCAGGACCATAACCTTCAGTTACGAAAGCAACTTCAGGATTTATATCCAAAACTTTATCACCTTTAGCTACACGTAACATACCATTATTATCAGATAAAGTTAAAGAACCTAATTTGATTTGACTTACTGTTACACCATCTTTTCTAGTAATATTTAAAGATTTACCCCAATCCCAATCAGATGCAGCATCATCTTTAGCAGGAGCGATCCATAAACCTTTTCTATCATCATCAGGTGTGTGGAAAATATGTCTGTTATTTTCAGGACCTTTTACAATGTTAACAGCAGATAATCTTTCGGCATTTACAGGACCATAAATATTGAACCCACCTTCAGCCCACATATCTACTCTTCTTGAACCAGCACCACCGTCAGCACTCATACCTACGATGTTTAAGGAGTTAGGAATATGTAAACCAGCAGTAATTTGACCAGAGTTAATTTCTCTATCTTTGTTGGGGCCACCAAACATGATACCTTGTTTGTTGATTCTTAATTCACCATTAGGTTTTTGGATTACTTCGTTGCCACCTTCAGGTACATTTAATTCACCATGTACTACTAATTTATCCCAAGTACCTACAGTTCTTACACCACCAGCGGATTTGTTACCTACAATCATAAGTTGTTTGAAAGCATCGGTGTCGTTAGAAATTTCGGCGCCGTTAGGTTTGTCGTCAGGGAATCCAGACCATTTAGTTGAGAACATTAATTTATTAGCATTAGTTTTGCTTCCAACTACCATGTTACCTTGAGCATCGAAAGATACACTATCAGGAAGAGCTGAAACTTTTTGTTCTTGAACTACAGTTTTCATTTCTGAACCATCAGCCATTAAGAATTTTCCGGCTCTGATAGTACCATCGAGAGATAAGTTACCTCTTAATCTTAAAGAGTCTTCTAAAGAAGGTGTTGCATTAGCATCAGCAAATCTTTCCATATTCATTTTTCTACCATCAGCTGTATAAAATACACTTGACATTTAATATATAAATATATTTAGATATTTTTTATATATTAAATTGTTTTAAATTATTTTAGTTATAAGTTTAAGTATTTGCAACAGCATCTCTGAATTCTCCATATACAGCGTAATTGCCTGTGGCATCAACTCTTCTGTAAGCAGCATATTTACCACCAACTTGTACATCAACAACAGGTTTATTAACAGCGAATGCTTTTCTATCTGTGTAAATGTGACCCCATCCGTCATTTTGGGTACCAATGTCAATACGACCATTGCCATTTCTAATACGTAAACTATTATTATCACCTTGTTCTAATATTACATTACCTATTTGAAGGGCTTTAACTTTTAATATTCCTGTCATTTCAGCATCACCGTTTGCTACGAATTTGTGTGCCATTTTACCTTCACCACCACAATTACCGGCACCACAAGAATTACCCCATATTTGGAAAGTTTCATTTTCGTTATCATTGATTGTTAATCTTAAATGATTTTCATCAGCATTGCTACCAACTTTTTCAAGGGTATAAGGGTCATTATCAGGTGAGTTATCTTGTTTTAAGAAAGTCATTTTGTTTACAGTCATAGGACCGCGAACTTTGACTTCACCAGAACCACCTTTTACACCGAATAAAGGTTTCCATCCACTACTGTAGATTTGGAAATCATCGTCTTGGTGAATATGCATACCTAATGTACCTCTTGTATTACCGAATTGTTTAGCTGCATCAGGTTGTCCTTTAATATAACCCATACCACATTGACGTTCGTGAAGAGCTTTACCATCCCCAAAATGTAAAGAATATAATGATTCAGGTTCTTGAGGAGCATCAACATTAACAGCAGAAGCCCATCCAGAACCTTTTTTACCGGTGATAGCACCACCAGCTGCACCACCAGCGCTAGGACCAAAAGAGTTTTCATCTACACATTTACTACCTACACATAATTGACCATTTACATTTAATTTATCCCAAACACCTACAGTTCTTACGCCTCCAGCAGATTTGTTACCTACAATCATAAGTTGTTTGAAACCATCAGTATCGTTGGAAATTTCAGCACCATTGGGTTTGTCATCAGGGAAACCAGTCCATTTAGTTGAGAATAATAATTTATTTGCGTTAGTTTTGCTTCCTACAGCCATGTTACCTTGAGCATCAAATGATACACTTTCAGGGATAGCAGCTACTTTTTGTTCTTGGATAACTGTTTTCATTTCAGAACCATCAGCCATTAAGAACTTACCAGCTCTGATAGTACCATCAAGAGATAAGTTACCTCTTAATCTTAAAGAATCTCCTAATGAAGAAGCAGGTTGAGCAGCATCAGCAAACCCTTCCATATTCATTCTTCTTCCATCAGCAGTATAGAAAATACCAGACATTTAATATATAAATATAATTAGATATTTTTTATATATTAAATTTTAATTACTCACTGTGGTCATTTCTACCTTCAGAAGCAAAAATATTATACTCATTACTACCCGTTAATTTAGGTGTTTCTTTTGGTATTGCTAATGGAGGTGGTAATTTTGGTTCTTGGAATACTATTATTTCTGATTCTTCAGCTATTTCAGTAGGTTTAAATCTACCTAATATTTCAGGTAATTCTATGGTTGCCCAAGCCTTTTTTAATGCTTCTAGTTTTTCCATTTTCTTGCTATTTTTAGGTCCAAAAGAAATATTACAAGGTTTGCAACCACAAGGGAAACAAAAACATTCATAGCAACATGTATTGAATTCACTGAGATCTTCTTCAAATTCGCCTGTTTCAATCATATGGTTGAACCATCTAATTACATCATTAGGCATAATAGGCGATACTTCAATTAAACGGTCAAAGTTTTCTTGACAATTGTTAATAAAATCTTTAGCTTGAGCTCTGTATTTTCTCTTTTTAGCTAATTCAATTTGAATTTTTCTTGAAAATTTATCCCAAGTGATAGCAGCAATTCTATGAGATTCTAATTTTTGGGCTACACCTGTATATTGAGCTACTGTAGATAATATAGCAGAGAAGATGTTAAAAGCACCAAAAATAATTAAAGCTTCTTTAGCAAAATCACCAAATAAATCTTGGGCAAAGTTACCAGTACCAGTCAAAGTAGATAAAATAATAACAGGTATACTGAACCAAGCATTTAAACACCAATATCTTTTGTAGGCTCTTTCGTGCATAGCTTTGTAACATTGACCTTTATCTGCCCATTTTTTTAATATTTTTTCTTGTTCAGCTTCCCAAGGATAATCTAATTCTTTTGATTCGCCTGAACTTTCAGATTCTTTCTTCCTTTGCATTATAATACTAAAGACAAAAAAACAAAAATAAAACGATTTTAAAAATAGAAATTCTATAATTTTAAAATTATTTTCCACAATAAAATATTTTTTCTAATTCAACACTTGAATGAAAGAATTGAATCAATTTTAAATGATATTCCATAATTTCTTCCATTTCTTTTTCAATTTCATGTAAACTTTCAACTCTATCATCTTTAACCCAAGTTAATGCAGTATTGTTCTTCTTTGCTTGGTTGATATCATCAGCCATTTTTCTATAATCTTTCATTAATGTTTGGAAATTAGCTTTATTTAATTCTTCTATTACTTTTTTATTATCTAATTGATTCCAAATATGATTTAAATCTTTGGTCATTTTAATTTTTCTAATTTTTAAAGAATTTGTTAAATAAAAAAAAGAGTTATCTATTAAAGATTTATAAAATACTACATCATCAGGTTTTTGAGAACCTAATAGTTTTTTTAAGTTATTTTTAATTTCACTGATTTCATTTATTAAAGCATTACACTTGTTTTCGGTTTCAATATAAACATTGAATTCTTCTTCCCATTTTGAAATATTTTCTTCTACGTTATTCATTAAATTATATTATATATAAATTAGAAAAAATTCATTTTAATATAAAATAAAAAGGTATTTAATCATAAATTTTTAAAATAATTAATGGGTATTTGTCAATCAGTAAATATTTGTAATCCTTTACAAAATCAAACTTTCGAAAACACTCCTGAATTTTCGTTAGACGGTCAAATAAAGAAAGCAAAAGTATTAAAAGTTTACGATGGCGACACAGTTTGGGTTGCTTTAAAAATACATGGAAAAGTTTATAAAATGAAGGTAAGATTAAATGGAATAGATACACCAGAATTAAAACCACCATTAACTACACCAAATAGAGAAAAAGTTATTGCATCAGCTATAAAATCTAAAGAGTTTGTAGCTAGATTAATTGACCAAAAAATAGTAACACTCAAATGTTACAAATTTGAAAAATATGGTAGATTGCTTGCTGACGTTAGTATAAATAAAATAAATTTAGCGGATGAACTACTAAAAAATAAATTAGCAAAACCTTATGATGGTAAAACAAAAGAATAAATAATTATAATTTATTGTTTCTCCAAACACCAGAACATAAATGCACACCATAAGAATTATAACTTTTTAGTTCATTTAATTTAACTTTATTAATTTGACCAGATGGTGGATGAAATAGATTTTTCTCAGGAATTTGTATTTCGTTTTTATATTCTGATTTTAACCACATTCTAGTTACTAAACCAGGACCAGTAGTTTCTAAAACACTATCATCAGAATACTGGTTTGATACATTAAAATTTATCATATCGTCCATTAATGATTTCCAGAATGGATGTTTAGGGATAGATCCAAAAATACAATTACCTAAAAATCTTGTATCATTACCTTGATTATTACTACTACATGGTAAAACTAATTCACCAATACAATCTAATTTTTTAATTAAATAATAATCCATATCAATATACCATCCACCATATTCGTAAATTAAAAAATATCTGAACATATCTAATTGCATAATTTTTCTTGGTAAGTTCATAAATTGGATATAATATTCTGGATAGTTATTTAACATAAACGAATCAATATCTTCATCTGAATAAAATTTATATTCAAACTCTGGACATATACTTTTAATTTGTTGCTGACATTTTTTATACAAATCAGGTAAATTATTATCTTTATATGTTTGATGAATAATTTTAGGAATCATTATTATATAAAATATAAAAAAAGTTAATAAACTTATATTTTATCTAGTTATAAATTAAATTTTATCTAACTTATCTCCCACGACTTTAGGATTAGTTTTTTCTAATTGTTCTTTTCCTTCTTTTCTAAAATCGAAGGTGCATTTGTGTTCATCAGGGTATCTGCATTTTTCACAGAGAACTTTAAGACCGCATTTACAGCCAAAAGCAAACATAGTACTTACTTTCTTAACTTTACAAAACTCACACTTTTGAACCATATACTATTTAGATATAGAAAATAAATATAGAAATTTCAATTTTTAATTTTTATAATATATATTTTAATGGCGCAAATACTCTGGAAATCAGACATATTTGACAAAAATATAGATTCAATTTGTGTTGTTGAATCCAATATTTTAGTAACTGGTAAAGAATCAAATTCAATATTAATATTTGATAAAAAAGGAAAACTTATCGATGAATGGATTGATGATTTTGATAGACCTAACGGTATTGCAAGTTATAATAATTTAGTTGCTATTGTTGAAAGAGATGGTAAATGCTTTAAATTGTATGATTTCAAAGATAGAAAATTAATTAATACAGTTGAAGATTTTAAAAAACCATATGGTTTAACATACAAAGTAGAAAATGTTCATATTATTTTTTATTTAACTGATGATGGAGATAAAACGATTTATGAATTAAAATATAATTTATTAAAAAATAGTTTTGATGGGAAAAATATATGGAAACAATTATCATTTGATTGTAAATTGGAATCTATTGTTTATGATAAAGAAAAAAATATAATGTTAGTAGCAAATGAAGCAGATAGATTAATATATGTTATAAATTATGCAACTAAAAATATAATAAATATTGTTGGTCAAAGATTTTTAGATAATGAACCTGAAGGTATTGCTATTTGGAATCAATATTATGTTTTTACTAACCAATCAAAAACTAATAATTGTTTCCATTTCGTAGATAAAGAACACTTTGATGTTCAGTTCACATTAAAGTTTAAAGAAATAAATAATACAGATGGTATATGTATTGATGATAATCATTTATATGCAATAAATGATGATAAACAATTAGTATGTGTAAAATTAAATTAATTAATAATTAGGGATATTGTAATTACACTCTAAATATCCATAACTGTTCTTATTAAATTCTAAATAAATTTCATTTGACATTAATGTAGTATAAGTAGTTGTATGATCAATTGTTAATCTTGCTTTGATTTCATTATTGATGTCATTAGTGTTTAACACGGAAACCTTTACTTTATCGATTAAATCATATTGAATTGATTCAAGCGATGAGATCAAATTTCCTTGATTACCTTTTTTAATTTTGCGTATTGTGTTGAGTTCGCCTGATTTATCTTTCAAAACTAATTCGAAGATGAAAATTTGGCTTCCTTGTTCATTGTTTTTATAAGTATATTTTGAATTTTCGGATTTTTTCTTTTGGATGGAGTAATTTACCTCGCACATTAATAATATCAAAGAAAAAAACTAAAGCTTTTTTAATTAGGGGGTGAAACACAAATTTTTGTAAAATCTACTCCAATAAATGATGATCTACAAAAAGTTATTCCAGATGAATTTTGTGAAAACTCAATGTATATTTCATTTTCCGATTGATTATACGATGATTGTTCTTGATTTATAAAACCTTCAGTTTCATAGTTAAAATTTATATCAAATGGTAATTTAGAAATAGATAATCTAAAGTTTTTTATTTCAGAATATTGAATTTTATCTTTTTCTTCAATTAAATCACAATGTTTTGAAGATTCAAGTTTTCTAAATGTTTTTTTATCAGGAGTATCAGGATTAATGACTAACTCAAATAGATATTTTTGAGTGTTACCTTGGGGATAGGAGAGAGAATGCCAAGATTTTGAATATCGAATTGGAGTTGCAACAGGAATAGGATAATTTTTAATTTCAGACATAGTTACGCTTATTATTACAAAGATAATATTTTTTTAAAGTATTATATTTAGGTTTTGCTTTAAAAAATTATAAAATATTTAGTTAAAAATATAATTTTCAAAGTTATAATAAATGAATCCAAATCAAGAAGAATATAATTGTTTAACTTGTCATATAGTTGGTTTAAATCCAATTTCAAAAAAACAATTAATGGAAGATTTAAATAAAAGAATATTTAATCCAGTCGACTTGGATGATATTAATAATCAAATTATAGAAGATAAAGATATGACAACAATGTTTAGACAATACCAAAAATTTAAAGATACTAAAAATGATAAGTTCAAAGAACTCGATAAAAAAATGTCAAATCATTGGGAAAATAAATTCCTAGAAATATTAAATGAAAAAATTAAAATAGACAAAAAAAACATATTGATTGGTCAAAGTAATCATTATAAATATATAAATAGAAGAATTAATTTAAATACTCCTAATAAATTTTTCGTGATTTCTTCTGATGATGATATCAAAAAGACCATTGAATATAATTTAGATACTTATAGAGAAGATATAATTACTGGTAAATTTCCAATGGAATATTTAGACTTTAATTTTATAAGAAAGAAGAAAGAAGCTATTAACCAATCATATACTAAAGGAGGTTATTTAGAAAAAGATTATAAACAAATAAAAACAATTCTAAATTTACTCGAATCTAAAATCATTGATATTCCTGGGTTATGGATAGCAATGAAAGAATCTTATAATGTAGGTTCAAAAATTCATCCCAAGAAAAATGATAAATTATTAGCATACATAGACCCTTCAATGGCTGTTCTAGGGTCATTCACATTTGAAAAAGATGAATTAAGTAAAAAATTTACAGGTAAAGAGATTAAAATAAAAGAATTAAAACCTCAAACCTTAGATAAAATGAAAACAAAAAGATTCCTTTACTTAGTTGGTAAAGAAACATTTATTCCTCATGAAAAAGGAGCAAATAAAAAATTCTTTAGTCAAAGTGCAGTAACTATTTTACAAAAAGAAAAAATACCAAATACTTATGATTATCTAATTGAAAATAAAGAGGTTTAAATTATATTTTTAATCAAGTTTAATTAAAATTTTAAAGATATATAAAAATAAAAATAATATTACTTTTATATGTCTGAAAATCAACTAAAAGTATTTAGCGACAAAGCTTTTTATATCCTACTTGTTGATGTGGGTGATTTTGAACTAAATAAATTTGACTGGAATGATCCTAATTATGTTCAAGTTTTAGTTAACCAACCTTTTTTATCAGTACATCAATGCACCAATGAAACATTTTTTGAAGTATTGAAAAACAAATTGAACTTAAATGAAGGTAGTTTACTTGTTACCCAAAATATTGGTGAAGGTCCTTTACATAATTATGAACTTTTGTATCTTGATTCATCATACAAAGATAATAATCTTCCCATAAATCAATTTGCAACTTTACTAAATTCAAATGGTGAAGTAGTGAAAGGCCCAGCAGTTGTCGTAAAAAATTATATTCCTACTTTAACAAATGATAGAAAATTTGAAGATATGACAACGAGTGAGTTGTATAACTTGTTACATCAACGTGGTAATAATAAAGTAGTAACTTGGAATGATGAATCTGAACAATGGAATGAAGAGGAGGTATATGGTGATATGAATAAATATGCAGAAAAATTCTTTGGTGGAGAATTTTATCACAAATGTGAAATAGCATTTTTAAAACACAATTTAAATATTTGGTATTTAAAATCTGAATATGGTATGGATAATGTAATGGGAACATTATTAAACTGTAAAGTGGAAAAAGTTTTAGTTTTTACAATGATAACACAAGATATTCGTGGTAATATAACTAAAGATGAAGTTAAAAAAATTAGTCAATTATCTAAAGTATTAACTCCTCCTTTTAAACCCGATAGTAGTTGGTTTGATGAAGAAAAAGATGAATTCAATAGACAAATAATTAAAAATAAATATAGGGTTCTTGATACAGTTTATAGAGATTCAATTACAAATAGTTAAATCTGAATATAAATTATAAAAATATATTCTAAAATATATATAATGGACGACCTAGAAAGACAATTATTGAATTATGATGAAATGGGAACATCAATTGCAAAAATACAAAATCCTGGAGTTGAAAATAAAGAATTATTTAGAGATATAAATACCTTTTCAAAACAAGGTAGCACATGTGGAAATACTATGGCTGGTAAAAATTTTGATATGAACAATTTTGTTCAAGATTTGGAAAATAATTTAGATAATTTTGATAATGTAGAAGAACCCTTTGGCCCTAAACCATCTAATATTGATACTGATTTTGGTAAAAGAAAAGAATCATTTACTGAAAATTTAGTTTCTATTGAAGATGGTGATCCTCAACCCAGTGAACCAGAAGAGGAAGAAAAAAAAGAATCATTATTAGACTATGATACTTGGAATGAAGTAATACATGAATTTTTAGTTAAAGTTAAAGAACCTTTAATTATTGTATTATTATTTATTTTATTAAATAACAGAGATTTTATTGCTTTAACATACCAATTACCATTTATGAATTTAACTGATTCCCCTTATCCATCTTTAATCATTAGAGGAGCTATTTTAGCATTAATAATTTATTATTTAAGAAAAATGGATAAAAAATAATTGAAAAAAAACTTAATAATTTTTTCTAAATATATTTAATGAAAATATATGTAGTAACAATTATATTTTTAGTTATAGTAATCTATTTCTGTTTAATAAAGGAAGATACAGAAGGATTTGCTAATTTTAATTCTGAATGCAAACCTCCAGAACTATTAGGAAAGGTCATGCAAGAAATGGGAATTAATAAAGATAAAGATAATTGGGATTATTATATTCCTTGTGAATATGATTCATGTGAAAGAAAAGTAACCGAATTTGAAAAAGATAAAAATAGTAAAAAATTATTTTTAATTGAAGGTTGTGATAAATTGGCATCTAAATTAACACTTTGGGAAATATTACAATCTTCATATGGTTCTAAAGCAAGCGATTTAATGCCAACAACATTTATCTTACACAATAAAAAAGAAATGAAAAAATTCCCTAAACATTTTAGAAAATTACAAAAGAAAAAGAAAAATCATATGTATGTTCTTAAAAATTATGCACAAAGACAAGAAGGCATTAAATTATCAAGCGATTTAGATGAAATTTTAGATGCTAAAAATAATGGTTACTATTTAGTTCAAGATTATTTATATAAACCATTTTTGGTAGATAAGAGAAAAGTAAACTTTAGATATTATACTTTAGTAGTATGTAATAATGGCAACGTAGACGCTTATATCCATAGAAATGGTTTTGTATATTACACACCTGAATATTATGATGAAAATGACCCTGATTTTAAAAAGCATATTACAACAGGATATATTGATAGAAAAGTTTATGAAAAGAATCCTTTAACATTAGATGATTTCCGAAATCATTTAGACAAAATTAAACCTGGTTCATCTAAAATTTGGGATGAAAATGTTAGAAATTTAATGAATAAAGTTGTTCAAGCATTAGCCCCTAATATTTGTAAAAATAAAAAATTGTACCAACACACAAGATTCCAATTATTCGGTTCAGATGTTGCTGCAACTGAAAATTTAGGTGCTTATTTAATGGAAATAAATAAAGGACCTGATTTAAATGCAAAAGATGAAAGAGATAAACAAGTTAAAATTTCAGTACAAAAAGATTTATTTAAAATCATTGAAAATAATTCATTATTTAATGATACAAAATTTGAAAAAATATATTAAGTTAATTTACGTAAAATATTCTAAATTAACTTAATGTCACAAGATAACAATTCTTTATCTGAAAGTATTGAATCTATCAAAGATGAAATACTTAATCAAATTGAATCCGAAAAAAGTAATGAATCTGAAACTAAAAAAAGTTGGGAAGATATCAATAATTATGAAAAAGATAAACTAATTAATACTAAAGAAAAAAAAGAAGATGAATTCGATTATGGTCTTTCATCTGATGTAAATAATTCTAAACCCAATGAAAAAGTTAATGTTGAAGATAAATACGGTGATGATGAAACTTATGAATCATGGGCAGATAATAATTTATTCTTTCCAATTGCTACACGTTTAGTTGACCCCTTAAGAAATCTTGGATTAACACCAAACATGGTAACATATTTAAGCACTATTTTTACATTTTTATCATTATATTATTTTCATATTGAAAATCGTGCTTATGCTTCCATCACATATTTATTAGGTTATACATTGGATTGTGTTGATGGTAAAATGGCAAGAAAATATAATATGTCTTCTAAATTTGGTATGGCTTTAGATTTAGTTTCAGATAATGTTTCTAATATTGCTTTAATAGGTTATTTAATTCAAAAATATGGTTTCGGTAATTATTATGTTTTATTGATTATCTTTATGAGTTACATGATCAGTATTAGTTATGGTCTAAATGAAGCTATTGCCGCTCAAAAAGCAGACGGTAATGATAATTTTTATGAAAGAAGAAAAGAAGAATTAAAGAAAGAAAAGAATATTATTTTTGACTTATTTTTACTTGTAACAAAAACAGCTTATCAATCATATAAAACATTTTTTCCTAAATTTGATGAAAGTAAAATATTCAGTTGGTTAAAGATTCTCAAACATTTTGGTCCAGGTAACTATTGCTTACTTGTATCTGCAATTTTACTTTATATTGAATAATTAATTAGTAGAACCAAAACCTCCTGAACCACGTGTGGTAGAAGAAAGTTCATTTACAATTTCTACTACAATAGGTCTGAGATCAGGTGCACAAATTTGGAAAAGTTTATCACCACCTTTAGCTACTTCGTCATCAGAACTAAAGTTTCTAATTTTAGCCATGATATTACCACGATAACCAGCATCAATAATACCAACACTATTAGCCATCATAAATGGTGTTTTACTGATTGAAGACCTAGGATAAAGATAATATGAAACAAGATTATCATCTTTATCTCTCATTTCACATTGAATTTCAAAATCAATAGTTCCAACTTTCATAGAATGAACACCAACGTCGTGAGGTGTAACTAGATCAATTCCTGAATCTCCTACATGGTGAGATTTGAAGGTCATGTAATGGTTTACCACATTATCGGGTGCATCAGGGGTGAATTTAACTCGGAGCGTATAGGACATTAATATTATAATCTATTGCTTGAATAAATTATAGTATCAATTTTTATTTTTACTTGTTAAAAAATAAAAATTAGGTGATTATTCATATGAGCTCAATTTTTATTTTTACTTGTTAATAACTAGTTTTAATTCTTTTAATTATATCAGTTGTTGATATTTTGCTGTAATATCCTACCTCTTTAAATTTTCCACTTTCAATGATTGGTGCAAAAAAAACTTTTTGTTTTTCTCTATCTGCATCATTTGCAAAACCATGAACAACTAAATCTAAATTATTCTTTTCAATAAATTCTAAAGTCATTGTTAATGGACAAGGAAAAATAACTTCATCAACTATTTTTAAACTTTTAATTAATTCAACACGATCTTCTTCATTAATTATTGGTGTTCTTTTATAAGATTCACAATCTCTATCACTTACTACCCCAACTACTAAAAAAGTATTATCAGGATCATTTAAAGCATTTTTTGCTTTTTTTAAAGATTCTATGTGTCCTCTGTGAAATAAATCAAAAACTCCATCTACATATACCCTTTTCATATATATGTTACTATAAAAAAATTGCTAAATTAACATATTAATTTAATAAAATTCATAGTAATGCCTCCTAAGAAATCTAATAAACCTGATGTAGTTGTAGAAGAAAAACCCGCTTCTAAACCTCAGAAACAATCAAAGAAAGTAGAAGAACCTGCTCCTGTTCCTGAACCTAAAGGAAAAGGTAAAGGTAAAAAAGTGGAAGAGAAACCTGTAGAACAACATGTGGAGAAACCAACTAAAGGTGGAAGTTTGACAAAGTCAAACGAACTGAATTCAAAGAATTCGGGAAAGAAAACTGCTAAGAAAGAAGTAGTTGAAGAAAAACCTGTAGCAGAACCTGTTCCAGTTCCTGAACCTAAAGGAAAAGGTAAAGGTAAGAAAGTAGTTGAAGAAAAATCTACTGAAGAAAAACCTTCTAAAAAAGTAGTTAAAACAACTGTAGAATCAACTGATGATTCAGAAGTTCAATTCAAGAAATGGAAAGAAGATTGGGCTGCTGCAGTAGCTAAGATTACTGAACACCAAAAGATTACCCAAAAACTTGAAGAAGAACGTGATGAACTGGTTAAGAAAATGGAGAATTATCTAGCTCAAAAGAAAGGAACTCTTGGTGAAAATATTCTTGAAACAACTTCTAAAATCAAGAAAGCTATTACCAAAGTAGATGTAAATGTTGCTCAAATCGATGATAATTCTGATTCTGACTCAGATACAACGGATGATGACGATGACGACGACGATGATGATGAAGATGCTACTCCTGCAGTTCCTCTTAAAAAAGGAAAAGCACCTGCTAAATTTGTAGCTAAAAAGGGAGTAGTCCAAGAAGATAGCGATAGTGACGACGACTCAGAATAAATTAAATAAATAAAAAATTATTTTATAATATCATTTAATGCAAATTGAATTAGAAGATATTAAAAAAATATTACTCATTATTGTAATACTTTTTATTATTGATGTTCCTATGTTAACTTATTTTAATAAAGATATGTATCAAGCAAATTTAAAAGGTATAAATAATGGAGAATTAAACTTTTCAGGTTTAAAAATAGTTTCTGCTATAATATGTTATTTAATTATGGGCTTTGGTATTTATTACTTTAGTGTAAAAGAAAAGAATTTGATGAATGCATTAATCTTGGGTTTTGTAGTATATGGTGTTTATAATACAACTAATTTTGCAACAATGAATAAATATTCGTTAAAAGTATCTATTATTGATACTTTATGGGGAACCGTTTTATTTACCCTTGTTTCATATATTACAATGAAATTAATATAAATATACTAAATAAACTCAATATGAATTAAACTATTATCATCACACGTTTCATTACTAAAATAGTATTTATTTAACATTTGACTTGTTTTATGAACTAGTTTTCTTTTTTCTAAATCCGCTAGTTCTTGAATGAGTTCTTCTTGTGACCAACAATCCCAAAATCCATCAGATGCAATTAAAAGTTGATCACCAGTTGATGGAATATCGAATTCATTAACTTCTGGAATGCATATTATTCCAGCTTTTTTTAAATGATAATCACCGATACTTCTTGTCATCCCTAACATTGAAGAAACATTTTTAATATATACTGCAGGCTCTCCCATCCTATTTTTATAATAATGAATAGTAGCATCCATTTCATTAAATTTATCATTTGTCCAAACCGGTTTTTGACCTAAAAATTTATTAGAATCATACACAATTTGTGTTGTTGGATATGATTTTAATCTTTCCATTTCTTTTCTACATAATCCATTGTGATCTGGATTTAATTTTATTAAAGTATGGTCATTTTTAAAAAGATATACATCTGAATCACCTACAGAAGCAACATACATTTTATCTTTAGTAATCATAACCAAACTACAAGTTGTTCCGCTTGATTTATAATTACTTATATTACATTCTCTATCAATATTAATAAACATTTGTTTTAGTTGTTCTTTTATATTTGATTCAAAATTAAAAGTTACTAATTTTTCATTAAATTTAAATTTTATTAACTCGACATATTTTTTTGAATTAAATCCATGTCCATCTAAAACTATAAAAACTTTGTAACCATTAATTTCTTTTATATACATAGTATCTTGGTCTTTTGTCGATGGCCGATAAAACTCACTGATTTCCATTTTAACACTCATCATTAAAATAATTAAATATACTCTTTTAAATCTATGTTTTAATTTTAAATAAAATTGATTATAAAAAATTATATATTATAAATTCATATAATAATGACAGTTTTAATGATAAATTATTATCAGACAGCTAATTTACCAAATAAAATAGCAGGGTTTGATTTGGATTGGACAATAATTAAAACAAAATCTGGAAAAGTTTTTCCAACTAGTAAAAATGATTGGACTTTCTTATTTGAGGAAATTCCTGATAAATTAAAAACACTAAATGATTACACAATAGTTATCTTTTCTAATCAAATGGGTATTTCAAAAGGGAAGACCAAAAAAGAAGATATTCTTTATAAAGTTGGTAAAATATATGAACATTTAAATCATCCTTTTATATTTGTTGCCAGTACCGAAGATGATATAAATAGAAAACCAAGAGTTGGGATGTTTACCCAAGTTCAAATGTTAATTAATAAATCAATTGATAAAGAAAAATCATTTTATGTTGGAGATATGGCTGGAAGGGAGGCTTTACCTCCCAAACTGGAAACAAAGTTTCCGGGAAGAAAAAATGATAAAGAAGATACTGATAGAAAATTTGCATTAAATTTAGGAATTAATTTTTATACACCGGAAGAATATTTTCTGAATAGGAGTAAAGAAGATTTCAAATTAGGAGGATATTTATTAGATTATAAAATTAACAAAGAGAAAAAGATAAAATTAAATAATGATAAAGAATTAATAATGCTAAGTGGTTATCCAGGTTCTGGAAAAACAACCATTGCGACAAAATTAATAGAAAAATCACCTAATTACAAATTTTACAGTAGAGATTTATATGGGGCTAAATATATAAAACTAATAGAGAAATCAATGAAAGAAGATGAACCAATTATTGTTGAAGGATTATTTTCATCAAATAAATCAAGACAACAAATTTTAGATTTGGCAAATAAATTTAATTACAAGAAAAGATTAATACAAATTGATATACCTATGGAATTTGCCTATCATTTAAATATTTGGAGAAGTTTTAATTCATTAACAAAAAAAATTCCCATGATAGTATATCAAAGATACAAAAAAGAATATGAAGATCCTAAAGAAGACGTTTGGGACTCTATAGAAGTTCATAAACCTAAATTAATAGACGACAATGTTAATAGAATCTATTTATATTAAAAATTGAACAATTCATTTAAAAAATAGTTATTTTAGATGATTAATGTCCCAATTAAAACGTTTCCTCACTTTTGATGATGTAGGTCTAATCCCTAAATTTAATGCTGTTCGTTCACGTCTTGCTGTTAACCTTGATACTAAAATTACAAAAAATGTAAAAACTGGAGTTCCATTTATTCCAGCAAATATGGATACAGTAATTTGTCCTGAATTAGCTGATGTTCTTAAAAATTATGACGGAGTTGGAATTTTTCACAGATTTGCATCTATTGAAAAACGTGTAGAATGGTTCAAAGATTATCCTACATTTTTTCAATCATGCGGAGTAGCAGATTGGACTGATACAAATGTATTAATTAATGCAGGATGCAAAAGATTTTGTATTGATATTGCACATGGTCATTCTGTAATGGTAGGGGAAATGATTAAGAAAATTAAAGAAAGAACACCAGATGCAGAAATCATTGCTGGTAATGTTTGTACCCCAGATGGTTTTAAATATCTAGTAGAAATGGGAGCTGATGCTGTAAAAGTTGGTGTTGGGCCTGGTGCGGCTTGTTCTACTCGTATGGTAACAGGTGTTGGTGTTCCACAATTTTCAGCAGTAAATGAAGTTGCCCAATATCGCAATTGGTTATATAATAAAAAAAATGTTTACATTCCGATTATAGCAGATGGCGGTATTCGCGACTCTCGTGATATTTGTCTTGCTCTAGCAGCAGGAGCGGACACAGTAATGATGGGTTCTATATTTTGCAAAACATTTGAATCTGCGTGCCCTAAATTTAAAGATGAAGAAGGACAAACTTATGGTAAATACCGTGGTCAAGCTTCTGCAAACTTTCAACAAGAATATTTTGGTGGAGTAAAAGCAGGAACCGTTCCTGAAGGTATTGATTTTACAGTAAAGATTTCTAAATCAGCAAAAGATGTTATTGAAGAGTTTAATGGTGCACTACGCTCGTCAATGACTTATCTTGGTGCAAGCACTATGGAAGAATATCATACGAATGCTGAATTCTTTGAAAGTACTATGAATTATTTACCTGAATCTAAACCAAGAAAAGAATAGAATAAGGCAAAGTTATAAGTAACAAAAATTGATTAAAAAAATAAATATATATTAATTTATTAAACTAAATGCTATGGACAGATAAAGCTAAAAAAATACTTGAAAAGTATTGGGGCTTTTCTGAACTAAAGGAAAAACAAGTAAATGTTATTAACGATTTACTTTTAGGAAATGATGTCATTGGATTACTACCAACTGGTTATGGTAAATCAATGTGTTATTTAATCCCTCCTTTAGTAACGAAAAAAGCTATCCTAATTATTTCACCATTAATTTCTTTAATGGACGACCAAAAAGAAAAACTAGTTAAAAAAAATATACCTGTTGCTGCATTACATGGTAACAACAAAAGTAAAGACAAAGATTTATTTGAAATTATTGACGGTAATATAAAAATCATTTACATGTCACCAGAATATCTTATCAAAGGAGACGGTTTAGAATTAGCTAAATCATTAATCGAAAGTGGACGACTTGGTTACTTGGCAATCGATGAGGCACATTGTATAAGTGTTTGGGGTCATGATTTCAGACCTGAATATTTAAAAATCAGACAATTCAGAGAACTTTATCCCGACATTCCAATATTAGCAGTTACAGCGACAGCTACAAATGTTGTTGTTGATGAAATTCAAAAGTTTTTAAATCTAAACAGTCCAACAGTTGTTAGAGCAAACTTTGACAGACCTAATTTATATTTAGAATGTGTTGAGTATAAAAAAGAAAAAAAGATTAAGCCGAAACGTAAAAAAGGAGACCCACCTCCACCACCTAAAGATGTTTCTGATATAAGTGACGATATAGATATGAAATTATTAATGCCTTATTTTGAAAAATATAAAAATGATAAAATTATTATTTATACTAATTCAAGACAAATGACATTAAATATTGCAAATGAAATAAATACAGTTCATCCAGATGGTAGAGTTGCTGAAGCTTATCATGCTGGAATGTCAAAAGGAATGCGTGAAAAAGTTCAAAATAAATTTGCAGATGGAGATATTCGTATCATTGTTTCCACTATTGCATTTGGTATGGGTGTCGACCAAATTGTAAGATGTGTAATTATTATAGGTGCTCCATCTTCTATAGAAGAGTATTGGCAACAGATAGGAAGAGCAGGACGAGATGGGTTAGAAGCAGAAACTATTCTCTTTTATCAATATAAATCGATAGCAATATCGGCATCAATGTTAGAAAAAGAATGTAGAAATCCAATAGTTAAAAGAAATAAAAAACGCAATTTAATGAAAATGGGTGAATATTTTTATCTAAGAACATGTAGGAGAAGATTTGTGTTAGAACATTTTGATCAAATACCTAAATTTTTCTGTTGTAACAAATGTGACAATTGTCTAAAAGACGATTTAGTTGATGTTACTGAACATATTTGGGAAATTCACCATTCTCCTCTAACCAAAAAGAAAAAAGATTTAAATTTTGAAAATATAAAACAAAATTTAATAGCTCAAAAGTTAATAAGATATGCAACCAAAGACAAACTTATACTTGTCAATAGTTTAGCTAATTGGATTAAATTTGTGTCTAAAAAAGATTACACATTAGATAATCTACCAACAAATTTAAGAATTAGAATTCCTATTCAATATTTATATAATTCTAAAGAAGAAGATGAATTCGACAAATGTGAAAAAATCATGCATGATATGAACTTATAATTTTATTTTATTCTCCTAATAAGTTTTTCGTTATACTAATATTCGTGTTTTTACTAATATATCCGTCCTATAAAATTTTTTGCGTCTTTTGTTCCTTTAAGGAAAATTTCTTTAAATATAACTTTACAAAAAATATATTTAAAAAAATAATCTCATATAATATTAAGTTATTTAAATCGTTCCCGTTTTTGAGGTAAAACTCAAACCTGAGGAAAACAAGTTGTTTTTGCATAGTTTTAGTACTATCAAAGACTTAGTTGGTACTTTGCTATTGGATACTATTATGTAGATTTTAAATAAGTAATTTCTTGACATTAAAAATTCAAGAAATAGATTGTTTAGGTTAACTAGATAGTTTTATTACCAAATAGGGTTGTAACAATGTTTGAGGATGCTCATAATATTCTATTAAATAGTTATATTATAGCATTATGACATTATTACAGTAATTCCTTTGTTGGGATAATTTAATCCAGTAATAACATGGTATCTTTTACGTTCCCTTGAGGAAAAAGAGATGCATTTTTGAGACCGGTCAAAAAAATTGATTAAAAAAGTATTTGGATTCAACCCCAAATATATGTAGCGATTTGTTTCCTAACCGAAACAAATTAGCTCCTTTAAGGAGAAAACAGGTTTTGTAGCTCAGTTGGTTAGAGCGCACGGCTGTTAACCGTGAGGTCACTGGTTCGAACCCAGTCTAAACCGTTGGACATTGTCCTTTGCCCGTGTAGCTCAGTGGATAGAGCGGCAGCCTTCTAAGCTGTAGGTCGTGGGTTCGACTCCCACCCCGGGTATATTTAGTCTTCTTACAGCAACCCTAAAACAACATTGAAGCTTTTTCAATAACGTTTTTAGAAGACAGCAAAAGCATGGTTGGCCGAGTGGTTAAGGCGACGGTCTTAAGATCCGTTGGAGTAAATCCGCGTGAGTTCGAATCTCACACCATGCATTCCAGAAATTAATTATTAAATAACAAACAAGCAAGGATGGCCGAGTGGTTAAGGCGCAGGTCTTAAGATCCTGTGGAGCAATCCGCGTGGGTTCGATCCCCACTCCTTGCAATCTACGATTTCCTACAGCAAATCAAAAAGAAATAAGGGTTTTTTCTTTTGGAAATCAGCAAACAAAATACAATATTATAAGCGTGAGTGTCCGAGTGGTTAAGGAGGACGACTCAAGATCGTCTGGAGAAATCCGCGCAGGTTCGAACCCTGCCTCACGCACCAGCCCCTGTAGCTCAGTGGATAGAGCGATTGCCTTCTAAGCAATAGGTCGCAGGTTCGATCCCTGCCAGGGGTGCTTTCATTTAATTCAAAATCAAATTAAATAAAATACTTAATTAATTTGATTGTTACTTTTTTTATAAAAAAAATATATATAAATATAATGGATTATTATCATAAATATTTATTATATAAATCAAAATATTTAACTTTAAAAAACCAAATTGGTGGGGATGATGAACTTGTTAACGTTGTTTGGACTAAAAGTGAATTTTTAAGTATATTCCCTTCTGATTTTAATTATGCAAAATTAAGAAATCCAGATTTTAATATATTTAAATTATCATTTTTAGATAAATATTCAAGTCAAGTTCTTCAAGAAATTAATGCTAAATTACCTGAAGTTACTAAAAGTTCCTTATTTAAATCACCATGGGCTGCTATAGGTAACCAAAGAATAGTTGCAGCTTTATATGATTCTATTGCATTATTTTATTTATCTCAATCTCCATTTCAAGAATTTTGGAATAATGTGCAATTAGAAAATGGTATTAAAATTAAAATATTTTATGGTGAAACAACATCATTAACTACAACAATCTTTAAAAATAGTAGTGATAAATTTATAGAAGGTTTGAATATATTATTAAGTTGTCAATCTGATGAATTAGCTCATGAATTAACTGTCAAATATCATAAAGATGGAAAATATTTTATTGGTTTTAAGTTTTTTGCTCATGTTTATGGTTCAACATTAATAAAATGTCAAAATACGTTCAAAGAACAATATTTACAACCATTTTTAGAATCTGAAGAATATAATAAAATTGTAGGAGAAAATCCTCCTATAATTAAATTAATAAACGTAATGTATGATTTTTTTAAGAAACAATGTCCTAAATGTAGAAATTGTATCTTTATTGATAGAGAAAGTATTTGTCAAAAAATAGGTTCACTTAAGAAAAAAATTATAGATAAAAAAGAGCCATTTACCAGAAGGGAAGCTTTTTTTACCGATGACGATGGTATTAGATGTAATACAGAATCATTTTCTTGTAAAAAAGATGAACTATTTGAATCTTATATAATTTCCAAATTAAGTGCACCTATAATAGCTGAAAATTATGCTAATACCGAATATTTTAGAACTTATTAATACATAAAGAATTATAAATATAAATCATTAAAAGAGATAATATATTAATATATTAGTGGGTATTAATATATAATTAAAAAAATTGACCAAAAATCATATTGAAGTCCTACCCAATAATATATTGTAGATTCCCTACAGCAATAAATAAAAGAACTATCTTTTCATTTCTGGGAATCAGCATTACATACAGAACATTAAAAAGCAAGGATGGCCGAGTGGTTAAGGCGTAGGTCTTAAGATCCTATGGAGAAATCCGCGTGGGTTCGATCCCCACTCCTTGCACAGTTCCTGTAGCTCAGTTGGTTAGAGCGCTCGTCTTATACACGGGAGGTCGTGGGTTCAAGCCCCACCAGGAACACACCTAATCTTATATTAGCTCCTTTAAGGAGAAACAACCGATATAGCTCAGTTGGTAGCAGCGTCCGGCTTTTAACCGGAAGGTCCAGGGTTCGAGCCCCTGTATCGGTGTCAATACAAATTACTTTATTAAAATAAATTTAATTAATCATTAAGTTTATTTTGTTAATATTATTTTATAAAAGCTTAATTAACCATATAGGTAATAAACTCATCAATATATGATTAAAAAAATTGAAATAAAAATATCTTGATGTTACACCTAATAATATATTGTAGACTTCTCCCAGCAGAATACGATTAAAAACAATCGAGAAGTCAGCAAATAGTTCCACATTGTCTTTGAATGTAACCGATATCTTACAGCTATTGACCTGTTCAATAATTACACAGATATCAGCATACTTGACTACGTCTTCCTTCAGCAACTGAATCAAAAAACACGCTAAGTTTTTTGGAAGACCGCACCCTTTGACTAGCAGACAGAACCCGATATCTTACAGCTATTGACATTGTTCAATATTAAACCAGATATCAGCCCTATACAGTCTGCAAACAGCATAAAATCATTTGATATAACACTTTTGTCTCCTCACAGCAATCTAAAAGCAAATCACGTTCAGATTTTCTTTTTGGAGACAGCACTCCCAGTTCCTACTCAGACAGCACGCGATATCCTGCAGCATTTAAAGCGATTTAAACACTAATAGATATCAGCATTTTAAGTCTGAATACAGCATATACCTTTGAAAATAAGTTACAACGTCTTCATACAGCCAACTACCTTTTAAATCAGCATTTTGATTTGACTTTTAATGGATTGTATTAAATTACAATCTATTAACCCCCTGAAGACAGCACACATCGCATTCCTTTAACTAAAAAATAAAGAATTGAAATATATTTACTTTAACTTTAAATTAAATATATTTAATGTCTCCTTTCGAAGTATTAATTATACTTTTTATGATACTTATTTTTTTAAGTATTTGTATTAAAGGGCTTTGTGAAGATTATAAAGGGAAAAGAGCTACTTGGGATTAACTTTATAGATCACCCTCAGTTTTTTTTAAATAAAAATAATAAACGACTAATTTTTGATAAAGAGCTAAAATTTCATTGTAATTTGCTTTAGGGTTCTTAGATAAATCTTTAAATTTTTTTTTCATTTCAGAAAAATTTAAATTCTCCATTATTTTATATAAAATATGTCAGAAAATAGTTTAAGAATTCGCCAAAAATTTATCAACAAAATGATAAATAAAATCGCAGAACTTGATTCCGATTTTGAATTATTAAGTCAAGTAGACAGAAAATTAAGTAGAAAACACAGAAAGCAACTTGGTGGTGCTAATGTAGAATTAAAAGAATTACAAAAACAAGCCCTTATCAAAAGATTACAAATTGAACAACAAAACGCTGATTTAGCAGAAGCTATCCAATCCGCAACCGATTTAACAAAAAAAGTAGCTGAAATTAACGAAGCCTTAGTTCAAATTAGAAACGATATCAGTGGTATCAATGTATCTGATGTAAACTTATCTGGTATCGATGTTCCTAATGTTGAAGCCATCAAAGCTAAAGCTCTTGAAGCTATCGGTGCATATAAAATTAGTGCTGTAAAAGAAAGCTTTACTGAATTCAATGAAACTACATTAGGTATTTCTAATGCAGCTATGGGAACAGCTAAAATGACTGTTGACCAATTTTTATCATTATTTGCAGAAGTAATTAATGCTGCTCACAAAGGTTGCACCACTGATGTTGGTAAATTAAAAAATACTCTACCTTTAATCAAAGAAGCAACTAAATGGGATGATGCCGCTACACCTACAGCCACTGGTTTAACCGAAAGAGTATATAATAAGATGTTAGCTGCCAATTTAAGAACAGATTTTGAATCTAAATATTCTTGGTAATTAATAAAATAAACTAAAATAATAAAGTTATTATTTTAATTTATTAACAGATAGTTTGGTTAAGTTAAACTATAGTTTGTAATAAAGCTAAAGCCTCTTTAAACTTACCATCTTTTTCATGCGCTTCTATTTGCGCAAGTGTTGCAGGATTTATTTTTGATGTACCTATAGATGCAGCTGTATCTTCTGCTTCTCTAACTCTTTTAATTAATTCTTTAATTAATTTCTTTAAGTCTTCTATTACTTCATCACAATCATGTTTATAAGTATCAGTTTCTTTGGTAGATGATCCAATATGAGCTTTACCTAATTCAGTTATTCTTGTTAAAACCATTGGTGTGACATCATAAGATGGCATATTATATATAGTTCTTAATTTATTAGAATCACAATTATAAATTGTTTTAACCATATTTTTAAAATGAGCTTCTTCTTTGAATCTATTATCTTTTATTAAAACACTTTCCATATCTTTAATTAAATCTTTTATATTATCTAATATCATATTATTTTAATGTAGATTTTTTTTCTAAAAATTATTAAATGGAAAATAAAGAAAAAATTAAAATAGAACCTGGAGAAAAATATAATGTTTTGAAAGGTATAGTTGATTTAAAACCAACACAAATAGAATTATTAAAGGTTTTAAAAAAATTAGATAATAATTTGGATTCTAATGATTACCCTAAAAAAAGAGAAGAGCTTGAGAAAATGTATTCAGAAATATTCGATGAATTAAAATTAATAGTTGACTTTATCAAAAAACTAAAAGAAAACAAACTTATGGAAGTAGATGATAGATTCTTAAAAAATGCGGATGTTATTACTAAAATGTTAAACGGTAAAACTGATGAAAGCTATGAATTTAAAATACCTAAAAATATTCCCGTTGTAGATTCAATTAAATTAAAACCAATGGTATTTGATGATTCATTTTTAAATGATGATATTATCAAAAAAGGTAAGACTGATATTAGTGGAACTCATCAAAATACATTAACAATTAATTTAGATAATTCTAAAATTGTAGATGGTTCTATTATAACTTCTGGTAATGAATCAATTGCTAAAAATAATTCTAATACATTTACTGTTAGATTTAAAGATATAGATATAAGTGATTCGCTCGTTCCAGATACTAAATCTTTATTCGCTAAAAACCATCAGAATACTTTAACAATCGATCTTCCATCGGGAACTATTGGTCCAGATATAATTAGTAAAGGTCGTGAATCAATTGAAAGTAATCATGGTAATACTCTTACAATTAATTTTGATTCTACTCAAAAGGGAGATTCCACTGAATTTTTAAAATCAGTTAGAGAAAGTATAGAAAGAAATAATGCAATGGACTTATCAAGTCCTCTACCAGAAACACTAGCTTCAGATTCTAGTATTCTTGAAAAAGGTAGAAAAATAATATCTGAAGCAAAAGTTGTAGATTCACCTACATTTGCTCGTGAAACTTTATTTGATGTTGATATGGCACCTTTTCGTAAACAATTAGGTGTAAAAATGAAGGAAGCATCAGATTATATTACATCTAAAAAAGAATTATTAGCAGAACAAACAGAAGATTTGTCAGAATATGGACAAAAAATGGAAGAATTAGATGAAGCCACAATTATTGTTAAAAGTTTAATTAACATTTTAACTAATGTTTTAAGAGTAGATAAAATAAAAATGTTAGTATCTAAAGAAGTCAAAATAAAACATAAATCTGAATTTATTTTTGATAAATCAAATTTTAAAGTAGATTCTAGAGGAGCAACATTAGATTTACCAGAGATTGTAAAAATATTTGATATTGACCAAGCAAAAATTAAAGGTATTGACATTACTCTAGATAATGACCCAGTATTAATTGGTGGTAATTTAGATGCATTTCGCAGAAAATTATTTGAAACAAAAAAGGATAAACAATCTTTAATTAAACAAATTAAATTGAATATTGAAGAATTGAAAAATGAAATAAATCATTTTAATGTTCTCTTTATTCAATATAACTATTTTATAAACTTTTTAATAAATAAAATGAAACAATTACAAAGTTTAGAAGAACATGATATTTTTGTTGCATTAAATATGGAACAAGTTAAAAATTATTTAGATATTTTAGAAAGAAAATATAGAATTATCACAAATCCCGAAGAAATATTTAAATCTGACATTAATACACCAGCAAAAGTAAAAGAAAAAGTTTTATATTTTAAACATTATTACTTTATTTACATTTTATTTAACTTATTTAGCGAAGTAAACAGATTAGCTAAAGATTCTGGTTTTGAAAACAACCCAGAGTATTCAATCACATTATTAAATGAAGATTTATCTACTGAAGAAAGCACCGTAGAAATATCAAAATACTTTATGATTTTTAATTTATATAGTGACCTAATAAAGGATTAAAAAAATTTTTTTCCAATTAATATTAATTAAATGGAAAAATACTCTTTTATAAAATTCGTAAATATGAAAGAAAAAATTTATAGAGATAAAATAGCAGAATTACAAAAACAAATTGGAGGTAACACAACAGTAGACCTTTCTAGTATTCAAAAAGAAATCTTAAAAATGAAATTAAAACTTGAAGACATTAGGTCAAGAAAGGTTGATTCATTAATTGAACCTTATGCTTATTTAAAAGATATGATAGATAAAATTAATGATAGTGTAAATGAAATAGATAAAAATATACAAATTTTAGGAGAAGATGCAACGGAAATGAAAAAAAAAGAAATTATGAATAAAATTGCTGATATAAAGGTAGTATTAGATGCAGACCCTAAAGATTACAACAGACTTATTGCGGAAACAAAAATAAATTTTGTTGGTGAAAGATTAAATCCTGAATTAATCACCGCACCTATTACTGCTCATATTAAAGCAACTGAAGATTTAATTAAATTAGCTAAATCTAAATTAGGGGGTGGTTTAAATATTGCAGGGGGTGACACTTTAGTTGAGAATGAAGATTTTAACCAAATATTTCAAGATATTAGTGGAAAAATAGCCGAATTCGAAGAAAAGAAAGTGCCTTTCAATGAGTTAAAAGATGAACTAAATGCATATATTAATCAAATGGAAGGTTTATTTGACCCTGCCAATATTGTTATAGAAGAAGGGACAACCCCACAAGAACCTGGCAATTTGGCTTTATTGATTGATGTTGCTGAATCTGATGCAGATGAAGGAAAAGGCGACCTTGATTTAACTTCTGGTGAATTAGCAATAATTGAAGAAAAAGACGTATCTCAATTAATTTCTCCTGATTTTTTAACTAAAAAAGGACCTCATGGAGTTGGTGTATTAACTGGTTTACCTGGTGCTCCTAAACAATTAACTCCTACTACTAAAGCAGGCGATGTTGATCCTTCAGTTAGACAAGGAAGTACAGAAGAACAAGCTAATGGAGATGGAAGGCTTGGTGATGGAAGACTTGGCGATGGAAGACCTGAAGGCGAAGGTGGAGAAAGAAAATATTTAAAATTTAATGAAAAATATTATCAAGAACCAGATACCAAAAAAATCACTGTTACTGACGAAAAGGTAAATCAAAGTATGAATTCTTTACATAATGAATGGGTTACCAAAATGAAAGGATATCAAGCTTACTTGATCGCTAAAAAAGAAAAATTAGATGAAATCGCTAAAAATACTAAAATATTAAAAGAAATTAAAGCTTTAGCTGATAAATATGAAGGGGTTTATGATACAATAAAAATGGATAAGTCTAAACTTACTTTACTAATAGGACAATTAACTGTAAAATCAAATCAATATACTGGATTAGTTGCTCAATTAGATACATCAACAGATATTGCCATTCCTGATACTGACCCTAATTTTGGAAAAGCAGAATTAAGAGAAATAAGAGGTGCTTTGGAAAGTAAAAGAGATAGTTTAGGTAATGAAGTTAGAAAAGCCACACAATGTGATGCTACAATTAGAAGCCATATGACAGATATGAGATTAAGTAGATATTTAAATGGAAGAGAAACTCCAAAATTATTAATAGACTATTTAAAACCAGAATTAGCTGCAGGACCTCCTTTCTCTACTTCAAGTATATTTTATCAAGCACAAACTTTCTCTAGTAATAAAGCTAAAATTTCTGAAATTAAAAGTTGTTTATCAATTATCGAAAATATAGAATATAATAAAATAATTTTTGATTATTTAAATTCTGTTTTACCTACAATTGAAGTAACAAATAAATATTTACACTTACAATTAGGTGGTGCCAAACAACATATCCATCAAGTTATTGAACAATTAAGATTATATGAAATAGAAGTTAGAAATATGAAAGAAGTAAGAAAAGAATTAGAATTATTAATTAAAAAATATAATATTAGATATGTCCAATTTTATAATTTCCAAAAATACATTGTAAACTATGTATCAATCAAAATAGCATCTGGTGGTTACAGTTATTACCAATTTGTTTCCAAAGGGTTAATATCTTATTATGGTGAATTATTAAAAACATTAAAACAAATTTTCGATAAATTCGATGAATATAAAAAATACTCTCTTGATACTGATTTAGCAAAATCTGAAAATAAATGGTTTTATGGTAAGCATTACTTTATGATTAAAATTTTATACACATTTTTAGATAAATTCTATAAATTATGGGATGAAAATGAAAAATCAACACAAGAGGCAGATAGAATAGCATGGAACAGAGATACTAAACAAATTAAAACTGATACCAACAATAAAATGTATTGGTTCTTATTTAACATTTTTATTAATATTATGGATGCTTACAGTATGACTTTACCTTCTATTGCAAATTACATTAGAATTAATGAAATTAAAAATATTAAAGGTGCTACTGCAGGAGACCCTAATACATCTAATATTTCCAGATTTACTTTCAACAAAGGTTCCAAATATTCTTTAGAATTATCAGGTAAAACAACTAATAATGCTGGTGACGAAGTTGCATCCGGTTTACAAGTATGTGATACTTTAGATCCTAAAGAAGGTGTAAAACCAGATGAAATTGCAAATGTAAAGTTCCAAGAAGTTTTCGATAAAGATTTCACTAATGATAGTTTATCAAGTTATATGGGTTTATCTAACTTCTTGAAGAAAGGTAAATCAATTATGATTTTGACTTATGGTTATTCAGGTGTAGGTAAATCATTCACTTTATTCGGTAAAAAAGGGTCAAAAGGTATGTTACAATCTACTTTGGCTTATTTAGGTGACTCTGTTAATATTGCTGTTAAACCTTTCGAATTATATGGTTTAGGTGTTCCTTATAAATTTTATTGGAAAGACTCTAGTAAATTTACCCACTTTATATATGCATATACTATTACACCTGGTGAAGCTACATTACAAGGTAGTGCTTCTAAAAAAAATAGAAATCAATTTAAAACATTTTTAGACAGAAGTGATGATACAAATTATAGTAAATTAACATTAAAACAAATTAATGAATTCAGTAACATTGTAGAATTAATTGATGACGAAAGAAGAGCTACAGGTAGAATCAAAGCTACAGTAAATAACCCAGAATCTTCAAGATCTATTATGATTTATGATTTCAAGATTACTAAAAAAGATGCTAAAGAAGGAGATGCACCCGTGCATTTTGTAGTAATGGATTTACCTGGTAAAGAAAACTTATTTGAAACTTATTGTGCAAAAGAATATTCAAACTTTGAATTAGATCCTAAATTTACAACATTTACTGAACCAACACCTGAACAAATGGGAATGAATGGAGGCAAGTATGACTCTACATATTTAAAAGCAATGTTCTATATTAATCCCTTATGGTTATCTTTAATCCCAGAAACAGCTAAACATTTCGATAAACAAAATACAGGTAACCATTTTAACTTAACTAAACCAAATGGTGGTGGTGATGGTGCTGGAATAAATATACCAGTATATGGTGAATATAACTTGTCTGGAAGTGCTGTAGCTAATTTTCATGATTCAATTTATACACCTAAAAATACAAATTCTCAAAAAAATCCATCAAGTAAAAATTATGATAGACGTAGTAGATTCGCTAAAGTAGATACTTCAACTGCTCATGGACAATATAGACGTTTTGGAGGTGAAGCCTGGAACCCAAGATCTATTGATTCAGGAGGTTTTATTATGCAAGGCAAAACACAAATACCTTTAACTAAAGAAGCTATTCAAAATAAAATAGGTTTAAGTGCATTATCTGAAAGAGCTATGTTTACTATTGTGCAATTAATCAAAGAAGGTAAATTAGAAGAATTAGGGTCTATGCTTAATGATATGTTAGCAGATCCTACTGCTAAATCAAAAAATTACGGATATGCTGGTTTAGAAGGTATTTACATTAATGAAAATATTTTAGGTTTATTACAAGTTCTTTCAAACAGAATTAGAACAATTAAAAAGAATATTCCTAAAGGGGAAAGTTTAAGACCAGAAGATAAAATAAATGTTGTATGTCAACAAAAAGAAGTTTATAGAGATTTAATATACAACAAATCAGAAAGATTACCTATTGAAGTTAAATTATTAGAAAGTCAAGATGGAGGATATGTAACATTTAATGCTGGACAAACGGCTCTTACTTCGTCTTTAAAAGACGAACAAGCTTTCTTCGTAGATGAAGATGAATTTTTCTCACAAGTATTGTGGATGAATGAAATTGGTGACACATTATACAAAGATGTTACAGTATATGAACAAAGACATCAAAATACTCCTTCTAAAATAGGTAAAAGAGGTGATGAGAAATTTTTCTTAGATACTATGTTAAGAGATCCTACAGAAATGAGAAAATATGCTGATCAAATCAACAATTATAACTACAATAAAATTTTCAATATTGAAGAACCTCCTATTCAAAAAGTTCTCGAAGAATATTTAGATGAAATTGATAACTATTATTTATTCTTCGTAGTATCAAACAACTTAAAAACTGCTCCTGGTCAAGCACCAACTGCTGGTGATGGTATCGAAACTTGTGATAAACAAATGAAACTCATACACGATACTAGATTCTTTATGAATGTCATTTCTGCTAAGGATGATGAAGAATTAAATAGAATGCGCTTAGTATGCGATAACTAATGAGTATGTGAATAACTAAAAAGTAGGTGAATAATTAATTATTATCTTTTAATATTTTATAAATTGGATTTGAAATACTACTTTCAAATTTAATTGTTTTTTTCCCATAACTTTCTAAATTGTCTAATATATCATCTAACATTATGTGTCTGTATAATTTTAGCTTTAATGCTTTATGATTTAGTAAACAAACATGCAAATGTAATTGATAACATGATGGATGATAATGAAAAAAGAAATATAATTCATCTTCATCTAAATTATAACTTTTAGATATTTTTAATGTTTCTTTCTTCATTTCTTCTAATAGTTCTCTATGAGATTCATTTAAATGTCTAATATTTTTTATTTTCTCAAAAGGAATTACTAATAAATAAAAATCATTTAAACTGTCCCAACAAATATTTTTAATAATTATGAATTTCTTATTTTTATATAAAACTCTTTCAGCTTCACTTTTATGATATAGAATATTATTCATCCATTTTGTATTACTTTCTAATATTCCATTTATATAAGGTTCAACTTTGCTCTTGTAATCTTCATATGTTTCTTCAATTACTTTAATTTTAGTTTTAAATGAATCTACAAAATCTTGATCAACTGGATAATATAATGTTTGAACTTCTTTTTGATTAAATTTATATGCATTTTCATTTTTCATCAATAATTCTCCATTTATTTCTAATTCATTTGGTAAATCTTTTATCCCAAATAAAACCGCAAAATTGTTGTTAATTACCCCATAATAAATATTATAATCAGTCCTATATTCCAATACTTCTAAATTCTTAAATTTCATTGTATATATTTAAAAAAGAATTAATATCTTTATGACAAAAAAATTGCAAAATTAATTTTTATTGTATAATTACAATTGTTATGGCTCAAGAAGTATCTCTAGATAAATCTGGTACTAATATCGTTCAAAAAATCGACATCTCACAATTATCTAGTGAGTTTCTCCAATTTTTCTACAATACTTGGAAAACTAATCCACAAACTTTCGTAGAATCTGGACTTTTTTACGATTATTCACGTCTATCTTTTGATGGAACTATTTACAAAGGTATTGATATTGTTACCTTTATGAATAGTGTTTGGTATCAATCTAACCTAAGTTTTGACATTAAAAAATTCAATTGTATGGATTCTGGCTCTAGACGCATTGATATTCTTGTAAATGGATTTATTAATAAACAAGGAACACAATATCCTTTTACACAATATTTTATGGTAGCCCATGTAAAGGATTCGTGGAAATTGCATAATTCTATTATTAATATTTTTATCTAAATTATCTTAATTATAACTATGAGAATATATTCACACAGTTTACAAGGTAAAAGAGAATCAAATGAAGACCAACATTGTGTAATTCTTAATTTAGATGGCTCAGAAAAAGCATTTAATACTATAAATTTTTTAGGTGTTTTTGATGGACATGGTGGTAAATTAGTTTCCAAATATCTAAAAGATAATCTACCTCCTTTTTTTATTCGTAAATTCAAAAAAAATATTTATTTAAAACCCGATTTATACTCAAAATATGTAAATAAAGTTTATGATGTTATACAAGAAAAACTTAAAAGTGAGCATCCTAGAGCAGTAAATTATTGTGGTTCAACTGCTTGCATTACTATTCATTGCATAGATCCAGAAGAAAAGAAAACATTCTTATGGATTGCTAATGTTGGTGATTCCCGTGCCGTTTTAGCCAATAAAAACGGTATTGCTGTTCAACTCTCTAAAGATCACAAACCCAACTCCCCAGAAGAAAGAGCAAGAATAGAACAGATGGGTGGTAAAATTGCTTTCGATGGAGTTGATTGGCGTGTTAAAGATTTATCTTTATCTCGTGCTTTTGGGGATATAGAATGCACACCATATGTAACACATTTACCTCAAATTTATCGTTACAAATTATCTACTGGTGACAAGTTTTTAATTAAAGCTTGTGATGGGTTATGGGATGTTCTTAATAACCAAGATGCTGTAGATTTTGTTTTAGATTTACAAACAAAAAATTTCAAAGGTAACTATGCTAAGGCTTTAGCTGAACATGCTTATGCTAAAGGTTCACTAGATAATATTACTGTAATTGTATACTTTTTCGATTAATAAAAATTGATTAATAAAATAATTAATTTAAATAATTTTATTTTTCAATGAACTCACAACTTGAACTAACTAATTCTGTTTGGTCACCTCCTTACCAACTATCACCTCTATCTGGAACAACTCTATCTGGAACAACTCCAGTCTTATTCCAGGCCATTTATAACAATCCTATTTCAAATCTTGCGAAAAACTGGGAAGTAGTTGCTGAAAATCCTTTCATCTTCAATCATGAAGTAACTGGAGATTTCAAAATTACTGACCAAAAATCATCAGGTCGTTGTTGGTTATTTGCAACTTTAAATATGATTCGATTTGTTGCTGGTAGTGTTTGGAAAGAAGAAATGGATACTAAAGATTTAGAATTTAGTCAATCATATCTTTATTTCTGGGATAAATATGAAAGATACAATCGTTACCTAGAATATTATCTTGATATTCATCAATCAACTGATTCTGACGATAAATGTCATCATTTTGCAAATATTTGTAAAGATCCTCTTGGCGATGGAGGTCAATGGGATATGGCAAAAGAAGTAGTTAAAAAATATGGTATTGTTCCTAAGAAAATTTATCCTGATTCTCATCATGCAAAAAGTTCTTCTGGTATGAACACTATTTTAACTGAAATGCTAAAAAATGATTGGGTAATTCTATCTAAAACAAATCCAGAATTTAGAGATAGAGTTAAAGATGAAATGAAAAATAAAGTTTATAATACTCTAGTTTCATTTTTAGGTAAACCACCTACTACATTTAATTGGGAATTTACTCATAAGAATACACCTAAAGTTTGGAATAATCTAACTCCTGTTAAACTTTTAGAAAAAACTGGATTTGTTCCTGATGATTGGGTTTCTGTTGTTAATGACCCTCGTAAAGAAAACCTTTATAATAAATATTATCAAGTTCAATATCTTGGTAATGTAAAAAATCAACATGTAGGATGGCTTAATGTTGACTCATCTCGTCTCAAAGAACTAACTGTAAATTCTATTAAAGATAGTAATGCAGTTTGGTTTGGATGTGATGTTGGAGCGCATAGAGATAGAGAAAGTGGTGTTCATCATCCTAATATCATTAATTATAACCAACTATTCGGAATAAATAATGTAATGACTAAAGAAGATAGGCTAAGATATTACCAGTCAGTTCCTTCTCATGCAATGGTATTTACGGGATTTCATTCTAATGATAATACTGTTAAACGTTGGAAAGTAGAAAACAGTTGGGGAGCAAGTAGTGGTATTAATGGTTATCTCCTATTTACCGACAATTGGTTTGACGAATATGTTTTCCAAATTGTAGTACATAAGAAATATCTAAATGAAAATGAAGTTACTGCATTAAATGAAGTATATAAACTAATCAAACCTTGGGACCCTCTAGGTACTCTAGCATAAATTTAAATTTCCATATTTTTTGTTTTATTACATAATTCGTCTATTTCATTATCTAACTTATTTTTCTTTGTTCGTTTTTTAGTTTTTTCAACAATAGGAATCCCTTCATTTAGTTGTGTATCACATTTTTCATCTGATTTTTTATTATTTTCATCAAGAATCCATTTTAAAACTTTATTAAAGTAGTCAGGTTCATCGGCTAAAAATATGTTTATATTTTCTTTTGAACAATAATTCTTGTAGTAATCATAAAATGAATCATCTAATATATTCTTTATATAAGTGGCAATACAATAACTATAATCAATAGTAAAGTCTTTACCAAAATTTACTTGATATCCCATTTTAATCATAGGTCCGGCTAATACTTTTTCCCATGCTGTCCCTGAACCGTTTTGATTTTTCTTTTCTAATATTTTAATCGTAATTTTATCTTTATCTTCAATAATATATGCTTCATCTGGTTGACGATTAATGATTTTATTATATTTATCTTTAACAAATTTTTGAAAACCGTTTTTGTGTAAAAAATATATTTTTTTTGTTCCTATTTCTTTCGAAAAATAAAAATGTGTTTCTCCTTTACCAAATATTTTTTTCTCGAATTTTAATTTTTCTAATTCAGGTATTATTGAAGTTTTTGTTTCAAAAGGTAATCCTGATAAATTTGTACCTTTACCACCAGCACCAGTTCCTTTATTTTTAATAGTAGTCATTAAAATTAATAATATAATACGAAAATTTAATAAAATCAATTTTTTAGGATTTACGTAAAAAAATTGTTATATAAAAGATTATAAATAATAAATAATATATAATCAATTGTTATGAATGAAATTAAACCAATTATAAAATGGGTTGGTGGAAAAACACAAATTTTAGATGTTGTTTTCCAAAAATTCCCGAAACAAATATCCAATTACTATGAACCTTTCATTGGTGGAGGTTCAGTACTATTTGAACTTTTGAATCAATTAGAAAAAAATACATTAACTGTAAAAACCATAAACATCAGTGATATAAATGAAAATTTAATTAATCTGTATAATTGCATCAAAGATAAACCAAAAAAATTACTCAAAATATTAAAAAAATTTAAAGACGCATATGACTCTGCACCTATTAACGTTAAAAATAAAGGTAGAACAACAATTACACCTCTAGAAAAATTAGAAGATAATATTAAGAAAAGTAAAGAACATGTTTATTATTTTCTACGAAATCAATTTAATGAATTTAAAAACACTGCTAATAAAAAAACAAAACGGGCAGCTCTATTTATATTTTTAAATAAAACTAGTTTCCGTGGTGTATATAGAGAAAATTCATCAGGTAAATTTAATGTCCCTTTTGGAAATTATAATTCTTTGGAAATGTTTGATGAAAATAATATAATTAATTGTTCAGTATTATTTAATAAATATAATGTAACATTCACTAATTCTGATTTCAATGCGATTAAAGAGACAATAACTTACAAAAAAGATACTTTTGTATATTTAGACCCTCCATATTATCCTGAAAATGAAACATCTTTTACTAGTTATACTTCAA
>Ga0214917_10000150_pt1 | contig 83120 bp, 74 predicted proteins | sample LL_1208_BB_MetaG_FD_177983 | JGI IMG/M metagenome (GOLD analysis project Ga0214917, IMG submission 177983) | Freshwater microbial communities from Lake Lanier, Atlanta, Georgia, United States - LL_1208_BB | ecosystem: Environmental > Aquatic > Freshwater > Lake | place: USA: Georgia | collected... | reverse complement strand
GTTGACGAGCAGCGTGCCGGCGCCGTCGGTCTCGATCGCGCCCCCTTCGAGCACGATGCCGGGACTGAACACGGGCAGTGCGAGGCTGTCGGCAATCGCGCGGGCCACGTGGGCGTCGGCATCCCACGGGGGATACTTGCCTCCCCAGGCGTTCCAGTTCCAGCACACGGCCGCGCGGCGGGGGGCCTCGGCGGCGGCATCCCGCACGACGAACACCGGCCCCGTGTCCCGCAGCCACGAGTCGTTGGTGGCGATCTCCTCGAATGAGATGTTCGGCGTGCCGTCGAGATGCCGGCGGGCTGCGGCGAGCGGCTCGCCCGCCGCCACGATCCGCACCGGCTCGTGGAGCGAGAGCAGCCGCGCGACGGCCGCGAACACCCGCGGGATCGCCGCGAAGTCGCCGAGCCACGTGGCCCGGCGATGAGGCCAGGCGAGCCAGGTGGCCGCATGCGGCTCCCACTCCGCAGGCAGCCGGTAGCCGAGTTCGGCGGGCGACATGTCAGCCACCCCAGCGCTCGAGGAGATTCCCGTAGGCGTCGATCCGCCGGTCGCGGAAGAACGGCCACCGGGTCCGCGACCATTCGATCCGCGCCAGGTCGCACTCGCAGACGAGCGTCTCGGCCGTGTCGTGCCCGGCCTTCACGAGGCACTCGCCGTTCGGCGCATAGACCATGCTCCCACCCCAGAAGCGGAGCGGCCCCTCGCGGCCGGTGCGGTTCACCGCCACGACGAACACGCCGTTGGCGATCGCGTGGCTCTTGAGCATCGTGTCCCACGACTCATACTGCTCGCGGTGCAGCGACTCCTCGCCGTCGAGCCAGCCGATCGCCGTGGGATAGAAGATCGCCTCGGCCCCCGCCAGCGCCGTGAGCCGGGCCGCCTCGGGATACCACTGGTCCCAGCAGACGAGCGGACCCACGGCCAGCCGACTGGTCGGCACGCTCATGAAACCCGTGTCGCCCGGCGCGAAGTAGAACTTCTCGTAGTAGTGCGGGTCGTCGGGAATGTGCATCTTGCGGTAGACGCCGGCCGTCGAGCCGTCGGCGTCGAAGATCACCGCCGTATTGTGGAACAGCCCGTGGGCCCGCCGCTCGAACACGCTCCCCACGAGCACCACGCCATGCGCCCGCGCGGCAGCCGCCAGCCGCTCGGTGAGCGGGCCGGGCACCGTCTCGGCCTCGGCGAACTTCCCGTGCTCCTCGGCCTGGCAGGGATACTCGCCGGCGAACAGTTCCTGGAGGCAGACGACCTCCGCTCCCCCGGCCGCCGCTTCGGCGATGCCGGCCAATGCCTGCTCGATGTTGTGCTCCCGCGACGGCGTGCAGGCCGACTGCACGAGCCCGATCCGCACGACGCCCGTCGCGCCGCGCGACTCGCGGCGGTCGCTCATCCCGCCACCGCCTCGGCCGTGCCCTGCTCCAGCCGCGCGGCCGGCACCGGAAACTGCTCGGCGAGCTCGGCCACCTCGCGACGGGTCGTCTCCACCACGGCGGCGTCGCCGGAGCTCTTGAGCGCCCGCAGGATCCAGGCCGCGATCTGCCGCATCTCGTCGGTGCCCATGCCGCGGGTCGTGAGGGCCGGCGTGCCGAGCCGGATGCCGGAGGGATCCATCGGCTTCCGCTCGTCATACGGAATCATGTTCTTGTTGCACGTGATGCCGCAGCGGTCGAGCGTCTCCTCGGCGAGCTTGCCACCGATGCCCAGCGGGGTCACGTCCACGAGCATGAGGTGGTTGTCAGTGCCGCCGCTCACGAGTTTCACGCCACCGGCGGCGAGCGCCTCGGCGAGCGACTTCGCGTTGGCCACCACCTGCTTCGCGTAGGCCTTGAACTCCGGCCGAAGCGCCTCGGCGAAGGCCACGGCCTTGCCGGCGATGACGTGCATGAGCGGGCCCCCCTGCTGGCCGGGAAACACCGAACGGTCGAGCGCCTTGGCGTTTTCGGCCCGGCACATGGCGATGCCGCCACGGGGACCGCGGAGCGTCTTGTGGGTGGTGCTCGTCACGAAGTCGGCGACGGGCACCGGGTTGTCGTGGATGCCCGCGGCCACGAGGCCCGCGTAGTGGGCCATGTCCACCATCAGCTTCGCCCCGACCTCGCGGGCGATCTCGGCGAAGCGGCCGTGCGGGATCTCCCGCGGGTAGGCGCTGGCGCCGGCCACGATCAGCTTGGGCTTGTGCTCACGGGCGAGCCGGGCCACCTGGTCGAAATCGAGCCGCTGGTCGTCGCGGCGGACGCCGTAGTGCACGAACCGGTAGAGCACGCCCGAGGCGTTGAGCTTCATGCCGTGCGTGAGATGGCCGCCGTGGGCGAGGTCGAAGGCGAGCACGGTGTCGCCAGGGGCGATCGCCGTCATGTAGACGGCGGCGTTGGCCTGGCTGCCCGAGTGGGGCTGCACGTTGACGTGCTCGGCGCCGAAGACGGCCTTGAGCCGCTCGCGGGCGAGATCCTCGACCTTGTCGACGAACTCGCACCCGCCGTAGTAGCGATGGCCGGGATAGCCCTCGGCATACTTGTTGGTGAGCACGCTGCCCACGGCCTGCATCACGGCCGGGCTCGTGAAATTCTCGCTGGCGATCATCTCCAGGCCTTCCTGCTGCCGCACCTGCTCGGCGGCGATCGCGGACCAGACCTCGGGATCTTCGCTCTCGATGAAATTCGGCTGGTTGCTCACCTGAAATCCTCCTTGCTGGGCGGCCGGCGCTGGCTTGCTGGGCGGCCGGCGCTGGCTTGCTGGGCGGCCGGCACGGTGCGCCGGATGATTGTGGAACGGTGACGGTCCACCGTCAACAAACCCGGCTGCCAGTCGCGGTTTCAAGGTCGACGCCCCGACGGCCCGCTCCGGGAGGCGGTGGGCGACCGGCCGCGGCCCAGTTCGCCTCGCTTGCCACGACGTCCGGCGTTTCGGCACGCAAGGTTTGCGCGGCTTGCGCCGGCTCGATCCCGCATGGACAGTCCCTGAGAAAGCTCATCAGTCCCGTCGTCGCTGCCGAAAGAATCCAGCATGACGGTCGTGCCCGCCATGACGATGGCGGCGACGCGCAGGGGGGGTATGCCATGGGGATGCGTGCATCCGGATGGTGGGGAAAGGCCGCGGCGGTGGCTGCGGGTCTCGTGGTCGCGCTGGCGGCCTCGGCCGCGCGGGCCCAGTGGCCCGACGCGCGGGCGGCCGTCGGTGGCGGCACCGAGACCTACCTGACGGTCGATGCGCTGGCGATCCAACGCGACAGCGCCAGCGACGGTCGCGACTTCGTGATCAACGGCGACACGCTCGCGCCGGCCCTCACCAGCCAGAGTCTGCAGTTCGTCGCGGCGCCGGGCGTGCGGCTGATGGTCGGCCGCCACGGCTGCGACCGGATCGGCTGGGAGTTCGGCTACGTGGGCGTGTATGGCATGTGGGCCGACACGCTCGTCACCGGAGCCGACGATCTCGAGGTCGCGGGACTCCTCGCGAATGACCTCACGAACTTCCGCAACCAGTCCGTCGCCGAGGCCACCTATGGCTCGGCGCTGAACATGGCCGAGGCCAACGTGCTGTGCACGGAGCAGTTCCACTCGTCTCCGCGGATGTCGGCTTATCAGTTGGAGCAGATCAAGGCGGTGGGCACGGTCGATTGGATCGCGGGCTTCCGCTGGGCCGGCCTCTCGGAATCGGCCGCGATCGACATGGACCCGACCGCCGCCGCGAGCGACGGCCTCTACGCCGTGCGGGCCAATTCGAGCCTGTTCGGCGGCCAGATCGGCGGCCGTGGCCGACTCGCATGGGAGGCCTGGGCGTTCGAGGGCTGGATCAAGGCGGCCTGCGCCTACGCCCACGTCAGCCAGTCGCAGGACGGCATCGTCGATCCGCTCGGCCCGGCGGTGTATCGCCAGCCTGGGGGCGGCTCGGCCGACGGCGTGGCGGGCATCTTCGATACCGGCATCGGCCTGGTGCGACGACTGGGCGACACCTGGTCGCTGCGGCTGGGATACAACTCGTTCTGGCTCACGGGCGTGGCCCTGGCCCCCGACCAATTCGACTTCTCCAACGCCACCGAGGCGCCGACGAACGTGCAGGCCGGCAGCACGCTCTGGCTCGGCGGGGCGAGCGTCGGCCTCGAAGCGACCTGGTGAGCCGAACGCCGTCCCGGCTCACTGCACGGCGAGCAGTTCCATGTCGAAGATCAGCGTCGAGTTGGCCGGGATATTCGGCTGGGCCGCGGCGCCGTAACCGAGTGCCGGCGGAATTCGGACCCGCAGCCGCGTGCCGACCCGCATCAGGCCGATGATTTCGCTCCAGCCCGCGATGACTCCGTTGATCCCCACCTGGGCCGCCGCCAACGTGCCACCGGAGGGAGGCGCGGAAAATGTGACCGTCGGCGGAAATGACGGGAGACTGTAGCCCGCTCCTGCGTCGATCAGATCGATGCCTACCACCCGGTCTGCATTCGCGCCGGTGCCGAGGATCGCCACGCCCGTGGCCCTCCTGCTGCCCGGAACATCGGCTGGTGCCGCGAAGGTGACCGTCGGAGCCGACGTGTAGCCCGACCCGCCTTGCGTGATCGAGAAGCCGGTCACCCGGCCATCCGTGGTGAAAACGAACGGCGTGCGGCCCGGAAAGCGGGAACTGTCGAACACGTCGCCGTTTGCGAGCGTGCCCGTGTAGTCCACGGTGCTGGATGTTCCGAAGCTGCCCCCGGCCGCCCCCGTGCCCTGGGTGATCAGTCGGTACGCGAGGCCGCTGGACGTCGTCACCTCACGATACCGGGCGGCCGCGATCCGCAGCGGGCCGACGAGCGACGACACCGCGCCCTGCCGCACGCCGCCGAACGACACGTGCGCGATCCCCGCCGCGCCGCCGGCGTCCCCCTGCGTCTGCAGGAGGCGATCGGCCAGACCGTCACCGGTGGTGTCGACGACCGCCGTAAACAGCGGCGCGTTGGGCCGCGCCGTGTCGCCGAGTGCCGAAAACACGGCCAGCCGCGCGTTGTCGGCCGCAGCCACCGTGCCGTCGTAGACCTGCGTCAGCGACCGGCCGCCCCGCCCCGCCGAGACGACGATGTCGTCGATCGCGTCGGCGTTGAGCCGGTGCGCCGACACGGAGATGCCGGATTGCGTCGCGTAGGCGCCGGGCACGATCGTGTCGGCCACCCGGGGGGACGCGGCATTCGAGACGTCGTACACGAGCACCCGCGGCGTCATGCCCGCGCTGCTGGCCACGACGACCTCCACCTTGCCGTCGGCAGCGGTGCCGCTCACGAGCGCCCCGTCGGCGAACGTGCCCACGTCGGCCACGGCCACGTTCGAGCCGCCGCGATAATTCCGCGGCACTGCCGGCTGGATCGTGATCGCGGCCGGGCCGTCGATCGGCGCCGCCGACGCCGTCGCCGCGAGGAAGACTTTCACCGTGCCGGCCCCGCTCGCCATCGCGGCCACGAAGTCGTCGCGACCGTCGCCGTCCACGTCACCGCTGGCGACCTCGACGCCGCCTGTGAAGGACGTTCCGAACGGACGCATCCGATAGTCGGTGAGTTCGCGAAGCTCCGCCCCCACCTGCTGAAAGACCCGAATCTCGCCGACGCGACCCCGCCCCGGCGCGGCGATCACCTCGGCCACGCCGTCGCCGGTCACGTCGCCCAGCGCCAGCCGCACGCCCCTCTTGAAGCCGGCCTCGAACGCGGGCGTCGTCGTGGCCGCGAGCTGGCTGCCGGTCTCCGCGTCGAGCAGCCGGATGTGCGACGTCGCCGCCTCCCCGGCATCGCTGGCCACGGCGACGACCCCCGCCATCACCCGGCGGGATTCGAGGCCTTCAACGGCAAGACGGCGATCGCGGACCATGACCAGTTTCTCCGCTCGGGTGACGACACTACGTTGTTCCATACCCTTGGGTTCGGCCCGCGGCAATTTTCGCGCCGTTTTCCGGTGTTTACGGACGCCGAAAGGCAGGCCGCCCGGTCAGCCGAGCGCGAGCGGCTCGGGCATGAACGTGACGAGCGGGATCAGGAACGAGAGGATGCCGAGCGCCGTGCGCAGAGGGCCGAGCGGCCGGCCGTCTTCGCGGAGCGGCGGGTGATCGACGCCGATCAGCGCGACCACCACGGTCATCACCACCCAGTTGTAGACACCGAGCACGACGATCGCCGCGATCGCCGCCAGGAGCACGCCCCGCGCCACCCAGTTGCCCCGCCGGCCAAAGAGTGCCGCCGCGACATGGCCGCCGTCGAGCTGGCTCACCGGCAGCATGTTGAGGCCGGTCACGAGCAGGCCCACCCAGCCCGCCATGAACGCCGCATTCGGCGCCACCGTGCCGGTGGCCGCGATCTCGGGTCGCAGGGCGGCGAGCATCCACCGGGCCAAGGGGGGCAGTGCGAACGGGCTCGCGGCGGATGCATGCCCCGTGCGGATGCCGACGGCCAGGAGCGGCAACGCCACCACGAGCCCCGCGAGCGGACCGGCGATCGCGATGTCGAAGAGCTGGCGACGACTCGCCCGTGAGCCCTCCATGCCGATCACGGCCCCCATCGTGCCGGTGAGCAGGATGGGCACGGGAATGAAGAATGGCAGCGTGGCCGGAATGCCGTGACTCCGCGCCGCGATGAAATGTCCGGCCTCATGCGCCGCGAGCACCGCCATCACGGCGGCCGAGTAGGCGAGCCCACGCGGCCAGTGCGTTGCAATCCGCTCGGCGATCCCCGCATCCACGCCGAGCAGCACCGGCTCCCAGCCCACCGCGCCGGCCGCGAAGGTGGTGAGGCAGGTGACGACGAACAGGAGCGACTGCATCCGCAGGCGGGCCGGCGGCCGGTGCAGGCTGCGGCTTACGGTCTCGGAAGGCGGCGTCGGATCGTGCATGGCGCTGGATCCGAGAATAACGGCTTGCCGCCCGGACTGATAAACTTCGGGCACCGCGGCCACCCGGGCCGCTCCGACTCTCCCCGAGGCCAGGCCATGCTCGCGCTCCGCACCGTCGCCGTCCGTCGTTCATTGATTGCCCTGGTTCTGGCGGGCATCGTCGCCCCGCCCCCCGCCCCGGCCGCCGAGGCCGAGGTGATCGCCGTCGTGGCGGTGGATGGCTACGCCGACCTCAAGAAACAGGTCCGCTGGATCGGCACGCTCGTGGGCAACCCGGCGCTCGACGGGTTCGCCGAGTCGTTCATCATGATGGCCACACAGTTCAAGGGGCTCGCCGGCCTCGACGTGGATCGCCCCGTCGGCATCGTCGTGACCACGGCCGACGGCATGCCGGTCGTGACCGGATACGTGCCCGTCAAGGACCTCGCGAAACTGCTCGCGGCCCTCGTGGGCATCGTGGGCCCGGCGGAACGGGCCGACGGCGGCTGGCGGCTGGCTCCTCCCGGTGGGATCCCGCTCCACGTCGTCGAGAAGAATGGCTGGGCGATCTTTTCGATCGCCGGAGGCTCGGGCCCGCTCGCCGACCCCTCGGCAGCGCTCGATCCGGTCGTGAAGTCGTTCACGCTCGGGGCGGAAGTCTTCCCCAGCCGGATGCCCGACGACCTGCGCGGCTTCCTGAAGCGAAGCGTCGAGCAGGCGGCCGACAGGGCCGCCGCCCAGGGCCAGCCGGTCGATCGGGAGATGCTGATCGCGGCGCTCGACAACCTCAAGACCGCCGAATCGCTCTCGCTCGGCGCGACCATCGACACGGATGCGAAGCAGGTCTTCGTCGAGAGCCGCACCGTCATGGTGCCGGGCTCGATCGCCGCCGATCTCTGGAACGACGTCGGCAAGACCGAGGCCACGGTCGGCGGTGCGCGGGCCGACGACGGCAGGCCGCTCGCCGTGCGGGCCCATCATGCCCAGGCGGTGCCCGAGGCGGCGCGGACCGCGGTCGAACTCGGCCTCGCGCAGGCCATGCCCGACGCGGATGCCGACTCGCTGTCGCGGGCGGCGTTCGGCGTCGTGCGGGACGTGCTCACCGCGATGCTCGATGCGGGGGGCATCGACGCCGGCATTGCGATCGACACGAGCACGACGACCGCCGACCGCCTTCTGCCGGCCCTCACGGCCGGGATGCGGATCAAGGACGGCCCGGCGCTCGAGGCGGCGGTCAAGGCGCGGCTCGGCAAGGGGGACGCCCTGCCCCCCAACGTGAAGGTGGCCTTCGACGCCGGCAAGGAGGCCGGGGCCACCATCCACCGGATCACGGTCGATCTGGCGGGCCTGCCCAACGCCGACGCGTTCGGCACCAGGCTCGACCTCACGCTCGCCGTCACGCCGACGTATGCGTTTCTGATGACCGGCGACGACGTGCCCGCCCGGCTCGCAGACGCGATCGCCGGGAGCGGCAAGCCGAACGGCACGGCCAAGCCGCTCACCGGCGTCGATCTCTCGCTCCCCGCCCTCTTGGGCTACGCGGCGAAACTCGGCCGCGTGTTCAGCCCCGGGATGCCGCAGACCGAGCAGCTCGACGCCGTGGCGGAGAAGGCGGCCGACAAATCCGACGCCCTCGTGCAGCTGCTCGTGCGGCCGATCGAGCGGGGAGTGGCGATTCGGCTCTCGGCCGCCGCGGGCGCGATCGAGACGATCGCCACGAGCGTGGCACCGGAGCCGGGCCCCGCCGGCCTGCCCGGCCCGGGGGGCCTGCCTGGTGCTGGACGCGTGCCGCTGCCCGGCCTCGCCCCATAGGCCCGCGTGGGCATGGTGCGACGCGGCGCGGGCGAGGCCGGGTTCGGCTTTGCGAGGCCGGGTTCGGCCTTGGTTGAGCGGCGGCTTCGGGGCGGCAAAAGTCTCGTCGCGTGGGCCGCAGCGGCCCAATGCTCCTCGAGCGTTCGCCGACCCCTCGCCTACGTCCCCCGCTTTGCCAAGTCGTCGCTCCAGCTACGTTGGATCCGCTCTAGCGGCGCGGGACAGCCAGCCGCACCGGCCGCAAGGGCAGCAGCAAGCCGGCGGCCTGGAGCCGCGTGACTGCGGCGTGGAGCCGGCTCTTCACCGTGCCCACCGGCACGCCGAGGATGCCGGCCGCGTCGCGATACTTGAGGCCGCGGTCGTAGACGAGCTCCAGCGGCTTCCGCAGCAGTTCCGGCAGCTGTTCCACCGCGGCCCGGATCGTGGCTCGCGTCTCCTCCCGCTCGATCGCCGCGTCGGCTGTCGACTCGCGGCCCACCACGAGCGCCGCGCACGACCCGCCATCGCCCCCGGCCCCCGCGGCCCCGTCCAGGCTCAGGCGGCGATGCCGCTTGTCCCTGCGATGGGCGTCGATCGCCTGCCGCAACGCGATGGCGTAGAGCCACGGGCGAAACGGCCGCCCCGCCTCGAACCGGCCGCGATGGCGGTGGACCTGGAGAAACGTCGCCTGAAACACGTCCTCGGCCAGTTCACGGCGGTGGAGATAGCGGTGCAGAAAGCCGAAGAGGTCGCGCTCGTAGCGGTGCACGAGCGTCGCGAAGGCGGTCGCGTCGTCGCGGCAGACCCGCAGCATGAGTTGTTCATCGGTCGGGTCGAGGTCGGTTGTCGGCGTGATGGCTGCCATGATGAGGCCCTCCTGCCCCGACGGGGTCAGCACACGACGTGCCGAAGCCGCGCGGAATCGCCGAACCGCGGTTTGCGAGGCGTTCACCGGGAGAAGCCTCTCGTCCGCCGGACACGCGGCGTTGCAATTCGCTCCACCGGCGCCGCAGATTGCAAATCCTGCACGCCTCTCGACCGTCCGCAGGCCTCTGCTATCGTGGTCGCATGAGCACCACCCCCCTGCCCTCCCATCCCGTCGTCCGCCGCGAGATCGCCGGCGTTTCCGTCTCCGAACTGGCACGCGATCATGGCACGCCGCTGTATGTGTATGACGCGGACATGATCCGCCGCCGCTGCCGGGATCTGGCCGCCTGGGACACCGTTCGCTTCGCCCAGAAAGCCTGCTCCAACCTCGCCGTCCTCGCCCTCGTCCGCCGCGAAGGGGTGATGGTGGATGCGGTGAGCACCGGGGAGATCCACCGGGCGCTCGCCGCAGGCTATCAGGCCCATGCGACCGCAGGCGCGGCCTCGGCCACCGACCTGCCCCCCGTTCACCCCATCGTCTACACGGCCGACATCTTCGACCGCGACAGCCTCGATGCCGTCGCGAAGCTTGGCATCCACGTCAACTGCGGCTCGGCCGACATGCTCGAGCAGTTGGCCGCGCGGGTGCCCGGGGCGGGCGTCACGCTCCGCGTGAACCCCGGCTTCGGCCACGGCCACAGCCAGAAGACCAACACCGGCGGCGAGGGCTCGAAGCACGGCATCTGGCATGCCGACATTCCCGAGGTGCTCAGGCGGGCCGAATGGGCGGGGCTCTCCGTCACGGGCCTCCACATGCACATCGGCAGCGGCACCGACCTCGCCCATCTCGCCGAGGTGGCCGGGGCACTCGAGCGAGTGGCGCTGGAGATCGGCCGGTCGCTCACCACGATCAGCGCTGGCGGCGGCCTCCCCGTGCCCTACAAGCCGGGCGAGGTGCATGCCGACCTCGGCGGCTACTTCACGCTCTGGGACGCCACCCGCGCGAAACTGGAGCAGCAGTTCGGCCACCGCATCCGGCTGGAGATCGAGCCGGGCCGCTACCTGACGGCCGAGTCGGGCTACGTGATCACGGAGGTGCGGGCCGTCAAGAATCAAGGCAGTCGCAGATACGTGCTTGTCGACGCCGGCTTCAACACGCTGGCCCGGCCCGTCCTCTACGGCTCCTACCACCCGATGAGCATCTGCCCGCAGGATCCGGCGGCGGCCGGCCAGCCGGAGGAGGTCGCGATCGGCGGCCCGCTCTGCGAGTCGGGCGACATTTTCACGCAGACCGACGGCGGCTTCGTGGCCACCCGCAGCCTGCCGGCCGCACAGGTGGGCGACCTGCTCGTGATCGAGATCGCCGGCGCCTACGGCTTCGTGATGGCGAGCAACTACAACTCCAAGCCGCTGCCCGCCGAAGTGCTCATCGATGCCGGCAAGGCCCGGCTCGTCCGCGCCCGCCAGACCCCGGCCGACCTCATCCGCGGCGAGACGGTGTAGCCGGCACCCCCGGCTGCGGCCGGAAACGGGGAGGCGAGGGGGTCGGTGCAAGCTCGAGGAGCATTTGGACCGAGTCTTCGAGGTCCACCGCGACGATCTGAAAGACCGCGAAGCGGCGACTTGTACCGCCCCCGAGCCGGCGCTTCTCCAAACCGGTCTCCTGGCTAAAATGCGATGTCGCAGGGTAGCCTGTGAATTTTCCCCCACCGCCTCGCCGATCTCACCACCATGGCAAAAGCCGGCCCCCGCAAGAAACTGCCGAAGGAACTCGCGGTCATCAATGCCGACAACTGCACCGGCTGCGAGTCGTGTCTGGAAGTCTGCCCGGTGGACTGCATCACCAAGGTGCAGCAATACGACCAGTTCCACAATCTGCAGAGCTGGTGCGAGATCGACGTCGAACGGTGCGTGGGCTGTGAGGTCTGCGTGCACATTCCGGGCAAGAAATCGAATCCCTACGACTTGAAGGTGTGCCCTTGGGACGCCATCGAAATGGTGCCCACGGAGGAGGTCGCGCAGGTGGTGGCCCAGATCGGCGGGCCGCCGGAATACGTCGAGAAAAACTGGGACCGTCTCGTCGGCGCCGCCCAACGGCTCGTCGAGATGAAGGTCGCCGCCGGCTGACGTCCGTTTGACGGCCGCACCGAGAGGGCGTACAACGCGTGGTCGATACGCGTGTACACCACCTATCTCGTGAGCACCGTCCATGCGATCCCTCGCCGTAGATGCCGCTTCGACCGATGCCGATCTGCTGGCCGCCATGCGGCTGGCCTGCGTGCCCGGCGTGGGTGCCCGCATGCGGCAGATCCTGCTCGAACGCTTCGGCTCGGCCGAGGCGGTGTTCGCCGCCACGACCGCCGAGATCGCCTCGATCCCGGGGATCGGCCGCAGGCTGCCGCAGCTGATCCCCACGTTGGCCACCGACCCGACGGCCGAGCGGATGCTCGAACTCTGCCGCAGCCGCGGCGTCGGCATCATCCGCGCCGACAGCGACGCCTACCCCGGCCTGCTCGCCCGGATCGACGATCCGCCGCCACTGCTCTTCGTTCGCGGCGCGCTCGAACCGTGCGACGCCTTGGCCGTGGCGATCGTGGGGTCGCGGCACGCCACGGCCTACGGCCGGCAGGTCGCCTGGCAGTTGGCTGGAGGCCTCGCCCGTGCGGGCTACACGGTCGTGAGCGGCCTCGCCCGCGGCATCGATGCGGCGGCCCACCGGGGCGCCCTCGACGCCGGAGGCCGCACGATCGCGGTCTTGGGCACCGGCGTGCTCCACGTCTATCCGCCGGAGCATGCCGATCTCGCGGTCGAGGTGATCGGCCGCGGCGGCCTCGTGAGCGAGGCGCCGCCGCTCTCCGAGCCCTTTCGCGGGGCGTTTCCGCAGCGGAATCGGATCGTCTCGGGCCTCTCCCTCGGCACGATCGTGGTCGAGGCGGCCGACCGCTCCGGCGCCCTGATCACCGCCCGGCTCGCAGGCGAACAGGGCCGCGAGGTGTTCGCCGTGCCGGGGCCGATCGACAGCCGGATGTCGCGCGGCTGCAATCAGCTCATCCGCGACGGCGCGACGCTGGTGCAGAGCATCGACGATGTGCTCGAGGAACTCGGCCCGCTCTTCGAGGCGACGACGACGTCCGACGGCCGCACGGTGCAGACGCCGGCCGAACTCAAACTGGCCGACGTGGAGCAGCGGGTGCTCGCCGCCGTCGATGCCTGCGGCGGCTCGGCCACGGCGGCCGCCACTATCGACAGCCTCGTCGACACGACCGGCCTGACGGCCTCCCAGGTGCTCTCCACGCTCGGCGTCCTCGAAATGCGCCGGATCATCCGCCGCCTCCCCGGCAACCGCGTCGCCCGGACCTGACGCCTGGAGTGGAAGTGAGGCGGATTGCAGGCAGGGGCGGGAGATGGATGGCGATGGCTGCTCGTGTACGATACGGGTGTCGGGGCGTCCAATGCGGGAAAATCCATGAGCCGTCATCCATCACGCACGCGGATTCGTCGCGGTGCGTCGCTCGTCTTTGAAGCCTGCGAGCCGCGGTGCCTCATGGCCGCCGATACGGGCCGCATGGCCGCCGGCATGGGCCGCATGGCCGTCGGCATGAACCTCGAGAACGTGGTGGACTGGTCGCCGGCCTGGACGTTCACCGATGCGTTCAAAGCCTCGCGACCCTGGATCTCCCATGTGTTCAACACGCAGACGTGGGGCACGACCTGGGAGGCCGCCGCGGCGCCGCCGCTCGATCTCGATGCCGACGGCAACGTCCGCGGGCTCGAGACATGGACGCAGAACGGCGTGCAGATGAAACAGTTCGCCGGCACGCTCATGTTCAACTCACTCGGCGGCGGCTACGCCGGCGGCACCTACCGGGCCGAGTGGGACGGCACGGGGGTCGTGACGTTCGGCTTCGACGCCGTCGTGACGGCGAGCGGCCGCACGGCGGCGGGCCGCTCGTTCGCCGACCTCCGTGTGACACCCACCGACTCCGGCATCTACCTGCGGATCGAGGAGACGAGCCCGGCCGATCCGGTGCGGAACTTCAACGTCTGGATGCCCGACTGGAACGGCCGCAGCTTCGTCGGCGAACGGTGGCAGCCCGGCGCGGCCTTTTCCCCGTTTCATCCGCTGTTCCTCGAGCGGCTCGCCCCGTTCAAGACGCTTCGGTTCATGGGGATGCAGGAGACGAACACCTCGGACATCGTCACCTGGTCGCAGCGGCGCGACGCCGCCGACATCCGCCAGGGCTCGGGCGCCGAGGGCACGCCGAGCGAGCCGGTCGCCAACGGCATCTCGCTGGAGTACATGGTGGAACTCGCCAACGAGCTCGACGCCGATCCATGGTTCAACATGCCGCACATGGCCGACGACACGTTCGTGCGGAACTTCGCCACCTACGTGCGCGACCATCTCGAGCCGGGCCGCACGGCCTATGTCGAGTGGGCCAACGAGGTCTGGAACTTCGGCTGGGGCTTCGAGGCCTCGTCATGGGTCGCCGAACGGGCGCGGGCGGAGCGGCTCGACCCCGACGACGGGCAGTGGATCGTCACCGGCCGCGAGGCGAAGCGGGATTTCGACATCTGGTCGCAGGTCTTCGTCGGCCAGACCGACCGCGTCGTCCGCGTGGCGGCCGGCCAGGCGGCGAACCCGTGGATCGTCGAACAGATCGTCGCGAACATGGGAGGTTCATACGACGCGATCGCGCTGGCCCCCTACATCACGTTCACCGACGAACAGCGGGCGGGCTACACGGCGGCCACGACGGTGGATCGCATCCTCGCCGACGCACGCACGAACGTGGCGACGTCGCTGCAGTGGACCCGGGACCACGCGGATCTCGCCGCCAGGCTGGCGACGCAGCTCGGCCGCCCGATCCGGCTCGTGGCCTACGAGGGGGGCCCGCATCTCGACGGCCGCGGCGCGGCCTACCAGGCCGCCTTCTACGCCGCGACGAACGACCCGCGGATGGGCGACATCTTCCGCGACTATCTGAAAGGTCTCGATGCCGCCGGCCTCGATCTCTACGTCGACTTTCAGTTCACGGGCCAGGCCGGCGCCGCGCCCTGGGGCGACTTCGCCAAGCTCCATCGCATGGACGAGCCGCCGGCCAGCGCCCATCGCTACGCCGCCGTGGCGGCCGCAGCCGACGGGTCTCTCTGGGGGGGCATGCCGCCCTCGCCTCCGCCAGCACCGCCAGCACCGCCAGCACCCCTGGCCGACGTGTCGATCGCCTCGGCAGTGATCATGGAAGGCCAATCCGGCGGCAGGTGGCTCACGTTTACAGCCTCGCTCTCCGCAGCGCCGATCGAGCCGGTCAGCGTGTCGTGGGCGACGGTGAACGGCACGGCCAAGGCGGGTAGCGACTACGTGCGCGGCAGCGGCACCGTGACGTTCGCCGCAGGCCGGACCGAGGCCACGCTGCGGGTGCGGGTCAAGGGCGATCGCGCCCGTGAGGCCGACGAGACGTTTCGCGTCGTGCTCACCACTCCGGTGAACGCCCGGCTGTCCGCCACGGCGGCGACCGCGACCGGCACGATCGTCAACGACGACGGCCGCTTGCGCTCCGCGGTCTTCGCCGCCCTCGCGGAGCCGACCACGACGACGAAACGGCGGCGTCGGTAGCCGGAAACGTCGCGTGCCGGGCATGTCGCCTTCTCGGCCGCGCGAGCCCCGCGTAGAATCAGGGCCATGGACACAGCTCTTTTCCACCGCGCCGAAGCGATCCGGGCCCGCCTGCTGCAGCTGCGGGACTCTCTTTGACTGGGACGGACGCAGGCAATCCGCAGCCCGCCTCGAAGGGGCGATGAGCGAGGCCGATTTCTGGGGCAACGCCGCGAAGGCGCAGGCCACGGTCGCCGAACTCAAGAGCGTCAACTCGGTGCTCAAGCCGCTGGAGGAGGCGCTCGGCGTCAGCCAGGATCTCGAGGCGCTCGAGGAACTCGCCCGCGAAGACGAGTCACTCGAGTCGGAACTGGCCGCCGAGGCCGACCGACTCGAGAAACTGGTCGATGCCCTCGAACTGGCATCTCTCCTCTCGGGGCCGCACGACTCGTCCGACGCGCTGGTATCGATCCACGCCCGCGACGGCGGCACCGACGCGAACGACTGGGCCGAAATGATGCTCAGGATGTATTCCGCCTGGGCGTCGAAGCACGACTTCGCAGTCGAGCTGCTCGACCGACAGGACGACGCCGTCGCCGGCATCCAGAGCGCGACGGTCGCGATCCGCGGCCCGTGGGCCTACGGCTATCTGAAGGGGGAGACGGGCATCCACCGGCTCGTGCGAATCAGCCCGTTCAACTCCGAAGGCAAGCGACAGACGAGCTTCGCCGCCGTGGACGTCTCACCGGAGATCGCCGACGACGACACGGAGATCGAAATTCGCGACGAAGACATCCGGGAGGACGTGTTCCGCGCCAGCGGCGCCGGCGGCCAGCATGTCAACAAGACGTCGAGCGCCATCCGGCTCACCCACTTCCCCTCGGGCATCGTCGTGCAGTGTCAGAGCGAGCGGAGCCAGCACAAGAATCGGGCCACGGCCATCAAGATGCTGCGGGCCCGGCTCGCCCGGCTCGAGGAGGAGAAACGGGATGCGGAGCAACTCGCCCGCTACAAGCAGCAGCCCAAGACGGGCTTCGGGTCGCAGATCCGCAACTACTTCCTCCACCCCGACCAGCGGGTGAAGGATCAGCGGACCGGCCACTATGTCGGCAATTTCCAGAGTGTGCTCGACGGCAATCTGGACGGCTTCTTCGACGCCTATCTCCGCTGGAAGGCGTCGGGCGAGGCACCCACGGCCGGCGGCGACGACGCCTGATGGGCGAGCGCGGTGGCGCCGCGGCTGGACTGCAGGCCCACGGCGGGCTACATTCCACGGGTCATTCCGAGCGTTTCAAGGATACCCATGGCGGAAAAAGAACAGGCTCTCGAGGTGGAAGGCGTCGTCACGCAGGCGCTCGCCAACACGCGGTTCCGCGTGCAGATCGCCGGGGGCCACATCGTCAACGCCCACGTGGCGGGCCGGATGCGGAAAAACTTCATCCGCATCGTTCCGGGCGACAAGGTGAAGGTGGAACTTTCCCCCTACGATCTCACCAAGGGCCGGATCACGTTCCGCGAACGGTAGCGGCCCCCCCCTCGCGGCGCCGCCCGTCACGAAGCGGCCGGTCCCGCTGACTCCGGTTGTTGATCGCCCCGGTCTTCCGCCTGGCCGGCACGAGACTCGAAAAACTGCTTCAGATCCCCGAACGTGCGGAGGGGCTCACGCCCCTCCTTCATGGCCTTCGAGATCGGAGCGGACGGCTTCTTCGGCCCCTTCGCCACGTAGACCTTCGGCTGTTGCTCCCGCGGAGGGCGGTTGCGGTCGCTCGTCCGGGCCGGCCGTTGCTGCCGAGGCTGCTGCTCCCGGGGTTTCCGTTGCGGCTCGGCGACGGCCTGACTCACTTCCGACTCCCGCTGGCCGCCGCCCCCCCGCCCCCTGCGCGGCCGTCGCTCGCCGCGGCCCGCGACGGGCTGATCGGCGGCCCGCCGCTCCCGCTCGGCAGGCGGGATCATCGTGAGGGCCACCCGCCGCCTGGTCTTGTCGAGTTCCAGCACCCAGACCTTCACGATCTGCCCGACGCTCACCACGTCGTGCGGGTCGCGCACGTACCGGCTGGAGAGCTGGCTGATGTGCACCAACCCGCTGTCGTGCATCCCGATGTCGACGAAGGCGCCGAAATCGACCACGTTGAGCACGGCACCCTGCAGTTCCATGCCCACTTCGAGATCGTCCAGCTTGAGCACGCCTTTTTTGAAGAAGGGCCGCGGAAGATCGTCGCGCGGATCGCGGCCCGGCCGGGCCAACTGCTCGACGATGTCGGCCAACAGCAGCCGTCCCACGCCGAGTTCCCTGGAGAGGGCGTCGAGATCGATCGCGGCCGCCCGCTCGGCGAGGGCATCGGCCTGCTGTCGATTCGCCAGATCGGCAGACGAGCCACCGAGCCGCTCGAGCACCTGCTCGGCGACCGGGTAGCTCTCCGGATGAATCCACGTGGAGTCGAGCGGGTTGGAGCCGCCGACGATCTTGAGGAACCCGACGGCCTGCACGAAGGCGCCGTCGCCGAACCCGGGCACCTCGAGAAACTGCTGCCGCGACGCGAACGCGCCGTTCTTTGTCCGCCATTCATACAGGTTGCGGGCCGTCGCCTGGTTCAGTCCCGACACGTACCGCAGCAGGGCCGGGCTCGCGGTGTTGACGTCCACGCCGACGTAGTTCACGCAACTGGCCACCACGCTGTCGAGCGAGGTGTGCAGGTGCCGCGCCTTCACGTCGTGCTGGTAGAGTCCGACGCCGATGTTGGCCGGCTCGATCTTCACCAGTTCCGACAGCGGATCCTGGAGCCGACGGCCGATCGAGATGGCACCCCTCACGGCCGCCTCGTGCTGAGGCAACTCCTCGCGGCCGTACGCGCTCGTGGAGTAGACGCTCGCACCGGCCTCGTTGACGATCACGTAGCCGATGTCATGGGCCGCCAGCTCGCCCCCCATCAGTTCCGCCACCAGCGACTCGGTCTCACGGCCGGCCGTGCCGTTGCCGATCGCGATCACGGAGCAGGCATGCTTCGTGACGAGTTCGACCACCTTCCTGGCGGCCGCCTCCCGCTTTTCCTTCTGGCCGATGATGTGAAGCACCGTGTGCTCCAGCGGCGTGCCGCATTCGTCGATCACGGCCGCCTTGCAGCCGCTCTTGAATCCCGGGTCGAGCGCGAGCACGCGGCGACCGGGCACGGGGGGCTGGAGCAGGAGGTTGCGGAGGTTGCGGGCGAACACCTCGACGGCGTGCGCCTCGCAGAAATCGGTCATCTCGCGGCGGATCTCCCGCTCCAGGCTCGGCATGACCAGCCGGGCGAGCGCATCGCGGACGCAGCCCCGGAGGAAGTCTCCGTGCGGATGCCCTTCGGGCACGAGCAGCTCCTCGGCGGCGGCCTGGAGTTCCTCGCCGGGGCCCTCGATCCGCACCTTGAGCAGCTTGGCCCGCTCACCACGGTTGATGGCGAGCACCCGATGGGGCGGCACCCGCTGGATGTGCTCGGCAAAAGCGAAATAGTCGCGGAAGTGCCGCTCGTCCTTGGAGAGCGCCTTGCCCTCGCTCTCGACCCGCTGGCTCGTGAGTCGCGCCGCCTTGTGCAGGATGGCCCGCAGCCGCTGCCGTGCCTCGACCCGCTCGCTGAACTCGTGGGCGATGATGTGCCCCACCCCCAGCAGGACATCGGCGACCGTCGCCACCTGCGCCGCCTCGTCGATGAAGTCGGCCGCCCGGGCGTCGAGGTCCGTGGCCGCGGGATCCCCCGCCATGATCTCGCGGGCGAGAGGCTCGAGCCGCCGCTGCTTCGCGATCTCCGCGAGGGAGAGCTTGCGCGGCTTGAAGGGCAGATACAGATCCTCCAGTTGCTTCGGGCTCTCGGCTGCGACGATCCGTGCCTCCAACGCGGGCGTCAGCCTGCCCTGGCCCTGGATCGTCCGCAGGATCGTCTGCTTGCGATCGACGAGCTGCCTGGCCCGGGCCAGCGCCTCCGCGATCCGCCGGACGTCCTCCTCGTCGAGCCCCCCCGTCTGATCGCGACGATACCGCGTGATGAACGGGACGGTGTTCCCCGCGTCCAGAAGCTGCGCCGTCGCCTCGACGCCGGCCGGTGGCAGGCCGAGGCGATGGGAGATGTGCCCCAGATCGATGACGGCAGTGATCGCAGTGGATCCCATCCGACTCGCGTCGCCAGAGTCCAGGCCCTCGGCGGAACCGCGCAACTCTCCTCCTCGATCCAGATCCCCGAATGACTTCCGCGAGAATGGGCGTCCGGGCGGGGGGCTGGACCGACAGGAATCTAGGGTTCCCGGCCGACCCCTGTCAAACAGCCGACAACCGCCACGTCGCCGTGGCCGGGCTCGACCTCGGGGCGTCGCTGCCCTTGACGCCCGTCGGCGACGTCGCCTATTTCCCCCCGCCTGCGTCAGCGGCACCTCCGCGCGGCTCGATGCAGCCGTTTCAGCCACCGTGTTCGATTTCAGTGGAGCGACCCGCACGATCGTGACGATCACGAACGGCGGGACGTGCCCGCCATCGGCCGGCGGCGACGAACGCCCGCAGGATTCCAGGAGTTGCAGAGAAGTATGTCCACGACGCAGCGCACGGCGGCGACCCCGACCTCCTCTCCGACGACCGGCGGCCCGGCCGCGGCGGCCGACCTCCTGCCGTCGGTGCCGCTGCTCGCCCTCGACCGGCAATACGCCGTGCTGCGCGGCGAGATCCAGGCTGCGATCGCCCGCGTCTGCGACTCCGGCAAGTTCGTGCTGGGCCCCGATGTCACCGACCTCGAGGCGGAGCTGGCCCGGCTGCTCGACGTGCCGCACGCGATCTCCTGCGCTTCGGGCAGCGATGCCCTGCTGCTGGCCCTGATGGCCCTCGACGTCGGCCCCGGCGACGAGGTGATCCTGCCGAGCTACACGTTCTTCGCCACTGCCAGCGCGGTGACACGGCTCGGGGCGACCCCGATCTTCGCCGATATCGACCCGCACACGTACCTCGTCGATCCGCAGGACGTAGCCAAGAAGATCAGCAGGCGAACCAAGGCCCTCGTGCCGGTGCACCTCTTTGGTCGCACGGCCGACATGGACGCCCTGCTGACGATCGCCCGATCGGCAGGCCTGCCGATCGTCGAAGACACCGCCCAGTCGATCCTCTCCACGTGGCACGGCCGCTGCACGGGCGCGATCGGTGACGTCGGCTGCTTCAGCTTCTACCCGACCAAGAACCTCGGCGGCATGGGGGACGGCGGCTTTCTGACCACCACCCGCGACGACATCGCGCAGAAGCTCAAGCTGCTCCGCGTGCACGGGATGGAGCCCCGCTACTACCACCAGGTGATCGGCATCAACAGCCGCCTCGACTCGATCCAGGCCGCCGTGCTGCGGGTCAAGCTGCCGCACCTCGACGCCTGGACCACGGCCCGGCAGGTGAACGCCGCCCGGTACGGCGAAATCTTCGCCGCCGCGGGACTCGCGGGCCGCGTGACGGCGCCCTCCGACGAGCCGCGCGGCAGGCACGTCTGGAATCAATACATCGTGCGAATCGCCGGGGGCCATCGCGACGCCCTGCGAGCCCACCTGCAGACGTGCGGCGTCGGCACCGAAATCTACTATCCCGTGCCGCTCCACATGCAGAAGTGCTTCGAGCATCTCGGCTGGCGGAAGGGGGATCTGCCACACACCGAGCAGGCCGCCGAAGAGACGCTCGCCCTGCCGATCTTTCCCGAACTGTCGGCCGCCGAGCAGCGGACCGTCGTCGGCCGCATCGCCGAATTTTTCCAAGCCGCGCCCGCAGCGGTGCCGGCCCCGGCCCGAACGTCGGCCCGACGCACCGACGAGACGCTGCGGACCGACGCCCCCGAGCAGCCGGCCCAGTCGCCACACGTCGTTCGCCGCTTCGTCGGCCGTGCCGACGACGTCCGCTGCTGAATACACGCGACGGCTCGGCATCCTTCCGACCGTCGCTTGGCCGACCTCCGTCGGCTGGCACGAACCCGGGCCTCCGGCCCTGGCGCATGGCGGAAGAAACCTGACGGCTCCGTGTCCTGCCGTGAGTGAGACCGGATAGCCAACCAGCGGACGAGGCGAGGGGGTCGGCGAACGCTCGAGGAGCGTTGGGCCGCCGCGGCCCTCCGCGACGGGACTTTTGCCGCCCCCGAGCCGGCGATGCAGCCAAAGGGGCAACAGCCGTGCGGGGAGCGCGACCGGGAGGTAGGATTTCGGCTCGTTTCCCGCCGGCTTCCACCCCCCGACGCTCCCCATGGCCACGAAGACGAAGAAGACCCCGAAGGTCGCCACCTCCAAGCTCCCGGCCGTCGACCAAAAGACCCGCCGGCTCATCATCGGCCTCGCCGACGAGGTGGCAGCCGCCGCCGAGAAAAAGCGCGACCCTTGGCTCGACATCCCGACCCGCAGTCTCTCGAACGTCCGCTTCAACAAGTCGCGGAAGATCATCGAGATGGGGGGCCAGACCAACCGGCGGCAGCTCTTCAATCTCGCCCAGGCGAAGAGCTACATGCAGACCCTGCTCGTCGCCAGCGGCTGCAAGCAGCTTCTCGAGCAGCAGAAGACCACGAGCATCCGCGGTCTCTACTATCTCCTCAAGCACACGATCGAGGGCACCCGCGAGGAGACTTTCGCCACGCAGGAGGAGTGCGACCCGATCATCGAGGATCTCGAGGTCACGCTCGAGAGCCTCCGCGAGGAACTCCACGTCTACGCCAGCAACCGCGGCGGCATGGTGGGGCCGATCACGCTCATCGATTCGGGCGACGAGATCGACTGCTCACGAATGGGCTCCGGCGGCTATTCGATCCCGTCGATCGTCGAGGCCGACATCATCAAGTTCAAGTCGTGCGACGCGAAGTTCATCCTTCACGTCGAGAAGGACACCGTCTGGCGGCGGTTCAACGAGGACAAGTTCTGGAAGAAGCACTCCTGCCTGCTCACGCACGGCGGTGGCCAGCCACCGCGCGGCGTCCGCAGGATGCTGTACCGCCTCCACCACGAACTCGAGCTTCCGATCTACTGCCTGCTCGACAACGACCCTTGGGGCTACTACATCTACTCCGTGCTCAAGCAGGGCTCGATCAACCTCGCCTACGAGTCGAAGCGGATGGCGATTCCGGAGGCCCGCTTCCTCGGCCTGCGATCCCGCGACTACGATCGCTGCAAGCTGTCGCAGAGCGTGCAGATCCAGCTCAACGACACCGACATCAAGCGGGCCAGGCAGATCGCCGCCTACCCGTGGTTCACGGGCAAGAAGGCCTGGCAGAAGGAGATCGAGACGATGCTGAAGAACGGCTTCAAGCTCGAAGTCGAGTCGCTCATCTCGAAGGACATCAGCTACGTCACCGAAACCTACACGCCGGAACGGCTCGCGGAAGGCGACTGGCTGGACTGATTACACGGGAATTCTCGGCATCCTGCCGAAATTCCCTTGGCCGACTCCGTCGGCTGGCACGAACCCGGCCCTCCGGGCCTGGAGCGTGGCAAGGCCTGGCGCGTGGCGAAAAACAAGCGACACGGGAATTCTCGGCATCCTGCCGAAATTCCCTTGGCCGACTCCGTCGGCTGGCACGAACCCGGCCCTCCGGGCCTGGAGCGTGGCAAGGCCTGGCGCGTGGCGAAAAACAAGCGACACGGGAATTCTCGGCATCCTGCCGAAATTCCCTTGGCCGACTCCGTCGGCTGGCACGAACCCGGCCCTCCGGGCCTGGAGCCGGTGTTCGCTCGACACGTGAGGGGCTGCCCATGCCCTGGAGCCGGCGTGAGCTGCCCAGCGCAGGCAGGATGCCGGAGCGCAGGCAGGTCCGAGCGAGCGAAGAACAGGATGTTCGTAGCGAGCGTCCGGCGACGGGGCGTGGGCAGCCCCGAACCATCGCCACAGGAGGCCGAACGCCGCGTCACGCCTCCTCGCGGAGCATCGGCGGAACACGTGAGGGGCTGCCCATGCCCTGGAGCCGGCGTGAGCTGCCCAGCGCAGGCAGGATGCCGGAGCGCAGGCAGGTCCGAGCGAGCGAAGAACAGGATGTTCGTAGCGAGCGTCCGGCGACGGGGCGTGGGCAGCCCCGAACCATCGCCACAGGAGGCCGAACGCCGCGTCACGCCTCCTCGCGGAGCATCGGCGGAGCCTCTTCAAGCTCCTCGAGCTCCGGCGGCAACTGGAGCTGCCGCATCGTTTCGTCGGTCCGCCGCATCCCCTCGGCCACCTCGTCCACCCGCCGCGCGAGGTCGCCCATGTCGCGCCGGGCCACGGAGCCCTCGGCGAGCGCGGCGATCTTCGCCTCCAGCCGCTCGATCTCGGCGGCCACCACGTCGAGCCTCCGCCTGGCCTCGTCGATGTTCGAGAGCCGCTCGCGGCTCGTGCGGAGATGATCCTCGAGCGTGGCCCGGAGCTGGGCGGCGTCGGTATCGCCGCCCGGGGGCAGCTTCTCCAGCCGGCGCTCGAGCTCGGCGACCCGCGTGCGGATCGCACCGTCGTCGGTGTGGTCGAGAAACTCCGAGAGCGTGGCCGCGCCCCAGATCATCCGCAGGTAGCCCCAGAGCAGCCGGTCGAGCGATTCGAGCGTGCCCTGCTCCGGGGCCTCGGCATCGGGGCCGCGCATGCTGCCGGCCAGTTCCACGAGCTTGAGGCAGTGGTCGCGAAGCTGGTCGAACCGCCGCAGGAGCGGACCGGGAAGCTTTTTGCGAATCCGCTCGTAGGCCGCGCGGGCCCCGGCCGCCTCGGCCAGCCGGCGGGCCTTCGCGTCCCGCGCATCGACGGCCGATCGAAACCGGCGGTTCGCCACCATGCTGGCGAGGTAGTAGATCTCCGCGGCCGCCACGAGGGGCAGCACGACCCCCGGGAAGCCGCTGATCACGGCCGCCGCCACGCCGCCGCCGAAGAGCAGCAGGTTCCACCGGTTCGCGAACGCCGACCACAGATACTTCATGACGGTCTCTGGGATGACGGTCTCAGGGCCGCCGCCTCGATCTCCTCCATCCGCGCATGGAGCCGCTGCACCTGCTCGTGGAACCACGGCTGCGACTGGGCCTCGCGGGCGGGAGCCGCCGCGGCCGGAAGCCGCACGTCCTCCACGATCCGCCCGGGCGTCGTGGCCATGAGGAACAGCCGGTCGCCCAGATAGACGGCCTCCTCCACCGAGTGCGTCACGAAGAGCACGGTGGCCTGCACCTCCCGCCACAGCGCCACGAGCAGGTCCTGCATGTCGAGCCGCGTGGCCGGATCGAGCGCTCCGAAGGGCTCGTCCATGAGGATGATCCGTGGCCGCAGCACGAGCGTGCGGGCGATGGCGACCCGCTGCCGCATGCCCCCCGACAACTCGTGGGGAAACTTGGTGGCGTCGCGCCGCGGGTCGAGCCCCACCTTCGCGATCCATTCGCGGGCCTCGGCCTCCCGCTCCCGCCGCCTCACGCCGCGGCACTCGAGTCCGAAGGCCACGTTGTCGAGCACCGTGCGGTTGTCGAAACTGGTGTAGTCCTGGAACACCATGCCCCGATCGGCGGCCGGACCGCTGATCTCACCACCCAGCACGGTCACGCTCCCGCTCGTCGGCGGGTGCTGGGGCGCGAGCCCCGCCACGAGCCTGAGCACCGTGCTCTTGCCGCAGCCGCTCGGGCCGAGAAACGACGAGATCTCGCCATGGTCGGCCACGTCGGGAATCGTGAAGCTCACGTCGGAGATCGCGACGTATTCCCGGGGCGTGCCCGCCCCGTAGATCTTCGTCACGTCGCGAAACGCCACCGCAGCGGGTCGCTCCGTCGCGGGCGATTGCGGGCCGGTCACGACGTCACCTCCCGGCCCGCGCCGAAGCCGTGGAGGAGACCCCGGATAGCCCGTGGCACGAGCCCGCGGCCGCCGTAGCGGTGCGGAAACAGATCGCACTGCAGCCACCACAGGGCCCGATCGATCGCATAGGCCACCAGCGGAATCACGACGAGCACGATCAGGATCGGCTCCCGCTCCCCCCGCCGCTGCGACACGTTGATCAGGTCGCCGAGGCCGCCGGAGTCGCCGCCGAACTTCACGAGTTCGGCCAGCATCACGTAGCCGAAGGCGAGCCCGAAAAGGAGCCGCAGCGAGTTGAAGATCGTCGGGGCCGCGAGGGGCACGAGCACCTTCGTGATGATCTGCCACCGCGAGGCGCCCAGCGTGAGCGCGGTATCGACATACCGCTGCGGCACCTCGAGCACGGCCGTCGTGGCATCGCCGATCACGAAGGCCACGCTGGCGATGAACAGAAACATCACCTTCTGAAACTCGCCGATCCCGAACAGGAAGAACGTGAGCGGAATCAGAGCCGCCACCGGAATGTTGCGGCCAAACACGTTGAGCGGCACGAGCAAGGCCCGCACCGCAGGGAAGCAGGCCGCCGCCACGCCAAGCGGCACGCCGACGGCGGCGCTCAGCCCGAAGCCGAGGCAGACGCGGCCCAGCGTCACGAGCGTGTTCGTCACGAGTTTCCGCTGGCCGAACACGTGCGGGATCGCCGTCACCGTTTCGGCGGGGCTCGGCAGCATCGTCGGGCTCACGAACCGGGCCTCGGCATCGCCCGCGGTGGCGACGAACCAGCCCGCCAGGACCACCGCCACGGCGGTGATCGCCCAGAGGGCGGCCGTGACCGGCGGAATGTCGCCGCGAAGCGGCGGCGGGGGCCGCACGGGCGTGGGCTCCGGCGACGGCGCGGAAGACGGCGGCACCTCGGACGCGGTCATTCCTTTTCCGCGGAGTAGACCTTGATCTCGACGCGACGGTTGAGGGCGTGGTTGTCGGGCTGCTCCGGATCGGCGGGCCGATCCCATCCGACCCCGTCGACGGCGAACCGGTTCTCGTCGAACTCGTACTTGCCCACGAGCGATTCCTTCACGGAGCCGGCCCGCTGCCGCGAGAGTTCCTTCACCATCGCAGGCGGCACCTGCCCCTTCATCGACGAATCGGTGTGCCCCTCGATCACGATCCGCGAGTTGCCGAACTGCTTGGCGAGCGCCCCCACCTCGTCGAGCACGAGGTCCACGCTCGGGTCGTAGGGCTCCTCGACGTCCTTGCCGTCGATCCGGCGGACGATCTTCTTCCGTAGATCCCAGCTGTTGGGAAAGAAGTGGATCACCACCGTGTTGGTGAGGATCTCCTCGTTCTCGGCCCGGATCTGGGAGAGCGTCTTCGGGGGCAGGGCCTTCGCGTATTCGTCCTTCGTCTCCGCATACTTCTTCTCCGCGCCCAGCTTCTGGATCACCGAGAAATCCATCACCTGGTCGAACGGCACCGGCGGATTGGAGATGGCGCCGATGCGGCGGTAGAGGTAATAGGCCTGCTTCCAGATCCGCTCGAAGTTGGCCGGATTGTTGCGGTTGACGAAGAACTGGTAGTTCTCGGCCCAATTGGTCGAGTGGGCGTCGCCGAGCATGGCCAGCGTGTCGGTGGCGGGGATGTTGTAGCCGGCCGCCATCAGCTCGGCGACCTTCGCCTTCGCCCCTTCCGCCTTCAGATCTGCCATCGCGTCGAAGATGCCCCGGACGATGGCCTCGATCTTGTCGGGGTGGTCCTTGGCGAAGTCGGCGCGGGCGAACCAGATGTCGGCGATCAGCCGGTTGGCCGTCTGGGTGGTGACGAGCATCCGGTTGCCCTTGGCCTTCTCCAGGTTGTAGATGTCGGGCGCCCACGACACGCAGCCGGCCAGATCCTTCCGGGCATTGAAGGCCGCCGCCGCCTGGAAGGCGTCGTCGGTGTAGACCATGTCCACGTCGCCCGGCTGGAGCCCTCCCGCCACGAGCATGTTGAGGGCGAAAAACTGGCTCGGCGAGTTCTGGGCGAGCACGAGCTTCCTGCCCGCGAGGTCCTTGACCGTCTTGATCGAGTCCCGCACGACGATGCCGTCGCCGCCGTTGGAGAAGTCGACCTGCTGGAAGATCCGGGGCATCACCCGGGAGTCTTTCGGGGCGCCCGTGCGATCGACGAGCCCCTCGAGGAACAGCGGCACCATGTCGAGCGTGCCCCAGCCGATGTGCACCTCGCCGGCGGCGTAGGCGTCGCGCATGGTGACGGGATTGTCGATCAAGACGAGTTCCACCTTGAACGGCTTGCCGCCCGGCGCCTGCCAGACCTTGCCCGGCTTGAAGCCCTCGTTGGCGTAGATGATCGGGGCCCAGCCGGCCCAGACGTTGAGCGCGAACCGCACCGTCTCATTCTCCAGCGGCTTGTAGGCGCTGGTGCCCTTCACCGGCGGGAGCTTCTCCGCCGGCTTGAACGAGTATTCCTTGACGGTCGTGGGCACGGCGGCATCGGCGGCCTCGAACAAGACGCCCTCGCCCCCTTCGCCGGCCGGGCCGCCCCCTTCGCCGCCGGGACCGCCGCCCCCCGCCGGGCCGCCTCCGGGCCCATCAGCCCCACGCTGCACCACCGCCCCCGGCCGGCCGAGGCCGAACGGCTCGAGCATGCCGGCCCGCCAGGCCGCCAGGCCCACGAGCCCCAGGATCACCCCCCAGACAGCCAGCCAGAACGGAGCCTTCGGTTCACTCGCCATGGATCAATGCCTCGCCTCGGGGACTCGGGTCGTGGGGATTCGGGACTGTGCATTCGGGATGCGGCTCAGCCACGGAACTTCGTCATGGGCCGCGCCTTGCCCGCCATGTGCATCGCGTTCATGAGGTCGTAGGCCGTCACCTCGCACAGGAGCTTCGTCACGAGCTCGTGCGCCTCGGGCGAGAGCAACGGGTCGACCTGCTTCATGAGGTCGACAACCCGCTTCTCCTGGGCGTCGAGCTCCCGCGAGTCGATCCGCCCGTCGGCGACGGCGTCGAGAAACGAGTCGAGCTTGCGGGCATATTCCGCGAGCATGGGAGCGTCGCTCGCGTCGTCGAACCAGGGGGTCTTGCCGGCGGCTGCGTTGGCCATGGAGTGTCTCCTTCGGGGTTTCGTCACGAACCGATCACGTCGCGAATCGCGGCGAGCCGTTCCTGCAGGCGCGACCGCCCGCCCGGCTCGTTCACCTTGTCCTTCCAGCGGTCGGGCAGGAATCGCTTCTCGGTGCACTCGAGCACCGCCGCGATCTCCTGCATCTCCTTCTCGAGGCCCTGGGCGCTGGGCATGAAATCGTCGAGGGCCGCCTTCAGGTCGTCCGCCGAGATGGTATCCGGTGGCGGCTGGCCCGCGTCGGAAGCCCGCTCGAGCCCCTTCCGCCGGGCCGCGAGCACCACGCTCTCGATGTCGGCGCCGGAGAGGCCGAGCGACAGGTCGACGGGCCCGGGCAGGCCCGGCGCGAGCTTGACGTGACACTTCCGGGCCATCGCGGTGAACATCGCGTCCATCTCGGCCTGGTCGTGCGGATAAAAGAGCGGGATGTGCACCTCGGCCCGCCCCTGCCGCTTGAGGTCGATCGGCAGCAGATCGGGGCGGCTGGTGAGCAGCATCCACACGATCTTGCCGCGGTAGCGGGTGTCCCCCATTTGCCGGGCGATCATCGAGAACACGCGGGCACTCGTGCCGGAGTCGCCCCCCTGGTCGCGGTTGCCGAGGGCCGCGTCGGCCTCGTCGATGATCACGACCACCGGCCCCAGGCTGCGGAGCACGTCGAGGGCGTGCTCGAGATTGCCCTCGGTCTCGCCGACATACTTGCTGCGGAAGTTCTTGAGCACGGCGCACGGAATGCCCACGCTCCCGGCGTAGCACTCGGCGATGAAGCTCTTGCCGGTGCCCACGGGACCACAGATGAGATAGCCCATCGGGGCGCTCTCGAACTGCCCCCGCTGGATGGCCCGGGCGTCGGCCTGCAGCCGGTGCTTCGCGGCCTCGTGCCCCGCGACGGCGTCGAGCGTGAGCCGCGGCTGGATGAACTCGACGAGCCCCTGGCACGACCGCTCGATCATGTCCTTCTTGCGGGCCGCGAACTCGGGCCCATCCGGCGGCGTGCCCTCGCGGGCGGAGAGCGCGATCACGGCACGGAGGCTCTCGAGCGTGAGGCCGCCGGAGACCGCGGCCACCCGCCTGACGCCGTCCACACGCTCGTCGGGAATGCCGGCTGCGGCCGCCGTGGCCAGGGCGAACCGCTCCCGCTCCGCCGCCTCGGGAAGCGGTACGTCGATGGCGGTCACCGCCGGGTTCGTCGCCAGCCGCGGATGCACCTCCGCCAGCGTGTCGGCGAGCATCACGACGGCCACGTTCACCCGCCGCAGCAGCGGGTTGGACGCCCAGCCGAGGATCCGGACCAGCCGCCCGGCCCCGGCCCGCGACCCGGCGGAAGCATCACCCGCGGGAGCGAGATACTGGGCATAGTCGAGCACGATCGCGATCCGCTTGCGCTGCTCGGGCGGGTCGATGAGGTTGCGTTCGAAGATGCCGTCGATCGCGGCGATGGCCTGGTCTGGATCCCGCGGCCAATTGACCGCGTTGCCCAGCCGCTCCGTGAGCCACTGGGCCATCGATCGCAGGCGGGCGGGGTCGGGCCCGGCGAGCGGTCGCAGGCCCTTGCCCACGTCGTAGGCCAGCACGATGTCCCAGCGACCGAACATCTCACGGGCCAGAAAGTCGGACACGGTGCCCCAGGCGGCCACGTCGTCACGGCCACCAGCCGCCGCCGGCGCGGCCACCGGCACGAGGTCCCGCACGTTGCCGTGCAGCATGAACACGCAGCTCGTGCCGGAGAGATAGGCGTCGCCGAGCCGCTCGGCCCAGGCCGGACACCACGCGGGCAGTGCGGCCGAGCCTGCCGTTCGCCCGCCGGTAGCCCCCAACGAACCCCCCGCAGCATCGGTGGCTCCGGGGCGTGGGCCGGTGGCGTCTGCGGTGGCGGCGGAGGTGGTCATGGGGGGCTCTGCGGGGAAGCGCGGGGCGTTCAGCCCTGGGTCTGCCGGGCCCGTTCTGTGCCCAGTTCCTTGTCGTCCGCCGACACGCCGGCCGTCTCGGGCGTCACCATCCCCATCTCGATCTCGAACTCACGAAGCGCCTTGTCGGCCATCGCCTTCTCGACCGCCTCCTCCTGCTTGATCGTCTCGAGACCTTCGCCCGAAAGGTCGGCCGCCACCCGCACCTTCGCCCGGTTGAGACCGATCTTGTCTTGGATCACGTCCTCGATCTGGCCGAAGTCGGTGGTGATGTCGAAGTTGAACGTCTGCGCGAGCTTGGCCAGCTCGGCCTCGGCGCGGGAAAGCTTCAGCTCGGCGTCGTACTTCTGGATCTTCTGCTTGAGATCGGCGAGCTTCTTCGTGGCGTGCTTGATCTTGGTAACGTTGTTGTTGTAGGCCGTCTCGTGCAGCTTGAGCTGGCCTTCGTTCTCGGCCAGTTCCTTCTTGGCCTTCTGCAGCTCGAGGGCGAACCTGGATGCGGTCTCCCGCTGGCCCGCCTGAAGGTAGGCCCTGATCCGCGCCTCGAGCGACTCGACATGCTGCCGGTCGCCGTTCACCTGACGGGTCACCCGCTCCACGAGCGCCCGGTACTGCTCGAGCCCCTCGCGGCCCTCCTTCATCTGGTCGACGGCCTTGTCGTACTCGTACTGGAGCTGGGCGACTGGGTCGGCCGTCCAGAAGAAGTTGGCGACCTTGTTCATCTGGGCCGCGAGGGCCTTCCACAGCTTCCCCAGAATCATGGCTCGATGTCTCCGCAGGACGGACCGGACGTTGGAAATCGAGGCCGGCACCGCTGCCGCCTGACGCGTCGTAATACCGCTGGCGTGGGGCTGCGTCAATCAGCCCGCGGAATCCTCACCACGCAACGATCCTGCCTCGCACGTGCCGGCTCAGCCTGTCGGTGCCGGCTTCGGGGGCGGCAGAAGTCTCGTCGCGGGACCTCGCAGACTCGGTCCCAATGCTCCTCGAGCTTCCGCCGACCCCCTCGCCTCCACGCGTTTCGATGAGGTGCCGGCTTCGGGGGCGGCACAAGTCTCGTCGCGGGACCTCGCAGACTCGGTCCAAAGCTCCTCGAGCTTGCACCGACCCCCTCGCCTTCCGGCTCGGCCCGTGGGCGCCGGCTTCGGGGGCGGCACCCACGCTACCGACTCACGGTGAGCTGCGGGCGGGCCTGGCAGAGACGGGCGACCCCCGCGTCGGATACCCCGGTGAACGCGACGGCCAGGGAGCGAAGGGCCGGCAGCCTCAGAACCGCGTCGAGGGCGGCATCGGTGATCTTCGTGCCGGTGAGCGTGAGGTTCGCGAGCCTGTCGAGCCCGGCGAGCCGCGCGACACCGGCATCGGTCACGGCCGTATTCTGCAGATTCAGCGTGCCGAGGGCCGCCAGCCCGCCGACCGCCTCCATGCCCGCGTCGCCGACCTTCGTGTCCCAGAGATCGAGCGTCGCCAGTTTCCGGAGCCCGGCCAGATGGGCCACGCCCGCGTCGCCGACACTCGTCTCGGCAAGGTCGAGCAGCACGAGATTCGAGAGCTTCCCGACGTGCGCTAAACCGGCGTCGCCCACGAGGGTGCCCCGCAATTCGAGCCGTTTGAGCTTCGTGAGCTTCGCGAGATGGGCCAGCCCGTCGTCGCCGACGAACGTCCGCATGACGTTGATCTCTTCGATGTCGGTCTTCTCGCCGAACGGCGCCAGGCCGGCGTCGGTCACCTGGCCGTCCTCGACCGCGAAGCCGCGGAGTTTCGGCAGCGTCGCGACATGCGCGAGGCCGGCGTCGGTGACGCTTGGGCAGCGGAGCTTCACCCGCTCGAGGCTGGCCAGCTTCGCCACATGCTCCAGGCCGGAGTCGGTCACGAGGGAGCAGCCTCTGAGGTCGAGCACGCGGAGCTTCTCCAGCGGTGCGAGATGGGCGAGCCCGGCGTCGGTGAAGTTGTTGTAGAGCAGGATCAGCTGCTCGAGTCCGCGGATGCCCGCCACCGCCTCCAGCGCCGCGTCGGTGAGATTCGACGACCGGCGGAGGTTCAGCACCCGCAGCTTCTCGAGCGCCGCCAGTTGGGCCGCACCGGCGTCGGTCACGTCGGTATTCTCGAGCACGAGCTGCTCGAGATTTTTCAGCGTCGCGATCGCCGCGAGCCCCCGATCCGAGATCTCCGCGCCCCAGACCTCGAGCTTCGTCAGGCCCTCGAGCCCGGCGAGCTTTTCGAGGTCGGCGTCGGTCGCCGGCCGCTCGGCCAGATCGACCGCCACCACGTGGCCGGCGGTGTCGAGTTCAACACTTCCGCCGCGGGCCTTGACCAGGGCCACGGCCTCGGTGTCGGCCGCCGCTGGAGTCGCCGCCCGGGCCGCAGCCGGCACCCCGACGGCCGTCAGCGCGAGCACCCCGGCCACCAGACGATTGTGGCACGCTCGACGCGTGCGCATCCCGATCCCGCATCCGGTCATCGTCATCACGACCTCCTCGCTCATGCCTTCCAGCCGTCGCGGGGCGTCGGACGGATGATCGATTCCACCTCGGGCGCGTTGGTGGCCACGAGCTTCACCGGATCCCACTCGATCTTCTTGCCGGCCACGTCAGCCGTGTCGGCCGCCCAGACGGCGAGGTTGCCGAGGAGGATCGTCTCGGTCAGCGGGGCGGCGTAGTCGGGGAAGTTGCTCACCGCCGCCGGGCCGCCCTTGATCGCGTTGGCAAACTCCACGAAGTGACCGGGCGACTTCGTGAACGCCACCTCGGCCGGCTTGGTGCCGCTCTTGAGGCTCATGTCGCCGCAATAGTCGCCCGGAGCGTAGAGCGCATCCTTCTCGCCGATCACGAGCACGCCGCTCGCGGCCGTCTTGAAGGGCTGCTCTTCCTCCTTGCCCTCGGCGTTCTTCTTGACCTCGCCATGGAAGCCGGCGAAGAGCGCCGCGTCCGGAAGCTTGCCGCCGTCATACCACTTCACCTTCACGGCCGGCCGGTCGCCGAGCGTGGGGAACTCGAAGTCGATGATCGACCACTTGGGGAACGTCTCCTTGTTGTGGCCGCTGGTGACCGCCTGCACGCTGGCCGGGTCGCGGAGCGTGAGCGCCATGAACGGCATGTTGAACGTGTGGCAGGCCATGTCGCCGAGTGCGCCGGAGCCGAAGTCCCAGAAGCCCCGCCACGCGAACGGGTGGTAGCCAGCCGCGTAGGGACGAACGGGAGCCGGGCCGAGCCAGCAGTCCCAGTCGAGGTTCGCCGGCACCGGCTTCTCCTCGGGCCGCCCGCCCCCCTGTGGCCACACGGGGCGGTTGGTCCAGACGTGAACCTCCTTCACGGTGCCGAGGGCCCCGGACTTGATGAACGCCGCGGCCCGCCGCAACGCATCACCGGCCGTGCCCTGGTTGCCCATCTGCGTGGCCACCTTCTGCGACCGGGCCAGTTCGCCCAACAGCCGGGCCTCGGAGATCGCCCGCGTGAGCGGCTTCTGGCAGAAGCAGTGCTTGCCCATCTGCATCGCCATCGCGGCGGCCGTGACATGGGTGTGATCGGGTGTGCTGACGGTGACGGCGTCGAACTCCTTGCCCATCTCGTCGAGCATCTTCCTGAAGTCGGCGTAGTGCTTCGCGCCTTCGAGTGTCTTCTCCGCCCGCTTCAGCTGGTTCGCATCCACGTCGGCGACCGCGACCACCTTGCCACTGCGGGCCGCGTCGGCGGAGTCACTCGATCCCTTGCCGCCGATGCCGATGCAGGCAAACCGGATCTCCTCGTTGGCGCTCGTGGCGGGCTTCGCCTCGTCGGCCCGCAGGCCGGGGGCGATCCAGTACCCACCGGCGACGGCGGCCGCGGCGGTGACGAAGTCACGGCGGGAGGCACGAGCAACGGGCCGGAACGAAGAACGGCGATCACGTAACATGGCGGGATGCTCCGAGGCGGAAGCGGAAAAGGCGGTGCGTGACGGCTTTCGGTCGCCTGACTGCCAGATTCCGCGAGAGCCTAGCCCGCCCGCGCCGGCCCCACAAGTCGCCAAATTATGGACATCAAGACTTGCCCGTCGGGGCTGCCCATGCCACTTGGCCGAATACGCCCATCGGCGCGAAGGGTGACTGACGGGACTCGAACCCGCGACCCTCGGTACCACAAACCGATGCTCTAACCAGCTGAGCTACAGTCACCGCGATGGCAAGCATCCTACCAGAACGTGCGGCTGGTTTCAGGCCCCCGATCATTCCCGGCGCCGGGAGTCGATCACGATCGTCACGGGGCCGTCGTTCACGAGACTCACCCGCATGTCGGCGGCAAACATGCCCGTCGCCGGCGGCCGGCCCACCAGCGGCTCGAGCACGGCCAAAAACCGCTCGTAGAGCGGCACCGCCTCCTCCGGCCGCGCGGCCCGGAAGAAGCTCGGTCGGTTGCCCCGAGCCGTGTCGGCCAGCAGCGTGAACTGGCTGACGACGAGGGTCTCGCCCCCCACCTCCGCCACGCTCCGGTTCATCTTGCCGGCTTCATCGGAAAAGATCCGCAGCCCGGCGACCTTCGCCGCCAGCCAGTCGGCGTCGGCCACCGTATCCCCCTGCTCCACGCCCACGAGCACGACCAGCCCCCGGCCGATCCGGCCGACGATCGCGCCACCGATCTCGACGGCGGCGTCCGCCACGCGTTGCACGACGACTTTCATGGGCACCAGTATGGCCGAGCGACTCAATCCGCGGTCCCGGCCAGCCTATTTTCCCATTCACGATTTTGACATTCCCCGGCCCGGCCGAAGTCGCTTCAATCCCGCCCCCTGTCTCGGAGGCTCCACGCATGCCCCCTGTCATCACGAGCCCCTTCACCGGCGCCCGCGGCTGTGTCAGCGACATCGCGACCCTCGCCTTGCGGGTGCCACTGTTTCCGGTCGATCGCGTGATGCAGCTGGCCGACCTGGCCGAGGCCCGCGCGGCCTGCCCGGAGCGGATCGGCTGGGCTGCGATCTTCCTCAAGGCCTACGCGCTCGTGGCCCGGGAAATGCCCGTGCTCCGCACCTGGTTCTCGTGCGGCCTCCTTCCCAGGCTCGTCACCGTGCCCCACACCGTGGCCACGCTCGCCGTCAGCCGCACCGACTCCGCGGGTGACCGCCTGCTCTTCGCCCGCCTGCGTAAGCCCGAGGCCGAAAGCCTCCTCGAGATCCAGCGGTTCATTCACGACTGCACGACCGAGCCGCTCGACAGGATGTTCAAGCGGCAGCTCCAACTGGAGATGGTGCCCGGCCCGCTACGGAGGACGATCCTGCGGTGGAACATGAACTCCCGCTCGGGGAAGCGGGCCGGCCGGATCGGAACGTTCAGCCTCTCGACGCTCGCGGGACTCGGGGCGACGAACCGCTTCCATCCCACGCTCTGCACGACGAGCCTGTCGTACGCTCCGCTGGAGTCCGACGGACGCTGCACGGTCACGCTCATCGCCGACCACCGGGTGCTCGACGGCGCCGCCGTCGCCCGGGCACTCCAGTGGCTGGAGCAGGCGCTGCAGACCGACATCGCCGCCGAACTCATCGCCCTGCGGGTCACCCGTCCGGCGGCTCTCGCCCCGCCGCGAGCCGCCGCCTGATCTCCGCGAGCCGCTCGCCGAGGTCGCGCTCGAGCCCGCGGTCGGTCGGCTCGTAATACCGCCTTTCGACGCCGAGGTAGTCCTGCGCCGCGATCCCGTCCGGTGCATCGTGGGCATATTCATAGCCCTGGCCGTGACCGAGCCGCTTGGCGCCGGCGTAGTGCTTGTCCTGCAGGTGCCGCGGCACGGGGATCACGGCCTTCTCCCGCACGTCGCGGCGGGCGGCGCCGATGGCGGTCGTGCAGGCGTTGCTCTTGGGAGCGAGCGCGAGATACGTGACCGCCTGGGCGAGCGTGAGCTGGCACTCCGGCAGGCCGACGAACTCGGTCGCCTGCATCGCGGCCACCGCGATCACGAGCGACCGGGGATCGGCGTTGCCGATGTCCTCGCTCGCGAGGATCACGAGCCGTCGGGCCAGGAACCGCACGTCCTCGCCCCCCTCGAGCATCCGCGCGAGCCAGTAGAGCCCCGCGTCGGCGTCACTGCCCCGGATGCTCTTGATCAGGGCGCTGGCGCAGTCGTAATGCGTGTCGCCGGTGTCATAGGTGATCGCCTTGCGTTGCACGCTCTCGCGGGCGAGCGCCAGCGTGAACCGCAGCGGACGCTCGCGGCTCGAAAGCACGCCGACTTCGAGCGCCCCCAACGCCCGCCGCGCGTCGCCGTCGGAGGTCTCCACGAGGAACGCCCGCGCCTCGGGCTCGAGCGTCACCTGCTCCAGGCCGAGGCCGTGTTCGCGATCGGCGATCGCCCGATCGAGAATCGCGGCGACGTGCCCGGGGCCGAGGCTCTCCAGTTCGAAGATCCGGCTCCGGCTCACGAGCGCACTCGTCAGCGCGAAGAACGGATTCTGCGTCGTCGCGCCGATGAGGGCGATCACGCCCCCCTCGACGTCGGGCAGGAGCACGTCCTGCTGCGCCTTGTTGAAGCGATGGATCTCGTCGATGAACAGGCAGGTCCGTTGGCCGTCGTCCTCCAGCCGCCGTCGGGCCGCATCGAGCACGTCCCGCACGTCCTTCACGCCCGACGCCGTCGCGGAAAGCTCGACGAACCGCCGCTTCGTCTCGTGGGCGACGATCTCGGCGAGCGTCGTCTTGCCGACACCCGGCGGCCCGTAGAGGATCACCGAGCCGAGCCGGTCGGCCTCGATCAGCCGCCGCAGGAGCATCCCCGCGCCGACGACCTTCTCCTGCCCCACGTAGTCGGCCAGCCGGCGCGGCCGCATCCGCGCGGCGAGCGGAGCCGCTCGGGCGACATTGGCGGCTCGCGAGGCGGAGAACAGGTCGGCCATGGCGATCTGCGAATGGAGATCTGCGAATGGCAGTCCAGGCGGACTGCGCAAGGGAGGGGCACGCCAGGAAACACGGGGCGACCGGCGAACCTGAAGCGGTTGCACCGCTCCTGTCGATGATACCGGATGCGCGGCCACTGTCTTCCGGGCTGGGCCGCAGAGTGCTTGGGGCTGATCGTGAACGACATTCGCCACCGGCGACGCAGCGGATTCCGTGCCCTGCTCTGGCTCGGCATCGGCTGCTCCGCGGTCACACCGCTCCATGCCCAGCAGGATGCCTCGGCCGCGCGGCAGAGTGCCATCCTCGAGTTTCCCGACCTGGGACCGATCCCGGGGGGCAACGCATCGGGTGTCGGTCCCGGGCCCGGCGCCCTCGATGCCGCGGCCGACATGGGGGCCACCACGGCCGGGTCGGGCGTGCTCGGCGGCCGGCAACGGACGGGGCGAATTCCACGGTCGAAGAAAGGCCGCGGCATGGCGAGCGTCGCGGCGGCCATCCGCGGCATGCAGGCGCCGGAGCCGCTGCCCGTTCCCGTCGCGCCGGAGCCGACAGCCACGACGACGGTGATCGACGCCACGATCATCGACGATCCGGGGCCGGCCGACGGCCTCACGCTCGATGCCGCGATCGAGCGGATGATGGCCGCGAATCTCGACATCCGCGCGCTGCGGCACGAACTCACGCAGGCCGACGCCGACGTCCTGACGGCGGGCCTGCGAACCAACCCGCTCATCTACATGGACACGCAGTTCATTCCCTACGGCTCCTTCTCCAACCAGCGGCCCGGCGGACCGACGCAGTACGACATCAACATCACGCTGCCGATGGATCTCTCGAGGAAACGGCAGTCGCGGACGGTCGTGGCCCGGATGGCCCGCTCGACGCTCGAAGCCCAGTTTCAGGACGTCACGCGGCGGCAGATCGACAACGTCTACCGGGCATTCGTGTCGCTCCAGGCGGCCCGCATCGGCCGCCTCGCAGCCGCCGCGACGGTGCGCCGGCACGAGGAGCGGCTGGCCGAACTCGCCCGCGTCCCGGATCGCGCCGACGGCCAGGCAGCCGACGCGGCCGATCACGCCGGCTTCGTCCTGGAGCGGTCGCGAAACGATCTCGACGAGGCGATCGAAGCCTACGACGACGCCCGCGAGGGGCTGGCCCTGCTGCTCAACCTGCCCCCCGAGGAAACGGCCCGCTTGGAGCCGTCCGGCGGCCTGCGAAACGCCTCCCAGCCGCCGCCGTCCGGCGACGAACTCCTGGCGATCGCCCTCCGCTGCCGCCCCGACCTGCACGCCGCCCGGCTGGGCGTGAACCGGGCCGGCGCCGAGCTGGCACTCCAGCGTGCCAACCGGTTCGACGACGTCTACCTCTTCTACGACCCGATCACGTTCCAGGACAACTCACCGTTCAATGCCCCATCCGCCAGCTCCTGGGCGGTCGGCCTCACGTTCGCGCTGCCGATCTTCAACCGCAACCAGGGCAACATCGCGCGGGCCGAGAGCAACATCGGTCAAACGAAGCTCGAGTTCTCGGCGCTCGAGCGCCGGGCGGTGGCGGAGGTGCGGCTGGCGGACCGCGAGTTCCACCGTTCGCTCGAAGCGATCGGCCAGATCGAGCGGGCGATCCTCCCACGGGCCGAGGCCGTGCTGGCTCGGCGCCACCGACAATTCGCGGCCGGTGAGATCACGATCGACGACCTGGACGGCGCGGTCGAGGACCTGGCGGAAGTCACGCAAAGCCACCGCGACGCCGTGATCCGCCACCGCCGCGCGATGCTGGAACTCAACACCGCCGTCGGCCTGCGGCTGCTGCCCTGAGTCTCACCCCTGCCAGACGAATTCGATCGCGGCGTCGATCTCTGGATGGAGGCTCTTGTGCACCGGACAGGTGTGGGCGGCCTGCTCGAGCGGCTGCCGCTGCGGGTGGTCCGCGGGCAGCGGGACCGTGATCCGGGTGCGGAGCGCGGCGATCCGTCGGGGCGGCGCGGCCGTCATCACCTTCTCCGTCTCGGCCGTCATCCCCGTGAGATCGAGGCCATGCCGCTCCGCCACGATGCCCATGATCGTCATCATGCAGGCGCCGAGGGCGGTCGCCACCAGGTCGGTGGGCGAGAAGCTCTCCCCCTTGCCGTGGTTGTCAACCGGGGCGTCGGTGACGAGCGTCGTGCCCGATGGACCGTGGACGGCGCGGCAGCGGAGGCCGCCCTCGTAGGTGCTCGTGACTTTGACCCCGGAGACGTTGACCATGGATCATCCTCCTGTCCTATGCGGCTCGACGGGCCGGCTCAGCCTTGGCCACCGGGGCTTCCGGGAACGACGGTTGCCGCGATTCCACGCGTTGCGCTTCGAGCAACTGCCGCACCTCGGCCATCTCGTCGGCGAGGCGACCGAGTTGCCGGAGTTGCTCGCGTTCGTAGTCCTCGTGGGCGCCGGTGAACCAGCCCGCCAGCACACCGGCCAGTGCCCCGAAGATTCCCACCCCCGTGACCATGAGCACGCCGGCCGTGGCTCGCCCCTGCCAGGTCACCGGATACCGATCGCCGTAGCCCACGGTCGTCACGGTGCAGACCGCCCACCACACGGCGTCGGCAGGGGTCTTGATGTTGGCCTCCGGCCCCTGCTCGAACTGCAGGATCGCGAAGCTCCCCGAGAAGACGACCAACAACGCGATGAAACTGCCGGCGAGCATGGCGTTACGGGCCCGATAGCGAAGCGCGAGTGACAGCATGATCCGCGTCGCCTTGATGCCGCGGACGATCCGCAGGAGCCGCAGTATGCGCGCCGCCTTGCCCCAGCGTGCCACGTCGATCGCGGGAATCGACGAGAGCAGGTCGATCCACCCCCAGGTGACGAGGTATCGCCACTTGTTCTCGGCCCGGGCGAGGCTCACGAGAAAATCGACGAAGAAGATGCCGCAGACCGTGAGGTCGGCATAGGCCAGGAGGTCGGCCGCAGCGTGATTCGGCGGAATCGTCTCGGCCGCGAGCATCAGCCCCAACGCAGCCAGACAGAACAGGAGGATCACGATGTTGTATCCGGCCCACCGAGCCTCCGCGACCAGGCTCTGTTCGGCATCTGCACGGGACGGGAACGGATTGGGTCGAGTCATGGGCGTGGGCGTGACGGGGCGAGCACTCGAAGCCGCGGCGGCGAGGATCAGCGGCGAGGATCATAGAAGCCCCGGGCCGGCGGCGGCAGGCCGGTTTTCGGCGGGCGGAGGGGGAGGCGTCGGGCTGCGACTGGCATGGATGCCCCCCCTGGCGGTTGCTATCTCTGCGGCGGCCCAGCCCCTCACCCCAGCCCTTCCGGACGCCGCCGCGATGATCTGCTCCTCTCGTGACATGACCGCCGTGCCAGGCATGGACGGGCAGGACGCCGACGCCGCAGGAGTCCGCGCCGAGTACTTCGACTTCCAGGACCGCCGTCATGGGGCGGTTCTGCTCGAGGACGTCCGGCAGCGGATGGATGCCGGCGGCTACGTGTGGATCGACGTCGATGCCACCAGCGCCCACCCCGACACCGTCATGGCGGCACTCCCGGAACGGCTTCTCGGTGCCCTCGATCTCCGACCGCTCCTGAAGACCGGGGAGAACGGGCCCGCCGCGGACATCGAGGCCGCGTCCACACTCTCGCGATACGACGGCGTCCTGCACATCGTGCTCGGCGGCGGAAGCCATGTCGGCCACGGGGCGCCGGCGGAGCGGCTCGACGTGGTGCTCGCGACGGGCGTGATGCTCACCATCCGTCGAGGGCCGAACGCCGTGCTCGCCGCGGTCCGCCGCGACTCCATCCGGGACTTCGAACAGCACGCCTCGACCCCGAGTTTTCTGCTCTACGAGATCTTCAACGAACAGGTGGAGCAGTTCCTGGCCGTGCAGTGCCGCCTGGAAGACGAGGTCGAGGCGACCAGACGGGCACTGCGAGACACCGTCGACGAGCGGGCGCTCGGTGCACTCGGCGAAGTGTCCGGCCGGCTGCTCACGCTGCGGGCGAGGGCGCTCGGCTGCCGCCGCGTCCTGGAGGAACTCGTCTCGCGGAAGACGACGCTCGTCAGCGAGGCCACGCTCACGTTCCTCGGCGTGATGATCCAGAGCCTGGAGCGGCTGCTCGCCGACATCGCCGCGAACCGGGAGATCCTCGAGAGCGCCCTGAATCTGTCGCTCACCGTGATGTCGCACCGCACCAACCTGACCATGAACCGGCTGGCGGTGGTCAGCACGATCTTCCTGCCCCTCACGTTTCTGTGCGGGGTCTACGGCATGAACTTCGACGCCATTCCGGAGACGAGCTGGCGATACGGCTACCTCTACTTCTGGGGAATCTCGGGGCTGATCACGGTCGTGCTGGTATGGTTTCTGCGGCGGGCCCGGCTGCTCTGAGCGGCGAAGCGCCTATAACGGGCCGGGAGGCCGCCGATCGACTTCCGGCGGCCCGTCTCCGGTCATCGTTCAGCATGGGATTTCGCTCACTCCAGACGTGCGTCGCGACGCTGCGTGCCGAAGGGCAGGCGGTGGTGGTCGATCATCCGGTCGATCCGTACCTCGAAATCGCGGAGGTTCAGCGGCGGCTGTTCGCCGCCGGCGGCCCGGCCGTGCTCTTCACGCGGCCGAAGGGCTCTGCGTTTCCGATCCTCGTCAACCTCTACGGCACCCGGCGGCGGATCGAACGGATCTTCGCCGACACGCTCGACCGCGTGAAGCGGCTCGTCGAGCTGAAGATCGATCCCGCGGCGGCCCTGCGGCAGCCGTGGCGGTATTGGCGGAGCCCGTTCGACGCCCTCTCGATGCTGCCCCGCCGCGTGGGGTCCGGCCCGGTGATGGCCCGGAGCATTCCGCTTGCGACGCTCCCGCAGGTGGTGTCGTGGCCGGGCGATGGCGGCCCGTTCATCACGCTGCCGGCCGTCTACACCGAAGATCCGAACGCGCCGGGCACGAACCGCTCGAACCTCGGCATGTATCGCGTGCAGCTGGCGGGCAACGCCTACCTGCCCGACCGTGAGGTGGGCCTCCACTACCAGCTCCATCGGGGCATCGGCGTGCATCATGCCGCGGCCCTCGCCCGCGGCGCGGCGCTCAAGGTGGCGATCTTCGTCGGGGGCTCGCCTGCCATGGCCGTGTCGGCCGTGATGCCGCTGCCCGAGGGGCTCTCGGAGCTCACGTTCGCCGGCGTGCTCGCCGGACATCGCATCCCGATGATCGCCCGCCCCGACCGGCCGTCGATCTACGCCGACGCCGACTTCGTGATCGAGGGCACGGTGATGCCCGGCGACACGAAGCCCGAGGGCCCGTTCGGCGACCATCTGGGCTACTATGCGCGGCGGCACGACTTTCCCGTGATGCGGGTCGAGCATGTCTGGCACCGCGAGGGGGCGATCTGGCCGATCACGGTGGTCGGCCGGCCCCCGCAGGAAGACACGCTCTTCGGCTGGCTCGTGCACGAACTCACGGGGCCGGTGATCCCCACCGTGCTGCCCGGCGTGAACAGCGTGCATGCGGTCGATGCGTCCGGCGTGCATCCGCTCCTGCTCGCCGTCGGCAGCGAACGGTATCTGCCGTGGAAGCCCTCAACGCGGCCGGCGGAGCTGCTCACGCAGGCCTCGGCGATCCTCGGCCAGGGACAGCTCTCGCTGGCGAAATACCTGTTCATCATCGCCGAGCAGGACGCTCCGGGCCTCGACGCCCACGACATCCGACCCTTTCTCGCCCACCTGCTCGCCCGGGCCGACTGGCGGCGGGACTGCCACTTCCACACGCAGACCACGATCGACACGCTCGACTACTCGGGCTCGGGCTTCAACGCGGGCTCGAAGCTCGTGGTCGCGGCCCGCGGGCCGGCGATCCGTGCTCTGTCGACTGAGATCCGCAGCGGCGGCACGTCGCTGCCGACCGGCTTCTCGAACCCGCGGGTCTGTCTGCCGGGTATCGTGGCCGTCGAGGGGCCGCGGATCGAGCCGCGACCGGTGCTCGAATCGGCGGATGATGCGGCCACGTGGGCGCCGGCCGCGGGTGCGACCTGGGCGGCCGACGTGGAGCGATTCTGCGCGGCGGTCGAGCCGGATCACCCGCTCCGGTCGTTTCCGCTGATCGTGATCGTGGACGACGCGGCGTTCGCCGCCCAGAGCCTCGAGAACCTGCTCTGGCTCACGTTCACCCGGTCGAATCCGGCCGCCGACGTGCATGGCGTCGATGCGTTCACGCAGCACAAGCACTGGGGCTGCCGCGGGCCGCTGGTGATCGACGCCCGGCTCAAGCCGCATCACGCTCCGGCATGCGAGGAAGATCCTACCGTGTCGGCACGGGTCGACGGGCTCTGCGCGGCAGGCGGCCCGCTGGCGGGACTCGGCTTGTGAGCCGTGGGCTCGAGTGGGCGATTCACGCCGTGAGGGGTTGCCCATGCCCCGGAAGCCGGCATCTGCCGCCAAGCGCAGCCAGGATGGCGGAGCGGGGGCGGCATCCGAGCGAGCGGAGGGCATGGATGCCCGTAGCGAGCGTCCGGCGACGGGGCGTGGCCAGCCCCGAACATTTGAGGATCAGCCGGCGATCGAGCTGATGCGAATCTTCGTGGAGAGCGACCGGTGGCCGGTGCGGCGGCGGTAGTTCTTCCGCCGCTTGAACTTCTGCACGTAGATCTTCTCGCCCTGCACCGACGAGAGCACCTCGGCCGTCACCTTCGCCCCCTTGACCTTCGGCTTGCCGAGCGTGAGCGCCCCGGCCTTGCTGACGGCGAGCACGTCGTCGAACACGACCTCGCTGCCGGCCGGCAGGTGGCGGAAGTCGATCTCGAGTTCCTGCCCCTCCATCACGCGGTACTGCCGACCGCCGTCGGCGACGATGGCGTAGGAATGGCCCGCGCCCGACATGCTGGCGGCGGAGGAAGCGGTATCGGCAGCGGCCTTGGCCATGATTCGAATCCGGTCAGGAACGGGTGGGGGGACGAAAACGGAGAGCCCTGGAGGATATCTCCCCGGGTATCACCGGTCGAGAGGTCTGAAAAACCTACGGAAAACGCACGCCGCGGCCGTTGGCATCCCAGGCCTCGAACACGAGGTGCTCGGGCGACACGCCGTCCTTGCCGTCCACGTGCAGCTGGATGTGGGTCTCGTCCTCGAACTGGGTGATCTCCCGCCGCTTGCGGTTGTTGAGCCAGGTGGCCACCTCGTCGTGGACGGTGATGTTGAGCCTGGCCACGTCGTCCCGCGTGGCCGAGAGGTGGAGCGTTCGCATCACCTCGATCGCCATGCTCTCGGCCGTCTTCACCGTGCCGGTGCCGGTGCAGGTGGGGCAGTCGCGGAAGATGCTCTTCCGCAGCGACGGCCGGATCCGCTGCCGCGTCATCTCGATGAGGCCGAACGGACTGGTCCGCAGGATCTTCGTGCGGGCCCGGTCGCGCTTCATCGCGTCGTGCAGCGCCTTCTCGACGCCACGGCGATACTTCTCCTTCCGCATGTCGATGAAGTCGTTGACGATCACGCCCCCGAGGTCGCGGAGCCGCAGCTGTCGGGCGATCTCCTTCGCGGCGATGAGGTTCATCTGATACGCGTTCTCCTCGGCGCTCTTCTCCGTGCGGAAGCTGCCCGAGTTGACGTCGATCGCCACGAGGGCCTCGGTCTGGTCGATCACGATCGACCCGCCTCCCTTGAGCGGCACCTTCCGCTGGTGGATCCGCCCGATCTCCTCCTCCAGGCCGTAGCGGTGGAACAGCGGTTCCTTGCCCTCGTAGAGCTGCAGCCGCGAGGCGTACTTCGGCATCACCAGCTCGAGGAACTCCCGGGCCCGCTCGTAGGCGGCCGGCTCGTCGATCAGGATCCGCCCCACGTCCTCCGTGAACATGTCGCGGATCGTGCGGATGATCATGTCGCTTTCCTGGTAGATGTCGATCGGCGCGGAATACTTCCGCATCCGCCGGACGATGCTCTTCCAGAGATTGAGGAGGTAGGCCATGTCGCGGGCCATCTCCGACTTCGTCCGCTCCGTGCCGGCGGTCCGCACCACGAAGCCCACGCCCTTCGGCGGCTGCAGGTCGAGCATGATGTCGCGGAGCACGCGGCGGTCCCGCTCGTCGTCGATCTTCTTCGAGATGCCCACACGCCCCAGCGGCGGCATGAGCACGAGATACCGGCCCGGGATCGAGATATACGTGGAAAGCGTCGGCCCCTTCGTGCCGAAGCCCTCCTTGATCACCTGCACGAGCACCTCGTCGCCGCGGCGGAGCACGTCCTGGATCGGCGGCTTCACCCGCGGGCGGTCGCCGAGCCGGGGCTTCCGCCGGGTGGCGGTCCGCTGCCCCCCCTCCCCGTCTTCGGTCTCGCCGCGGCCGGAAGGTTCCGCCACGTCGAAGGCCTTGTCGGGGTCGAGGCCGCCCTGCCGGTAGTACTGCGGCTCCACGTCGCTGATATGGAGGAAGCCGTTGCGGCCGACCCCGAAATCGACGAACGCCGCCTGGATCGAGGGCTCGATGTTGACGATCCGCCCCTTGTAGATGTTGCCGACGAGATTGTCCTGGCTGGTCCGCTCCACGTAGAGCTCCTCCAGCACCCCGTCCTCCATGATCGCGATCCGGCATTCCTCCGGCTGCGACACGTTGATCAGCATTTCCTGTTTCATCTCGTTTCCTTCCTGATTCGGGCCGCCCTCAGGCGACCGCCTGGGCGAGCCGGCGACGCAACTGGTCGCGCAGGTAGGCCTTCACCTCCCGCGCACCGTCCATCGCCAGCGCCTTCTCGGCGATCAGGCGGCATTCGGCGACCGAAACGCTTCGGCACGCCTGCTTGACCTCCGGGATGGCGCTCGGCGGCACGCTCAGCTGCCGCAGGCCCAGCCCCAGAAGCAGCTGCGTGTACATCACGCTGCCGCTCATCTGACCGCACACATTGGCCGGCACGCCGGCCTCGCGAGCCACGTCCAGCGAGCGGCGCAACAGCCGCAGCACCGCCGGATCGCAGGCGTTGTACAGATCCGCCACGTCCTTGTTGCCCCGATCGACCGCCAGCGTGTACTGGATCAGGTCGTTGGTGCCGATCGAGACGAAATCGACCTCCTTGATGAAGGTGTCGAGCATCATCACGGCGGCCGGGGTCTCCACCATCATGCCCACCGGCATCTTGCGGTTGAACGCGATGCCGTGCTCGGCGAGGTCTTCCATGACGTCGGCGAGCACCATCCGCGCCTGCCTGAGTTCGACGATCGTCGAGATCAGGGGGAACATCACCCGCACGTCTCCCAGGGCGCTGGCGCGGAGAATCGCCCTGAGCTGGGTGCGGAACATCGGCAGCTGCCGCAGCGAGAGCCGGATGCTCCGCAGGCCGAGGCAGGGATTCCGCTCCTCCTCGATGTTGAGCCGCGCGTGCATCTTGTCGGCGCCGAGATCGAGCGTGCGGATCACCACCGGACGCCCCGCCATGGCCTGCACGACCTCGGCGTAGGCGGCGTAGTGGTCGTCTTCCGTCGGCTCGGTTCTCGAAGCCAGGTAGAGGAATTCGGTGCGATAGAGGCCGATCCCGTCGCAGCCGCGGGCGAGGCACTGCTCCGCCTCGCTGGGAAACTCGATGTTGCCCGTGAGTTGGATCCGCACGCCGTCGGTCGTCTCGGCGGGGAGATCCCGGATCTCCTTGAGCTGCGCGGCGACCGTCCGGGCGGCCTCGAGCTCCTGGCGATAGCGGGCGATCGTCTCCTCGTCGGGCTGGAGGATGACGAGCCCCTGGTTGCCGTCGAGGATCACCGGCTCGCCGCCTGAGACGTCGGCCAGGAACGGCCCCACGCCCACGACGGCCGGAATCTCGAGCCCCTCGGCCACGATCGCCGTGTGGCTGCCCGGCCCGCCGAGTTCCGTGGCGAAGCCCTGCACGAACCGCCGGTCGAGCGTGGCCGTTTCGCTGGGCGTGAGATTATGCGCCAGCACGATCACCGGCTGCGAGATCGCCGCGAGCGTCTCCCGTCGCTGGCCGAGCAGGTTGCGGAGCAGGCTCTTCTCGATGTCGTAGATGTCGTGGGCCCGCTGCGAGATGTGGTTGTCGAGGCTCTGAAACACCTTCGCATAGCGGCGGAGCGTGCGGCTCACGGCGTATTCCGGCCACCAGTTGCGGTCGCGGACGGCGGCCTGCAATTCCCGCTGCAGCTTCTCGTCGTGCAGCATCGCCAAGTGGGCCTCGAAGATGGCCGCATACTGCTCCCCCAATTCGGCCCGGATGGCGTCGCGATTCCGCTCCATCTCGCGGGCCGTCGCGGCGATCGCGTGGGCCAGACGGGCCAGCTCCGTATCCACGGCACTGCGCTCGACGAACCGGCGGGGGATGCGGAATCCCTCGCTGTCGAGGACGAGCGCCTCACCGATCGTGACGCCGGGCGAAACGGCGATGCCTTGAAGTTTCAGCATGGGGCGCGTCCCGCCCGCCGGCAGCCGTCGGTCAGGATGTCTGCTCGGTTCCGTGTTCGTTGAATTTGCGTTCGAAAAGGCCGCCAATGGCCTCGATCGCCTCGCGGGCGTCGGGACCCGTCGCCTCGACCACGAGCCGCCTGCCCGCCTCGGCCGCGAGCGTGAGCACGTCGAGGATGCTCTTGCCGTCCACGCGCTGCGACCCGTCCACGAGCTCGATCCGCGACTGCCACTTCCGTGCCTCGCGGGCCAGCATGTCGGCGGGACGCGCGTGCAGTCCCTGACTGTTGGCCACCACGACCTCCCGCGTCAGCGTCTGCACACCCACCGTATCGGCCCCGCTCACGACACCACTCCCTGGCTGTCGGCCTCCTCGAGCAGGTGCTGGATCTCCACCGGGCCTTTCGCCGACTTGAGCAGCTTGCAGAACGACTCGTCGCGGAGCTGCCGCGAGATGCTCTCGAGCGCCCGCAGATGGTCGCCGGGCCTGTCGGGGGGGGAAACGAGGAGAAAAAAGAGCTGCACGGGCTCGCCGTCGAGGCTCTCGAACTCGATCCCTGCAGGGCTCACCGCCACGGTACCCACCAGCCTGGTCACGCTCGGGTGCTTCGTGTGGGGCACGGCCACGCCGCGGCCGATCCCGGTGCTGCCGAGATCCTCGCGTTTCATGATCGCCTTGACGATGCTCTCCTGATCCCCGGCCACGATGCGATTGGCATCGACGAGGGCCTGCACCATCTCGCGAATCACGCCTTCCTTCGTGCCGGCTTTCACCTGGGCACGAATGGCGTCGGTCGCGACAAAATCTGAAAACTTCATACGGGTTGCTTGTCGGGAGGCGGTCGAGTCGGGGAGGCGTGTCGAGAGGGAGGCAAGGTGCAGGCCGGGGAGCGATCAGCTGCGGCGGGGGTTCGGCGTATGTTTGTGGTCGCGAACCTTCTCCTTGTGCTTGCGGAGCTGCTGCTCCAGCTTCTGCACCGCCCCATCGACGCTCCGCCAGAGCTGGGCCGCGTGCTCGCGGGCGACCAGCTCGTGAAAATGCTCCGCGGAGGCGATGATTTCCACGGCCGGCAGGGCGGTATTCTGGAGGTCGATCGTCACGTTCAGGGCGGTCAGCCGGTCGAAATACCGCTTCAACCGCGACACCTTGCTGGCGATCTTGGACTGCGACGCCGGGCTGAGGTGCCCATGCCGCGCGGAAACATTGATTTGCACCCTGAACGGCCCTCGCGAGGGAATTTCATCGTGATTGGTGTGAAAAACCGCGCCGGCCCGGCGACGCCGGTTGCCGCACACGATCGTGACCGGAGCATATCACCGGCCGCTGGAGGCACACAAACCGCCCGCGGGACGTCCGGCTGAAACGGCTTCCGGCCGCCGCGCGGGCTCAGGGCGGGGTCGGTGACGATCCGTCCAGCCGCCCCTCTTGCTGCCGCCGCCGCCACCACTCGACCCCCGCGCGCCGTTGCTCGGGCCGACCGTCGGGGCGATACCGAATCCGGTCAACTGCGGTGGGGTTCACCAGCTCCGTCAGCCGCTGAAAGGCATACCGCCGCACGACGAGGTGCGGGTCGTCGAGCGCCTCCACGAGCCAGGCATCGGCTCCGGCGGCGAGGTCGGTCGGTGAGAAGCCGCGGGCCAGTCGCACGAGCGAGTCGGCCGTGCCCGCGGGAGCATGCTCGGCAAACGCCTTGGCGAGCCGCGTCGCCGCATTCGCCCCGCGGGCGAGGGCCAAGGGCACCGTGAGCGACTCGAGCTTCGCCCATTGGCCGGCATAGAGTTCCCGCCCGCGGTCCTCTGCCGCGAGCTGCCTCACGGCCTCGTCGTAGTCGCCCAGCAGGGCGAGCGTGGCGGCGGCCAACACCCGCTGCTCGCCCCGCGGATCCTGCGCGAGCCGCCGGAGTGCGGCCGCGGCCGGTTCGGCGGCTGGGAGCCGTGCCGCCAAGCCCGTCGCGGCCTGCCGATCCGCCGCCTCGACATCGACGTCGAAGCCACGCGCCAGCCAGTCCGGCACGCTGGCCACGCGGGTCGCCACCACCGCATCGGCCGTCGCGGACGACCACTCCACCAGCGTGCCCGCCGGGATCCGGCCCTCGGGATCGAACCCTCGCAGCGGTTTCTCCGCGGGGCCACCCGCTTCGGTCGTCTGTTCCCAGGTCATGCCGCCGGCCGACACGAGGCGGGCCCGGCGGACCGCGGTCACCGGATCGGAGCCCGGCCCGCGGTCGAGGATGACCTCCACCCCCACCGGCGCGTCGAAACCCTCACGCACCCGGCCCACGAGGCCGGCCGCCGTGATGCCCAGCTCTGCAGTCGGATCATCCGCCACCACGACCGCGCGACCGAACAGCACGTCCAGTCGAACGCGGCCGTCGGCCTCGGCCAGCACGGCCGCCCGCGTGTTCGGCGCGAACCGAATTCGGAGGCGGCCGATCACGAGTTCGGGCTGACTGAACGGCGGTGACACGAGTTCCGCCGGCAGCGAGATCGCAGCCGTGGCCCGTCGCGCGAGCCAGACCAGCGGCTGCGGTGGCACGGCCGTGGAGACGAGGAGCACGAACGGTCCCGCGACCACTCCGGCAACCGTCCCCGCACCGGCCGGGGGGGCCGGAGCCTGTTCGGGAGCCGATTGTGGCACCGCGACGACGGCAGCGACCGGATTCGCCGCAATCGCCAAGGCCTCCCCCTGGGGCACGCGGGCTGCGTTTACCCCGTGAGGCGGCAGGCCGGCGGGCGGATCGGCAGGTTCCTCGACCGCCGCGGGCGGCGTCCCGACAGCCGCGGCGGCGGGCGGAGCGGCAACTGCCACCGTGGTCGCCGCAGCCGGCGTAGGCCGGGCTGCGGCGGCGGCCGCGGGCGGCTCTTCGCCACGCGGATCTTCGCCACGCGGCTCTTCGCCACGCGGATCGACCACGGGCGGCTCGACGGCGGGCGGCTCGACGGCGGGCGGAGGCTGCACCGCCACCTCGCGCCGTCCTCCACGGATCAGCGACCAGCCGAGCACACCCACCAGCCCCACGAGTATCGCCGCGGCGAGGCCCGCAAGCAGCCAGGCCCGCACCGCCGGGCGCGTCGCCACCCGCGCGGGAGACGGCGGTGACGGTCCTCCGAACGCCGGGCTGACGAACACCGTGTCGGCGAACGCGGCCTCGGCCGCAGGGGCGTCGGCGGCGGTCACCGGTTCGGAGGCGACGATCGACCGCAGCCGTTCGGCGAGGGAGACATCCACCTGGCCGAACGCAGCCCGACCCGCGGTCAGGTCGGCCAGCAGCCGATGGCAGTCGGCCACCTCCGCCAGCTGCATGTCGGACTCGATGCACACCCGCTCGAATTCCGTCAGCCGGTCGGCCGGCAGCACGTTGTCGAGAAACTCCGCCGCTGAATTCGGGTCGGCAGCCAGTCCGCGACCCTCGGCCGGCGCCGCGGCGACCGTGGGCCGGGTCACGATATCCCTGATCCGGCTGGCGAGCGTCTGCGCCACCGCACTGCCGGCCACCTTCTCGGCCATCTGCCCGGCGGCATCCGGGGGCAACACGCCATCCATCCAGGCCAACAGGGTTCGCAGTGTCAGTCGCATCAGGTGGTCTCCCACGAAGAATAGTGCCGCGGACGGCCGGATTTCGTGGGCCGTTCGTGGGGCCTCGTTGTGGGGCCTCGATGTCCGGTTTTCCCGGATCCCGGTTGTCGGCGATCCCTCGCAGCCGCGCCTGCGTAGTGATTCAGGCAGTCGGACGGCCGCGGGATTGGGCTGAACGCCGGGGCCGGCTACGATTGCCGAAACTCCGCGAGGTTTGGGTGCAGCAGCGATGAACCCCACCCCAGAGCTTCACACGTCCCAGGCAGATGACATTCGCCACCGGCTCGTGCCGACGGCCCGGGTGATCGTGCGTCGGGCCGGCGGCTACCTCGAACTCGGCGAACTCCTGCTCGATGGTGAGACGGCCGCTCCCCCCTCGTCCCAGCGGCTCTTGCGGCGGGCGCTGGCGGAACTGAGCCAGCTCGACGAGGCCGACCGCACGGACGCGGCGGCCGCCCTGCTGGAGGGAGAGGCGCTGCGGGCCTTGGGCGAATGGGAGGCGGCGCTTCCTCCGCTCAGCCGCGCCGCCCGCGCGACGCCCGCGCGACTGGAGGCCTGGCTTGGCATCGGCTGGTGTCTCAAGCGTCTCGATCGGCTCCCCGACGCCATCGACGCTCTGGCCGAGGGGCTCGGGGCATTCCCCGGCCAACCGGTGCTGCACTACAACCTCGCCTGCTACCATTCGCTCGCAGGCAACGTGCCCGCGGCGATCGACAACCTCGCGCGGGCCATCGCGATCGACGACCGGTTCCGTGATCTCACCGGCCAGGAACGCGACTTCGATGGGATCCGCGGCGATCCGCGGTTCGTGGCCGCCACCAGCGTCACCGTGTGACGCGTGGTCCTGTCGGTGACGGGCTGGATCTGCCCGCCGATCGCCGGGGCCTGCGAGCCCGAAATGTGTTGGCCGAGCTGCCTGATGCGGCTAGCGGTTGGCGTGGCAGTTGATCACCATCCCCAGCTCCGTGCCCCAGCTCCGTGCCCCAGCTCCATGCCGTGGATCGGATTCTATTGCGACGGCCCGGCGGCGGCCGAGACCCGCTCGATCTTCTTGGCCAGAGCCGAGGCCGCGGCCCGCACGTCGCCCACGGGATCGTCGGCGAGCGTCGCCAGCGACCGCGCCACGGCCTCGGGCGGCATGACGCCCGCATCCACGAGGAGCCCCACGGCCTTCAACGCATTGACGACGATCAAGGCCCGCCGGTACCGCTGCGACTGGGCCGCTTCGTCTCCGGGCGCCGCCGGCGGATCGGGCAGTGCCAGCATCTCCGCGAGCGTGGGGTAGGCCGCCTCGCGCCCCCGCCGCGCCAGGCCGATCGCCGCGTTGGAGCGGACGTCGTCGGCCGTATCCCCGACGAGCAGCTCCAGCCGCTCGTCGGCCCCCGGACCGCCGACGACGCCGAGCGTGAAGGCGGCCGCCGAGCGGAGACCGGCGTCGTCACTCCGTGAGGCGGCGAGCAGCGCGGCGGTGACGGCGGCGGCATCGGGGAAGGCGGCGGACGCGGCGGCCAGGTTCGTGGCCAGCACGGCGAGCGCCTCGACGGCCGCCCGCGCCGTGGCGGGATCGCCCGCGTCGCGGGCCCGCTCGATGAGCGGGGCGGCCGCGTCGGGCACGGCGAACTCGCCGAGCGCACGGCAGAGATAGCCCGCCAGGGTTCGCGACTGCTCGCCCGCATGGCCGCCGAGTTTCGGCCGCCCGCTCGCGACCTCGTCGGAGAGGATGCCGGCCAGGTCGGCGGCGAGTTGCGCATCGCCCTTCAGCGCGGCGCCGCCGGGGCCCCGCAGGTCGTTGGCCAGATTGAGCGCCGCCTGCCACCGCCCCTCGTTGGCCCGCCGGAGCGTCCGGACATAGCCCTCGGGATCGTTTCCCAACTGGGCCAGCCAGTGGAAGGCGAGCCACACCGTTACGATGATGCCGACGATGATCGCAGGCACCAGGAAGAGCTGGACGAGAAACGCCGCGCTCGGCGGCTCGACGGGCGGCAGGGAGTCGTCCTGCGTGACGGTACGGCGGGCGGGTTCGGCCATCGGGTGTGGAGAGCGTGTGCTGAGGAATCCAGTGCGGTCGCGGGCCGGTCAGCCGGCGAGAAAGTCTAGGTCTGCGGCACTCCCTGGCCAACGGCCGCCGTTTTTCGTCGGTCCGTCGGTCGGACCATCGTGACAGGAGTCCATATGCCCGCCCCGATCTGGCTCGACGGCGAGTTCGACACGGTCGAGGAAAACCTCGCCCTCGACGAGGCCTTGCTCGAAGCGGCCCACGAGGGGGGGCTGGCCCGCGCCGTCGTCCGCACCTGGATGGCGACGGCCCCGACGGTGGTCCTCGGCTCGTCGAGCCGCGTCGCGGATGAGGTCGATCCCGACGCCTGTGCCGCGGCGGGCGCACGGCTGGTGCGGCGGCCGAGCGGCGGGCTCACCGTGGTGCTCGGACCCGGCTGTCTCATGTGGTCGGTGATCACGCCCCATCCGCAGGGCAGCCCCGGGCTCGAGGCGATCCACGCCGCGATGCTCGAGCCGCTCGCCGCCGCGCTGCGGGCCGCGGGCAGGGCGGTCCGGCGCAGGGGCACGAGCGACCTCGCGGTGGCGGACGGCCAGGCCGATCGCAAGGTGTCGGGCAACGCACTGCGGGTGAAGCGGCACGGCGTGCTGTATCACGGCACGCTCCTGGATGCACTCGATCTCGACCTGGTCGCCCGCATGCTCCGACATCCGCCCCAAGAGCCGGCATATCGGGCAGGGCGGTCGCATGCGGGCTTCATCGCCAACCTGGAACTCGGAAGGCCCCGGCTCGAAGCGGCCGTCAAGGAAGCGTTCCAGGTGAGGGAGGGGGCGACCGGGATCATCGATCAGTGGCCGCACGACCGCGTGCGACAGCTGGTCGCGGAACGATATGCCAGTGGGGCCTGGACGCACCGCCTGTGACGCGCACGCCCGCGACGCCCCGGCAAGCTGGGCGGACCGTGCCGGCTCGGGAGACTGGTCCGGCGGTGGACGACGGGGTCATTTCAGCCGCCGCCGCCCGCCGATGCCTCTTCCAGCGGCAAGAGGCGTCGGGCAGCAGACGACGCGGGAGACATGCGGCGAACTTCTCTTTCGTCGTCCGCGTGTCCCGGCTACCGTCCACGGCCCGCTCGACAGAATGTCGGTCAGCCAGCAACAGGAGGTTGCCTTCCATGCGCTTGCACATGAATGCCGGAGATGTTCGCGATCTCGTCAGTCGCCACTTCCTGAACTTCGGCGTGGAGACGGCGGAGGTGGAAGATCTCCAGGAGAACATCCGCATCGATCGCGGCCGGTGCGTGGCCCGGTGCTATCGCGTGGCCGACATGTTCGCGATGTGGCTGATCGACGTCGGCGTGCTGCAGTTCTACGATGCCGATGGCGAGATGCTGCACACCGTGAACCTGTTCACGGAACTGCTGCCGCAGCGGGCCGCAGCCTGAGTCGATGCAGCCGCGTGGCGGCGCAGCAGTGAGAGGGGGATTCAGCATGCCCGGGCAGTCCGTGCGCGCGCCTGCGCTTTCCATCGTGATTCCGACCGTGTCCGATCCGGCGGCGCTCGAAGAGACGCTCGTGAGCGTGCTGGAGAACCGGCCGCCCGACTGCGAAATCGTCGTGCCGCTCGGCTGCGACTACGACGATCCCTGGAACATTCGCGACGAGGTCACGTTCGTGCAGGCGCCCCGCGGTTCGCGGCTCGTGGCCTGCACCAATCTCGGCATCGCGTCGAGCCGCGGCAGCGTCGTGCACCTGCTCGCGGCGGGCTGGAAGGCGACGCCGGGCTGGACGGATCGACCCCTCGAACGGCTCGCCAGCGAGGAGATCGCGGCCGTGGTGCCGGCGGTGGTTGCAGCCGCTGACTCCGCACGCGTCGTCCCGTCCTGCGTGCGGCTCTCGCGGGGCGGGCGGCGGGTGGCGGCCGTGCCGCTCGCGGCCGCTGACGGGATCCTCGCGACGGGCACCGCGCCGATTCTCGAAGCCGGGTTCTGGCGGGCCGACGTGCTGCAGATGGCGGGGCCCGGATTTGCGACCGCCTGTGGCGAGGCGTACGCCGACGCCGACATGGCCGCGGCGGTGGACTGCCTGCCGCTGCCCGTGGGCTACGAGGCGGATTCCGTCGTCGTGAGCGGTCCGACGCGGCGGGAGCCGCGGGCCTTCACGGCCGGCCTGCATGCCGAGCGACTGTTTTGGCGGTCGCTGGGCCGCGGATCGCGGATCACGGCGGGCGTCGCGCATGTCGCCGAGATCCTGCGCGACGCGGCCGTACGATTTCCGTTCGGCACGGTGCCGATGCTCGTGGGCCGCAGCGTGGCGCTCGTGGAGTTCGGCGGTTCGATCCGCCGCCGCCGGCAGGTACGGGAGCTGCGCACGTTCACCAGTGACGACGCGTCCGGCCACACGCTCCGGATCGACGAACCGCACGAGGGCCTGGCCCGCCCGCGCGGCCGACATCGGGCGACGACCCCGCTCAAACGGTCGGCGTGACGCCGCCTGTTGCCACGGCCTCCCGGCGTGTAGAATCCGGGCACGACGTCGCCCAGTCGCCCTCGTAGCTCAATTGGATAGAGCGTCAGCCTCCGGAGCTGAAGGTTACAGGTTCGATCCCTGTCGAGGGTACATGAACAGCCGTGTAGCTCGCGTTTGCGGGCGATACGGCTGTTTCTTTTTCTGCGTGCGGGCCTGTGCGGCCGTCTGCGTGCATCGGCGACGTCGGATTTGACGTCGCTTTTTCGAAGTCGGCTTCGGTGACCTGCAGGTAGTGCCGGCGGGCAACCGGCTCGCTGTTGCCGATCCACGCGCAGACCACATAAATCGGATGCTCGCGGACCAGTTCCGCCTCCCGCGATGCCGTTTTCAACCTTCGGTGAGTTCCCCGGCGTGGGCGATCGCCCAGTCGGCGTATTCGTGGGCGACACGCTCGTGCGCTGCTCGCGAATGTGATCCAAGTGGACGGCGAACCCCGACGCATCGAGCGGGCGGTTCTCGCGCAGGTCTTCACGGGGCGTGACGACCTGATACCAGGGTTTTGGACTGGCGGGGGGCATGGCGTATTCTTTCTTTCAGGGGGCCGGGTTCAGGGAGCGTGAAGCCTCACGTGGCGATGCCAACGCGGGCAGTCCGCCGACCGAACTTGCGGTGGGCTGCCACGCTTCATATACTTGCGTACACATTCGGAGTGGCCCCTGACCGGAGGACGGTTTCATGATGCGCGTGATGGTGGATGGAACGGTCGAGCAGGAGCTTCGTCGAGCCGGGCTGGTCGCGGAGATCTGCGACTCGGCGGGCCACGTGATCGGATATTTTCGGCCGCGGCAGGTGCCGCAGCACCTTCTCGATCTGGCGGATGGCAACGTCGAGGAGCTGCTCGAGCGGGGCCGCCAGCGGACGGGGCGGCCCCTGTCGGAGGTGATTTCAGACTGCGAGGCCGGTGCCGACGGGGGCCGCGGTTGAGATACACGGTGCTCTGCGAAGCGGCCGCCGAGCAGCAGCTCGCGGCGGCGTTTCTGGCGGCGGTGGATCGGCAGCGTGTGGCCGCGGCCGCCCACGGGATCGATGAAATCCTGCGCGATGCTCCGCGGGCGTTTGGCGAGTCGCGACGGGCGACAGCCGACGGCGTCGAGCTTCGCATCGGGTTCGAGCCGCCGCTGGCCGTCTGGTACACGGTCTCCGATGCCGATCGCACCGTGGTGATCGTGCAGTTTCGGCTGGACGGGTAGGCCGTGATCCGGGCCACGGTCGGCATGGACGCTCTTCATGTGTGCGAACGACCGGCGCTTCTCGTGCGGCCTGCTCTTGGGCTAGCCGGGCAGCCTCGAGGTCCAGTCGTTGCTTCTCAAGGGCGAGTTCCTTGGCCCGGAGCCTTCTTTCGGCCGCTTCTTTGGACGCCTTGCCGATGTTCTCGATGGCTTGCCCGAGGAGCCTGCCGATTTCGACATAGAGCCCAGCGCCGGCAATGAAGAGTCCGCTGAGCGTAAAGGCGAGGGCGACGTTCGACTGGGCAATGGCTGTGAAGGCTATTCCAAGGGCCGCCAGAAACCCACCGCCGGCCGCAGCAAGGTGCCGCGGAGACAGGTCGCTCCAGTCCACTTCGGATTCAGACTTGGCGGAACTTACGGCACGGTTCTGACACTTGGCCTTGGCTGGTTTGGATATCTTGGCCGGCATAGTGGGCGGCGAAGGATCCGTGCTCAAGTCGACTGCAGATGGGCTTTTCGACGGCTGTAGCCCCGCGATCGTCTCTCGCAGGAGTTTTCCAAGCGAGCCCGGGAAAATCTCATCGGCGTCTTGGGCTGGGATCCACTCAGCCAAGCCTGCTCGCCAGATGAGGTCTTCGGGTTTGAGCCAGCCTTCAGCAGCCATGGCCTTGAGCCTCGCGAGCGGAACTGGGCCTTTCCGTTCGCCGTTTTGGGCGTAGTACCAGTTGTCGTCGCCAGGAGACGCACGCATGAGCCGGCCCGTGGATAAAAGGGGCTTCGATCAAACCACACCCGAGGGACAACCATGGTCCGCGTGGCCTGTCATCCAGCGAATCTTGCGGTGAAACACAGATTCGCCAGACAGAGTCCCATCGAAGAACAACCGTCTTTCGGACCCTTGCATACTTATCGAGAGGGGGTTTAGGCTGTTCCTCGAGCGAGCTCCGTACGCGATCGCAACATCCAGGGAGGGCGAGATGGCAAACGAATTCGCCTCCCAAGAAGCCGTCAAGTGAAGCCGACAAGCAGAGCGAGCCGTCCGAGCCCTCTGAAACCTGAAGACGAAAGAGACCACCACATGCTCCGAAGATATTTTCTAGCTGGGCTCGGCGCCGTGGCTGCTGGAATGGCGACGTCCCGGGAACTTCCCGCCGCCCCCAAGACCTACAAGTACAAGTGCCCGAAGTGCAAACTCATCCAAGAGTACGGCACGATGGGGACGAAGAAGTGCCCGAACGACGGCACGACCATGATCCGGCAGCCATAGGGACCGGACGAGCTGCATGGTCCGCTTCGGCTTCAGGATTCCCTCTCTCCGAAAACGCCTCTCGGCCAGAACGAGCCTGAGAAGATACGTCCGGAATAATCTCGGCCTGAAAGTTCCGCGCGGCTGGGGCTGGCTCACGAACCCGAGAAAAGCCGCCTACAACCGCGTCTACAACAGGACGACCCGCGGGTGTTTGGTGTTGCTGGGTGTTTGGTTCGCGTTGGTGGCGGCCGGGATTGCAATGGCTGCTTCGTTGGTCAGGTAGCCGGGTGAAGCGATGCCCAAGAACATCCCGCGCACCGGCAAGAGACTCAGGCCCAAGACAGCGGCGAAGGGCAAAAGATATCTTTGTGCCAAGTGCCGCAAACGCAGCCCGAGGCCCGTGAAGATGCCAGCTCCGTGGTATGTTTCATGGGGTCGAGTCGCATTCTGCTCATCTTCATTCGCTACCCTCCCGAAACCCACGGAGGAACTGGCGATGGTGACGAAGAAAGACCCATACGACCGGCTTGAGAACCTCGACGCCATGTCGGCCATCAAGGCGTGGTTGCTTGGCGACTACAAGCGGGGCGAGGAGCCAGTGTTGATTCTGGCGATCCGGCGGGAAATGGGGCTCGAACTGACGGACGCTGAGATTCGTGATGTGATGGCCGAGGCCTACAAGGGGATCAAGGCGGATCTTGATTTTCACGAGTCAGAAGGACTCGAGTCGTTCGATCCGAAGGCGGCGGCAGCTGCTCGAGCTATGCGAAACGAAGGTGTGGTTGCCAAATAAAAACGCCCTCGTCTCGGGCTTCGAGGCTTCACGGGGGAGCCAGCCAGCATCGCCCGTAGGCCAGCACGGATGAGTTCCTTCGGGTGGGCGATCAGCGGGGAAATCGCGTTGGGCATGGGCAGGCGGGGAATGGGGGAGCAGTGATAATGATAGGAATATCCCCGGCCCGTCGCCGCTTGCCACCAACCGGTCTTTCTCGGCCCGGCGCGGCTTTTTGATGGCCGCCTCCCGCTTCCGCGCGGCCGATTTCGACTTCTGAGGCTCGCTAGAGGCCAGCCTGACGGGGAGCCGGCTCGGGACGCCCTGCCGGCAGCGTGGGCCTTCAGCCGCTTCGGCAGGTCGTTCGTGATCCCCGTGTAGAGCGAGCCGTCGGAGCAGCGGAGGGTGTAGACGAGCCAGCGGGAGGATCGCTGGCGGGAGGAGGGGCGGCTGGTGTGCATGGCCACCGATCATGGCTGCCGGGGTGCGCCGCTGAACAGGGCGTGAAGGGCGGCGAGGAACTCCGGGGGGAGGGAGGTGAGGCGGGCGGCGAGATCCACGAGGGCGTCGGCGGCCACAGCGGCCGACGCTTTGGGCCGGTTTTCGACCCCGACGTCGGATTTGACGTCGCCTTGAGATTGACCCCGCCGTTGTCTCGGCGATAACTGTATTTGTTCAACCCCTGTCGAGGGTATTTTTTTCGTGCCACGAGTCGCTGGGAGTCGCTGGCCGACATGCTCCGGTGGGCTCGGTGCCGCTCGTCACCATTCGCAATCTGTCGCTGCGGTTTCGCGGACCACCGCTCCTCGACGACGTGACCTGCCACGTCGAGGCCGGGCAACGGATCGGCCTGCTCGGCCGCAACGGCGCCGGCAAGACCTCGCTCATGCGGATGCTCGCCGGCGCGATCCAGCCCGATGCGGGCGAGGTGGTCTACGCCCCCGGAACAACGGTCGCCCTGCTCCGGCAGGACGTGCCGCAGGACGTCGCCGGTGCGGTGCGCGAGATCGTCGCCACCGGCCTGCCGCCGCCGGCCACCGAGGCGGCCTGGCACCGCGATCAGGCCGTCGCGCAGATCCTCTCGCGCACGGAACTCGACGGCGACGCGGCCTTTGAGTCGCTCTCAGCGGGCATGAAGCGTCGCGTGCTGCTCGCGAGGGCGGTGATCGGGCAGCCCGACCTGCTCCTGCTCGACGAGCCGACGAATCATCTCGACATCGAGGCGGTCGAGTGGCTCGAGGCGTTCCTGGGCCGCTGGCGGGGGACGCTCATGTTCGTCACCCACGATCGCACGTTCCTGCGCCGGATCGCCGATCGCATCCTCGAAATCGACCGTGGCCGGATCTTCGACTGGTCCTGCGACTACGACACGTTTCTCGTCCGCAAGGAGGAGGCCCTGGCCGCGGAGGAAAAACAGAACGCGCTCTTCGACAAGAAGCTCGCGCAGGAGGAGATCTGGATCCGCACCGGCATCAAGGCCCGCCGCACCCGCAACGAAGGCCGCGTGCGGGCCCTGGAGGCGATGCGGCGTGAACGCGGCCGGCGCCGCGAGACGACAGGCAGGGTGCGGCTCGAGATCCAGGAGGCCGATCGCAGCGGGGCCCTCGTGGCGGCGCTCGAGGGCGTGTCGTTCCTGCGGGGCGAGCGGCCGATCATCCGCGATCTTTCCACCACCGTGATGCGGGGCGACCGCATCGGCGTCATCGGCCCGAACGGGTCGGGCAAGACGACGCTGCTCCGGCTCATGCTCGGTGAGCTCGCGCCGTCGGCCGGCTCCGTGCGGCTCGGCACCAATCTCGAGATCGCCTTCTTCGACCAGCTCCGCGGCCAGCTCGACGACGAGAAGACCGTGGCCGACAACGTGGCCGACGGGTACGAGACGGTGCAGATCGGCGGCCAGCCGCGGCACGTGATCGGCTACCTGCAGGACTTCCTGTTCACGCCCGACCGCAGCCGCACGCCCGTGACGTTTCTGTCGGGGGGCGAGCGGAACCGCGTGCTGCTGGCCCGGCTCTTCGCCAAGCCGGCCAACCTGATCGTGCTCGACGAGCCCACCAACGACCTCGACGCCGAAACGCTCGAGATGCTGGAGGAACGGCTCGTGGACTTCGCCGGCACCGTGCTCGTGGTGAGCCACGACCGCGCGTTCCTCGACAACGTGGTGACGAGCACGCTCGTCTTCGAGCCGGCCGGCGACGGAGCATGCCGCGTGAAGGAGTACGTCGGCGGCTACACCGACTGGCTGCGGCAGCGGCCCCAGGCGAACTCGCCCGCGGCCACGTCGTCGCCGAGCCGGCCGCGTCCTGCCGCAGCCCCGCGTCCTGCCGCAGCCCCGCGGCCCGAGCGGCCGGCGGAACCGATGGCGTCCAAGAAAAAGCGGTCGTTCAAAGAGCAGCGGGAACTCGACGGCCTGCCGGCGGTGATCGACGCGGTCGAGACGGAACTCGCAACGCTGCATGCGGCGATGGCGACGCCCGAGTATTTCCGTCGGTCGGGCGACCTCCTCGCCCGCGACCAGGCCCGCCTCCGCGACCTCGAATCCCGCCTCGCCGCCGCCTTCGCCCGCTGGGAGGAACTGGAGGCGGGCGGCTAGCAGCCCCGAGCTCCCTCGACAGGAGGCCGGCAGGTGCGGGCTACCGCGTGCCGACGAAGATCGAGTTCCAGCTGCGGCCGGTCGGATGGGTGCGGGCCTTCACCTCCTCCACGTCGAAGCCCGCCTCCTCCATGCGGGCCGCGAACCGCGGATCGCTGCCCGCCGACCAGACCGCGAGCCGGCCGCGCGGCTTGAGGGCCGCCCGCGCCGCACCCAGGCCCGTCGCCACATAGAGGGCGTCGTTCGCCGCCGCCGTGAGTCCGCCGGCACCGTTGTCGACGTCGAGCATGATGCAGTCGAACCGGCCCCGGCTTTCGGCGAGCAGGTCGGCCACGTCGCCCGCGACGATCTCCACCCGCGGGTCGTCGATCACGTCGGCCGCCAGCCCGTAGGCGGGGTTTCGGTTCCAGGCGACCACCGCGGGCACGAGTTCGGCGACGACGACGGTCGCGTCGGCCGCCACGTGCCGCAATGTCTCGCGGAGCGTGAAGCCGAGGCCGAGCCCGCCGATGAGCACCGCCGCACGCCTGCGGTCGCGCAGGCCGGCGCACGCCAACTCCGCGAGCCGCTCCTCCGAATGGTGCTGCCGCGTCGACATCAGTTCCACGTCGCCCACGCGGATCGACAGCGTGCCATCGTGCTCGTGGAGCGTGATCGGCATGCCGTCGGGCGTGGCGGACCGTTCGAGGAGCCGCGTGGGCTTCATGGCGACCTGGCCGCCTCCTGCACGGCGGCGAGCGCCTTGCGGACATGATCGGCGGAGGCGAACAGCGCGCTGAACACCAGCCGGATCACCCCCTGCCGGTCGATCACGTAGGTGACGCGGCCCGGGATCACCCCCAGCGGGTTCGGCACGCCGAACAGCTTCCGCAACGCCCGGTCGTGGTCGCTGATGATCGGAAACGGCAGGCGATGCCTGGCGGCGAACGCCTGATGGCTGGCGGGAGAGTCGCTGCTCACGCCGATGACCTCGGCCCCCGCCGCCGTGAAGTCCTCGTAGGAGTCGCGGAAGGCGCAGGCCTCTTTCGTGCAGACCGGCGTGTTGTCCTTGGGGTAAAAGAAGAGCACGGCGGCCCGCTTGCCGATCACGCTGGTGGAGTCGAAACGGCTGCCGTCCTGGAGCACGGCAGTGAACGACGGCGCACGGTCGCCGACGGCAAGGGCAGGCATGGCGAAGTCCTCCGGGGGCGGGGGGTGATCGGGCAGGGCGGAGCCCCGCCCGCTCAGTATGCGGTCTCGGCCCGCGCGATGCAGGAAATTTCGGCCTGTGATACCTTCTGCCCGCGACCCGGAACACCTCCACGGATATCAGGCCCATGACGAAGGTTGGACAGCGGACCGTCGGCACGCTGATGGCGCGGCTCACCGGACGCCGACGGCCGCCGGCGGGAGGTCGCTCGCGGTCGGTGGAACCCGCCGCCGAGGGCCTCGATCCGCTCACGGAACGGCTCTCGCGACACAAGGTCACCCGGATCGCGCTCAACTTTCTCGACGCCAACGCCGGCCTGCACCTCAAAGACCTGCTCATCGATGCGACGAGCGACGACCGCCGGATCGAGGTCGATGGACAGACGGTCTGGAACTTCGGCTCCGACAGCTTTCTCGGCCTCGATCGCCACCCGCGGGTCTACGAGGCGATCCGCGCGGCCCTGCCCGAATGGGGCGCGCACAACGGCGCCTCGCGGGCCTTCTCCAGCCCGGTGCTCGTGGACGAGGCGGAGCGAAAACTCGCCGCCTGGCTCGGCGTGGCCGACACCTTCATCTTTCCGAGCGTGACGCTCGCCAACGTCGGCCTCATCCCGGCCATCGCCGGCCCGGGCGACCTGCTCGTGGTCGATCGCGAGTCGCACGACAGCGTGCATCAAGGAGCGAAGCTCGCGGCCGCCGGGGGTGCCACACTCGAGGTGATTCCGGCGCCCGATCCCGCGATCGTGGCCGACCGCTTCGCCCGGGCCGGCGGCGGCGTGCTCGCCATCGACGGCGTCTACAGCATGTCGGGCCGCACACCCCCGCTCGCCGAACTCGACACCGCGGTCCGCAGCCACGGTGGCGTCATGTACGTGGACGACGCCCACGGCACGGGCGTGGTGGGCGACCGTGGCCGGGGCGCCGCCTACGCCGCGCTGGGAACGCTCGACAACGTGCTCATGGTGGGCTCTCTCTCGAAGGCATTCTCCTGCCTCGGCGGGTTCGTCACCTGCACGCCCGAACTGAAGACCGTCCTCAAGATCAAGTCGAGCACGTTCATCTTCGGCGGCCCCGTGCCGCCCCCCTACCTCGCCGCCATCTGCGCCGTCTGCGACATCTTCATGTCGCCGGAGTACGACGCCCTGCTCGCCGCGCTGCGGGCCCGCACGCGGCAGCTCACCGCTGGGCTCGACCGGCTCGGCATCGCCTACCACGACGGACAGGCCGCGATCGTCTCCGTGCTGGTGGGCGACATCGAGAAGACGTTCGCCGCCGGCCGTGGCCTCTTCGACCGCGGCTACTACGCGCAGTCGGCCACCTATCCGGCCGTGCCGATCAACGCAGGCCTGCTGCGGATCCAGGTCAACGCCAACCATTCCGAGGCGACGGTCGACGGCCTGCTCGACGCCCTCGGCGACCTCGTCCGCTCCGGCCATATCCCGAAGCGTCGCCCGTCATCGTGACGCCTCGCGCATCGGCGGCTGCGCCGCGAGCGCTCGATCCCGCAGCCACGGCGGCAGCAGTCGGGCCGCCCGCGCGGCCAGCGCCGTATGCCAGGGAAACCAGGCCTCGGCCCGGCCCCTCGCGATGGCAGCGAGAATCCGGGCGGCCGCCACGTCGGCCGGCATGAGGCCGCCGTGGGCCCGCTCCTCGTCGGTCACCAACGGCGTGTCGACGAAGCCGGGGCAGGCCGTCGTCACGTGCACGCCGTGCGGCCGGCAGTCGATCCGCAGGCTCTCGAGAAACGTGACGATCGCCGCCTTGCTGCCGCAATACGCCGCGTTGCCCGGCAGGCCCACGGCCGCGGCGACGCTCGCCACGCCGCAGAGATGTCCGCGCCGGCGCACGAGCATCCCCGGGAGCACGGCCGAGAGGAAGGCCACCGTGCTCCCCACGTTCACGTCGAACACCTCCCGCGCCGTCGTCGCATCGAGCGGCCAGCTCGTGCGGTGGATCCCCGCACAGGCGATCGCGACGTCGCAGGCACCGAGCCGGGCCTCGAGCATGGCCACGCTCCGGGCGATGGCGGCCGCGTCGGCCGCATCGCAGGCGACGGCCTCGACCGCGCCGCCGACCCCGCGGATCACGGCGGCCACGCCGTCGAGCCGGTCCGCCCCGCGGGCGATGATGCCCACGCGGCCACCGGCCCGCGCGACGGCGATCGCCAGTTCGCGGCCGATGCCGCTCGAGCCTCCCGTGACGAAGACCGCTTTGCCCGACCAGAATGCGTGCGAGATCATGGCCGCCATCTGACGGCCTTGCCCCTCGCCGTGCAACCCGGCACACCAGCCACACGACCATGCCCCCCCGCCGCACGCTGCTGCAGATCGACGGTCACGTGGTCGCGGCGGATGTCCATCTCCTCGGCGACGACCGGCCGCCCGTACTCTTCTTGCACGGCATCCTGACCACGCTCGAGCTCGCGCCGGAACTGTTCGTCGATCCCGAGGCCGAGTCGTGGATCGCCCTCTCGCTCCCCGGCCACGCGCCCGGCCGGCTGCCGTCGGGCCCGCCGCCACGCCTCGACGCCGATCTCTTCGGCCGGCTCGTCGAGACGGCGCTCGACCGGCTGATCGGCAGCCAGACCGTGATCGCCACCGGCTGGTCGACCGGCGGCTTTACGGCGCTCACCCTCGCCATCCGGCATCCCCGCCGCGTGGCGGCCGTGGCGAGCTTCGCCGGTTTCGCGGCGGGCAGCCTCGCGGGCTCGGTCGGCTGGCTCACGTGGCTGGCCGAGGGCCGGCTCGGCGCCGCCGGAGTCAGCGCAGGACTGGCCGTGGCCGCTCGCCTGCCGCCGCTGCAACGGCTTGTCCTGCGGTCGGTGACCGCCGACGGCGGCGGCGTCTCCCGAGCACCCCGCGACGTGCGTGCGCGACTCGAGGCCGCGGTCGCCGCCCACGACCCACGGTCGCTCGCCGCCGTGCTGGCGGCCGTCCGCCAACTCGACATCACGCCGCGGCTGGGTGAGATCCGCACGCCGGCCTGGATCGTCGGCGGCGACCGTGATCCGTTGATCCCGGCGGCGACGACCCGGGCGATCGCCGCGGCCATCCCCGGCGCCACGCTCCGCCTCTATCGGGCTGCGGGGCATCTTTTCTTCTGTGAATGGCCGGGCTTCCGCGAGGATTTCGCGGCGTGGCGGCGGTCGCTGCCCGACCCGCGGTCGATTCCCGCTACGATATGCCCGCACCGTTGACAGTCGTCCGCGGCCTTTCGCCTTTCTTTCGTCGCCCCAGTGCCGTCATGGGCCCCAGCGCCACCATGGCCACCATGGATTGTCTCGATGCCTGCGTGATCGGAGCGGGGGGCTCGGGGCTCGCCGCCGCGAAGGCCCTCGCCGACCGTGGCCGCTCGTTCGTGTGCGTCGAACGCGGCTCAGCCGTGGGCGGCCTGTGGCGATATGACAACGACAACGGCCTTTCCGGCATCTACCAGTCGCTGCGGATCAACACGTCCCGCGACATGACCGCCTTCGACGACTTTCCGATGCCGCGGGACTATCCCGACTTTCCGCACCACACCCAGATCCGCGACTACCTCGAGGCCTACGTCGATGCGTTCGGCCTCCGCGGGCGGATCGAGTTTCGGTCCACCGTCGAGCGGGTCACGCCGGAGGCCGACGGCACGTTCACGGTCGTCGTCGCTGCCGACGGCCGACGCCGGACGCTCCGTTCCCGTGCCGTGCTCGTGGCCAGCGGCCATCACTGGCTGCCGCGGCTGCCCGATCTCCCCGGCACGTTCACCGGCCGCACGCTCCATGCCCACGACTACCGCACCCCCGACGGCCTCGCAGGCCGGCGGGTGCTCGTCGTCGGCATGGGCAACTCCGGCTGCGACATCGCCTGTGATCTGGCCCGCGTCGCCGGCCGCACACTCCTCTCCACCCGCCGGGGCGCCCACGTGATCCCGAAGTATCTCTTCGGCGAGCCGCTCGACACGATCTGCCCGGAGGCCGTCTGGCGGTTCGCCCCGATGTGGCTGTTCCGGCCGGCGTTCGCCGCGGTCGTGCGGCTCAATCGCGGCAGCCTCCGCAGCCACGGCCTGCCGGAACCGGCCCACGCGGTGCTCGCCGAGCATCCGACGATCTCGACCGACCTGCCGATCCTCGTCCGCGAACGGCGGGTGGAGATGAAGCCCGACATCGCCCGGCTCGACGGTGACGGCGTGCGGTTCACCGACGGCTCGCGCGAGCCGCTCGACACGATCATCTTCGCCACCGGCTACGAGATCGCGTTTCCGTTCCTCGACCGCCGGGTGATCGCACCGGAGGAGAATGCGGTGCGGCTGTACCGCCACGTGGTACATCCCGACGTGCCGGGGCTGTTCTTCATCGGCCTCGTGCAGCCGTGGGGGGCGATCTTTCCGCTGGCCGAGGAGCAGTCACGCTGGGTCGGCGACCTGATCGCGGGCCGCTGCGGCCTGCCCGACGGCGCGGCGATGCAGGCGGCCATCGACGCCGACCTCGCGGCGATGCGACGCCGCTACGTGCGGTCGGCCCGGCACACGATCCAGGTGGACTTCCACGCCTACCGGGCGGCCATCCGTCGCGAGCGCCGCCGCCGCGGGCCGGCGGCGATGCCGGCCTGAACCCGTCATGTCCGCATCCGTTCCGCCACTCCAGCGCATCGCGATCACCGGGTCGAGCGGGCTCTACGGCCGCGCGGTGATCCGTGCCGTGCGGCGTGCCCTGCCCGAGACGGTCACGCTCGGCATCGACGCGGTGCCGCCCCCCTGCGATCCCCCCGATTCGTTCGCTGCCGTCGACATCCGCGGCTCCGACGTCGCCACCGCCTTGGCCGAATTCCGCCCCGACACGATCCTCCACCTCGCCTTCGCCGTGCAACCGGGCCGCGACGCCGTGGCCGAGCGGGCCGTCAACGTGGAGGGCACGGCCCGCGTGCTGGCGACGGCCGCCGCCTGCGGTGCGAGACGGATCCTCGTCGCGTCGAGCGCCACCGTCTATGGTCCCTGGCCCGATGCCCGCACACCGCATCCGGAAACGGCGCCGCTCCGCCCGCGGACCGACTACTCCTACGCGGCCCACAAGGGCGAGGTCGAGGCGCTGCTCGCGGCCTTCGCCGCCGCCCAGCCGGCGATCGCCGTGAGCTGGACGCGGCCGGCGATCGTGTGCGGGCCGGGCGTGCGGAATTTCCTCAGCGACATTTTCCTCACGCTGCCCTGCATGCTGCTTCCCGACGGCGCCGACACGCCGCTGCAGTTCGTGCACGAGGACGACCTCGCCCGGGCCACGCTCGCGATCCTGGCCGCGAACGCCCGTGGTCCGTTCAACGTCGCGCCCGCCGATACTCTCACGCAGCGCGAGCTCGCGGGACTCATGCGAATCCCCGCGGTCCCCGTGCCGTTCGCGGTGATCGACGCCGTGAGCCGCGCCTGGTGGACCCTGCGACTGCCGTGGATCCGCACGCCACCGGGCCTCGCCCACTACCTCCGCCATCCCTGGCTCGCGGACTCGCGCCGGCTCACTCAGGAACTCGGCTTCGCCTTCACGCACTCGAGCCGAGCGGCGTTTGCGACGCTGCTGGCGCCGCCGCCCGCGGCGGATACCCCCGCCGCGTGAGCACCTCCGCGAGGTCCGTGGCGATTCGCCGCGTGAGCCGCTCGTCGGCGGCATGTTCGTTGGGACGGTAGTCGCGTCGCTCGGCGAGCGAGGCCCGCCAGCGTGGCTCCGCCGCCGCCGCCGGCCAGCCAAAGTGGGCGTAGATCGCATGCAGCACGCCGAGCGGATCCGCCACGAGATCCTCGTAGCGGGTGTGGAACCGGCGGCCCGAGGGGATGCCGTCCCAGGTCGCGGCCAGCCGCCGGTCCATCCGCAGAATCGAATCGAAGACCCGGTCCTCCAGCCCTCCGCCCCTGGCCCGCTGCAGGCCGTGGCTCTCGCACATGCGCCGCCAGAAGTGAAGGCACGACGGCACGAGCTCGTGGGGGTCGCGGCTGATATGGATGAAGTCGCTCTGCGGATAGACGCTGCGGATGAGCGGCACGCGGTACGTGTGCAGCGGATTCTTGAGGAGCAGCCGGCCCGGATGCTCGAACTGCACGTGTCGCAGGAAGTCGGTCCACGCCGCGAGCCACCGCATCCGCTCCCGATCGCTCACTGACTCGAGATCCGTGTAGGCGGCGTCGGGAGGCGACTCGTTGGGAAACGCGACGCCCCACCACGGACTCGGCAGCCCGAGGTTGCACAGCGCGATCTCGTCCTCCTGCGGCCGATCGAAGCCCATCGGCATCCCGTCCATCGGCCGCCGCTCGGGCAGCAGGAACGACAGGTGATCACGGGCGAACTGCTCCGAGAGCACGAAGTGGCTCGGGGCGCCGCACTGGAGCGTGGTGGGGGCATGGAACCGCGCGTCACAGGCGAGCAGTTCGTGCAGGAGCGTGGTGCCGCTCCGCCAGTGGCCGAGGATCACGACCGGGTCGGCCTCCAGCCGGGCGGCCCGCATGCCCCGGCCCCAGATCGCCAGCGTGATGCCCCGCAAGACCTCGTTGGCCAGGCTCGCCGCGGTGATCGCCGCCGCCCGCGGCAGCCGCGTTGGCGCTACGCGGAAGCCATTGCGGGCGAGCACCCGCATCCAAGGCGCGAACCGCACGCCGATCCACATCGGGCACTCGAAGAAGCGGCGGCCGGGCATGCTCTGGTCACCGCCTTGCGGACGGCGTGGTCGGGATGCAGCAGGCAGAGCCTAGCCTGCGGCCGGACGACCAGCCAGCGGGCCCGCCCTTCCCGGAACCCCCATCGGGCCGGGATCCGCCTCCGGTGGGTGGCCTTGGCTTCGACCGCCCCGATCGGCTACGGTCCCGCCCCCGGATGGCCCGCATCGGCGGGCCGGCCCGCGTCCGTGCGGCCCTTCGAAAGCAGCCAGACGATGAACATCGCGGTGGTCGGGAATGGACCCGTCGAGGCCCGGCTGTTCGACCTCATCGAGCGGACGGACTTCGTCGTTCGTTTCAACGCGCCACCTCCCGCCCACGAATACCGTGGCATGCGCACCGACCGACTCGTGATCGCCAATTCGGCGAAGCAGACGCAGGAGCTTCTGGCCAGTCCGGCATACCTCGAGGGGCCCGTGTTTTCCGGGGCGCGGTCCTTCCTGTTGCCGCACCACCCCGACATCATCCGTCGGCACATGCCGAAGCCGACGCCCTGGTCGTGGCTCAAGGGTCGCCGCGCCGACTTGACCGCGGTGTGCGAAAGGGCGATGCGGCCCACAGGCAAGCCGGTCGAGATCCTCGACCCGGCAACGTACGTCGAGGCCTGTGAGCAACTCGACATCCCCGCCGCCCGCAGGCGGTCGATGTTTCCCAGTAGCGGCATGCTGGCCATCGTCCACGCCCTGCGGCGATCGCCCGCCGACGACACCCGCATCCACCTTTTCGGCTTCGGTTTCGCCGGTTGGAAACGGCATGACTGGCCCGCCGAGAGGCGGTTCGTCGAGGACCTGATCCGTCGTGGCAGGGTCGTCGTGGCGGCGGCTCCTTGACCGCCGGACCCACGTTGGCTCCGGCGGCTGCTTGACACAGAAACTGTACTGAAGTGCACTCACCGCATCGATCGCCGAGAGGTTTGAATTTCCCACAACCTGATCCAATCCGATCCCGACGTGATGACCGGAAAGCCGGTCGCCCGGGGTACTCGCATCACGGTCGAGACGATTCTCAGAAAGCTCTCCTGCGGGGAATCGGTCGAACAGCTCCTCGATTCGCACCCACGGCTTACACGGGAGTCAGTACTGGCCGCTCTCGAGTATGCGGCCGAAGCCATGGCCCACGAGCCGGTGCATGCCGTGGCTGAGCCGGAATCGGCATGAGATTCCTCGCCGACGAGGGCGTGGACGCCGGAATTCTCATCACTGAAGACGAGGACTTCGGTGAACTCGTTTTTCGGCAGCGGCTTTACCACAGCGGCGGCGTGCTCGTGCGCGTCGATGGCATCGCCAACGACCGCACGGGGCGGATCGTCGCCCAGGCTATCGGCGAGTATCAGGCCCAACTCGCTGGAGCGTTCGCGGTGATCCAACAGGCGACAATTCGCATTCGGGGCGCGTGAAACCCACGCGAGTGCATGCTCATTCTGAAAGTCCGTCATGCAGTCACGCGGACGAACTCCCGACGATCGCGACGTCTTCCAGGCGTCGCCCGACGAGCTGCCCGCGATCGACATCCACTCGCTGTGAAGGCCGACACGACGAGCCGGCTGATGCCCGGATGGGCAGAACGTCTGCGAGGAGCGTGAAAAACCGATGGTTCCGCGGGGTGCCGGGGCTTGGGAATCCCCGCGACGACCGGCACGGCAGGCACCAGTCAGCCACCATCCCGGGCCCGCACGCAACTCATCGAGCGGAAAACGGCTGCGGAAGTGCCATTGGCCGGACTGTCTTTTGGTGCCCGCGATCGATTGCCTGTATACCTTCGCTGTCGATGCGAACCGCCGACGTGTCGCGTTGCGGTCTCCCCATGCCACCGACCGACTTTTTTTCCCGGCACTCCCGCCTCGTGCTGGTGATCTGGGCCTGCCTCGTGCCGGTCGTCGGCTGGGCCGCATGGCATGCCTACGACCGCCGCGACAACGGCGTGCTCGGCTGGCTTCCCGAACGGTCGCCCGCCACACAGGCCTACCGTCACTTCCTCAAGATCTTCGGGCCCGACGAGACCGCGCTGGTCAGCTGGGATGGCTGCGTGATCGGCGCCGAGGGGCTCGAACGACTCGCCACGGCCGTCGATGCCCACCGGGCCGCCGCCGCCGCGGGCAACGGTCCCGACTGGTTTGCCGGGGTGACCACCGGCACCCGACTGCGGGATCGCGTGGCGGAGGCAGCGGAGGTGTCGGAGGCCGCGGCCGTCCTGCGGCTGCGGGGCGTGATCGTGGGCCCTGACGGGGCGACGACCTGCGGCGTCGTCACGCTGGGCCCGCTCGACGACCCGGCGCGGCACGCGGCCGTCGAATGGCTCGCGACCACGGCGGCTCACGCCGCGGGCATCGACCGCGCTGCCGTGCGGCTCACCGGTGATGCGGTGGTCAGCGTGGGCATCGATGCCGAGAACGAACGGACGGCGGGCACGTGGTCCAACGTGGCGATGCTCGTCGCGCTCCTCTGTGCCTGGGCGACGCTCGGCGACCTGGGCCGTGCAGCCATGGTGCTGGCGGTGTCGGGGTTCGCCTCGCTGGCGATCGAGGCTCTGATCTGGTGCAGCGGCGGTTCGATGAACATGCTCGTGTCGCTCGTGCCGGTGGTCACGTTCGTGCTGGCACTCTCGGCGGCCGTGCATCTCACGGGCTACTGGGTGGAGGCGTTGCCCCGACACGGCGGGACGGGAGCGGCCGCGGCGGCGGTCGCCGCCGCGTGGCGGCCAAGCCTCGTGGCGGCGATCACCACGGTACTCGGGATGGCGTCCCTCGCCGTGAGCCAGGTGCGGCCGGTCCGGCAGTTCGGCATCGCCGGTGCGGTCGGCACCGCGATCGCCTTCGGCGTGGTGTTTCTCGCCCTGCCCGCCCTCCTGCGGACGTTCGCCGCCGCGGCCGTCACACCGGACGGCCGCGGCGGCTGGCCGGTGTTCACCGCGTGGACGCGCCGGCTCGTGGCCGCCCACCGGTTCACGACGCCCCTCTGCCTGGTGGCGATGCTCGCCGCGACCGCCGGCCTTGCCCGGCTCGAAACGGAAGTGCGACCCGCCCGTTTTCTGCCGTCCGAGAGCAGTTGGCGCCGGGATCTCGATTGGTTCTCCAGCCACATCGGTCCGTTCCAAACGGTCGATGTCGTGCTCGAATTCCCCGACGCCGTCACCGGGCTCGGCGGCCGCGCGGCACTCGTGCAGGAGATCGCCGCCCGGCTCGGACGACTCGACGACGTGCGGGGCAGCCTGTCGGCGGCCACGCTGCTGCCGGACGCGCTGCTCGGCGGAGCCGACACCGGCGCGACGCGGTCGGTCATCCGCCGGGGAGTGATCGACGGCCGGCTTCGCCGCAGCCTGCCCAGGCTTGCCGAGGCGGGCATGGTGGCCGCCGACGGCCCGCGGCAGCTTTGGCGGATCTCGCTCCAGGTGGCGAACTTCACCGCCGAGCGGCAGCGCGACCTCGAGGATGCGCTCGCCGCGATCGTGACCGCGTCGGCCCGGGCGCTCGACGTCGCCCCGCCCCGGTCGGCCTCGTGCACCGGCGGCGTGCCGCTCGTGATCGCGGCCCAGCGGGACCTGCTCGAGTCGCTGATTTCCAGCTTCGGTCTGGCCTTCATCACGATCGCCGCCGTGCTCGCCGCCTTCTTCCGCAGCCTGCCGCTCGGCATCCTCTCCATGGTCCCCAACCTGTTTCCCATCGTGCTGGTGTTCGGCATCCTCGGCTGGCTCGGCCGCCCGCTCGACGTGGGCGGGATGATGACGGCCAGCATCGCCTTGGGGATCGCGGTGGACGACACCGTGCATCTGCTCACCTGGGTACAGCGGCTCGGCCGTGCCGGCCTCCCGCCGGAGGCGAGCATCGACGGCGCCCTGTCGCGTGCCGCCGTGCCCATGGCCGGCTCCACCCTGATCCTCGCGCCCGCGTTCGCCGTGTTCGCCCTGTGCGGCTTTCAGCCGGTCGCCCAGTTCGGCCTGCTGCTCGCCACGCTCCTCGCCGTCGCGTTGGTCGGCGACCTCGTGCAACTGCCGGCGCTGCTCGCCGGGCCGCTCGGTCGCCGGTGCCTGCCTCGGGGCGGTACCGCGCCGCCTTTGCCCGCGGCCGCCGCGCATGGTACGATGCCGAATCCCTTCCGTGAGTGAATGACCACCTTTGAATCGCTGGGGCTCTCGGCCCCGCTGCTCCGTGCCCTCGCTGCCGAGGGCTACTCGGTTCCCACGCCGATCCAGACCAAGGCCATCCCGCACGTCCTCGCCGGCCGCGACCTGTTCGGCTGCGCCCAGACGGGCACGGGCAAGACGGCCGCCTTCGCGCTGCCGCTGATCGAGCGGATGCTGGCCGACCGTCGCACCGCCATGGCCCGCCGGTGCCGCACGCTCGTGCTCGCCCCCACGCGTGAACTGGCCGGCCAGATCCACGAGAGCTTCCGGGCCTACGGCCGCCATGCCGGCCTCACGGCGGCGGTGATCTTCGGTGGCGTCAGCCAGCGGCCGCAGTCGGCCGCCCTGATGAAGGGCGTGGACGTCGTCATCGCCACGCCGGGCCGGCTGCTCGACCTCGTCGGCCAGCGGCTCGTCGATCTCCGCGCGGTCGAGTTCCTCGTGCTCGACGAGGCCGATCGGATGCTCGACATGGGCTTCATCCACGACATGAAGCGGATCGTGGCGATGCTGCCCCGCGATCGCCAGACGCTGCTGTTCTCGGCCACGCTGCCGGCCGAGGTCCGCGAGCTGGCGTCATCGATGCTCGACGATCCGCTCGAGGTCAAGACCACGCCGCAGGCGACGCCGGCCGAGACGGTGAGCCAGTCGGTCTTCTTCGTGCCCAAGAGCGAGAAGCGGGCGACGCTCGTGCAACTGCTCCGCGAGGAGGCGACCGGCCGCGTGATCGTGTTCACCCGCACGAAGCACGGCGCCGACAAGCTCCACCGAGATCTCGACAAGGCGGGCATCACCGCCGCCGCCATCCACGGCAACAAGTCGCAGAACCAGCGGGAGCGGGCCCTCGCCGCCTTCAAGTCACGGCGGCCGCCCGTGTTGATCGCAACCGACATCGCCGCCCGCGGCATCGACGTCGACCAGGTCACGCACGTCGTCAACTTCGAACTGCCGCACGAGCCGGAGACCTACGTCCATCGCATCGGCCGCACCGGCCGGGCCGGCCAGACCGGCGTGGCGATCAGCCTCTGCGACAACGAGGAGCGGTCGCGGCTCGTGGCGATCGAGCGGCTCCTGCGTCGCCAGATCCCGCAGCGCAACGCCCCGCCCGCCGGTCCGATCCCCGAACCGGCCGCGCCCGCCCGCGGCCCGCGCAACGCCGGCGGACCCGGCGGAACTCGAGGCCAGCGCACCGGCCGGGGCACCGGCCAGGGCCGTCCCCAGCGTCGGCCGCAGGCGAAGCGACGCCAGCAAGACTCCCGCCGCCCCGGCCGCGGCGAACAGACGCCGGCCGCGGCCACGGTGGCCCGGAAGCCGAAGAAGAAGCACCGCCGCGCGCTGTAAGTGTCGCGCCCTCGCGCTGGACGAAGGCAGAGTACGCAGCGTCCGCAGCGTCCAAGGAAGGCCCGGGGTTGCCCATGCCCCGTCGCCGGACGCTCGCTACGGGAGTCATGCCCTTCGCTCGCTCGATGGCGGCTGCGCTCTCGGCATCCTGCCTCCGCTTGACGCCAACGCCGGCTCTCAGGGCATTGGGCAACCCCTGGCCGGCATCCACGCTATGTTGGTCTGCGCCATGTTGATCTGCCCCAGGAGATCCTGAAATGGAACCGCGAACAACGCACGCCCGCAAGGAATACGAGCAGGGAGCGCTCGACGAGGCGACCGTCGCCGCCGATCCGCTCCGGCAGTTCGCCGTCTGGTACGACGCGGCCGTCGCCGCCGGCGTGCCCGAGCCCGAGGCGATGACGCTCTCCACCGCGACGCCCGCCGGCCGGCCGGCGGCCCGGATCGTGCTCCTGCGCGGATTCGACGCCCGCGGCTTCTGCTTTTTCACCAATTATGAGAGTCGCAAGGGCCGCGAACTCGCCGCGAATCCCCATGCGGCGCTGACGTTTCACTGGGCCGATCTCGAGCGGCAGGTGCGGATCGAGGGGCGAGTGGAACGGACGACTCCGGCCGAGAGCGACGCCTATTTCGCCAGCCGGCCGAGCACGTCGCGGATCGGCGCCTGGAGTTCGCCGCAGAGCGCCGTCATCGCCAGCCGTGCGGCGCTCGAAGACCTGTTCGCCCGGTTTCGCGTGGAGCATCCCGACGACGCCGGGATTCCGCGGCCCGATCACTGGGGCGGCTTTCGCCTCGTGCCCCAGCGGCTCGAGTTTTGGCAGGGCCGGCCGAGCCGGCTCCACGATCGACTGCTGTTCCGTCGCGATGAAGCCGGTGGCTGGATCCTCGAACGGCTCGCGCCCTGAACCGGGGCGGCCACCACGTCGCTCACAGTCCCGCCGCCCCGTTCGTCTCCGCTTTCCGCTGGGCCTTCTTCGCCGGAAACTCCACCACGACGAGTCGTTTTTCCGCGGGATCGTAGGCGTATTCCTGGTAGTAGGGCAGCATCGGCAGCTGGAGCCCACCCGGACTGCCGGGCTGGATGATCGCCGCCATGAATTCGTCGTAGGTCTCCGGCAGCGAGTCGTGCTCCACCGCGTGCAGTTTCATCCGCTGCTCGACCGCCATCGCCGCGATCCTGCCCACGCTCGTGCGGTAGGCGTCGGCATACACGTCGAGCCCCTCGCCGGTGATCTCCATCGCGGCGGGCACGCCCCCGTCGGCAACCGCGCGGGAGAGTTCGAGCACGTTCTGCGTCGTCTTGCCGACCGTCTTGCGGGTCTCGATCCGCGGCTTCGGCGGGGGCGACTCGGCGGCAGGCCGGCAGCCAATCACGAGGATCGTGCAGGCCGCGATGCAGGCCGCGATGCAGGGCGGCACGAACAAGACGCGGCATGGCAGCGATCGCATCACTCGCTCCTCGATTCGGCGGTCGATTCGGCGGGAGGGCGGCGAAGGCCGGTCGTCGTCGCCGCAGCCATCAGCATCGTGGCGGTGTGGATATCGACGATCGCCTCCAGGTCGGCAGCGTACCCGCCGCCGCAGACGATGGCCACGGGCGTGCCGGCGGCCCGAGCGGCGGCGAACACCATGCGGTCACGTTCGGCGAGCCCCGCCTTGGTCACCGCCAGCCGGCCCAGCCGGTCGCCGGCATAGGGATCGGCGCCGGCGATGTAGACCGCGAGGTCGGCCCGCGCCCGGGCGAATGATTCGTCGATCGCGGCGGCGAGCTTCGTCAGATATTCGTCGTCCCCGGCGCCGTCGTCGAGTCCCACGTCGAGCGAGCCGCTGAACTTGCGGAGCGGGAAATTCCTCGCGCCGTGGATCGACATCGTGAACACCGTGTCGTCGGTGGCGAAGATCTCCGCCGTGCCGTTGCCCTGATGCACGTCGCAATCGAGGATCAGAACCCGTGTCACCTCGCCGCGGGCCTGCATCTCGCGAGCCGCCACGGCCGTGTCGTTGAACACGCAGTAGCCCTCCCCCCAGTCGGTGCCGGCATGATGCGTGCCGCCGGCCAGGCTCGCTGCAACGCCGTCCTCCAGGGCGGCCGCGGCGGCGTCGATCGCGGCGCCGGTGCTCCGCAGCGACCGCTCGACGAGCTGCGGGCTCCACGGGAATCCGATTCGGCGGATCTCGTCGCGTGCGAGCCGCCCGGCGAGCACGCGGCCGACGTAGCTGCGGTCGTGTACGCGGAGCAGCTCGTCGTCGGTGGCCGCATGCGGCTCCACGAACTCGAGCGGCACGCCGGCGGCCGCATGCCCCTCGAGCCGCTGCCGCAGCAGGCGATACTTGGCAGCGGGAAACCTGTGCCCGTCGGGCAACGGGAGTGGATAACGATCCGAGGGAAACAGCCGCATCCGCATGACCTCCGACACGGGGCGGCGTCACACCCGGCGCAGGACGGCGAACCAGGCGTGGGCGCCCCCCGGGCTGAACTCCGCTCCAGGGATGCCCGGCACCACCTCGAACCGCGCGGGCTCGAGCGTCTCGATCTCCCAGCCGGCGCGGAATGCCTCGCGCAGTTCCGACTCGCTCACGCGGCGGGGGCCATGCGCGCCCGGTTCGGCCGTGGACATGCAGAGCAGGAACACGCGGCTGCCGGGCTCGAGCAGCCGCGCGAGGCTCCGCACGTAGGCCGCCCGCCCCGCGTCGTCGAACGTGTGGAAGAGTCCGCAGTCGGTGACGGCGGCGAACCGCTCGGGGATTTCGCCGACGGCGAGCGCGTCCATGTGCAGGAAGTTCACCGCCAGGCCCCGATCGGCCGCCTTCCGCCGCGCCACCGCGAGGGGCGGTTCGATGAAGTCGATTCCCGTCACGGCATGGCCCCGCTCGGCGAGCCAGATGGCCAGGTCGCCCGTGCCGCAGCCGATGTCGAGCACCCGCGACCCGATCCGGCCGGCAGCCGCCACGAATGGCGCCTGCGGCCGGCCGATGTCCCACGGCGCCTTGGGCTGCGCGTAGTACTCGGTGAACCTCTCGGTCGCGGACGCCGGGTCGGAAGACTGGTCGGACGTCGACGGCTGGCGGTCGGCTGGCATGGGGGCTGACATGGGGGCTGGCTCCGGCGGCGAGCACCGCTCGCGACGCCCCGCAGGTTACCGCGCCGCCGAGATTCGCGGCCACCGCCCGGACGCCACGGGCGGCCGAGCCCTTTGCCCTTGCGTCGTGGCCGGGGGCTCGGGAAAGTGTGGCCCATCGTGACCTCCATCGATCTCTTCGCCGCACTTCCGCATCCCTGGCCGGCCGACTGGCAGGCCGCGCTGACCGCGCTGGTCGTGGTCGTGGCGCTGGGCATGCTCCTCTTCGTGCAGCGGGCGCCCGACATGGTGATGATCGGCGGCGTCGTGCTCCTCCTGGCGGCCGGCGTGCTCACGCCCGACGAGGCGCTCAAGGGCATGAGCAACGAGGGCATGATCACCGTCGCGGGCCTGTTCGTGGTGGCGGCGGCGGTCGAACGAACGGGTGCGCTGGCGGCGATCGTCGATCGCACCCTCGGCAGGCCCGCGTCGCTCGCCTCGGCCCAGCTCCGCACGATGCTCGCGCCGGGCATCCTCTCGGCCTTCATGAACAACACGCCGGTCGTGGCCCTGATGGTGCCCGCGATCCGCGACTGGGCCCGGAAGCACCGGCTCGCCGTCTCCAAGCTGCTCATGCCGATGAACGATGCGGTCGTGCTCGGCGGCCTCTGCACGCTCATCGGCACGAGCACCAACGTGGTCGTGAGCGGCCTCGTCGCAGACAAAACGGGCCGCGAGCTCGGCATGTTCGACATCACCTGGCTCGGCGTGCCGCTGTTCGCGGCGGGTCTCGCCTACCTCGTGACGGCGAGCCGGTTCCTCCTCGGAGACCGGCGGCCGGCGATGAGCCAGAGCGACGACCCGCGACACTATTCGCTGGAGATGCTCGTCGAGCCGGGCAGCCCGCTGGCGGGCCGCACCATCGAGGCGGCCGGCCTGCGGCATCTCGACGGGCTGTTTCTCATGGAGATCGACCGTGGCGGCCACGTGATCGCCGCCGTCGCGCCGACGGAGCGACTCGAGGCGGGCGACCGCCTCGTGTTCGTGGGCGTGATCGACTCCGTCGTCGAACTGCAGAAGATCCGCGGCCTCCGGCCGGCGACCGACCAGGTGTTCAAGCTCGACGACCCGCGCAGCGAACGCAAGCTCCTCGAGGCGGTGGTGTCGAACAGCTGCCCGCTCGTCGGCCGCACGATCCGCGAGGGGCAGTTCCGCTCCACCTATGGCGCGGTCGTCATCGCGGTGGCCCGCAACGGCGAGCGGCTGCGGATGAAGATCGGCGACATCGCCCTCCAGCCGGGCGACACGCTCCTGCTGGAGGCCGGCCCGACGTTCCGCGAGCGGCAACGGTCGAGCCGTCACTTCTATCTCGTGAGCGAGGTGAGTGACTCGACGACGCCGCGGCACGACCGCGCCTGGATCGCGCTCACCGTGCTCGCGGCCATGGTGCTCGCGGCCACGCTCGACCTCGTGCCGATGGTGGCCGCGGCGCTGGTCGCGGCCGGCGTGGTCGTGGCCACCCGCTGCATCTCGTCGAGCGAGGCCCGGCGGTCGATCGAATGGGAATCGCTGCTGCTGATCGCGGCGAGCTTCGGGCTGGCCCGGGCCCTGGAGAAGACGGGCCTGGCCGCGGCCATCGCCGATTCCACGATCGCGGCCGCGGGCGACGACCCCCGGGTGGTGCTGGCCGCGCTCTATTTCGTGGCGATGCTGTTCACCGAACTGATGAGCAACAACGCCGCGGCGGTTCTCACCTTCCCGATCGCCTGGCAGACCGCAGCCGACCTCGGCGTGAGCCCGATGCCCTTCGTGATGGCGATCACGGTGGCCGCCAGCTGCGGCTTCGCCACGCCGATGGGCTATCAGACCAACCTCATGATCTACGGACCCGGCGGCTACAAATTCAGCGATTACGTGCGGTTCGGCGGGCCGCTCAATCTGATCGTGATGGCGATCACCGTCGCCCTCGCGCCCCTCATTTGGCCGTTCCGGCCCTAGGCAAACTTCCCCGCCGACCGTCGCGGCCGTACGCTGGAGGATTTGGCCGATCCGCCCCGTCCCCCGCCCGATCACCGCCCGACCCCGGCATGAGCGACATTCTCTTCCAGTACTACGCCGTCAATCCCACGACGTGGTTCTACCTGTCGTCGCTCCTGGCGATCGCGCTGTTCTTCAAGTTCAACCGCGTCTGGAGCGTCCGCAACCTCGACCTCTTCGGCCTGCTCCTGTTCGCTCCGGGACTGCTGGCGGTCGAATATGGCAGTTTCAAGGCGAGCGAGGCGACGCTCGAACTCGGCTTTCTCTGGCTGTTCGCCGTGTCGGGGCTGTTCCTGCTGCGGATGCTCTTCGACTCGACGATGGTGCGGCGGCCGATGCTGGAGCCGAACCTCACCACCGGCGGCCTGGTCTTCCTCGGCGTCGCGCTCCTCGTGTTCCTGTTGGCCAACGTGATCACGAAGCGGCCGCAGCGGGACGACGTCGCCGTGGCGGCGACGGCCGAGCGGCTGCGGTCCGGTGAGGCCAACGTCGACGCCGACCAGCTCGCGAAGCTCGGCCCCGGCTATCCCCTGCTCTTCCTTCTGCCGCAGATCTCCACGCAGCGGCTGTTCGCCGGCGACGATGCGGCGGCCAGGGACGCCAGCGACGCCACCCGTCGCTCAGCCCACGAAACCACGGCCCGCACGATGGCGATCGTCGCCCAGCTGGCGATCGTCTCGGGCATGATCGTGATCGCCTGGCGGCACTTCGAGAACGTGCGGCTGGGCATTGCGGCCGCCGTGCTCTACCTGCTCCTGCCCTCCACCGCCACGATGACCGGCCGCGTCGATCACGCGCTGCCCGGCGCGCTCGTCGTCTGGGCGGTGGCCGCCTATCGCAGCCCGTTCATCGCCGGCGCGCTCATCGGCCTGGCGATCGGCACCATCTACTATCCCGTGTTCCTGCTGCCGCTGTGGTGCAGTTTCTACTGGGAGCGGGGCGTGCGGCGATTCGCGGTCGGCGTGGCGACGGCGCTCGCCGCGCTGGTCGTGGCGCTCTGGTTCACGTCCCCCGACACGACGGTGTTTCTCGGCCAGCTGCGGCAGATGTTCGGCTGGATCATGCCCAACGAGGTGCTGCTCGAGGGCTTCTGGGCGCTGCCGGCCTACGATCCCGTCTTCCGGCTGCCGGTGCTGGCGGCGTTCGTGGCGATGATCGCCACGCTCGCGATCTGGCCGGCCCCGAAGAACCTCGGCACGCTGATGAGCTGCTCGGCGGCGGTGCTCTTGGGCAGCCAGTTCTGGAAGGCCCACAACGGCGGCCTGTTCATGGCCTGGTATCTGCCGGTGCTCCTGCTCGTCGTGTTTCGGCCAAACCTCGAGAACCGTGTGGCCACGCTCGTGCTCGACGCCGCCTGGTTCCCCAGGCGCCGCCGCCCCGCCGCCATCGCGAGCGACCGCGCCGCGTAACCGCTGCCACCTCCCGTGGTGGACGTTCGGGGCTGGCACTACCCGCGACGGAGGTCGGTGTCGGCCGCGGGGCGGGCTTGGGTGGCGAGCCACTCGCGCCAGGCGGCGATGTCCCACTGGAAGTTAACGCCCGTGAGCTGCACGAGCGCGGCGAGCACCTGCTCGTTGCGGGCCTTCACCTTCACGGGCTTCGGGCCGCCCCCCATCGAGAGTCCGCTGCCCGAGGGCGTGAACGTCACCGACATCGGGCCGGGCTGGCCGCCCGCACCGGGCATCGTCACGTGCTGGGTCTCGAGGCTGGCCACGAGCGCGGGGGCGACCGACGCGACGCCCAGCCGGCCGAGCGCCTCGGCAGCCCGGTTCACCTGCGCGTTGTCGGCACTGCCGAGCGCCGCCACCAGCCGTGACGCGGCCACTTCCGGCGCGATGGCCGCGAGCTGCTCCGTGGCGGCGAGCCGGGTCTCCGGATCTGGATGATCGAGGGCCACCGCGACGAGCGTGGCGAACGCATCCTGCGATCGCATCCGGCCCAGCGATTCGACGAGCAGACCCCGGACCCGCTGCGAAGGCTCCCGGACCACCATCGCCGCCACGGCCTCCGCGGCCGCCGGATCGGAGAGCGCGCGGAGTTCTTCGGTCGCCCGTTCGGCTTCATCGGGCCGCTCCAGCCGGCCACGGAGCTTCTCGACACGCGCCTTCCACTCTCGGACGATCGCCGCCTCTCGGTCGGCCCGTTCGAGGAGGTCGATCTCCTGCCGAGTCCGCCAGGCCCCCTCGTATCGCGAGAGCCCGAGTTTCGCCATCCGTTCGGCGTGCGTCGGCGCAGGAGCGGCCTCCTCGGCCCGCATCACTGCCACGCCGCCCGCGCAGACGGCCAGCCACACAGATGCCCGAAAGACGCTGCTCATGTCACATCCTCACCCACATGCTGCATCGACCTGCCGGCCCGACCGATTTTACAGCGGTCGGCCGGCGGCCTCGATGAGCCCCGCGTAGAACGAGAAGAACCGCACCACGATCAGGGCGATGAGCAGGGCCACTCCCGCCCAGACCCCCCAGCCGGCCAACGCGACGGCGGCGGCCAGCCCCGCGCGGGCCTCCTCTTCGAACTGGGGCGCGAGACGGTCGAGCACCTCGGGCGTGGTGCCGGTCAACTCCCCCACGCCCACCGCTTCGATCACCCGCGGCGGTAGCCGGCGGCATGCAGCGAGCGCCGCATCGAGCGTGTCGCCGGCGCGGAGCCGCGATTCGATCTCGTCTGCGGACAGTCGCAGCCCCGGCGCGGCCCCCGCGGCAAGCTCCACGAGCCTGCCCGCATCCAGTCCCGCGTGGCCGGCCATCGCCGCCGCCCGACACCAGGCGGCCGCCTCACCGGCGGCCAGCGCCGGCCCGATCACGGGCAGCCAGGTCGCCAGCCGTCGCACGACGCCCCGGTCACGCCAGCTGCGGGCGACCAGCGGCGCCGTGGTCAGCCCGGCGCCGAGCAGCAGTCCGAGGATCGTGAGATAGCGCATGAGCCCCGGCATGCCGGTGAGCCCGAGTCCGGGCATATCGACGGGCCGACCATCCAGATCGCCCATCGATCCCGACACGACGATGAGCACGCCCACGGCAGCGGCAGCCGCGAGCAGCTGCAGCACCGGCTTCACGAGTGCGGCCCGCAGCTGCCGCGCCGCCCGATCGGACTCCCGGAGCGACGCGGCAAGGTCGCGCAGGACCTCCGGCTCACGGCCCGTGCGTTCGCCCACCTCTGCCAGGCTGCACACGAGCGGCGGAAACACCCCCGCGGCATCGCGAAGCGACGCCGCGAGTCCCTCGCCTCCGGCCAGGCCGCGCGACACGCTCTCCATCGCCGACCGCCACCGCGCCGGCACCCGCGTCGCCTCCGATGCCCACGCCCGCCGCAGGTCCACGCCCGCCCCGAGCGCGATCGCCAGCCGCCCGAAGAGCTCGGCCAACACCCGCGTCGGCATCCGTGGAGTGCGAAGCATGTGCCTGATTATGTGCTCCGGAGGGGTTGCCCCTGCCGGCTCGCCGGCGTTGCTGACAAGCGTAGGCAGGATGCCGGAGCGCGGTCAGCATCGAGCGAGCGAAGGGCATGGATGCCCAAAGCGAGCGTCCGGCGAGACGGCAGGGGCAACCCCGACCCACGCTCCAAGAGGTCGCCCCTGCCGGCTCGCCGGCGTTGCTGTCAAGCGTAGGCAGGATGCCGGAGCGCGGTCAGCATCGAGCGGGCGAAGGGCATGGATGCCCAAAGCGAGCGTCCGGCGAGACGGCAGAGGCAACCCCGACCCACGCTCCAAGAGGTCGCCCCTGCCGGCTCGCCGGCGTTGCTGTCAAGCGTAGGCAG
>Ga0214917_10000149_pt1 | contig 83171 bp, 75 predicted proteins | sample LL_1208_BB_MetaG_FD_177983 | JGI IMG/M metagenome (GOLD analysis project Ga0214917, IMG submission 177983) | Freshwater microbial communities from Lake Lanier, Atlanta, Georgia, United States - LL_1208_BB | ecosystem: Environmental > Aquatic > Freshwater > Lake | place: USA: Georgia | collected... | reverse complement strand
CGCAGTTCCAATTGGGTAAACCATCCAACCGAAGATTACGAACTTCTTCATATTAGAGATCGCAGCCTTCACAGCAGCAGTTCCCTTAGTCGGCTTTAGCTGCCACAGGGTGTATGCGATGTAAACCCAAGCTACCGAAGAGATTACGAAGTTCACGTAGTTGCCAATTGAGCCAGCAGCACCGACTTCACCAAAGTATCCGGTCACAATCATCACGATGTCAGCAAGTACTAGGCGGTAGGTCAAACCTTTTTCTGCGCCAGCAAGGCTGGCAATTAAACCAAACTCAATCAACAACAACGGAGTGGTTAGAACCCAGTCGAGGTATCTAACCGGCATTGTGTTGGAAATAAGGTAAACATCCCCTGCGAATGGGAAAGAAACCATATCCTTCATCAGCGAATAAAGGATTGCAGCAATGAAAGTAATTAGAGCTGCGTAGGTAGCGCTTGTGCGTCCTTCACCTTTGAGTTCACCGCGCTCAAGCACAAAGTAAAAAGTTCCAGCTGCCATAGCAACGAAGCCGAGCATAAACATTGCTTGCGTGATAGTAAGTAGATCCATAATTCGTTCCTTTCGGGTAACTTTCAGTTCAACCCTATTGGCACTATTTGGAAAAAGTCTTTAGGAGAGAACAATCAAGTCGCGGTAGCCCTCGTTCCAGAGGTCTTCCTGACCGTCTGGCATTACTAGTACTCGCTCTGGATTTAGAGCATCAACGGCACCAACATCGTGAGAAACCAGAACAACTGCTCCGGTAAATGAGGCAAGTGCACTCAGGATCTCCTGACGGCTAGCTGGGTCTAAGTTGTTTGTTGGCTCATCCAAAAGAAGAACATTGGCTTTAGAAACAACCAGTGAGGCTAACGCTAGACGAGTCTTCTCACCACCGCTTAGAACACCAGCGAGCTTGTTGACATCATCACCGCTGAAAAGGAATGACCCCAAAACCTTTCTAGCCTCTGTGTCAGGAAGCTCGGGAGCTGCATACTGCATGTTCTCTAGCACTGTCCTAGTTACATCCAGAGTTTCGTGCTCTTGAGCGTAGTAACCAATCTTGAGTCCGTGGCCTGGATCGATTGAGCCAGTGTCAGGTCCCTCTACCCCACCTAGAATTCTCAGCAGTGTAGTTTTACCTGCACCGTTGAGTCCGATGATGACAACCTTGGAGCCTCTATCAATTGCGAGATCAACAGCTGTAAAGATTTCTAGGGACCCATAGCTCTTACTTAGATTGTGTGCAAACAGAGGTGTCTTGCCGCAAGCCTGCGGTTCAGGGAAACGAATCTTCGCAACTCTGTCAACTTCTCTAACATCATCAAGACCACTCAGAAGTTTCTCGGCACGTCTTGCCATCTGGTGCGCTGCCGATGCCTTAGAAGCTTTAGCACCAAACTTAGCTGCTTGAAGTTGAAGTACGCTTGCTTTCTTTTCAACAGTTGCTCGTTCACGCTTGCGTCTTTCTTCATCCGACTCGCGTTGCTTTAGATACTGCTTCCAACCCATGTTGTAGATATCGATGACAGCTCGGTTCGCATCCAAATAAAAAACTCTATTTACTGTCTCTTCAACGATTTCGATATCGTGACTGATGACGATTAGCCCACCCTGGTAGTTCTTTAGGAAATCCCTCAACCAAATAATGCTGTCTGCATCTAGGTGGTTAGTTGGCTCATCGAGAATCATGGTGGTTGCTGCAGAGAAAAGGATTCGAGCAAGCTCGATTCTCCTTCTTTGACCACCAGATAGTGTTCCGATCTCTTGGGCCAAGACGTTTGGCTTCAAACCTAGGTTGGAAGCAATCGAAGCTGCTTCTGCTTCAGCTGCGTAACCACCATTAGCTTCAAATTGGGCTTCTAAGCGCTCGTAACGAGCCATTGCGGCGTCATAGACCTTCTCATCGACTGAAGCCATTTCTTCACGAGTCTGCTCAAGCTTGCGCATGATGGTTCCCAAGCCTCTTGCATTGAGGATCCGGTCAGAAGCTAATTCGTGGAGGTCTCCCGTGCGAGGATCTTGAGGTAGATAGCCGATTTCCCCGACTCGGTCGATAGTTCCAGCACTTGACTGGAAATCGCCAGCGATTACCTTGGTCAATGTGGTCTTACCTGCACCGTTACGGCCGACAAGACCGACCTTGTCCCCCTTGGACACCTGGAAGGTTACTCCAGACATAAGAACCCTAGGACCAATGGTGATCTCAAGGTCACGCACGCTAATCATCGGTCTCCAATGGGTTGATTGCAAAATCAAACGGAATTGCGTTTGAGTGCAGGTTCTACCCTAGTATTAATCAAAACGTTATCTTGACGAAAGGCTCGCTGTGTCAATTGCACAAACCCAAAACATCACCCTTATCGACAAATTGGTTTCCAGAACCCTAATCAATAACATCATCTTGGTGGTGGCTGGTGTTGCACTAACAGCCCTTTCAGCCCAGTTAAGCATCCCTGCGTTGCCTGTGCCTTTCACTTTCCAGACTCTCGCTGTTCTAGTAATTGGATCAACCTACGGCGCTGCCAGAGGTGCAATCACTATGGGTGCCTACGCACTCGTTGGCGCTTTAGGTCTTCCTGTTTTCGCGGATGCCAGCTCAGGTTTGAATGTCCTGTTTGGCTATTCCGGTGGATTTATCATCGGCTTTATTTTTGCTGCCGCACTTGCTGGAAGACTCGCCGAACTCAAGTGGTCTTCAAATGTATTGAAGGCACTTGTTGGTTTCGTAATGAGCACAGTAGTTATCTACGGTCTTGGTATTCCAGTACTTTCAATGAATGCTTACGATTCAGATCTTCTCGCTGCAACCCAGGGCATGTTGCCTTACCTCGGTTGGGACTTCGTCAAGGCTGTTATCGCAGCGGGTCTAATCCCAAGCGCGTGGTTGCTAGTAAAGAAGCTAGATAAGAAAAACTAGATAGCAAAGCCGATAGCGCGCATTTGCTCTTTGCCGTCATCGGTAATCTTCTCTGGACCCCATGGTGGCATCCAAACCCAGTTGATTCTGAACGCTTCAACAACACCATCTAGAGCCATACCCATTTGCTCTTCAATAACATCGGTCAAAGGACATCCTGCTGAAGTTAGGGTCATGTGAATCAACAATGAGCCATCTTCAGAGAGCTTCAAGTCATAGATAAGACCCAAGTCAACTATGTTGACACCAATTTCAGGGTCAATGACTTCCTTGATGGCCTCTAGGACCTGGTCATACTTTTCTGGGGTTAGATCTATTTCAGTCAAAGACTAAGCCTTTACGTAACGGTCGTAACCTTCAGCTTCTAGACGGTCAGCAAGTTCTGGGCCACCCTCTTCAGCTACTTTTCCAGCAACAAACACGTGGACGAAGTCAGGCTTGATGTATCGAAGGATTCGGGTGTAGTGAGTAATAAGCAAGACACCAAGATCTGATGCTGCGTGTGCTCTGCTAACTCCTTCAGAAACAATCTTCAATGCGTCAACGTCTAGACCTGAGTCAGTTTCATCAAGGATTGCAAAGCGAGGCTTTAGAAGTTCCAGCTGAAGAATCTCGTGACGCTTCTTCTCACCACCAGAGAAACCTTCGTTGACGTTACGCTCTGAGAACGCTGCATCAATCCTTAGGTTATCCATTGCTTCACGAACATCCTTGATCCAGGTTCTAAGTGCAGGAGCTTCACCGGTAATTGCGGTTTTAGCTGTTCTTAGGAAGTTAGAAACAGAAACACCTGGAATCTCTACCGGATACTGCATCGCTAGGAACAACCCTGCGCGAGCACGCTCATCAACGCTCATCTCCAAAACGTTTTCACCATCTAGAAGAATCTCACCGTCGGTGACGTTGTATTTCGGGTGACCTGCAATTGAGTATGCAAGGGTTGATTTACCTGAACCGTTAGGCCCCATAACTGCGTGAATCTCTCCACTGCGAATGGTTAGGTCAACACCTCTAAGAATCTCTTTAGCACCCTGATCGGTGTCAACAGATACGTGAAGGTTCTTTACTTGAAGAATGGACATGTTCTCTTTCCTTGTGGCCTAAGCCTGATCGTATTCAATAAAAACTTCGTCATTTTCTACCAAGACTTCATAAACCTTAACTGGTTCATAAGCTGGCAAAGATAGTGGAGCACCTGACTCCAGCGAGAACTTAGCTCCGTGAGCCCAGCACTCGATGGTCTCGTTATCAACGAAACCTTCGCTTAGAGAAATCTCACCGTGTGAGCACTTGTCATCGATTGCGTGGAATGAACCATCAGGACTGTGCACGATAGCCAGAGCGTGATCACCAATCTTCACTCTGATAGCACGACCAGGCTTGATATCGCTCACATTACAAATTCTCAGTGCCATCACTAACCCCTGTTCAATTTCTCTTCGAGTAATGCAGTCAAACTTTCGATAAGTTCAGCAATTCCAGTCTTCTGAATTACTTCAACTAGGAAACCAAGAACAACCAAACGTCTAGCCTCATCAGGAGTGATTCCTCTTGCCTGTAGGTAGAAGAGGTGCTCATCATCGAAGCGACCTGAAGCACTTGCGTGTCCAGCACCTTCGATCTCACCGGTTTCAATCTCAAGGTTTGGAACTGAGTCAGCTCTAGTGCCATCAGTTAGAAGAAGGTTTCTGTTTAGTTCGTATGTGTCTGTTCCTTCAGCAATTGCACGAATAAGCACATCGCCAATCCAAACAGTGTGTGCCTTATCCCCCTGCAGTGCCCCCTTGTATGTAACGCGAGACTTACAGTTTGGTGCAGCGTGATCTACGAAAGGTCTGTTCTCTAGGTGCTGACCTGCTTCAGCGAAATAAACTCCGTTGAGTTCTACCTCTGCACCAGGACCTGAGAAAGTTGCAATCGGTGTGACACGAACTAGGTCTCCACCGAATGAAGCGACAGTGTGCTTTAGGAAAGCGTTTCTGCCCAATTTCGCAAACTGAGCTGATACGTGAGCTGACCCACTCTCCCAGTTCTGAAGTGAGACAAAGTTTAGCTTTGCCTCATCAGCAACTGAGATCTCTACGTTCTCAGCAAGAACTCCTAGACCTGAGTGCTCAAGAACAAGTGTTGTGCTGCTGAACTTTCCAGCTTCAACAAAGATGTGAAGTGCAGATGCAGTTGCTGAATCGCCCTTCACAGAAATGGTGATCTGCTCAGCGCTAACAAGTTCATCAGCAATCTTCACCAAAAGAGTTTTACTTGCGTTGGTGTAACCAGCTGCGCTAACTCTGTCTTCTGGAAGACCGATAGAACCGACAGGAGCTGCTGAACTCAAGATCCATTCGAAGCTGACCCCATCAGGGCCTGAGAAACTAACCTGCTCTGAATACTCTGCGAGAACTTCTGAATCTAGACCCTTTAGCTGATCTACGTTTAGGTATCTCCAAAGATCCTGCTGCTGAGTGATTGCAGGGAAATCTGCAACAGAAGTTGAACGTGGACGATCACTTCTAATCTGCAGTGGAACACCAGCGCCGTGGCTGTGTTCTGATAAACCGTGTTGAACCGGAGCGCTCATTAACCGACAGCGCCTTCCATTTGCATCTCAATCAGCTTGTTTAGTTCCAATGCATATTCCATTGGAAGTTCCTTAGCGATTGGCTCGATGAATCCACGAACAATCATTGCCATGGCCTCATCTTCTGCCATACCTCTTGACTGAAGGTAGAACAGCTGCTCATCGCTAACTCTTGAAACAGTAGCTTCGTGGCCCATGGTCACATCGTCTTCACGGACATCAACAGCAGGGTAAGTATCGCTTCTAGAGATTGTGTCAATCAGAAGTGCATCACAGCGAACTGTGTTTGCTGAGTGGTGTGCTCCTGGGTTAACGCGGATTTCTCCACGGTATGAAGTTCTTCCTCCACCACGAGCAATTGACTTAGAGACGATCGAAGATGAAGTGTATGGAGCAAGGTGAATCATCTTGGCTCCAGCATCCTGGTGCTGTCCTTCACCTGCGAATGCAACAGAAAGGGTCTCTCCCCTTGCGTGCTCTCCAGCCAAAATAACTGCTGGATACTTCATGGTTACCTTTGAACCGATGTTTCCATCAATCCATTCCATGGTTGCGCCTTCGTGCGCAACGGCACGCTTGGTTACCAGGTTGTATACGTTGTTTGACCAGTTCTGAATGGTTGTGTAACGAACGCGAGCATTCTTCTTCACGATGATTTCAACAACAGCTGAGTGCAGTGAGTCGCTCTTGTAGATAGGCGCTGTACATCCCTCAATGTAGTGAACGTAAGAACCTTCGTCAGCGATGATCAGAGTTCTTTCGAACTGACCCATGTTCTCGGTGTTGATGCGGAAGTAAGCCTGAAGAGGAATCTCTACGTGGACACCCTTAGGGACATAAACGAATGAACCACCTGACCAAACAGCAGTGTTCAGGGAAGCAAACTTGTTATCTCCTGCTGGAATAACAGTTCCAAAGTATTCCTGGAATAGCTCTGGGTGTTCCTTTAGAGCCGTGTCAGTATCTAGGAAGATAACTCCCTGCTTCTCAAGTTCTTCGTTGATCTGGTGGTAAACCACTTCAGATTCATACTGAGCAGCAACACCAGAAACTAGTCTTTGACGCTCTGCCTCAGGAATACCTAGCTTCTCGTAGGTGTTCTTGATGTCTTCCGGTAGTTCATCCCAAGTGTTTGCTTGCTTCTCGGTTGAGCGAACAAAGTACTTTATGTTGTCAAAGTCGATTCCGGTGAGGTCTGACCCCCAGGTCGGCATTGGCTTCTTCTGGAAGTATGAGAAACCCTTCAGGCGAAGATCAAGCATCCACTGAGGCTCACTCTTCTTCTCAGAAATGTCTCTAACTACCTCGTCGTTGATGCCGCGTCTAGCGCTAGCTCCAGCAGAATCCTGGTCAGACCAACCAAACTCATATACGCCAAGGCCTTCAAGTTCTGGATGTGAAACTGCTGCGTCTGTCAAGACATAACCTCTTTCATAGGTTTACGAAAACACGATGGCCGAGAGAAAATCTCAACCTGAATTGCTAGAAATCTGAGTGCCAGTTAAGCGATTTCTGGCTTCGCGAGTAGTCTAAGTTTATCTAAACGTTACCCAATGTGTAACCCCCGAAATGCCACGAAAGGCAATGTTTTTGTTGAATGTTATTCTCGGCCCAGCCAGACTGAAGCTTTATGTCTGGGCTTCCCTAGTGAGTCAGATTCTGATTGTTGTCACCGGTGGTGCTGTTCGTCTAACTGGCTCAGGTCTTGGTTGCCCAACCTGGCCCGAATGTCAACCTGGTTCATACACCAACGTCCCAGAACTAGGTATTCACGGAGTAATTGAGTTTGCTAACCGCCTTCTAACTTTTGTCCTTCTCTTGGTTGCAATCCTCACCTTCCTAACCATCATGAGATTGCCAAAGGCTGAGAAGTTCGGTCTGGTCTGGCCTGCTTTTGCACTTGGGCTTGGCATTGTTGCCCAAGCGATTATTGGTGGCATCACCGTGCTAGCTGGATTGAACTCTTGGATCGTTGGGGCACACTTCTTAGTTTCTGGAGTTCTGATATGCATCGCCGTTATCTTGGTATGGCGTTTCTATGCAGAATGGACCTTTGAAGCTACCAAGACCACAAAACTTCTAAACTCCATCACCTTCCCTATTGGTGTTATCGCAATCATCATCGGGGTAATCGTTACAGGCTCCGGCCCTCACGCTGGAGATGCTGATACACCTAGAAATGGCTTGAACTCAGATCTTCTAGTTCACATCCACTCATACCCTGCATACATCCTCCTAGGACTTGTTCTGCTTCAAATCTTCATCCTCCACCGCACATCAGCGCCTCGCTTTGCAATCAAATTGGCCTATGTTTTCCTAGGATTACTAGCTGCGCAAGCTGCTATTGGAATTCTTCAGGTAAGAATTGGCCTACCAATTACCCTGGTTGCAATTCACATGCTCGGAGCATGTCTAATCATGTGTTCATTGACACATCAGATGCTGATATCTAGAAACTGGCTATCCAAGAAATGAGTGTCGTTTTCTGGTTTCGCAAGGACTTTCGCCTTCAAGACAATGAAGCACTCGTTGCTGCGAGCAAAGAATCAAAAGACATTTACGCTGTTGCTTTAGTAAATAGAGCTAGCTACGAATTCCTTGAAGGCATCAGGCAACACAGCCTCACCGAATCATTCAATGCATTGGATGCATCTATTGGAAACAAACTAAACGTCAAGAGCATCCAAAGTGCAGCAGATTCCGGTGGAGAACTTGTTTCCATAGCGAAAGCTGCAACTGCAAGCTTTGTGTTTGCAATGAAGAGATTCGATCCTGAGGGTATCGCTGAACAGAAAGCTGTTAGCGATGCTTTAGCAAGTGCAGGTGTTCAGCTCAAGTTGGTTGGTTCTGCATACGCTGTTGAGCCAGGAACTGTTAGAAAGCCAGATGGCACCAACTACCGCGTATACACGCCGTTTTTCAATAACTGGAATCCGCTTAGCAACCAAGCTCCTTTTGAAATAGATGCCGCAAGCATTAACTGGTTGAAGATGTCAGATTCGGAGTCGATTCCAACACCTACCAAGAACTCTCCTATCAAGGTCATTGCTGGTGAAGCTTTTGCACTTAGAACCTTTGAGAGATTCCGCAAGCGAGCGCTTGTTAATTACAGCGATGACCGTAATCGCGCGGATCTAAGCGGAACTTCCCACCTTTCACACGCTCTGGCGCACGGTGAAATCCACCCTAGAACGCTTCTTGCAGATCTCGGCAGCGATGAAGGTGCTTGGGTATTCCGCAAGGAGATTGCTTGGCGTGAGTTCTACGCTGATGTTCTCCACCACTACCCTCACACCCTAGATGACTACTACGAACCTAGATTCAAGAAGCTTAGGTATGACACCGGTGTACAGGCTGAGGAACGCTTCCAAGCTTGGTGTGAAGGCAGAACTGGTTACCCGATGGTTGATGCGGGGATGCGTCAGCTGGTCACTGAAGGTTGGATGCACAACCGAGTTCGCATGATTGTGGCTTCGTTCCTAGTGAAAGATCTACACATTGAATGGACTAGAGGTGCAGAGTTCTTTGAGAAGCACCTCAGTGATTTTGATCCAGCATCAAATTCCCACGGTTGGCAATGGACTGCTGGCTGTGGAACAGATGCCTCACCCTATTACCGAATCTTTAATCCGGTCATGCAGGGTTTGAAGTTTGATCCAGAAGGAAACTACGTTCGCAAATACATTCCAGAACTTAGACACCTAACTGGTGCTGATGTTCACGAACCTTGGGAAAGATTTGATGGATACAACTTGGGATATCCAGATCAGATCGTTGATCACTCTGCTGAGCGCAATGAATCTCTAGCGAGATTAGAAGAACTGAAACAGGCTTAGAACAACTTCACGAAAAGCAATGGGTCAACGCCGATTGCAATGAAGAGCACTGTTAGGTATGAAATAGAGATGTGGAACAAACGCATCGGGTTGTTCTCAATTCCAGCCTTGGTCTTCTTCTGCAGAAGATGAGCTTCGAAAACAAACCATGCTCCACCAAGAACTGCAGTTGCTGTGTATATCAATCCCATTGGGGCGATTGGAATAAGCAAGAAGGTGCTCAGCACCATCGCGTAGCTATAGATCACAATTTCAAGTGCTACTCGGTTTGGGTTAGCAACAACCGGAAGCATCGGAACACCGGCAGCCTGATAGTCGTCCTTGTACTTAATCGACAGGGGCCAGTAGTGCGGTGGTGTCCAGAGGAAGATAATCAGGAATAGCGCTGCGGCAGACCAGCTGAGGCTGTTTGTCACAGCACTGAAGCCAATTAGGACCGGCATAGCTCCTGCTGCACCGCCCCAAACGATGTTCTGGGAGGTTCTTCGCTTCAAAAGAAGGGTGTAGATGAAGATATAGAAGAGTTCAGCAGCCAGGGCTAGCCCTGCGCTTAGCCAATTGACGAAGAATCCGAGCCAAAGTACTGAAACTACGCCTAAAACAGTGGCAAAAACCTTGGCTTGAAGGCTTGAAAGCTGGCCTGTAACGAGCGGGCGGTTCTTGGTTCGACCCATAATCTTGTCGATATCGGTGTCAATAATGCAGTTGAAGGCATTTGCTGATCCTGCGCTCATAGCCCCACCAATAAAGGTGGCTAAAACTAGCCAAAGCTCTGGAATCCCCCGTTGAGCCAAAATCATCACAGGAATGGTCGTTATCAGCAGTAATTCGATGACTCGAGGCTTAGTTAGCGCAAAATACGCCTTAGCCAAAGCCATGCCTTTAGCCCGCGGCAAGGCGGTTACAGGGGTTTGGGCTTGGGGAATCATCTCCTCAAGTCTAAGCCAAATTACGACAACCGTTACATGTCCGTAATCAAATGTCGAAGCGGGTATAGACTTCAAGGGCACCAATTTGAGTCCGGAAATCATCATTTCTGGCTATTTCTAGAGCAATACTCACAGAGCGATGAAGCTGACCTGTGTTTGATTTTGCATATTGATAAAGGAGAACCCATTGTCACTTATTTGGGATGAAGTCGATTCACGAGCTGTAGATACCGCAAGGATTCTGGCAGCAGACGCAGTTGAAAAGGTTGGCAACGGCCACCCAGGTACTGCAATCTCACTAGCGCCAGTTGCTTACCTACTATTCCAGAAGGTAATGAACCACGATCCTAAAGATGAGCACTGGGTTGGTAGAGACCGCTTTATCCTCAGTGTTGGTCACTCTTCACTAACTCTTTACAACCAGCTATACCTTGCAGGCTTCGGTCTAGAGCTAGATGACCTAAAAGCTCTTAGAACTTGGGGATCACTTACTCCTGGTCACCCTGAGTATGGTCACACCAAGGGTGTTGAAATCACCACCGGTCCCCTAGGTCAAGGTTTGGCATCAGCTACAGGTTTTGCTTACGCTTCAAGATTTGAGCGCGGACTATTCGACCCAACAGCAGCACAGGGTCAAAGCGCATTTGATCACTTCGTTTATGTAATAGCAGGTGATGGTGACATGCAGGAAGGTGTTACCTCAGAAGCAGCTTCACTTGCAGGACACCAAGAACTTGGAAACCTAGTTGTTATCTACGACAGCAACCAGATCTCAATCGAAGATGACACCAACATTGCTTTCACTGAAGACCTAACCGCTCGTTACGGATCATACGGTTGGCACACTCAGACAGTTGACTGGAAGAAGACTGGAAACTACAAGGAAGACCTTCTCGAACTGTATGACGCAATTCAGAAAGCAAAGGCTGTTACCAACAAGCCTTCACTTATTACTCTTAGAACCATCATTGGTTGGCCTTCACCTAAGAAGCAGAACACTGGAAAGATTCACGGTTCGGCTCTAGGTGCAGAAGAACTTGCTGGTCTAAAGACAGCTCTTGGTTTCAACCCAGAACTTACTTTCGAGGTTACTGATGAAGTTATCGGTCACACTCGCTCAAACGCTTCTAAGCGTGCAGCAGAAGCACGTTCAGAGTGGCAGGCAAAATTTGATGCTTGGGCTACAGCAAATCCAGAACACAAAGCGCTATTCGACAGAGTTGAAAGTGGCAGCGTTCCTAAGGAGCTTGCTTCAGCACTCCCTAACTTTGAATCAGGAACTGAGATCTCAACCAGATCTGCTAGCGGAAAAGTTATCAACGCAATCGCGAAGGTGATGCCTGAGCTTTGGGGTGGCTCAGCTGACCTAGCTGAATCAAACAACACCACCATCGAAGGTGCGAAGTCATTCGTTCCTGCAAAGTGGTCAACCCACGAGTGGACTGGTGACCAGTATGGTCGAGTGCTTCACTTCGGTATCCGTGAGCATGCAATGGCAGCAATTCTGAACGGAATTGTTCTGCACGGTAAGACTCGTGCCTTTGGCGGAACCTTCCTAATCTTCAGCGATTACATGAGACCTGCAGTTCGTCTAGCAGCTCTTATGGGAGTTCCATCGATTTTCGTTTGGACTCACGACAGCGTTGCCCTTGGTGAAGATGGCCCAACCCATCAGCCAATCGAACAGCTTGCAACTCTTCGCGCAATCCCAGGACTAGACATTGTTCGCCCTGGTGATGCTAACGAGGTTGCTTACGCCTGGAAGACAATGCTGGAAAGACGTCAGGGTCCAGCAGGTATAGCACTTACTCGTCAGAACATCCCGGTATTCCCTAGAGGAACTCAGGATGAAACTGGAGCAACCTACGCTTCTGCAGATTTAACTGCTAAGGGTGCATACACATTGGTTGATGCTTCTAACTCAAAGCCAGAAGTAATTCTTATTGCCTCAGGTTCAGAAGTTCAGCTAGCTGTCAACGCCAGAGTGGCTCTTGAAGCTAAGGGTGTTCCAACCAGAGTTGTTTCAGCTCCATGTTTGGAATGGTTCGAAGAACAGTCTGCTGAATACAAGGAATCAGTATTGCCCGCAAATGTGACAGCAAGAGTTTCTGTTGAAGCTGGTCTTTCACTAGGTTGGCAGAAGTATGTCGGTGGTAAGGGTGAGAGTGTCTCAATCGAACACTTCGGAGCATCAGCTGACTACAAGACTCTATTCAGAGAATTTGGCATCACCACAGAGGCAGTTATTGCAGCTGCTGAGAAATCTTTAAGTAACTAGTAGAAGGAAACACATGAACAGCCCACTAGCCCAACTAGCCGCAAACGGTGTCAGCATCTGGCTTGACGATCTATCTCGCACCAGAATCAACTCAGGTGCTCTTGGTGCACTTATCGAGTCAAGAAGCGTCTCAGGTGTTACCACTAACCCGACTATCTTCGCCGGTTCTATCGGTAAGGGTGATGGTTACTCAGAGCAGGTTGCAGAACTTGCTAAGGCTGGCGCAACAGCTTCTGAAGCAATCTTCGAGATCACAACCAAAGACGTTGCAGATGCCTGTGATATCTTCGCTGGTGTTTACTCAGCAAGCCACGGTTTCGATGGTCGCGTATCAATCGAAGTTGAGCCAGGTCTTGCTAACGACACCGCAAACACTGTTGCCCAGGCCAAGGAACTCTTTGCCAAAGTAAACAAAGAGAACGTCATGATCAAGATTCCTGCTACCAAGGCAGGTCTTGCTGCGATTACCGAAGTTATCTCAAACGGCATCAGCGTGAACGTAACTCTTATCTTCTCTCTGCAGAGATACAAGGAAGTTATTGCTGCCTACCAGGCTGGTATTGCTTTGGCTAAGGCAAACGGACACGACCTAAGCAAGATTCACTCAGTTGCATCTTTCTTCGTCTCTCGCGTTGACACTGAAATCGACAAGAGACTTGTTGCTATCGGAACTGAAGAAGCAGTTGCACTAAAGAGCAAAGCTGCTTTGGCTAACGCACGTCTTGCCTACGAAGTTTATGAGCAGGAATTTGCAACCGAGGATTGGTCAGCTCTTGCCGCAGCTGGAGCAAACGAGCAGCGTCCGCTAATGGCATCTACCGGGGTGAAGGATCCAGCGCTTAGCGACACTTTGTATGTAACAGAGTTGGTTGCTCCCGAACTTGTAAACACAATGCCTGAGAAGACCATGGAAGCTGTCTTCGACCACGGTGTTATTCCAGTGAACAGCATTCAGGGTCACTACGAAGAGGCTAGAGACATCTTGGCTGCGCTTGCTGCAGTTGGCGTTAGCTATGACGATGTAACAGAGCTTTTGGAGGCCGAGGGTGTGGACAAGTTCATCATCTCTTGGAACGAACTAGTTGCATCTGTTGAAGCTGCACTGGAGGCTGCAAAGTAATGTCACTCAAGGTAAACGTCCAGGGTCTTGCAGCAGATGCTGTGAAGAGCACCATTGACGAGTTGGTTTCAAATCGTATTGCCAGCCGCATCGCAAACAAGGACTTCACAGTCTGGGGCAAGGAAGCTGAGTCAGAGTCAGCAATTCGTTTGGGTTGGGTGAACTCAGCAAGCGATTCTGCTCCCCTGATTCCAGAGATTCTTGCACTTCGCGAATCATTCCTAAGCGCTGGTGTAAACCGTTTTGTTCTTTGTGGCATGGGTGGCTCTTCGCTAGCTCCAGAAGTAATCACCAAGAACTACGGTGTTGAACTTGTTGTTCTAGATTCAACGGAGCCAGAGCAGGTTCTCAATGTGGTTGCTAAAGACATCGAAAGAACCGCAATCGTAGTTTCTTCTAAGTCTGGTTCAACCGTTGAGACTGACTCACAGAAGAGAATCTTCGAAGAGGCTTTCACAAAGGCTGGCATCGAAAAGACTGAGCGAATCATCATCGTCACCGACCCAGGTTCTCCAATGGAAGCAGCTGCTAAGGCAGATGGCTACCGAATCTTCAATGCAGATCCAACAGTTGGTGGACGCTACTCAGCTCTAACCGCATTTGGTCTAGTTCCTTCGGGTCTTGCTGGTGCAAACATCGCAGAACTTGTTGGACAGGCTCAGTCAGTATCTGCACTCCTGTCTTCTGATGACTCATCTAACCCAGGCTTAGTCCTAGGTGCAGCGATGGCTAGAACTGCCGGTCTATCTACATACAAAGACAAGCTAGGTCTGCTAGCAGACTCTTCCCTACCTGGCTTTGGTGATTGGGCTGAACAGCTAATCGCTGAATCAACAGGAAAAATCGACAAGGGTGTTTTGCCTGTTGTACTTGAAGCCAACAGCTTCGAAGTATCTGGAGAGCAGAAGGACCTATTGCTTGCGCATGTTTCTGCAACTAGAAACCCTTCAGGTGACCTGTCAGTAAGCGGCCCTCTCGGTGCACAGTTCCTTCTTTGGGAGTATGCAACCGTTGTCGCTGGTTACCTACTTGGAGTTAACCCATTTGACCAGCCAGATGTTGAATCAGCAAAAATTGCCGCCCGTGGAATGTTGGAGCAGCGTGCTGCTATCTCATCCCCTGCATTTGTTGACGGTGGCATTGAGGTTCGCGCTCTAAATCTAGATTTGTCTGCACACACAGACATCTCTTCTGCTGTTGCTGCACTTCTAGGTGAGCTTGCTGAAGATGGTTTCGTGTCTGTGCACGCATACCTAAACCGTGAGTCGGAACTTTCAGCAGAGCTACTACGCAATGCAGTTGCTAGCAAGACTTCTCGTCCAACTACTTTTGGTTGGGCACCTAGATTCCTGCACTCAACTGGTCAGTATCACAAGGGTGGACCAAAGCAAGGTGTCTACTTGCAGTTGATCTCTAAGACTGAAACCGATGTTCAGGTACCAGGTAGAGACTTTACTCTTGGTGAACTGATTGCTTCTCAGGCTTCTGGTGACGCCAAGGTTCTTGCCGATCTAGGTAGACCGGTGTTGAGTTTGACTCTAAGCAACCCAATCTCTGATTACGCAGCAATTGTGAAGGCAATAGGTTAAGGAAAACAATTGAGCCCTGTAAAGATAGCTCCTGGTCAAAACCCTCTACGTGATCCTGCAGATAGAAGACTTAACAGAATCGCAGGACCATCTGGTCTAATCATCTTCGGTGTTACCGGTGACCTAAGCCGTAAAAAGCTAATGCCTGCTGTTTACGACTTGGCTAACCGTGGATTACTTCCGCCAGGCTTCTCTCTCGTTGGTTTTGCAAGACGTGACTGGGAAGACCAAGACTTCGGTCAGGTAGTGCACGATGCTGTTAGACAGTATGCGAGAACTCCGTGGAGCGAAGAAGTTTGGGCTCAGCTATCACAGGGAATCAGATTCGTATCTGGTGAATTCGGCGATGACGCGGCTTTTGACAAGCTAAGAGAAACCATCGAGACACTCGATGCAGAACGTGGCACCAACGGGAACCACGCTTTCTACCTCAGCATTCCCCCAAAGGCTTTCCCGCTTGTTACCCAGCAGCTTTCAAGATCAGGTTTGGCAGATCCAAAGCCTAACCAGTTCAGACGAGTTGTTATCGAGAAGCCTTTCGGTCACGACCTGCAGTCAGCTAGAGAACTCAACGAAGTAGTCGAGTCAGTTTTCCCTGCAGACTCAATCTTCCGTATCGACCACTACCTCGGTAAGGAGACTGTTCAAAACATTCTTGCTCTGAGATTCGCTAACCAGTTGTATGAACCACTTTGGAACAACAACTACATCGACCACGTTCAGATCACTATGGCTGAAGACATCGGTGTTGGTGGAAGAGCTGGTTACTACGATGGCATTGGTGCGGCTCGTGACGTTATTCAGAACCACTTGCTTCAGCTGCTTGCTCTAACAGCAATGGAAGAGCCTGTTTCATTCGATGCTGCTGATCTTCGCGCCGAAAAGGAAAAGGTGCTCTCTGCAGTTCGCCTTCCTGCTGATCTTGGTAAATACACTGCTCGTGGTCAATACACCGGTGGTTGGCAGGGTGGCGAAAAGGTGGAGGGCTTCTTAGAAGAAGACGGCATGAACCCTAAGTCGGTAACAGAGACTTTCGCTGCAATGAGATTAGATATCAACACTCGCCGCTGGGCTGGCGTTCCGTTCTATCTTCGTGCTGGTAAGCGCTTAGGCAGAAGAGTTACTGAGATCGCAGTTGTTTTCAAGCGAGTACCTAAGCAGATATTTGGCGAATCACAGACATCAGCACTGGGCCAAAACGCTTTGGTTATCCGTGTTCAGCCAGATGAGGGTGTCACCATCAGATTTGGTTCTAAGGTTCCTGGCGTTGGTATGCAGGTTAGAGATGTGACTATGGACTTCGGTTACGGCCACGCCTTTACCGAGGCATCTCCTGAAGCGTACGAACGTTTAATTCTTGACGTTCTTCTAGGTGATCCACCGCTATTCCCAAGACACGAGGAAGTTGAACTCTCTTGGAAGATTCTTGACCCAATTGAAGAATTCTGGGCAAAGGCTGGAAAGCCTGAGCCTTATCGCCCTGGCACATGGGGTCCAGCTTCGGCTGACCGCATGATGGCTATCGACGGCAGAGCTTGGAGAAGACCATGATCAAAGACTTACCAAATACAACAATCTCTAAGGTCTCTAAAGAACTCGTTCAGATTCGTGAAGAAGGTGGCGCTGTTGCACTTGGACGCGTGCTAACTCTTCTTATTGAGACTGACTTCAAAGATCTTGAGGAATCGATTCTCGCTGCGAACGAGGCATCGAGAGCGCACCCATGTCGAATCATTGTTCTTGCTAACAATGAAAAGGCAACCAAGCAGTCAAGGCTAGACGCTGAGATTCGTGTTGGTGGAGACGCTGGTGCTTCAGAAGTAATCGTTCTAAAGGCCTACGGAGAAGCTTCAAGCGATCCTGAGTCTCTAGTTACCGGTCTATTACTTCCAGATGCTCCTGTGGTTGCTTGGTGGCCAGGTATAGCTCCTGCTAAGCCATCGACCTCTGCTATCGGGCGTATTGCACAGCGAAGAATCACAGATGCTGCCGCACAAAAAGATCCACACGCTTGGTTATCTAACCTTGCGAAGAACTACGCTCCAGGCGACAGCGACTTCGCTTGGACCAGATTGACTCTTTGGCGAGCACAGTTGGCTGCAATACTTGACCAGCCACCTTATGACCCAGTTACAGCTGTTGTCGTAACCGGCGCAGTTGACTCCCCTAGCACCGATCTATTGGCAGCCTGGCTTGAACTGAAGTTGAAGGTCGAAGTCAGCTTGGTTAGAACTGTTAGAGGTAAAGCAGTTGCTGGTATCAAGGGTGTGAAGCTAGTTCGCAAGTCCGGAGACATCGAAATCGTTCGCCATGTTCCAGATATTGCAACACTTATCCAGCCAGCTCAACCGACTAGAGACATTAGCCTTCCTAGAAGATCGCGCCGTGACTGCCTGATTGAAGATCTTCGTCGCTTGGATAGTGATGACGCATTCGGAAAGTTGATCACCAAGGGATTTGGCACCAATCGCCAAGCACCAAAGGTTTCAAGCCAAAAGAAGTAGTCATGGAAACCTCTACCGAAATCAGAAGAGCAGCTAATGGTCAAGAAGTTGCTCAATTAGCAGCTCGAGAAATAATCGAGACTCTCGAGCAGGCTTTGGCAAACAAGCCTGTCGTGAATGTTGCGCTCACTGGAGGGACTGTTGGTATCTTGACTCTCGCAGTGTTGGCTGAACAGCCTGATCTGTCTCGATTAGATCTCTCTAGAGTTCACTTCTGGTGGGGTGACGAGAGATATGTTGAAAGCACCAGTTCAGATAGAAATGCTAACCAAGCAAGAGCGGCGTTCTTCGACAAAGTAGCTGTCTCAGAAGATAACATCCATGAGTTTCCTGCAGCTGATGTTTCAGGGGATCTCTTGACTGGAAAGAAAGTATTTGAAGAAGCACTGGTCAAACACTTTGGATCTGGGCTCCCGGTTTTTGATCTAACTATTCTTGGTATGGGGCCTGATGGCCACATTGCATCCCTCTTCCCAAGTCATGAGGAACTTTCTGTTGGTGAAGTGGTTGTTGCTGAAAGCAATTCTCCTAAGCCTCCTGCTGAGCGCTTGAGTTTGAGCTTTGATGTTCTAAATGCTTCAGCGAAGATCATTTTCGTTGTTTCTGGTTTAGATAAATCAGCTGCAGTTACAGCAGTTCACACTGATGAGAATTGTGAATTACCTGCTGCCAAAATTCAGGCACAGAGTGAAACCATTTGGTTTATCGACCAGGCTGCTGGTCAAGAATTTTGGAGCTGCTAAGCCTTTTTGGTCTTAGCGGCTTTCTTAGCCTCAGCTTTAGCTTCAGCTAGCAAGCGCTCTCTTCTCTCACGCACGGCAGCAACTGCCTCTTCTAGAAGTTCTTTCGCTTCAGCTGCTGTGCGACGTTCCTTAACGTAGGCAAGATGAGTCTTATATGGTTCGTGCTTAGCTATCTGAGGTGGGTTGTCTTTATCTAAACCTGAAGGCAGACCACAGTGTGGGCAATCTAGTTCGTTAGGAAGTTCTGCTGCATCTACGCTCGCTGCGAAAGATGGGCTGAATGAGTGGTTGTTGAAGCAATAAAAAGTCCTTGTGATCTTTTCTGCTTGAAAGCCGTTATCTTGCTCTCCCATTGGACCAGCGCCAACTCGAGAACCCCTGATTGCTGCTCCGTTACCGCTCAAGGGTTACGCCCAAGAATAGGTTGATGCTAGACCCAGTATCACAATAGTGACCACCCAGACCAGACCAAGGATTACGGTGATTCGGTTTAGGTTACGCTCTGCAACTCCTGAAGATGACATTGTGGTGTTGATTCCGCCACCGAACATGTCGCTGAGGCCTCCACCGCGACCCTTGTGAAGAAGGATCAGTAGGGTTAGCAGCAAGCTGGTAACTCCAAGCAGAATTCTTAGAGCAATGAAAATACCGGTCATTTGTGAACTTTCGTCAGTTATTAGGCTAAAAAACCTTGCTTAGCCAATTATAAGGTCAGGTGCTTTAGAAAACGGGCGATGCCAGAGAACTCATCAACGTCTAGGCTGGCCCCACCAACCAAAACTCCATCAACTTCAGGGCTTTTTAGGAAGCCAGCAACGTTAGCTGCCTTTACTGAGCCTCCGTAGAGAATCCTTGTTGATTGGGCTATTTCAGCGCTAAAAGCCTCTGAAATGGCCTCTCTAATCTTCAAAGCAACGCTTGCAGCCTGCTCAGGGGTAGCGATCTGACCGGTGCCAATAGCCCAGACCGGCTCATAAGCCACAATGAACTCCCCTAGCTTCTCGTGCCCTGCAAGAGCAGCCAAAATCTGTCTAACCGGAACTGCTGAAGGACCTTCAGCTTCCAGTTCCTCTAGAGTCTCACCAACGCAGATAACTGGGATTAGTCCGTGCTTGAAGGAAGCAGATACCTTTGCCTGGATGACTTCGTCAGTTTCGTTGTGAAAAGAACGACGCTCTGAGTGACCAACCAGAACATACTTTGCATCAAGCTTCTTTAGGAATGCTCCTGAGATCTCACCAGTGTATGCGCCTGTGTCAAACTTGCTTAGATCCTGAGCACCTAGCTTGATTTCAAACTTCTCTGCATCAATCAGGGTCTGAACACTTCTCAGGTCAGTGAAAGGAGGGAATACTGCAACCTCGGTCTTTGAGTAATCGTGATTAGCGTCACTCAGTGTCCAAGACAGCTTTTGCACCAAAGCGATTGCTTGCTGGTGGTCTAGGTTCATCTTCCAGTTACCCGCAATAAACGGAACGCGCTCAATTGTCATCGCAATACTTCCAAACCAGGCATAGCCTTACCTTCTAGGAACTCGAGGCTAGCTCCGCCTCCAGTTGAAATGTGTGAAAACATGTTGTCCTCAAAGCCAAGTGCACGAACAGCTGCCGCAGAGTCTCCTCCACCAACAACAGATAGTCCCTGAACTTGAGTTAGAGCTTCAGCAACAACGCGTGTTCCGTTAGCAAAGTTCTCATATTCAAATACACCCATAGGGCCATTCCAGAACACGGTCTGTGACGACTTGATGACTTCAGCAAATGCTTTAGCGCTCTCAGGGCCAATGTCTAGGCCTAGACCTGTTGCTCCAAAAGCACTCTCTTCGATTGCATCAGCTGCTGTTACAACATGGTCTGCATCTGCACCGAACTTGCTAGCTACAACGATGTCGGTTGGAAGAACAACCTTCACACCCAACTCTTCAGCCTTAGCAAGGTATCCGCGAACAGTTTCAATCTGGTCTGTTTCAAGAAGGCTTGAACCTACCTTGTGACCCAGTGCTGCGAGGAAAGTGAAAACCATTCCACCACCGACCAAAAGTGAATCAACATTTGGTAGCAGGTGATCGATAACACCGAGTTTGTCTGAAACCTTAGAACCGCCGAGGATTACTGTGTATGGACGAGCTGGGTTTGTGGTTAGACCTTCTAGAACACCTAGTTCACGCTCAATTAGAAGTCCTGCGTAGCTAGGAAGAAGCTTCTCTAGATCGTAAACAGAAGCCTGCTTACGGTGCACAACACCAAAACCATCGCTGACTACTGAGTCTCCTAGTTCTGCAAGTTGCTTAGCAAAAGCCTGACGCTCGTCATCGCTCTTCGCTGTCTCACCCGCGTTGAATCTAAGGTTCTCAAGTACTAGGACGTTGCCGCTCGGAAGCGCTGCAACTGCATCCTTGGCGCTCTGACCAACAGTGTCAGTTGCGAATGCGACTTCTTGTCCAAGTACTTCTCCAAGACGTTTAGCAACAGGCTCTAGAGAGTACTTGAGGTTTACTTCACCATCTGGTCTACCCAGGTGGCTAACGATGATTACCTTGGCATCTCTAGCTAGCAACTCTTTGATTGTTGGAACAGAGGCAATGATTCTTCCGTCGTCTGCGATCCTTGAACCATCTAGTGGAACGTTTAGATCACAGCGAAGGATTACCCTCTGCCCTGCAATGTCAGGTAGGTCTTTGAGTGTGCGCATCTATTTAGAGTTTGCTTGCAACAAGCTCTGTTAGGTCAACTAGACGGTTTGAGTAACCCCACTCGTTGTCGTACCAAGAAGAAATCTTGACGGTGGTTCCACCAACGACGCGAACTAGACCTGCATCAAAGATTGATGAGTGTGGGTCAGTAACGATGTCGCTTGAAACGATCTCGTCTTCGGTGTACTTCAATATTCCCTTTAGTGGACCGGATGCAGCTGCTGCCTTGTAAGCAGCCTTGATCTCTTCAACGGTAACTTCCTTAGCTGAAACCAAAGTTAGGTCAGTGATAGACCCGGTTGGAACTGGAACTCGAAGTGCGAAACCATCCAACTTGCCCTTTAGCTCTGGAAGAACTAGACCGATTGCCTTAGCTGCTCCAGTAGATGAAGGAACAATGTTGATGCCAGCTGCACGTGCACGACGTAGGTCAGAGTGTGGGCCATCCTGTAGGTTCTGGTCAGCTGTGTATGCGTGAACAGTTGTCATTAGTCCGTTTACGATACCGAAAGCATCGTTGAAGACCTTAGCCAAAGGAGCTAGACAGTTAGTTGTACATGAAGCGTTAGAGATGATGTGGTGGTTAGCTGGGTCGTATAGGTGCTCGTTGACACCAATTACGAAAGTTGCGTCGTCACCAGTTGCTGGTGCAGAAATGATCACCTTCTTTGCACCTGCTTCAATGTGCTTGATGGCATCCTTAGCGTCGGTGAAACGACCGGTTGATTCGATAACAATGTCAACACCAAGATCTCCCCAACCTAGGTTTGCTGGGTCACGCTCTGCAAGAACCTTGATGACCTGTCCACCAACGATGATGTTCTGTCCATCAACGGTGACGTCCTGGTTTAGGCGACCTGTTACAGAGTCATACTTCAGTAGGTGAGCTAGAGCTTTAGGGTCGCTCAAGTCGTTTACAGCAACGATTTCTAGATCAGTGCCCTTCTCTAGTTCTGCTCGAAGAAAGTTACGTCCGATACGTCCAAAACCATTGATTCCAACGCGAGTGGTCATTTTGACTCCATTATTTTCCAGGCGCCACGAACGACGCTTATTTGAGGGGGTTTTTGGGGATTGATTCCACTCAACACTGGGTGGATTACCTACTTTTAGGGTAGCAGAAGAGTCGAGGTGTTCTTGCTAGCCTCGTCAAATCTTGCCTGAACGTCTGCCCAATTGACGATGTTCCAGAACGCCTTCACATACTCAGGCTTGACGTTTTGGTAGTCCAGGTAGAAGGCGTGCTCCCACATATCCAGCATCAATAGTGGGATTGAGCCGACTGAGAGGTTACCCTGGTGGTCGTAAAGCTGCTCAATAATCAACTTCTGGCCCAGGATGTCCCAAACCAGGATTGACCAGCCTGAACCCTGAATTCCCAGCGCACTAGCGGTGAAATGGGCCCTAAAGGCGTCAAAAGAGCCAAAGAAGTTATCAATTGCAGCAGCTAGCTCGCCGGTTGGCTTGTCGCCACCTTCTGGAGACATGTTCTTCCAGAAAACTGTGTGATTTACGTGACCAGCCAGGTTGAAGGCTAGATCCTTCTGGAACTTGTTGACCATGGTTAGGTCATTCTTCTCTCTAGCTTCAGCCAGAGCGTCCAGAGCAGTGTTAGCACCATTCACATAGGCCAGGTGGTGCTTGTCATGGTGCAATTCCATGATTCGACCAGAGATGTTCGGCTCTAGTGCTCCGTAGTCGTAGGAAAGGTCAGGCAATACATACTTTGTCATGTTGGTTCTCTTTCGTTTTCTAGTCTTGGTCTAATTCTGTACCAGGAATACCCTGCTCGGCTGCAACCTTGTCAGCAAGGGCTAATAATCTTCTGATTCTTCCTGCGATGGCGTCTTTGGTCAGTGGTGGAGATGCCAATCTACCTAGGTCATCCAAACTTGCATCCCTATGCTGAAGTCTTAGATCGCCAGCCATCTTTAGATGCTCTGGGATGTTATCCCCAAGAATCTCCATTGCTCGTCTGACTCTCATGCCCGAGGCAACTGCTGCTTGAGCAGATCTCATCAAGTTAGCGTTATCGAAGTTAGCTAGCCTGTTCTGCTTGCCTCTAACTTCTCTTCTAACTCTGAGCTCTTCATACTTCAAAACAATTCCATGAGCACCAATGTGCTTCAGAATCTCAACAATCGCATCACCTTCGCGAACTACTACACGGTAAACACCACGAGCTTCACGAACCTTAGCAATTACATCTAATCTTCTTGCGATACCAACTAGGGCCATAGCTGCCTCGTTACCGGGTGCTGTGATCTCAAGAGTTGCTGATCGTCCTGGGTCGGTCAACGAACCATGAGCCAAGATTGCTCCACGCCAAACAGCAGCAGCCTCTGCTTTACTTCCAGATACAAGGGCTGCTGGTAGCCCTCGAACAGGTCTGTTCTTGGTATCGATAAGTCCAGTTTGGCGAGCAAGAATTTCGGCATTCGCTGTTACGCGAATCTGATACTTAGCAGTCTTACGGATTCCTCCAGCAGAAATAATCGCGAGTTCGCTGTCGCAACCGTAGACATCGACTAGATCCTTCTTAACTCTGCGAGCAAGAGCTGTCGTGTCAACTTCTATCTCAACGACTATCTTGCCGCCGACTAGGTGAAGACCGCCACAGAAGCGAAGGATGGTTGAGAGCTCTGCCGCCTTGATGTTGCTCTTACTAACCTCGACTCTGGCCAGTTCGTCTTTGAGTTCTGCTGTTAGTGCCATGATTACTCTTTCCCTAAATCTCTGTGCTTCACCCTGACGGTAATTTCTTCGTTTTCTGACAAACGCTTTGCAATCTCGATTGCTGTTGCAACCGATCTGTGCTTACCACCTGTGCAACCAAGAGCAATTGATGCGTGCTTGCGGTTCTCCTTTAGGTATCCACGAATTACTGGCTGTAAGGCTGCGATGTAGTTGACGATGAACTCTTCTGCGCCATCTTGACACAAGACATAGTCAGCAACCTGAGAATCTTCCCCAGTGAACGGTCTAAGTGCTTCATCCCAATAAGGATTAGGAAGGAAGCGCATGTCAGCAATCAAGTCTGCATCACTTGGTGCGCCATATTTAAACCCAAAGCTCTGAACCAACAAGTTGAGTTTTCTGTTCTCAGCGCTAGCGAAGTTCTCAGAAATCTTTGCTGCCAGTTGATATACGTTCATGTCACTGGAATCGATGATCACATCAGCTTGTTCACGAAGTGGTAGCAGAGTCTTTCGCTCTGTTGCGATTCCTTCGCTGATAGTTCCATTACCCTGCAGTGGATGTGGTCTTCTAACCTGCTCGTAACGCTTGACCAGGGTCGCATCGTTTGCTTCCAGGAAGAGGATTTGTGCGTCTACGTTGCTCTCAAGCAGCAGTTTTACGTGTGTGCTGAGATCATCAAATAGTTCGCCACCTCTGGCGTCAACAACAACAGCAAGTCTTGGTAGTTCCTTGTTTGTTCGAGAAAATAGCTCCGCCATTGGCTTGATTAACTGCGGTGGCAGGTTATCGACAACGTACCAGTCAAGATCTTCAAGAGCTTTACCAACGGTTGAACGACCAGCACCAGACATGCCGGTAACTATCAGTAGTTCATAGCTCGTATCGTTCAAGGTCGCTCTTTCAGAGAGTTGTTGCTCTTACTCTAGTGCTTTTGCGACACGCCCGAGTTGCAAAAGGTTCAACCTCTGCTAGAGGCTTTCAGTCTGCCCAATGTTGGCAATTATGGACTCGGCCAAGACCTGCCCAATCCCAGCCACTTCGGCTATCTCCTCAACTGAGGCTGCCCTCAAGCGCTTTGCCGAGCCAAAGCGTCTCAGCAACGCTGTTACTCGCTTCTCCCCAAGACCTTCGATGTTTAGAAGCTCTGTCGCAATCGAGGACTTGCGCTTCAGTCGCTGAGCTGTGATGGCGAAACGGTGAGCTTCATCTCTAACCCTCTGCAGCAAGAAGAGTGCTTCGGTGCCTCTGGGCAGGATGGTCGGGAAAGGGTTATTTGGCAGCCAAATCTCTTCGAGTCTCTTGGCTAGTCCCACAATGTTGATGTCTGTGATCCCTAGGTCATTTAGTGCTCTCTGGGCAGCATTGACCTGTGGTTGCCCACCGTCAACGATTAGTAGTCCAGGTCGATAGCTGAACTTGTTGCTCGGCTCTTGATCCGCATTCACCAAGTACTTCAGTCTTCTAGTTAGAACCTGGTAGATAGATTCAGTGTCATCGGTGGTCTCTTCGATATTGAACTTACGGTACTGATCCTTCTTTGGAAGGCCATCTTCAAACACCACCATGGAGGCAACTACACCAGTACCACCTAGATGTGAAACGTCAAAACACTCAATACGAAGAGGTGCAGCAGAGAGATTCAAATACCTTTGGATATCCCCCAGAGCTGCGGTTCTGGCAGTGAAGTCAGCCGTCCTGCGGAGTTTGTATAACCCTAGAGCGTGCTTTGCGTTGGTGTGGGCTGTCTCAGCTAAAGCTCGCTTGTCTCCCCTTTGCGGAACTCGAAGATCCACCTTGCTGCCTCTTATCTCTGAAAGCCAAGCTCCTAAAGCTTCAGAATCCTCTGGCAGAAGCGGAACCAATACTTCTTTAGGAACATCAGATGCGAATGTCGCATCTTTGCCGTAAACATTTTGGAGAAGGTATTCAACTAGTTCAGCAGTTGAGCGCTCGAGTTCTTTATCAACAACCCAGGCACGAACACCACGGATACGTCCACCACGAACTCTAAAGAGTGAAACAGCGGCGGTCAATTCATCATCTGCAATTCCAAATAGATCTGCATCAGTCTGGTCTGTGAAGACGACCGTACTCTTTTCCAGAACGGTTTCAAGAGCAGTAACATCATCTCTGAGGCTTGCTGCTAATTCATACTGCTGAGTCTGTGAAGCTTCCATCATTCGAGTCCTCAGTGACTCGATGTGCTCTTCATCACCATGGTTCATGAAGTCAACAAGCTCTTTGCTGATTGCCTTGTGTTCTGCAGGGCTGACTCTAGAAACACATGGTGCAGAGCACTTTCCTATGTCAGCAAGTAGACATGGGCGGTTAGTGCTCTTTGCCCTTTGGTAGGTACCGGACGTGCAGGAACGAACCGGGTAGACCTTGAGCAAAGTGTCTAGGGTCTCTCTGATGGCCCAGCTCTGTGTGTATGGACCGAAATACTTTGCGTTCTTGATCTCCTTGTTGCGAGTTATGAAAGCTCTAGGAATTTCATCACCCATTGTGACTGCAAGGTAAGGGTAGCTCTTGTCATCCTTGAAACGAACGTTGAAAGGTGGATCAAACTCTTTGATCCAGGTGAACTCGAGTTGCAATGCTTCAAACTCTGTCTTGACGATTGTCCAGTTCACATCTCTCGCTGTTTGGACCATTCTTCTGGTCTTCTCTTGGAGAGATTCAAGAGGTGCGAAGTATGAACTGAGTCTGGCTCTAAGGTTCTTCGCCTTACCTACGTAGAGAACTCTCCCGTTCTCGTCTAAGAAGCGGTAAACACCAGGGTCTGTTGGTATCTCCCCTGTCTTAGGTCGAAAATCGACGTCGTAGGCCATTTACTAACCTAGGATTTCCTTCAGGAATTTACCGGTGTGAGACTTAGCAACTTTCGCAACATCTTCAGGAGTTCCGGTTGCAACTATTTCACCACCACCAGACCCACCTTCAGGGCCAATGTCAATAAGCCAGTCAGCGCTCTTGATTACATCCAGGTTGTGTTCAATAACCACAACTGTGTTGCCCTTTTCGACTAGCCCGTTTAGTACTAGCAGAAGCTTTCTAACATCCTCGAAGTGCAAACCAGTCGTCGGCTCATCAAGAACGTAAATGCTTCTTCCATTAGATCTCTTCTGCAATTCAGTAGCGAGTTTCACTCGTTGTGCTTCACCACCAGAGAGGGTTGTTGCACTCTGTCCCAGGCGGACATAGCCAAGACCAACTTCAACCAAAGTGTCTAGGTATCTGGAGATTGAAGTGATAGCTGCAAAGAACTCAGCTGCCTCAGAGATAGGCATCTCAAGAACTTCTGAGATGGTCTTACCCTTGTATCTAACCTGAAGGGTTTCACGGTTGTATCGAGCACCGTGACAGATCTCACAAGAGACATAAACATCAGGAAGGAAGTTCATCTCAATCTTTAGAGTTCCATCACCGCTACAAGCTTCACAGCGTCCACCCTTGACGTTGAATGAGAATCTACCCTGCTGATAACCGCGAGCCTTAGATTCTGGAGTATCAGCAAACAACTTACGGATGTTATCGAATACACCGGTGTATGTCGCAGGGTTCGATCTAGGTGTTCTACCAATTGGGTTCTGGTCGACGTGAACAACCTTGTCTAGCTGGTCAAGGCCTTCAACTTTGGTGTGCTTTCCAGCAACACCTTTCGCTCCATTGAGCTTGTTGGCAAGAACTTCATACAAAACATCATTAACCAGTGATGACTTACCAGAACCGCTAACACCGGTAACGGCAGTTAGCGTACCGAGAGGGAATGTTGCATCAACATTCTTTAGGTTGTTTTCTCTTGCACCAACTACCTTGATGACACGCTTCGGGTCAACTTTGCGTCTCTTCTCAGGTGTTGAGATTGACTCACGACCACTAAGGAACGCTCCGGTGATGGACTCCTTGTTGCCAAGGATCGCCTTGTAGTTACCGCTGTGAACTACTTCACCACCGTGAACACCAGCACCTGGACCAATATCCACAAGCCAGTCTGCAGCCTTGATGGTGTCTTCATCGTGCTCAACAACAATCAGGGTGTTACCGAGGTCGCGCAGCTTGATGAGAGTCTCAATTAGCCTGCGGTTATCTCTCTGGTGCAATCCAATACTTGGCTCATCTAGAACATAGAGAACACCGGTAAGTCCAGCACCGATCTGAGTGGCTAGACGAATACGCTGAGCTTCTCCACCAGACAGTGTTGCCGCAGCCCGTTCCAGACTCAAATACTCAAGACCAACAGCAACCAAGAATTCAAGTCTTGCTTTGATCTCTCTCAAAACCTGAGCAGCAATCTTTTCATCTCGTTTATCGAGCTTTAGCTTCTCGAAGAAGGAAAGACAATTTGCTAGAGACATGAAACAAACATCCGCAATCGAAGTGTTGGAAACCTTCACCGCTAGCACTTCAGGACGAAGTCTTGCACCTTTACAGTCAGGGCAAGGAGTCTCTCTAAGATACTCTGCCCACCTTGAACGACCGTAGTCATTCTCAGCTTCTAGGTATTTTCGTTCGATGTAGTTGAGGGCGCCTTCAAAGCCGGTGGTGTATCTAAGCTCACGGCCATACTTGTTCTTCCACTTCATCTGAACATCGAAGTTGTTTCCGTAAAGAACAGCTTCCTGAATCTCGTCTGGAAGATCTTTCCACGCTGTGTCCAGTGAGAAATCCATGTCCTTCGCAAGTCCAGTTAGAAGACGAGTGTAGTAAGTGAATAGACCCTTACCTTGAGTAGACCAAGGTCTGATTACTCCACCGCTGATTGATTCTGAGACATCTCCGATGACCAGCTCTCTATCGACAGCCATCTTGGTTCCAAGGCCCGAACAGGTAGGGCAAGCGCCAAATGGTGCGTTGAAGGAGAAAGTTCTTGGTTCAATTTCAGTAAGAGCAAGAGGGTGCTCTTTAGGGCAAGACATCTTCTCGCTGAAGTTCCTAAACCTGCCATCACCCTTCTCGTCAATCAGATCGAGTGTGAGTCTTCCATTAGCAAGCTTCAGTGCTGTTTCAACTGAATCGGTTAGACGTTGCAGAATGTCAGCCTTTGCAACAAGACGGTCTACGACTACGGAGATGTCGTGCTTGAATGTCTTCTTTAGTGGCTTTGCCTCTGCAAGTTGAACAACTTCCCCATCAACGACTGCTCTAGCGAAACCTTGCGAGATTAGATCGCGGAAGAGGTCAGAAAACTCGCCTTTCTTCTGATCAACAATCTGTGCAAGCACCTGGAACTTAGTTCCAGCGGGTAGCTGCATGATCTGGTCCACGATTTGCTGTGTGGTCTGCTTAGTAATTCGCTCACCACAGGTAGCACAGTGAGGGATGCCAATGCGTGCCCAGAGAAGACGCAGATAGTCATGAACCTCTGTGATGGTTCCAACAGTCGAACGAGGGTTACGGTTTGTAGATTTCTGGTCAATTGAAACCGCTGGAGAGAGACCTTCGATGAAATCAACATCTGGTCTATCAACTTGACCAAGGAACTGTCTTGCATATGCGGACAAGGACTCTACGTATCTACGTTGACCTTCAGCAAAGATCGTGTCAAAGGCCAGAGAAGACTTACCTGAACCGCTCAAGCCGGTAAAGACCACCATGGCGTTCTTAGGTATCTCAAGGGTGACGTTCTTGAGGTTGTGAACTCGGGCACCCTTGATTACTAGCTTGTCTTTGGTGGGGATTGAAATGGTTGGCATCCCCATAGTTTAACCGACCAGACTGACTTCCAAGTTCAGACGCTTAGACCTTGTCTATCTGCCTAATGGTGTACTTGAGCTCGCTGATTTCATCCCTCAGGCGGGCTGCTAACTCAAACTTCAACTCTGCTGCTGCGGCCTTCATTTGCTCATCAAGCTCTACTACTAGAGCAAGTAATTCGTCGTAGCTGGCGTTCTGGTTAGGGCGGGATCTAGAGCCGACCGGCTGCTTCTTATCCTTACCACGCTTGTTCTTGCTCTCCTCAACCAACTTGGCTGTATCCTGCTCTTCTCTGAGGATGCTGTCTGTGATGTCAGCAATCTTCTTGCGAAGCGGTTGAGGATCAACACCCTTCTCAAGGTTGTATGCGACTTGTTTCTCACGTCTACGGTTGGTCTCATCGATGGCTCTAGCCATTGAGTCAGTTATCTTGTCCGCATACATGTGAACCTCGCCACTGACGTTACGAGCGGCACGACCAATAGTTTGAATGAGTGAGGTGGTCGAACGCAGGAAGCCTTCTTTGTCGGCATCCAGAATGCTCACAAGGGAAACCTCAGGTAGGTCAAGACCTTCACGCAAGAGGTTAATACCAACTAGAACATCGAAGATACCTGAACGTAGTTCTCTAAGTAGCTCAACTCTTCTTAGGGTGTCAACATCGCTGTGCAGATAACGAACTCGCACTCCTGCTTCAGTCAGGAAGTCAGTTAGTTCCTCAGACATCTTCTTAGTGAGCGTTGTAACCAAAACACGTTCGTCCTTAGCAGCACGAACCTTGATCTCTTCTAGTAGGTCGTCAATCTGACCCTTAGATGGCTTGATTACAATCTTTGGGTCGATAAGTCCAGTCGGTCGAATGATTTGCTCAACGACGCCATCTCCCACGCCAAGTTCATACTTGCCAGGTGTAGCAGATAAGTAAACAGTCTGCCCCACTCTGTCTAGGAACTCGGTCCACTTCAGTGGTCGGTTATCCATCGCTGATGGAAGTCTAAATCCATGCTCGACAAGGGTTCTCTTTCTTGAAGAGTCTCCCTCATACATCGCACCAATCTGCGGGACCGTTACGTGAGACTCATCAATAACAGTGAGGAAATCTTCTGGGAAGTAATCAAGTAGACAGGAGGGAGAAGAACCAGGCTCACGTCCATCTAAATGTCTTGAATAGTTCTCAATACCTGAGCAGAAACCCAACTCCCTGATCATCTCTAGATCAAAGGTGGTCCTCATTTTGATGCGCTGAGCCTCTAGAAGTTTGCCCTGGATCTCAAACTCTTTGACTCTCGCTACCATTTCCTCTTCAATAGCTTCTAAAGCAACCCCCATGCGTTCAGGTGAAGTCACATAGTAACTAGCAGGAAAAACAGAGATGGTATCGATAGATCTGATTACTTCACCAGTGAGCGGATGCAATTGGTAGATGTTCTCAATCTCATCACCGAATAGTTCCAGACGGATAGCCAATTCGTCATACACCGGAATGATCTCAATGGTGTCACCCTTGACACGGAAGTTACCTCTTGAGAAGTCGTAGTCATTTCTCTGGTACTGCATGGCTACGAACTCACGAATAAGTTCGTCACGGTCAATGTTTTGACCTTTGTGGAGAGGAATTGACATGTCTAGGTATTCGCTTGGAGCTCCTAGACCATAAATACAGGAGACAGTGCTCACTACAACTACATCTCTCCGACTCAAAAGGCTCATCGTTGCCGAGTATCTAAGTCGCTCGACTTCCTCGTTGATGGATGAGTCCTTCTCGATGAAAGTATCGGTTTGAGGAACGTAAGCTTCAGGCTGGTAGTAGTCGTAGTAGCTAACGAAGTATTCAACTGCGTTATTAGGTAGCAATTCTCTAAACTCATTTACTAACTGAGCAGCCAATGTTTTGTTGTGAGCTAAGACGAGTGTCGGTCTTTGAAGCTTTTCAATCAGCCAAGCCGTTGTTGCAGACTTACCAGTACCGGTGGCACCTAGAAGAACTACGTCCTTCTCTCCCGCGCGAATTCTCTGGCTAAGCTCTTCAATTGCTTGTGGCTGATCTCCAGAAGGTGTGTACTCGCTTATTACTTCAAATGGAGCAAAGGTTCTTGTTGGACCCTTCACTTCTTAGCCTCATTAGCCGCCACGAACTTCTCAAAGAGAGCGTCGGCATCTCTAATCAACAGGAAGATATCTTGATTGGAGTTCAGAATGTGGTCTGCTCTAGCTGCTCGTTCGATTGGCGTTGCCTGATTAGCAATGCGAGCTTTGGCTTCTTGAATTGAGTATCCACGAGATTCAACTAGGCGATTGATTCTCTCAACCTCAGGTGCTTCAACGGTAACGACTGTGTCAAAGCCAAGATCAACATTTGCCTCAACTAGAAGTGGAACTGTGTAAACAACGATTGCATCATTAGGTGCAGCTTTGAGAAGTTCCTGAGTTCTAGCCCGAACTAATGGGTGAACGATTGCCTCAAGCTTTTCGAGCTCTGGCTTTGAATTGAAAACAATTTTTCCCAGAGCTTTCCGATCTAGAGCGCCGGTTGAATCTAATACGCCAGTTCCGAATGCTTCGATAACTTGCTGCTCACCTGGGGTTCCCTGAGCGATTACTTCTCTAGCTAAGACATCGGCGTCAATCTCAATTGCGCCACGGCTAACCCAGTGTTTAGCAACAGTTGATTTACCTGCTGCTATTCCTCCGGTTAGTCCTACTAAATACACGAGTCAAGCCTAACTATTAAATAGAGAAGGGACTGAGATTACTCTCAGTCCCCTATCTAGGTTTAGAACTATTCTGCTTCGTTCAACTTGTCGCGTAGAGCGCTTAGTGACTCGTCAGCTGAAAGAGTACCCGCTGATGCAATTACACCCTCTGATGAAGATGAAGTGGCGCTTGCGGCGTCTTCTGGCTTAGCGTCTGGAAGTGAAGCCTCTAGCTCGTGGAAAGCCTTAACCTGCTTCTTGTGCTCTTCCCATCGTGCCTGAGCCTCTGAGTATTCCTTCTCCCACTTAGCCTTAGCTTCTTCGTAGCCCGGCTTCCATTCGCTGGTAGCAGCATCGAAGCCCTCAGGGTACTTGTAGTTACCCTGGTCGTCGAAGTCAGTTGCCAAGCCGTATAGAGCTGGGTTGAAGTCGGCGCTCTCAGGGTTGACCTCTTCAGTAGCCTGCTTTAGCGATAGTGAAATACGACGACGGTCTAGGTCGATGTCGATCACCTTGACGAATACGTCTTGGTTCACGGTAACAACCTGGCTCGCTAGGTCGATGTGCTTCGCTGATAGCTCACTGATGTGAACTAGACCCTCGATACCATCGGCAACACGAACGAATGCACCGAATGGAACAATCTTGGTTACCTTACCTGGAGCGTACTGACCGATAGCGTGAGTTCTTGCGAATACCTGCCATGGGTCTTCCTGAGTTGACTTCAATGAAAGTGAAACGCGCTCGCGCTCTGAATCAACTTCAAGAACCTCAACGGTAACTTCCTGGCCGATTTCGACAACTTCTGAAGCGTGCTCGATGTGCTTCCATGAAAGCTCGCTTACGTGAACTAGACCATCAACGCCACCGAGGTCAATGAATGCACCGAAGTTCACGATAGATGAAACAACACCGGTACGGATCTGACCCTTAGCAAGATCTGCAAGGAAGGTTGTGCGGTTAGCTGACTGTGACTCTTCAAGAAGTGCACGACGTGAAAGGACAACGTTGTTGCGGTTCTTGTCTAGTTCAAGAATCTTTGCATCGATGGTCTGACCTAGGTATGGAGTTAGGTCACGAACACGACGTAGTTCGATAAGAGATGCTGGAAGGAATCCACGTAGACCGATGTCAACGATTAGACCACCCTTAACAACTTCGATGACCAAACCTTGGACAACACCATCGGTTTCCTTGATCTTCTCGACGTCGCCCCATGCGCGCTCGTACTGTGCGCGCTTCTTGGAAAGGATAAGGCGGCCTTCTTTGTCTTCCTTCTGAAGAACAAGTGCCTCGATGGTGTCACCAACAGTGACGATGTCACTTGGGTCTGCATCGTGGCGAATTGAAAGTTCGCGTGAAGGGATAACACCTTCAGTTTTGTAACCGACGTCTAGTAATACTTCGTCGCGGTCAATCTTTACAACGATTCCCTGGATAAGGTCACCATCGTTGAATGATTTTAGAGTTAGTTCGATTGCTGCTAATAGTTCTTCTGCTGAGCCAATGTCATTGATTGCTACTTGTGCAGGAGCTTTAGGGGTACTTGTCATGGAGAAAATATCTCGATCTTGTTTTTACTCGGGCCAAACTAAGACGCTTCTGCTTTAGACATAGGCAATCCCAGGTTGAACGTGGATAGGATTTTGGACCAGAAACTGGACCTTGGCCAGTCTAATGCCTTCTAAAGACCTGAAACAACAGCTATTAGAGACTCGAGGACAGCTTCTTCACTGAGCCCTGAGACCTCAATCGTGATCTCTTCCCCATGTTTGATACCAAGGCTGAGAATCCCCAAAATGCTGTTACCGAGCACCTTTTTACCAGTTCTATTGGTGATATGGACCAAATGACCGCTGGCAGCAACTGCTTTGACGAATTCAGCAGCCGGTCTAGCGTGGAGACCGACCTCAGTCATCACCTTAACCACAGCCTTAGCCATTAGTGGGCAGCCTCTCCCCAACTCTTGCCAACACCGACATTTACCTCAAGTGGGACATCAAGCTTGCTCGCCGAGGTCATCTCCTTGATAACAATGTCTTGGACTTGCTCAAGCTCGCCATTGGCGATCTCTAGCACCAGTTCGTCATGAACCTGCAGCAAGATACGGCTCTTAACACCAGCAGTTACCAGTGCCTTATCGACGTTGATCATCGCCAGTTTCATGATGTCAGCAGCAGTTCCCTGGATAGGAGCGTTTAGAGCTGCTCTTCTAGCGTTCTCTTTCAAAGCGAATATCTTGCTGTTCAGATCATCGAATGGGCGTCTACGACCATAGGTTGTCTTAGTGAAACCATCAAGCTTCGCTTCATCGACTACCTGAGCAAGATATCTCTTTACTCCACCGAAACGCTCGAAGTAATCAGCCATGAGCTGTTTAGCGTCAGCGTTTGAGATTCTCAGTTGCTTAGCTAATCCATATTCGCTTAGCCCATAGACCAAGCCGTATGACATTGCCTTGACCTTAGATCTCATCGCCGAGGTAACTTCCTCAGGTTTTACTCCATAGATTCTTGAACCTACGAACCTGTGCAGGTCTTCACCGCTCTTGAAAGCTTCGATTAGCCCAGCATCTCCTGAAAGGTGGGCAAGGATTCGCATTTCGATCTGTGAGTAGTCAGCTGTCAGAATTTGGTCGTAACCCTTACCAACAACGAAAGAGTCTCTAATCTTGCGACCACGTTCGCTTCTGATCGGGATGTTCTGAAGGTTTGGGTTCTCAGAAGATAAACGTCCGGTCGATGTTCCAGTCTGCACGTAGCTGGTATGGATACGTCCATCATCAGCAACTGACTTGATGATGGTTTCAACTATCTGCCTAATCTTGGTTAGTTCTCGGTGTTGTAAAAGTTTTTCTAAGAATGGATGAGCAGTCTGTTCGAACAATGTTGTTAGTGCTTCAGCATTGGTTGAGAAACCAGTCTTCACCTTGCTGGTTCCTTTCATACCCAAATCTTCAAACAGAACTGTTTGCAGCTGCTTAGGAGAAGCGAGGTTAATCTCTTTACCGATGATCTTGTAGCAGTCAGCAGCAATCTGTGAGATCTCAGCATCTAGCTCTTGAATCATCTTGTCTAGAGTCTTCACATCCAGTGTGATGCCGGAGGTCTCCATACGAGCCAAGGTGTGACTGCTAGGTAGTTCAATGTCTTTGTAGACAACAGTCTGCTTCGACTCAATCAACTTTCTGCCAACAGCTTCATTCAACTGGAATAGGTACCAAGCAAGCTCAGATGCAGTCGGTAGGCTCTCAGCGATCTCATCTGTTGCAGCAGCCAGTGAAACTCCTAGATACTCCTCAACAAGGGATTCAATCTCATAACCCTTACGTAGCGGGTTATCGATGTATGAACCAAGCAGTGGGTCATCGATTACTCCAGATAGCGAATCACCGATTTCAATGAGTGAGCGTTCGGCATTCTTTGAATCAAACACTATCTTCGGGCTCTCAGAAGCTAGGTATTCAAGAAGTGCTTTGTCGGACGTGGTGACTGTTCCGCGCTTATCTTTGGTCGCAAAGCCAACCTCGAGTAGTGAGCGTGAACCTTCTTCCTCAAATCGCAAGAAGACTGCAACAGACTCTTTGGCCTTCAGAACCGCTTTCAAATCTAGGGAGTTATCTTTAGGGAGATCTAGCGCCTCCTGCTTGACCACAACTACTTCTTCAACAGGGCTGTCGTCAACGACAACTGTTCTTGTTCCTGTTGTTCCTCGTGCTTTGAGAACACGTTCAAGCAGTGATCTGAAGTGAAGTTTGGCAAAAGTCTCGCGAACCTTGTCTTCCTCAACTGGCTTGAGAGTAAAGGCGTCAAAGGTGTATCCAACATCTAGATCTCTAACCAGATGGTTGAGTCTTCTGTTTCTAACAGCTAAGCCTTGGTGTTCTCTAAGGCTCTCTCCCACTTTGCCTGGTATGTCATGGGCTGCTTTTAGGACTCCATCCAAGTTTCCGTATTGAACTAGCCACTTAGCTGCGGTCTTAGGACCAACTCCAGGAACACCTGGCAAGTTATCTGATGTTTCTCCAACTAGCGCTGCGAGATCTGGATACTGCTTTGCGTGAATTCCATATTTCTCAACCACAGCTTCATCAGTCATACGGTTTAGGTTCATCACACCTTTGACTGGGTAAAGAATTGTCACATCATCCTGAATTAGCTGGAAGGTATCTCTATCCCCCGAAACAATCAGCACTCGATAACCAGCAGCTGATCCCTGATCGGCAAGGGATGCAATGATGTCATCAGCCTCATAGTTAACCTTGGTGAGTGTCACGATACCCATGGCTTCAAGTGCTTCAACTAGTAACTCTGTTTGACCATTGAATTCAGGAGGAGTTTCGCCCCTAGTGCCTTTGTATTCCGGATACTCATCTGTTCTAAAAGACGATCTCGAGAGGTCGAATGCGACTGCCAAGTGTGTTGGCTTCTCGTTCTGCAGGATGTTGAGCATCATCGAGATGAAGCCGTGCACTGCATTTGTGTGCTGTCCACTTGGGATTCTGAATGAGTCAGGGCTTAGAGCGTAGAAGGCTCGAAATGCCAATGAGTGACCATCAATTAGCAGAAGGGTAGGCTTGGACATGTCCTAAGCCTAACTGGGACAACGCCCAACGATAGTGAAGCAACAGCTAAGGAATAGACATGGCAGAACACACATCAGCCGAGATTATGGCTTGGATTAAAGAGCGTGGGCTAGGTGAACTTGCTGAGAAGATGGGCATCGAAATCCTTGAGCTAACCCCGACCTACGGTGTTGCAACTATGCCTGCCGAAGGCAACCGCCAACCTCTGGGAATTGTTCACGGTGGCGCCTATGTTGTTCTTGCTGAGACCTTGGGAAGCATGTGTGCGACTCTGGCCGCCGGGGTTGGCCGTCACGCAGTGGGTATTGAGATCAATGCCTCACACACTAAGAGCGTTAAGGGTGGAATGGTTACGGCAACTGCACGTGCAGTCAACGTTGGAAGAAACTTAGCAACACATGAGATTGCAGTTGATGATGAAGAAGGCAATCGCCTATCAACAATTCGTATTACTAACTTCCTAAGAGATAACCGAAGCTAATCTGTTTTATCGGCTAATTGTTCAATGACAGTTAGAGCGACCTGCTTCATACTCAAGCGTCTATCCATTGACGCCTTCTGAATCCATCTGAATGCCTCTGGTTCATTCAGCTTCATCTTCTCGGTTAGTAAGCCTTTGGCCCTATCAACTAGTTTTCTAATCTCTAGCTTCTCTTGTGCTTCTTCAATCGCTTGATCGGCATCCTTCATTCGGTTGTGAAGGCTAAGTGCAATTCTCAGAGCAGGAAGTAAATTACTTGGGTTGAAAGGTTTAACGACGTAACTGTAGACACCTGCAGCACTTGCTCTATCAACTAAATCAGGTGAGCTAAAGGCTGTTAGTAAAACTACTGGAATCTTGAGTTCAGCCATAGCCTCTGCAGCTTGTAGTCCGTCAGTGCCTGGCATTTTGATATCTGTTAGCAGTAGGTCTGGCTTTAGTGCGACGGCGAGTTCAATTGCCCTAGCTCCATCCCCTGCTTGGCCAACCACATCGAAGCCACCCTCGGTCAGGGTCTCAACAATGTCTAGCCGAATGATTGCTTCGTCTTCGGCAACGACAACCCTAGGTTTTACCTCAGTGTTGGTGTCCATAGCAATACACTAGCGGGGCATCTAGAGTATTCACTGATGGTTTAGAATTAGAAACACTTGCCGAAGTGGCGAAATGGCAGACGCGGAGCACTCAAAATGCTTTGCCGAAAGGCGTGTGGGTTCGACTCCCACCTTCGGCACCAAGTAAAAAACCCCCGAATAACCGGGGGTTTTTCTACTATTTGGCGTAAGCCGGAGCTGCCCCATTAATTGCATCGCCGACTCTGTGGACTCTAAGTGAGTTCGTTGAACCTGGGATGCCTGGAGGTGTTCCAGCTACAACAACTACTTCATCACCGATTTTGGCGATGTTCTTACCTAGCAAGATCTCATCAACCTGGTGCATCATGTCATCGGTGTGCTTGACCTGTTCTACAAGGTGAACGTTTGAACCCCAGACCATAGAGAGTTTTCTTTGGGTTTCTTCGCTAGGCGTGAAAGCGATGGTTGGGATTTCGTGACGTAGGCGAGAAACTCTTCGCAGTGAGTCTCCACTCTCTGTAAAGACACAGATGAATTTAGAACCAAGAAGTTCAGCAATCTCCGCTGCAGCTAGTGTTACAGCTCCACCGTGGGTGTGTGGCTTAGTGCCAAGAGGTGGGATACGGCTTAGGCCGTTCTCTTCTGTTGACTTGATGATGCTTGCCATTGCTGAAACAGTTTCAACTGGGAACTCACCAACAGATGTTTCACCTGAAAGCATTAGACAGTCAGCACCATCAAGAACAGCGTTAGCTACGTCGCTTGCTTCGGCTCTAGTTGGACGAGAAGCCGTAATCATTGACTCAAGCATTTGAGTTGCTACGATGACAGGCTTTGCCCAGCGACGAGAAAGTTCAATTGCACGTTTCTGAACTAGAGGAACCTGCCAGAACGGAAGCTCAACACCTAGGTCCCCTCGAGCAACCATCACTGCATCGAATGCATCGATGATCTCTTCTAGTGCGTCAACAGCCTGAGGCTTTTCAATCTTTGCAATAACAGGAAGGAACTTGCCTTCTTCCTTCATGATCTCGTGAACACGAACAATGTCAGATGCGTTACGAACAAAAGAAAGAGCAATCATGTCAACACCGAGGCGGATACCCCAGCGCAGATCTTCTTCATCCTTCTCGCTAAGTGCAGGAACGTTTACTGCAACACCAGGAAGGTTAATGCCCTTGTTGTTGCTTACCTGACCAGGAACTTCAACGATTGCTGTAACAGTGGTGTCATCGACTGCAGTGGCACGAAGGCCAACCTTGCCATCATCAATTAGAAGAATGTCGCCAACATTAACATCGCCTGGCAGACCCTTGTGTGTTGTTGAACAAATGTTGACATCACCCTGAATGTCTTCGATGGTGATCTTGAAGGTTGCACCCTTCTCTAACATGACCGGACCATCTGCAAATCTACCTAGACGGATCTTTGGACCCTGTAGGTCAACAAAGATACCCACTGGCTTGCCAAGATCAGCTGCAACCTTGCGAACTGTCTGGTAGATACCCTCGTGAACTTCGTGACTTCCGTGACTTAGGTTCATACGAGCAACATCAACACCTGCTTCGATGATGGCTTTGATTGAGTCGTAGGTTGAAACTGCTGGACCTAGGGTCGCGACGATTTTTGCGCGTCTCATGTTTTTCCTTTTGTGTGTTTACTTTTATCAGCCTACCGATTGGTTAGGCGTGAATTCCTTTATCTGATGCTTTAACAGGTGCTGGTAGTGAAGTAGTTCCTTCTAAGTACTTATCAATCGCTGAAGCCGCTGCACGACCTTCAGCTATAGCCCAAACAATTAGCGACTGACCACGGCCAGCATCTCCAGCAACAAAGACTCCGTCGATGTTTGTCGAGTAATCATCTGCTCTACCGAGGTTGCTTTTCGCATCTCGCTCTAGCTGAGTTTCACCAACGTGAACATCACCTTCTGGACCAGTGAAGCCAAGGGCAATTAGCACTAGATCTGCAGGGATTACCTGCTCAGTTCCAGGCTTAGGTCTTCTGGCTCCATCAACAAATTCTGTTTCAGCAACTTCGATGCCGGTTACTTGACCTTTCTCCTCTAGGAATCTAACTGTGTTAGCCAGGTACTTACGCTCACCGAATTCTTCGTGAGCACTCGCTACCTCAAACAGGTTAGGGAAGGTAGGCCATGGCTGGTCGGCTCTACGTTCAGCTGGCGGTTGTGCACCGATTGCAAGGGTTGTCACAGACAACGCTCCTTGACGGGTTGCAGTTCCTAGACAGTCAGCTCCGGTATCGCCACCACCGAGAATTACGACATGCTTACCAGCGGCCGAAATCTGGCCCTCGACACTGTCTCCTGCGACAACTCGGTTGGCCTGGGTTAGATAATCCATCGCGAAATGTATTCCGTTGCTCTCGCGTCCAGGAAGTTGAATATCCCTAGGCTTTGATGCTCCGGTAGCGATTAGAACCGCTTCGTAGCGCTTTAGTAGGTCTTCCCAGCTAATGTCGGATCCGATTGCCACACCTGGTCTAAACCTTGTTCCTTCAGCTTCCATTTGCTCAAGTCTGCGGTCAAGGTGATACTTTTCCATCTTGAAATCAGGAATACCGTAGCGAAGTAGTCCACCGATGCGATCATCACGTTCATACACGGCCACAGTGTGACCTGCTCTGGTGAGCTGCTGAGCTGCTGCTAGACCTGCTGGACCTGAACCGACGATTGCAACAGTCTTACCAGTCATCCGCTCTGGAGCGTGAGCTTGGACCCAACCTCTATCAAACGCTTGATCGATGATTGATGCTTCGATCTGCTTGATAGTGACTGCTGGTTGGTTGATTCCTAGAACACAAGAGCTCTCACAAGGAGCTGGGCAAAGCTTTCCAGTAAATTCCGGGAAGTTGTTGGTTGCGTGCAGTCTCTCGATTGCACCCTTGCCATCTTGACGCCAGGTTAGATCGTTCCACTCAGGGATTAGGTTTCCTAGTGGGCAACCGTGGTGACAGAACGCGATTCCGCAGTCCATACATCTACTGGCCTGAGACTTTAGAACCCCCTGGTCGAAAGGTTCGTAAACCTCTTTCCAGTCCTTGATGCGCACTTCGATTTCGCGACGCTTAGCCGTTTCTCTATCGGTTACTTTGAGGAACCCTCTTGGATCAGCCACGAGCATTCACCTCCAGAATTCGGTTCCACACGACAGCTGAGTCTAGATCCTCGCCTGCTGCAACAGCAGTTGCTTGAATCTCTAGAACCTTTGCATAGTCTCTAGGCAAGATCTTTGTGAACTGGGCAACCTTTGCATCGAAAGATTCAAGTAGTTGCTGAGCTAACTTTGAGCCAGTTTCAACTTGGTGCTTTTCAAGAAGAGATTTGACTGTGCTCTTATCCACATCACTAAGTTCAAGAAGATCAACTTCACCATCTATTAGCGCTGAAGAGTTGATTAGGTCGGCGCGAAGCTTATATACATAGGCAACACCACCAGACATACCCGCAGCAATGTTTCTTCCAGTGCGACCAAGAATCAAAGCAGTTCCACCGGTCATGTATTCAAGCGCGTGATCACCAACACCTTCAACAACAGCAGTTGCTCCAGAGTTTCTAACCAAGAAACGCTCTCCCACCATTCCGCTTATGAATAGTTCACCACTGGTTGCACCGTATCCAATTACGTTTCCAGCAATAACGTTCTGCTCTGCTGGGAATACTGATAGCGGGTTAGGTCTAACCACGATAGTTCCACCAGATAGACCCTTACCGACATAGTCGTTTGAGTCTCCAGAAAGTGTCAGCTTGATTCCCTTAGGAATGAAAGCTCCAAATGATTGACCAGCAGAGCCTGAAACTCTAATGTCTATTGTTCCTGCAGGAAGTCCTTCGGCTGCATATCTCTTGGTGACTTCGTTGCCCAACATGGTTCCAACTGCCTGAGCAACGTTACTGATCGGTAGCTCAATAACCACAGACTGAGCGTCTTCGAGAGCCTTTGTACTCAACTCAATCAACTTGTGGTCGAAGTGTTTCTCTAGTTCGTGATCCTGCAGAGTGAATCTACGCAGAGGACCAGAGCTAGGCGCAGGAGCAGAAAGGATTGGAGTGAGATCTAGGCCATCAGCTTTCCAGTGGTCAATGGCACGGTTTGCATCAAGTAATTCACTGTGGCCGATTGCCTCATCTAGAGATCTGAAACCAAGAGCAGCAAGATACTCGCGAACCTCTTCGGCTAAGAACATGAAGAAGTTGATGACGTGCTGAGCTTGACCAGTGAAACGTTCACGAAGTACCGGGTTCTGAGTAGCAACACCAACTGGGCAGGTGTCCAAATGGCAAACACGCATCATGACACAGCCTGAAACAACAAGTGGTGCTGTTGCAAAACCAAATTCCTCTGCACCTAGTAGAGCGGCGATTACTACGTCTCGTCCAGTCTTCATCTGACCGTCAACCTGAACTGACACTCGATCACGCAAACCGTTGACCATCAGTGTCTGCTGAGTTTCAGCAAGACCTAGTTCCCAAGGAGTTCCAGCGTGTTTGAGAGAGTTCAAAGGTGATGCACCAGTTCCACCATCGTGACCAGAAACAAGAATCACATCAGCTTTGGCCTTGGCAACTCCGGCTGCGACAGTTCCAATGCCAACCTGGCTTACCAACTTCACGTGCACACGTGCCTTCTGGTTTGCTCGCTTCAGATCGAAGATCAGCTGCTTTAGGTCTTCGATTGAATAGATGTCGTGGTGAGGTGGTGGTGAAATCAAACCAACACCAGGAGTTGAGTGACGAGTTGCAGCAATCCACGGGTAAACCTTGTTAGGAGGTAGCTGACCGCCTTCACCAGGCTTTGCGCCCTGAGCCATCTTGATCTGGATGTCATCAGCGTGAGTCAAATACATGCTGGTAACACCAAAGCGGCCAGATGCAACCTGCTTGATAGCGCTTCTTCGGGCTGGGTCAAGTAAGCGCTCAATGTTCTCGCCACCTTCACCGGTGTTTGACTTTGCGCCGATCTGGTTCATCGCGATAGCTAGAACTTCGTGAGCCTCAGGAGAAATAGATCCGTACGACATTGCACCGGTTGAGAATCTCTTCACAATCTCTGTTGCTGGCTCAACTTCGTTGAGGGCAACTGCTGGTCTCACACCTTCGCGAAGGCTGAAAAGTCCGCGAAGAGTCATTAGACGCTCAGCTTGGTAATCAATGAGTTTTGTGTATTCGCGGAAGATCTCGAAACTCTTGGTCTTAGTTGAGTGCTGAAGTTTGAAGATTGTTTCAGGGTTGAAAAGGTGCGGAGGACCTTCTCTACGCCACTGGTATTCGCCACCGACTTCTAGTTCTTCGTGAGGTCTTGTTGCACGTTCAACCGGGTATGCACTTGAGTGTCTGCGCTGAACTTCTTCAGCAATAACTGAAAGACCAATACCGCCTAGCTGACTGGTTGTACCCGTGAAGTATGCGTCCACGAATTCTTGGGATAAACCAATCGCCTCGAAACATTGTGCACCTGAGTATGAAGAAACAGTTGAGATACCCATCTTCGACATGATCTTTAAGACACCCTTACCGAGAGCCTTAATTAGGTTCTTAGTTGCCTTCTCGACAGTTACACCTTGAATAGCGCCGTTACGAACCATAAGTTCAACTGTTTCCATCGCAAGGTATGGGTTGATTGCGGCAGCGCCGTAACCAATCAGTGCTGCAACATGATGAACTTCACGTACATCTCCAGCTTCAACAACTAGTCCAACACGAGTTCTGTTTCCAGCTCTAATCAAGTGGTGGTGAACTGCAGAGGTTAGAAGAAGGCTTGGGATTGGAGCTAGTTCACGGTTACTGTCTCTATCAGATACAACAACGTATCTAGCTCCAGCTGCAACAGCTTCATCTAGTTCAGCACAAATCTCTTGAAGGCGTTCAGCAAGTGCTTCTTCCCCATCGTCGACACGGTAAACACCCTTAACAATGTGAGACTTACCGATACCAGAATCTTCGCTGTATTTGATCTTTGCGATTTCATCGTTTGAGATAACAGGGAAATCAAGAATAACCATGCGAGCGTGCTCAGGAGTTGCTGTCAAGAGGTTCTGCTCTGGACCAATACCAACGCTTAGAGATGTGACAATCTCTTCGCGAATAGAGTCAAGCGGTGGGTTTGTTACCTGAGCAAACTGCTGAACAAAGTAATCGAACAGCAAACGCGGTCTGTCGCTCAGCGCAGCGATTGGCGTGTCAGAACCCATAGCACCTAGAGGTTCAGCTCCACCCTTAGCCATCGGTGCTAACAAAATACGGAGCTCTTCCTCGGTATAACCGAAGGTGCGCTGCCTTCTACTCACTGAGTTCTTTGTGTATGCAACGTGCTCACGGTCAGGAAGGTCTTTTAGGTTGATGCGGTTATCTGCTAACCATTGCCCCCAAGGCTCAGCAGCAGCAATCTCTGCCTTGATCTCTTCGTCATCAATCAAGCGACCCGTGACAGTATCTGCCAAGAACATACGTCCTGGCTGCAGTCTTCCCTTGCGAACAATTCTTGAAGGGTCTATATCAACAACACCGATTTCAGATGCCAAGATAACTAGACCGTCTTCGGTGACAATGTATCGACCTGGTCGAAGTCCGTTTCTGTCTAGCGTTGCTCCAACTAGAGAACCATCAGTGAAGATAACTGCTGCTGGACCATCCCACGGCTCCATCAACATCGAGTGATATTCATAGAAGTCTCGCAGCTGTGGGTTTATATCTGATTGCTTTTCCCAAGCTTCTGGAATCATCATCATCATTGCGTGCGGCAGTGATCTACCTGAAAGAACAAGTAGCTCAAGAACCTCATCAAACGATGCAGAGTCGCTAGCTCCTGAAGTCAGAATCGGCTTTAGTGATTCAAGTTCACCTAGAAGTTCTGACTCCAATCTCGCTTCTCTAGCGCGCATCCAGTTTCGGTTTCCCTTAACTGTGTTGATTTCACCGTTGTGCGCAATCATCCTGAACGGATGTGCCAATGGCCAAGAAGGGAAAGTGTTTGTTGAGAAACGTGAGTGAACAAGAGCAAGCGTTGATTCAAAACTCTCATCTGAAAGATCTGGAAAGAATGGCTCTAGTTGAAGGGTGGTAACCATTCCTTTATAGACAAGAGTCTGTGAAGAAAGTGACGGGTGGTAAACCCCAAGTTGACGCTCAGACTGCTTACGAACTCTAAACAACGCACGCTCTAATGCCTTCGAGTCTTCGAACTCTCCGCTTAGGAATACCTGAAGAATCTGTGGCAGCGAAGCCTTTGCGAGATCCCCTAGTACCTCAGGGTTCACTGGAACAACTCTTGAACCTAGAAGGTTTAGGTTCTCAGCCTTAGCAAGCGAATCAAGGGAAGCAAGGAATGATCTTGAATCAGCATCCTGTTCTAGGAAAACTAGACCAGCGCCGTAGGTACCTCTAGCTGGAAGTTCAAAGTCAACTACTGAACGGAGGAATCGGTCAGGGATCTGGGTGATGATTCCAGCTCCGTCACCAGTTCCAGCATCAGAACCAACAGCTCCGCGATGTTCTAAGTTTCTGAGCGCATCAAGAGCTGTGTCGATGATGTCGTGGCCTGGAGTTCCTCGGAGTGTGGCAACCATTGCCAGACCGCATGCGTCTTTGTCACGGCTTGGGTCATAAAGACCCGACGCGTCAGGAGCGGTGTTGAACCGCTCGAAAGGCGACAGACCGGACATGCCGAACTCCATTCACAATCAGAAATAAACGGGGACGACAGTGGCCCTAGATGAATATTGAGAACCTACTTAGGTGGGTTCTCAGACTCTGCCAATTCTACCTCAGACTCGTCCAAAGTGGTCTGTTCGGTGTCCTTGACTTCGTTGCGAGGCCCACGACCAGGGAGGTAACCAGTGGTCTCAACACCTGAGTGCTTAGAGTTCTGGTACACCAGAATAGCTAGACCCACTAGGAAGCCTAGGATTGCTGACCATTGGTTGGTTCTAAGCCCAAGAATAACTTCGCTTGGGTCTAGACGTATGCCCTCAATGAAGAAACGTCCAGTTGAGTACCAAATCAGGTAAAGACCGAACATACGGCCCCAGCGTAGGTTGAATCTAGCCTCTAGAAGAAGCAGGACTGCAATGCCCAGAAGTGACCAGAGAGACTCGTATAGGAAAGTTGGGTGGAACAGGATGCCTTCAGGCAAGCCAATTGGGTAAGCCTGATTAGCATAAGGAACCTCTAGTCCCCAAGGTAGATCGGTAGGTTCACCGAAGAGTTCAACGTTGAAGTAGTTACCCCAGCGCCCTAGTGCCTGAGCAGCCAGTAGCCCTGGAACCAAGGCATCTGCAAAGCTAAGGAACTTGATTCCAGCTGAAGGGATTATTACCTTCTTACCTGCCTTGATGTCGACTTGAGCACCGATGTAGGCACCCAAGGCTCCAAAGATTAGAGCTCCGTAGATAGCAAGCCCACCTTCCCAAAGCTTGAACATCGAGGTCCAGTCTTTGTCTGGACCAAAGTAATCGTTGGCGTGGGTGAATACGTGGAAAAGTCTTCCACCGATGATTCCAAATGGAACAGCCCATATCGCAATGTCAATTGCAGCTCCTGCTTCCATGCCACGAGCTTTCATACGACCAGCGGTAACAACTGTTGCAACAACAATTCCAGCAAGGATGAAAAGTGCGTAGTAGTGCACTGTTACTGTTCCTAGAGTGAATGAGCTGATTGTTGGTGAAGGAATCGAACTTAGAAGGTTCATGAACTACTTTCCTGACTTTAGTGAACTAACAGATTCGGTGAGTTCTGCGACTCCGCCGTTTTTATAAGCCTTGATAAAAAGTGATCCGACGATAGCGCCGTCAGCGTAGGAATTAACTTCAGCAACCTGATCGGCAGTCGAAATTCCGATACCAACACAAACAGGGGTGTCACTTCCAGATGCTTTCACACCAGACACAACATCTCTAGCCTTACGGTCTAGGTCTTCTCTTGCTCCGGTGATTCCCATGGTAGACACTGCATAGACGAAACCTCTACTCAGGGATGCACTGTTGGCAAGACGCTCTTGGGATGAAGATGGTGTTGCTAGGAACACACGGTCAAGATCTAGCTCATCAGAAATCTTTAGCCAGTCAGCTGCCTCGTCTGGAATCAAGTCTGGGGTGATTAATCCTGCTCCCCCAGCAGCTTTCAAATCTCTAGCGAATCTCTCAACTCCGTACTGCATAATTGGGTTCCAGTAACTCATTACTAGAACTGGAGTATCAACGGAATCAGTGATTCTCTTCAAGGTTGGGAAAAGGTCTTTCAACTTAAAGCCGTTTGCTAGCGCTTCCTCAGTTGCTTCTTGAATAACCAGGCCATCCATTACTGGATCAGAATATGGAACACCAAGCTCTAAAACATCAACACCTGATTCACACATTGCAACACAGGCAGCTACCGATTCATCAATAGTTGGATAGCCAGCTGGAAAATAGCCAACCAGAGCAGGTTGATCCTTACTGTCTAAATCTCTTAGGACATCTTCTGTTTTGCTCATCTAAGCTCCTAGGAATCCAAAGTACTTGCCAACAGTTTCCATGTCTTTATCGCCACGACCGCTGAGGTTCAACAAGATTGTTGAACCAGCTGGAAGAGTCTTGCCATGCTCGATAACTCCAGCTAATGCGTGTGCTGTTTCGATTGCTGGAATGATGCCTTCGGTCTGGCTTAGCGCTTTCAAAGCCTGCATAGCCTGGTCATCGGTGATTCCGAAATACTCTGCTCGGTTAATATCTTTCAACCATGCGTGCTCTGGCCCCACACCTGGGTAGTCAAGACCTGCTGAGATTGAATGTGACTCAACTGTTTGACCATCTTCATCCTGAAGCATGTAACTCTTTGCTCCGTGCAGAACACCGACTTTACCCATCGACAAAGTTGCAGCGTGTCTAGGAGTGTTAATTCCCTCTCCTGCTGCCTCGAATCCCCACAGCCTCACACTTGGGTCATCCAGGAACGCGTGGAATAGTCCGATCGCATTTGAACCACCACCAACACATGCTGCTAAGACATCTGGAAGGAATCCGTAGTCGTTTAGCATCTGCGCTCTTGATTCAATGCCAATGATTGAGTGGAAGTCTCTAACGATAGTTGGGAAAGGGTGAGGGCCTGCAACAGTACCAAGCAGATAGTGAGTGTGATCAACGTTGGTAACCCAATCACGGAGAGCCTCGTTGATTGCATCCTTCAAAGTTCTTGAACCTGTTGTAACAGGAATAACTTCTGCACCGAGCAGTCGCATACGAGCAACGTTCAAAGCTTGACGCTGAGTGTCAACTTCACCCATGTATACGACGCAATCGAGCCCGAAGAGTGCTGCTGCTGTTGCTGATGCAACACCGTGCTGGCCAGCACCGGTTTCCGCAATGATTCTCTTCTTACCCATTCGCTTAGCAAGCAGTGCTTGACCAATTACGTTATTGATCTTGTGAGAGCCAGTGTGATTTAGATCTTCACGCTTTAGGAAGACTCTGATATCTCCGGCTAAAGCTGCAAACTTAGGAACCTCAGTAATGATTGATGGTCTGCCAACGTAGCTGTGGTTGAGTTCAGCTAGCTCTGCAGCAAAAAGTGGATCTGCTTTTGCTTGCTGGTAGGTTGCGTCTAATTCATCGAGAGCAGCAATCAAGGATTCGGGCACGAACCTGCCACCATACTCACCAAAGTATGGTCCATCCTGGGCTCTGAGATTCGTTGGGTTGTTCATGCTCTAAAGTCTAATCTTTGGAACCAGGGCTATTTCCCCCAGTAATTTAGCTGGGTCGCCTGTAACTAGTGCTTCACCGATAAGGACACAGTCCGCCCCAGCAACTGCGTAGTCCCTTACGTCTTGAACATTTCTAACCGCGGACTCAGCGACAGCGATGCTGTTTCGAGGCAGTATGTCAACAAGTTCAGCAAATAGCCCTCTGTCGGTTTCAAAGGTCGCTAGGTCTCTAGCGTTTACACCAATCAGTTCAGCGCCGGCATCGACAGCTCTCTTTACCTCTTCAGCGTTGTGAGTCTCAACAAAAGGGATCATTCCGAAGGACTGGATGAATCTGAATAGAGATTGCATCTTTGACTGTTCTAGCCCAGCGACGATCAGCAGGACTATATCTGCGCCATAAGCTCTTGCTTCCAGGATCTGTCGCTCTGTTGCAATGAAGTCTTTTCGAAGCAGTGGCACTGACACTGCGTTACGGACTGCTGCCAGGTCTTCAAGGCTGCCTTTGAACTTACGCTCTTCGGTTAGGACGCTAATGGCTGCTGCTCCTGCGTCTTCATAAACTTTCGCCAATGCAGCCGGGTCAGGAATGGATGCTAGATCGCCTTTAGATGGACTTGCTCGCTTTATTTCAGCGATAACTCTGATGTTGTTGCCAGAGTTAAGGAACGCTTTAGCGTCAAGAGCAGGGCTCTGTTTCGAAACCATTGAATCTAGTTGAGCGTTAGAGACACGTTCTGTTCGTGATTGGGCGTCAGCAATCGCTCCGGCAAACAGGTCTTCTAGCATCAAGTGTGTTATTGCTTCTTACCAGCTACGCCGTAACCAAGCTTGGCTAGTACTGGACCGACAAAGAAAGAGATGAAGGTAACAATGGTTCCAACAATGGTGATGCTGCTCTCAGGAAGGCAAACACCCAAAGTCAGAAGCGTCACTCCTAAAATCGCGACAATAACTGCGCTCCATGCTGCTGTTGAGTGTCCGTGTCCTAGATCATTGCTGTCGTGAGCCAATTTGATACCTTTCGTCCTAATAATCTTAACAACTAAAGAATGCTTTGTTTGTTGGGCTAGCCGAATAGCTGGTTAGCCTTCTTGATTGCCGCAATTACAGCACCCATCTTGTGCACAGTCTCTTCATATTCCAGGTGCGGAACTGAGTCCAAGACGATCCCAGCTCCTGCCTGAACGTGGGCGGTTCCTTCGCGCATGAACGCAGTTCTAATACAGATAGCCAAGTCAGCGTTGCCACCAAAATCAAGGTAACCAACTACCCCACCGAAAACTCCACGGTTGTATTGCTCCAGGTCGTCAATGATCTCCAAAGCTCTTGGCTTAGGTGCTCCAGATAAGGTTCCAGCCGGGAATGTAGCCTTGAACACATCGAGAGGGGTGTTTCCTTCACCAAGACTTCCCTCAACGGTTGAGACCAAATGCATGATGTGACTGAAGCGTTCAATCTTCATGAACTCTGTTACTTCGATAGAGTCAGGCTTACAAACCTTCAATAAGTCGTTTCGGGCAAGATCAACTAGCATCAGGTGTTCAGCACGCTCTTTAGCGTCCGCCTTCAATGATTCCTCATGAGCAAGATCTGTAGCGTTATCTTCACCTCTAGGTCTTGACCCTGCTATCGGGTGCATAACAACATGTTCGTTGTTTACCTTTACCAGTGCTTCAGGAGAAGAGCCAACAATCGCGTAACCGCCATCGTTGTCCTGGAAGTTCAGTAAATACATGTATGGACTTGGGTTCAGAGACCTTAGAACCTTGTAGACATCGATAGGCCTAGCTCTAAGCTCGATCTCGAAACGTTGAGACAGAACAACTTGGAAGACATCTCCTGCAACAACGTGCTCTTTAGCTTTCTCAACTATCGCAATGAAGTCACTGTTACTGATCAGGTGCTTGATCTCAGTATCAACTGCACCATCCTCTGCTGAGATAGCAGGCTGGTTTGCAACGCTAATCTGAGCGAGCATGTCGTTGATGCGCGCCTGTGCCAATGAGTATTCAGAAGCCAAGTCGGTGTTCTCGGAACAGTAGATGTTTGAAACTAGAAGCAAGTTGCTTGTTTTGTGATCAACAACGACAAGATCACGGACTAACTCCAAGTGCACGACAGGGCTGTTGTATGTCTTTGGTGGAGCAACTTTCAACTTCTCAAGAGCACGAATGATGTCCCAGGCGAAGAAACCAACTAGTCCTGAAGATAGTGGAGGTAGGTCAGCGATTGAAGCACTCTTCCAAGAAGTTTGAATCTGGTCGATAGCTTCTAAAGAATCTTTTGCTAGCTGCTCACCAGTAGGTAATACATGTTCGAGATTAGAAATCTCTAACTGTCCAGCTGCTTGCCTAAGGGACGCTCTCGAGTTGACCCCAATGAAACTGAAACGAGACCAGACACCCTGCTCTGCCGATTCCAAAAGGAAAGTTCCAGATTTGCCCTTGGAAAGCTTCTCGTATAGACCAACAGGTGTTTCATCACCAGCGAAGACTGTTCGAATTAGGGGAACAACTGCACCAGTCCGAGCGTGCGTTTTGAACTCTTCGAAGCTGAGGTTAAATGTCTCGGACATGATTCAATTATCCCCATTGTCAAAGCACGAGTCTGAACCAGTGTGACAAGTGGGCCCATCAGGTGCTGCACTCACGAGGATGGCATCAGAGTCGCAATCGAGTGCAAGAGAAACTAAGTTCAAGAAGTTACCGCTGGTAGCGCCCTTCACCCAAATTTCGTTTCTGGATCTGGACCAGAAGGTTACCTTGCCGGTGGCTATGGTTAGCTCCAGAGACTCTTTGGACATGTATCCAAGCATCAAAACTTTGAGTGACTGGCTGTCTTGAACGATGGCTGGAACTAGCCCGTTCGTATCGAACTTCACTGATGTAATGTCGATCACAGTCTCACCTCGATGTTCTGACCCTCAAGGTACTTCTTCACTTCAAGGATAGAAAGTTCACCGTTGTGGAATACAGATGCTGCTAATACCGCTGAGGCCCCAGCTCTCTCAGCTTCGGCAAAGTGTTCAACTGTTCCAGCTCCGCCGCTGGCAATCAGGGGAAGACTCGACACATCGCGGATTGCTCTAATTAGTTCTAAATCAAAACCTGACTTAGTTCCATCAGAGTCCATGCTGTTGAGTAAAAGTTCTCCTATTCCGCGGTGCTGATTCTCTTCAATCCACTTCAGTGCATCGATTCCAGTTTCTTTAGAGCCACCATGAGTTGTGATGGTGTAGCCGGATTTCGTTGCGGCGCTGCTCTTGATGTCCAGAGATACCACAAGAACTTGGTCACCGTAGCGGTTTCCAATTTCATCCAAGAGTTCTGGTGAACTAATAGCGGCAGTTCCAACGCTAACTTTGTCGGCTCCAGCGCTAAGGAGAGTTTGAACATCCTGAAGAGTTCTTATTCCCCCACCGACGGTTAGCGGGATGAAAACTGAATCAGCGGTTCTTGAAACAACATCAAGGATGGTGGATCTATCTTCAACACTGGCGGTAACATCCAAGAAAGTAATCTCATCAGCGCCTGCCTCGAAGTATCGGCTTGCTAGTTCAACTGGATCTCCGACAGTTTGAAGGTCTTGGAATTTAACGCCCTTAACTACCTTGCCTGCATTGACATCCAAGCAAGGGATTACTCTAAGGGCCAAAGACATTATTAGATCCTGGCTGCGTGAATCGCAGAGACAAGAATTGCTCTTGCACCTAGTTCGTACAGCGCATCCATCTTCTCGTTAGTCTCGCTTCGCTTAACCAGCGCTCGGACAGCCAACCATTCTGAATCTTTGGTTGGGGAGATTGTTGGAGATTCGATACCAGGAGTTACCTTGGATGCTTCTTCAATAAGTGTTGTTGGGCAGTCGTAATCAAAGATTACATATTCACGAGCAACAATCACACCGTTGATTCTTCTAAGTAGTGAAGAAGCTGAATCGATACTTGAAGCGTTAGCAATTAGGTACGCAGAAGATTCAAGAATTACTGGCCCAAATATTTCCAAACCTGCTTGTCTCAGGGTGTTGCCACTTGAAACAACATCTGCAACTAGATCTGCTACACCTAGACTCACGGCTGTCTCTACTGCTCCATCGAGTTTGACGATAGTCGCAGAGATTCCTTCCTTATCCAAGAAGTTCTTAAGGAGTTCAGGGTAAGAAGTCGCAACTCGCTTTCCATTCACATCAGAGAGTTGCTTGAACTTACCTGCTTCTCCAGCAAGGCGAAAAGTTGAATTACCGAAGTTTAGATCAGCAACTTTGACCGCGTTTGAACCGCTGTCTGCGAGGAGGTCTAGTCCGGTTAGTCCAAGATCAAGAGCACCGGTGCCTACATAGGTTGCAATATCTCTCGGTCTCAGGTAGAAGAACTCGATGTTGTTTGCAGAGTCAAGAACACGAAGAGTCTTGCTGTCCTTACGAACGGCATAACCAGCTTCATCAAGCATCTGAACAGCAAATTCGCTCAGTATCCCCTTGTTTGGGACTGCGACTTTTAGCATTTTCGACATTTAGTACTTCTCTTCTAAATCAGCGATGGTTATCCCCTTGGCAACCATAAGAACTTGTAGGTGGTAAATGAGTTGGCTTATTTCAAGACTCAGATCGTCTTTGCTCTGAAATTCTGCAGCCATCCAAACTTCAGCAGCTTCTTCGACTACTTTCTTACCGATTTCATGAACACCTTCAGAGACCAATTTTGCGGTATTTGATGTGGCAGGGTCAGCGCTAGCTTTTGCTGTTATCTCGGTGAAGAGCTCTTCGAAGGTTTTCATTAAGCCATTTTACCGAGAATTCCGGATAGTTGGTTAGTGAGCGCTCTCAACAGCTAGGGTTCTGAGCCTTGAAATCATTTCGTTTCTGTCAGGAGCCCCAAATACGGAACTGCCGGCAACAAATGTGTCGGCCCCAGCGGCAGCAACTTGTGAGATGTTCTCAGCACTTATTCCCCCATCAACCTGAATCCAAGTTGCTAAACCACGTTCGGCGAGCAAACTCTTTAGTTCGGCGATCTTATCAAGGCTTGAAGGGATAAAGCTCTGGCCGCCAAAACCTGGTTCAACTGACATAACCAAGACTTGGTCAAGGTTTTCGACATAAGGAAGTATTGCTGTCACTGGAGTCCCTGGCTTTATAGCAACCCCAACACGTGAGCCTTCGCTCTTGATTTTGGGAATCAAATTAGCCAAATTCTCACATGCTTCAAAGTGCACAGTCACTGAGAATACGCCTAGCGCAGCATACTTCGGAGCCCAATGGTCTGGGTGCTCAATCATCAGATGAACATCTAGAGGCAGGCTCGTGATTTCCTGCATTCTCTTTACAACAGGCAATCCGAAAGTCATGTTAGGAACAAAGTGTCCATCCATAACATCTACATGGATGCCGTCAGCGCTCGATATTGAAGCGAACTCAGCGTCTAGGTTCGCAAAATCAGCACTAAGGATGCTCGGTTGAATACGCATAGTACAAGCCTAACTAATCTGACCTATTTGGTGATCAGGGCCATAAACATGCAGTCTGTGCCATCTCGGTGGGTATAAAGCTGCACAGTCTTCCTATTCGTTGGCAAAGTGCCTTGCATGAACTTCTCATTCATGACAGCTGTCAGATCCTGTACCCGAACCCCAAGGTTCTTTACTGCTTTAGTAATCACTGCAGTTGTCTCAGACAAATGTGGTGAACAGGTCACATAAAGAAGTTGACCACCAGGCTTCAGTGCTTTGTATGCGCTCTCTAATAGCTCATACTGCAACTCAACAAGTTGCTTCAGGTCTTCCGCGCTCTTCCTCCAACGTGCTTCTGGTCTTCTACGCAGAGCTCCAAGCCCCGTACAGGGAGCATCAAGCAGTATTCGGTCAAAGTGGTTTGGATGGCTGTCACCAAAGGATCTTCCATCTAACAAAGTCTTTTCGACATCAGAGAATGGTGCGAGAGAGTTAGCCACTAGCTTGGCTCTGTGTTCTTGAACCTCGTTGGCAACTAGGTGAGCACCGCTTTGTTCTGCAAGAGCTGCCAATAGTGCTGCTTTACCTCCAGGACCAGCACACATGTCTAACCACTGCTCATTCTCTGTCACTGGTATGGCTTCAACTAAAGCAAGTGCAGCCAGTTGGGAACCCTCGTCTTGAACACGAACTGAACCACGCCTGACTTCTTCTAGATCGCCTGGGTTACCCGATTCGATTGAGAAACCATAAGGGCTGAAGTTTGTTGGAAAGCCACCATCGGCGACATAGTCGTCCCTTTTGCTTAGCCCAGGAAGAGCGACGAGTGTTACATGAGCTGGTCTGTTATTAGCTTCTAGAAGCTCCTCAATTGATCCCTCAATACCGTCACTCTTCAAACTTTGTTGAAGTGCTCTAACTATCCATTCGGGGTGGCTATTTGTCAACGAGAGCACTGCCGTATTTGACTTCTCGTCAAGAGATACTAGCTCAAGCCAACTATTGAGATCCTTCTCGGAAATTCTTCGAAGAACGCCGTTTGCAAAGCCGACAACCTTCTCCCCACAAACCTGACGAATTAGATTGACGGTCTCATTGATTGCAGCATGTGCAGGAACGCGCATCTGAAGTAATTGGTGAGCTCCTAGACGGATAGCGTTTAGAAGCGGCGTCTCGATATCTTTAACTGGGCGAGAGGAAACCTTGTCAATGATTGAGTCGTAGGTTTGAGTCCACCGGATGGTGGAGAACGCTAGCTCTTGAGCGAAAGCGCTATCCCTAGGCTCTAATCGAGCCTGTTCTAGTAGTTGAGGCATCACTAAGTTTGCATAAGCACCATCAACTGAGACTTTGGTTAGAAGCTCAAGTGCAACGCTCCTCGAGCTAATCGCTACTCTCAAGTGAGCCTCTCTAAGAATCTGTTGCCATTGAACCAATCTCGGGCAGGCATTGCTCGTTTTGAGCTCGGCTGAACCTCGATTAGTTCCAGTATTGAGTCGTGACCACAGACTGAAAAAACTTTGCCTTCAACCGAAAATAGTGAGCCAGGAGAAGCGCTAGCACTCCCAGCGACTAGAGATGCTGATCTGTTTTCAACTGCGCTGAGAACCCTGAGTACTTCATCACCAACCATGCACCATGCCATCGGTTCCGGATTCATTCCTCGAACAATGTTTTCAAGCGTGCTAGCAGGCTGATTGAAATCCAAGCGTGCTTCTTCGCGGGTCGGCTTTGGGGCTGAACTTGATTCTCCACTTTGCTCGTGCAGATTGAATGTTCCAGAGTAGAGCTGAGGAAGGGCCTCGCTCAGTAGAGATTTAGACAACTCAGTCAGCCTTGCAAGCAGCTCCCCCGATGATTCATTGAACCCGATTGATGTGCTCAGTGACGAGAGAACAGGTCCGGTATCCATCCCCGCATCGAGCTTGAATATCGTTACTCCCGTTTCTTTATCGCCATTTAGCAGGGCGCGTTGAACCGGAGCAGCCCCACGATACTTAGGAAGAAGACTGAAATGGATGTTGAACCAGCCATTAGGAACTGCTTCAAGCGCCTGCTGATTCAAAATTGAGCCATATGCGACAACAATGGCAAGGTCAACATTGAATGATGCTATTTGTGAAAGAGTCCCGTCATCGACTCGGTTGGCTTTGATAATAGGCAAGCCGAGTTCTTCAGCTTTAATGGCAGTTGCGGATGGAGTGAGAATTCTCTTTCTACCGACTAAAGAGTCTGTGCGAGTGAGAACGCAGGCGATCTCGTGCCCAGATTTCACAAGCCATTCAAGAATGGTTGCTGAAACCTCAGGAGTTCCTGCAAATAGAATTCTCACCTGAACTCCTTCCTTGGCTAGATTACTTTGTTATCGTCCATGTTCACGAAGAACACTCGCTGCCCCGGTTTCCTCTTCTTGCTAGCTCGAGATAATTCGGCAGTGATTCTCACTACCTTCTCTGCGGTTTCAGAACCTGTTGCTATCGCATAGGTGTAGGCGATGTTGATTGCAGTCTCACTGATGAGCCTTGCTTCAGGCAGCTCGAGCTGCAATCTTTCCCTAAGGTCTGAAAGATCATTCTTGTTGGCAGAAGAGATGTTTAGTGTTCTGGAAGCTGGAGGAAGTCCAATCTCCATCCGCTCGACTGCGTCTTCTCGAACGATTTCCATGAATTTCGAACTTCTCAATTGATCAGCTAATCGCCCGGTTATTCCAACGTAAATTGCTAGACCAGTTCTTGAGCATTTAGCCAAAGCATTTGCCCACTTTGAGCAGGCATTCTCCAAAGCTCTCAAGCGTGGCAAACCAACCATGTTTAGCGAATCGGCGAAGACAACTAACTCGTAGCCTTCCTCAACCCAAGGTTCAGCTCCAGGTGTCGCGATAACTAGGATGCCCTTTCGTTCAATATTTGTCACTCGCTCCGCGCCAGATGAGTGTAGAACGGTTGCATTCGGGAAGCTTCTAGAAAGCTGGTCAGTAAGGGCCTTGCTGCCAACCGAAATAGGTCGGTAGCTTGAACCGCCGCATGAGCACTGTGCGCTGTATGACTGCTTGCAACTTCGGCAACGGGCTGTTTTAGTTGGATCGATCCAAAGAGCTGTCTGGCATGTGCTGCAACGACGTATTTCCTTGCATTTGAGGCAGGCGATAGCTGAAGCGTAACCAAGGTTTGCTACCTGAATCAAGACTGGCTGGTTCTCAGAGAGAGTTCTTGAAATGAGAGCGAAGGTTTCTCCATCTAGCCTCTCCGCGGTCTCTGAAATTCTCACAGGAGGGGTCTGGAGTTGGGTCTCTTGGTAATTAAGGTAACCGATTTCTATCAGTCGAGCCACTTCAGCACTCGGGGAATGTGAAGCAAAGACAATGTCGCAGTGTTCAAGTTCGGATCTTGAAAGCGCTACATCTCTCGTATTCCAATAAGGCGAACTCTGCTCAATCTGCGAGTCGTCACCGTCATCCCAAACCAGAATCGCTCCAAGATTTGCGGATGGGGCGAATATTGCTCCCCTTGTTCCATAGGTAATAAGCGGAATACCTGAAGTTGCTCTGAGGTGCGCAAACCACCTTTGAGTCAGCGAGTCTTCGCTACTTATACGCACTGCTTTCTCTGCTAGTCCAGATGAATGAATAGCTCTCTCAAGTACTTCCATGTCGCGGAAGTCCGGAACAACGACGAGAACTCCCTTGCCTTTGGAAATATGCTCGGCGGCCATTTTGGCAAAGAGCGTTGACCAGTGAACTTCCTGATCAACATCGAGAAGTCCTGGCAAAACGAAACTACGAGAGACTCGACTTGATTGTGCAGGATTGACGGTTTTTGACACAGAGTAAGCGAAGTGCTTCTCGGCTCGAACTGATCGCTTTGGTACAGCTGTTGAGAGAAGCTCACCTACTAGACCTGCTTGACGTTTCGCTATCGCTTTGCAAAGCTCGTACTGCTCTGGAGTGATCAGCTGAAGAGATGATTCGACGCTCGAGACAGATGCAAGTTCCGAACCGTACTCAGACTCGTTTTTGATTCCTACTACGTACCCAGTCTTCGTGGTCTTCGATTTCCCAAATGGAACGGAAACCAACGACCCAAATTGGATTGAGGCTTCTAGGTCCGTAGGAATGAAGTAATCAAATTCTTTATCAAGTTGCGGAAGTGGTGAAGCGAAGACTACTGAGGCTACTCTCATGGCTACAGCCCGACAGCTGATCTCAAATCTTCAACGCGATCAGTTCTTTCCCATGTGAAATCAGGAAGCTCTCTTCCAAAGTGGCCATACGAAGCTGTCTTACCGTAGATAGGCCTTAGGAGGTCAAGTGCTTCGATAATTGCTGAAGGCCGTAGGTCGAAGACCTCTGAAATAGCTTTTTCAATGAGTTTCGGATCGACTTTTTCAGTGCCAAAGGTCTCCACGTATACAGCTAGAGGTCGAGCTCTTCCAATCGCATACGAAACCTGAATCTCTGCTTTGTCTGCTAGTCCAGCAGCAACTACGTTCTTAGCAACCCATCTAGTGGCGTACGCAGCCGAGCGGTCTACCTTAGACGGGTCTTTACCGCTGAAAGCTCCACCACCGTGTCTGCTGTATCCACCGTAAGTGTCGACAATTATCTTGCGGCCAGTTAGGCCAGCATCACCTTGGGGTCCGCCAATAACAAATAGGGATGTCGGGTTCACGAGTATCTCTGTATCCCCCAGTCCAAATCCGTAGGACTGAAGTACAGGTTCAATCACGAACTCCGTGACGGCTTGCTTGATGTCTGAGTGGCTGATGCCAGGGTTGTGCTGAGTGCTCACAACGATTGTCTTGACGTTCTTTGCAACGCCATTCTCGTAACCAATTGTTGCTTGGGTCTTTCCATCAGGTCTTAGGAAATTAATGACTCCTTGATGTCTTACCTGAGCTAATCTCTCAGCAAGTGCATGTGAGAGTTTGATTGGTAGGGGCATTAGCTCCGGAGTTTCATTACAGGCAAACCCGAACATCAGCCCCTGGTCTCCTGCGCCTTGTTCGTCGTGTGATATGCCAGTGGCTTCAGTTCTAGCTTCAAGGGACTTATCAACACCCATTGCGATATCTGGTGACTGCTTACCGATTGAAACAGAAACTCCACAAGAGTTACCGTCGAAGCCGATATCAGAGGAGTTGTACCCAATTTCCAGAAGCTTGCTTCGCACGATGTCTGGGATCTCGGCGTAACCTTCGGTTGTAATCTCTCCAGCAACGTGCACCAAACCTGTGGTAACCAAGGTCTCCACAGCGACTCTAGAGTGCTTGTCCTGCGAGAGAAGGTCATCAAGAATTGCATCACTTATCTGGTCACAGATCTTGTCTGGATGGCCTTCGGTGACGGATTCTGAGGTGAAGTATCTAAAGTCGTTCATAGGGTTGTAAGTATATCTCTGCAGTCTGACAATCGGCTCTAAGTCTTGTTACTGTGACTTAAGCATTGGCTTGATGAAATCTATTACTGCACTGGCCACAGCGGCCTTCGTGCCGGAGACCGCTAGTTGCTCATGGTTTGAGACGATAAGCACTGAGTTATCTTCAGCATCAAATACAGCGCCATTTGAAACATCGTTAGCAACAACAACGTCAATGTTCTTCGAGGTGAGCTTCTTTACTGCTGCCTCTTCAAGAGTCGTAGCTTCGTAAGCAGCTGCATGTGCTGCGAAGCCAACTAGAACTGTTGTTCTGTTTGGACCAAGAAGGTGAGCTAGGCTCGCCAGAATGTCTGGGTTAGCAACGAGGTGTAGGTCCAGTTCCGATTGAGTGGATCTATGCAACTTACCTTGATTAACTTCTTCAACTCGGAAGTCACCAATTGCTGCTGGCATAAGGACAGCGTTGAAGTTGACCGCTATCTCATTCACGAGCTTCTCAACTTCTAGGGCTGTATGAGCAACGTGGACCTCGGTGAAAGAACTTAGGTCTTGTTCGAGATTGATCGCTACTAGAGAAACCTTGCCACTACGATTCTGGATCTCTTTCGCCAGGGCAATGCCTTGCTTTCCTGAGGAACGATTTCCAATGAAGCGTACTGAATCGATTGGCTCTCTTGTGCCGCCTACTACAACTAGGAATGAAGAACCTTCAAGATCATTTGTTGGCAAGCCCAGCGATTGACTAACGATGTCGTCTGTTTCAGCCAAACGCCCAACCCCAGAATCGGTTCCTGTAAGTCTTCCAACACCAGGTTCAACGATTGCAACCCCGCGGTTTCTGAGTGTTTCAATGTTTTGCTTCGTTGCTGGGTGCTCCCACATTTCGGTGTGCATTGCAGGAGCTAGAACCACTCTTGCTTTCGTGGCTAGCAAAACGTTCATCAGAAGGTCATCGGCAATACCCGCTGCGTATCTTGCTATGAAACTTGCCGTTGCAGGTGCAACAACAATTAGATCAACATCTTGAGCTAGAGCAATGTGCTTAACGCTCTCAACATCTGTGAAGAGGTCAGGGTCGATCGCGTTGTGAGAGATTGCCTCCAGCGTGGTTGCGCCAATGAAGCGCAGAGCATTTTGGGTTGGCAATACACGAACATCGTGTCCAAGTTCAGTGAATGCTCGGATTACCGCTGGTGACTTGTATGCAGCGATTCCGCCTGTGATGCCAACGATAATTCGCAAGCTAAGGCTTCTAACTAGTTGGTTGAATCTTTAGCTGTGATAGCGCCAGCAACGATCTCGCGCATAGCAATCGAAAGAGGCTTGTCATCAACAGCAGCGTCAACTAGAGGACCGACGTTGGTGAAAAGTGAACCCTCGTGAAGTGCTGAGTAGTAATCGTTGATCTGACGTGCACGCTTAGCCGCGAAAATTACCAACCCATACTTAGATGAGTGCTTAGCCATAAGCGCGTCAATAGATGGAGAAACGATACCTTCAAGTTTTTCGGACATAAGTTAGTTGCTTTCAGTTGATTATTGGGGTGAGAATCCAGTCTGGATTACGAAGCCTGCATTAAGTCTAAGACCTCTTGGCCGCATTGCGCTACCTCATGGTTGATAACTACGTGGTCAAACTCCCCCTGGGCAGCCATTTCCTGCTCCGCTGTTCGAAGCCTGACGGCTATTTGTTCTGGGCTCTCAGTCCCTCTTATAGCCAATCTGCGCTCTAATTCCTCCCAGTTTGGAGGTGCAATGAAGATTAGGTTTGCCGTTGGCATGCTCTGCCTAATTTGGCGAGCTCCTTGGAGGTCAATCTCTAGAATTACCTGTTTACCGCTCTCCAAAGCAGCTTCAACGGGTTCTCTAGGAGTTCCATAACGGTTCTGACCATGAACCACCGCATGTTCAAGAAGCTCACCATTTCTAATCATCTGGTCGAATTCCTCATTAGAGACAAAATAATAGCTTTCACCTTGGACTTCACCTGGTCTCGGTTCTCTCGTTGTTGCTGAGACGGATACCTGAATGTTCGGGTCTTGGGCAAGAAGCCATCGAACGACAGTACCCTTCCCAACAGCAGTTGGACCAGCGATAACAGTCAATCTATTCACAGTTATAGCCTAAGCACCTAAAGCCAAAGCAAGCTCATTCTTATCTGCTGTGACGCTCTGCCTAACTTGATCGAACCCATTTCTTAGTGCACTTCTAGAGATCGTGAAGATTACATTGTCAGCGTTAGAGCCGAAGATAGCCCTTGCTGCAGCAAGAGAAGCTCCCTGCGCTCCAAAACCTGGGGCGAGAATCAACGACTTGCAATTACCGGACCTATTCAAGTCATCGATGCCGTAATCCTTCAGGTTTACTGTTGCACCGATAACTAGCCCAGCGGTTCCAAACTTAGTTTTACCTTGGGCTGTGATCTTGCTAAGTGAAGCGACTTCAGCGGCGACATTTGCCGCAACGGTTGTTCCACCCCTAATCGCCTGCTGAAGCTCTTTCCCCTCAGCATTCGATGTTGCGCACAGGACAAACAAGCCTTTACCCCGTTCGCTGGCTAATGCGATTGCGGGAGAGAGTGCTCCAGTTCCTAGGTAAGGGCTAACAGTCAATGCATCAACTACAAACGGTGATGCCTTACCCAGCCAGGCTTCAGCATAAGCGGACATGGTCGAACCGATGTCCCCTCGCTTGCCGTCTGCAATTACCAAGAACCCACGTTTTGAGGCGTCAGAACAGAGGTCCTCTAGAACGGCAAAACCGGCGGAACCAAATCTCTCAAAGAATGCAACCTGCGGCTTGACTATGCCAACGACACCTTCGAGCTGGTCAAGCAATTGCATGCTGAATGTTCTAAGTCCCTCCGCATTGTCTGGAATGCCAGCTTCTTCAAGAAGTTCAGCGTGGGGATCGATACCAACACAAAGTTGTCCAAACTTGTCGAAGGCTAGTTCAACCTTCCTAGAGAATGACTCAGGCAATTGCCACTCTCCTGTCCTCGGCATGCTCCTGAAGTGAACGAACCTTGAATGGACCTGCAATCACAGTTTCAAAAGATCCAATAGCTGCAGATAGCTGTGCAATGGTTGTGAAGATTGGAGCATCCGCTGCTGTGGTTGCAGCTCTAATCTCGTAGCCATCTTTACGTGCATCTGACCCTGACGGTGTGTTCACAACAACATCGACTTCGCCGGCAAGAATCAAATCGACGATTGAAGGTCCTGCCGGTGCATTGTCATCAGCACTGTGCTTTCTAACGATGCGATTAGGGATGCCATGACGGTTAAGTATCGCTGCAGTTCCGGAGGTGGCCAGAATCTCGTAACCAAGTTGCCAAAGTCTTCTAACCGGAAGGATTACCTGATGCTTGTCTCGATCGGCCACCGAGATAAAGATGGTTCCAGATTTAGGCAGAGCACTTCCTGCAGCTGACTGACTCTTAGCAAAGGCTGTTGGGAAGTCAACATCAATACCCATTACTTCACCAGTCGATCGCATCTCAGGTCCTAGGAGAGAATCTACGAAGCGACCATCCTTGGTTGCGAATCTCTTGAACGGCAACACCGCCTCTTTGACGGAAATCGTTGCGTTTGCAGGTATGTATGTTCCATCTTTAGCTGGCAAATGTCCACCAGCAACGAGTTCCCTAATTGTTTTACCAACCATAACTAGAGCGGCAGCCTTAGCCAAGGTGATGCCAAGAGCTTTTGAAACGAAAGGTACGGTTCTAGAAGCACGGGGGTTAGCTTCGAGCACATACAAGACATCATGAGCCAACGCGAACTGCACGTTCAAGAGTCCAACCACCCCAATACCCTGTGCAATCTTTAGAGTTGCCTCTCTAACTCGATCTATCTGGGCTTCACTCAGTGTGATTGGCGGCAATGTGCAGGAAGAGTCACCAGAGTGAATACCAGCTTCTTCGATGTGCTCCATGACGCCACCGACGTAGAGTTCCTCTCCGTCAAAGATTGCATCGATGTCAATTTCGATAGCGTCGTCTAAGAAACGATCAACTAGGAGCGGGTGGCTAGGTCCAACAATTGCTTGATCTGCAATGCGGTCGAAGTATCCAACTAATGCATTTGAGTCGTAGACAATCTCCATGCCACGACCACCAAGTACGAATGAAGGTCTGACCAGTACTGGGTATCCGATTCGCGCGGCAATCTCCTGAGCTTCAGCCAGGTTAGTCGCTGTCCCGTTAGCAGGAGAAATTAGTTTTGCATCATCCAGGATTCTTGAAAACGCTCCTCTCTCTTCGGCAAGATCAATAGCGTCTGGAGTTGTTCCAAGAATCGGGATACCGTTTTCCTTAAGTCCCTGGGCTAGTCCAAGTGCGGTTTGTCCCCCGAGCTGAACAACAACTCCAACTAACTCACCGCTGAGTGATTCTGCATGAATGACTTCAAGAACATCTTCAAGTGTTAGCGGTTCGAAGTAGAGTCTGTCGCTAGTGTCATAGTCAGTTGAAACTGTTTCTGGGTTGCAGTTAATCATGATGGTTTCATAACCCGCATCGTGAAGTGCGAAGGATGCATGAACACACGAGTAGTCGAACTCGACACCTTGGCCAATTCGGTTAGGCCCAGATCCTAGAATTACTACCTTTTTTGCGTTTGAGGAACGAACTTCAGTTTCATCCTCATAGGTGCTGTAGTGGTAAGGGGTAAGTGCCGGGAATTCCCCCGCACAGGTATCGACAGTCTTGTAAACAGGACGAAGATTCGCCTCGTATCGAGAAGCTCTGACTTCAACTTCGGTCAACCCTCTTAGCTGAGCAATTTGGATGTCACTGAAACCAAACTCTTTTGCGTAGCGAAGCAAATCGACGCTTAGAGATTCGGCAGAGCGGATGTCTTCAGCAACCTCGTTGATGAGAACTATTTGGTCGATGAACCAAGGGTCAATCGCGGTCGCTTCAAAGATCTCTTCTGCGGTCGCTCCAGCCAGCAATGCCTGCTGGACTGTAACGATGCGACCATCGGTTGGAGTCTTTGACTTCTCGATCAAAGCTGCCTTATCTAAAGTCTTTCCTGACCAGAAAAACGACGAGCCTCGCTTCTCGAGGCTTCGAAGGGACTTTTGAAGTGCCTGTGCATAGTTACGTCCGATAGCCATGGCCTCACCCACGGACTTCATTGTGGTAGTAAGCGTTGCATCTGCGGCTGGGAACTTTTCAAATGCGAAGCGTGGAACCTTCACAACCACATAGTCGAGTGTTGGCTCGAATGAAGCTGGGGTGACGCGGGTAATGTCATTAGGAATTTCGTCCAAACGATAACCAATGGCTAGCTTGGCAGCAATCTTGGCGATTGGGAAACCTGTTGCTTTAGAAGCTAGTGCTGATGAACGACTAACCCTTGGATTCATCTCAATTACGATTACTCGTCCGGTGCTTGGCTCAACAGCGAACTGAATGTTGCATCCGCCGGTGTCAACACCGACTGCTCGAATGATGTCAATCGAAATGTCTCTTAGATTCTGGTATTCACGGTCTGTAAGGGTGAGTGCTGGAGCTACGGTAATCGAATCTCCAGTGTGAACACCAACCGGATCAACGTTCTCAATTGAGCAAACCACTACTGTGTTATCTGCTGTGTCTCGCATGAGCTCCAACTCATACTCTTTCCAACCAAGAATTGATTCCTCTAAGAGCACTTCGGTGGTTGGGCTGGCTTGTAACCCAGCGCCTGCAATACGTCGAAGGTCTTGTTCGTTGTATGCAAAGCCGGAACCCAAACCTCCCATGGTGAATGAAGGGCGAACCACAAGAGGGTAACCGAGCACATCAACAGCTGCTAAAACTTCATCCATGTTATGCGCGATGACTGACTTAGCAACATCGGCACCTGAATCAAGAACTAGCTGCTTAAAGGATTGGCGATCTTCGCCAGCCTTGATTGCTTCGACCTTCGCACCAATCAGTTCAACACCGTACTTTTCCAAGATGCCAAGTTCGTGAAGTGACATCGCGGCGTTGAGAGCAGTCTGTCCGCCAAGGGTTGGCAGGATGGCATCGGGCTTTTCCTTCTTGATGATCTCCTCAATGATCTGCGGTGTGATTGGTTCGATATATGTCGCATCTGCAAAGTCAGGATCAGTCATGATGGTAGCCGGGTTGCTGTTTACAAGAATGACTCGAATACCTTCTGCCCTCAGTACGCGACAGGCTTGAGTTCCTGAGTAGTCAAACTCACACGCTTGACCGATAACAATTGGTCCTGAGCCGATTACTAATACGCTCTTGATGTCTTCTCTACGTGGCATTAGTTGGCTTTCTTATTCTTGATCATCTCGACCAGGCGGTCGAATAAGTAGTTAGCGTCGTGAGGACCGGCTGCTGCCTCTGGATGGTACTGAACTGAGAATGCAGGTATGTCCACACATTCCAAGCCCTCAACAACATCGTCATTTAGACAAACATGACTGACACGCACTTTTCCAAAACCAGCGGGAGAGTCAACCTCTTCCCGCCCCTCAACTCGAACTGCAAAGCCATGGTTATGAGCTGTGACTTCAACCCTTCCGGTTCTTCTATCTAGAACAGGCTGGTTAATTCCGCGATGACCGAAAGCAAGTTTGTATGTCTCGAAACCAAGTGCACGCCCAAGTAGCTGGTTACCAAAGCAGATGCCGAAGAATGGAATGCCTGCGTTGAGAACCTGCTGGAGTGTCTCCACTTGAGAAGTTGCGGTCTCCGGGTCACCTGGGCCGTTACTATAAAACACTGCATCCGCCTTCGCTGCGGTTAGGGCTTCGAATGTTGATGCAGATGGTAGAACCTCAACATCAAGACCGCGGGCTACCATGTTCTCAATTGTTGACCGTTTGATTCCCAGGTCGAGAATTGCCACCTTACCGACATAATCACCATGGTGAGTGACGGTGTAAGGCTGCTGGGTAGAAACTTCAGCGCTTAGGGATCTCCCCTTCATCTCCTGAGAAGTCTTTATCTCGGCAATGAGAGTCTCAATAGGTGCAGATGCCTTCTCTCCAGTGAAGATGCCGGCACGCATTACACCTCTGTCTCTAAGGTGCAGAGTTAGTGCTCGTGTATCAAGTCCAGAGATTCCAGGGATGTTGTCTTTGGTTAGGTCAGCGCTAAGGCTGCTCTCACTTCTGTGGTTTGAGACCACACGGCTCAGATCTCTCACGACATAGCCAGAAACCCAGATACGGTCTGACTCTTCGTCTTTTCTGTTCATTCCTGTGTTGCCGATGTGTGGAGCTGTTTGAACGACAATCTGACCTGCATATGAAGGGTCAGTGAGTGTCTCTTGATACCCGGACATACCTGTAGCAAAAACAATCTCACCTAGGGTATCTCGCTGAGCTCCAAAAGAACGTCCTCGGAAACTCTTCCCATCCTCTAGAACGAGAATCGCGTGCTTTTCGAAATTAGTCATTGTGGATCTCCTGTATTTGGTTGTTCTTGACAGTGAATGTTCCTTCAAACATGGTGTGAACTATCTGTCCATTTAGTTCAAGACCTAGGTAAGGATTGTTTCTACTCTTGCTCTCTGATTCAGGTCCAACAATTACCCTTGCGGTTGGGTCGATGAAAGTAAGGTTTGCTGCATTTCCAGCAGCAAGCTGCTGTCCATGTCTAGAGAGTCCTGAAATTGCAGCTGGAGCAGTTGAAAGTATTTCCTGGAATCTGGTCCAGTTGATAAGTCCCGTTTCGATCAGGGTTGTTTGCACAACTGCAGCTGCTGTTTCGAGACCTATCATTCCGAAAGCAGCTTGCCCGAACTCGCAGTCCTTGCTGTCTGCTGTGTGCGGAGCATGATCGGTTGCAACGATGTCGATGGTTCCATCTGCAACAGCTGCTCTAAGAGCCAAGACGTCCTTCTCGGTTCGAAGCGGAGGATTCACTTTGAAGATCGGGTTGTAGTCCTTTACTAGGTCTTCGGTGAGAATCAGGTGATGAGGGGTTACCTCAGCCGTTACCTCGATACCCCTAGCTTTTGCCCAACGAATGATTTCAACTGAACCTGCAGTTGAAACATGGCAAATGTGAAGCCGCGAACCAACATGTTCAGCAAGTAGGACATCTCTCGCGATGATTGCTTCTTCGGCAACCTGAGGCCAGCCGGTAAGACCTAGTTCAAAAGACAACGCACCCTCATTCATCTGTGCATTAACAGTAAGGTTTGGGTCTTGCGCGTGCTGAGCGATGACTCCCCCAAATGCCTTCACATACTCCAATGCTCTGCGCATAAGCAGCGAGTCTGAGACACATTTACCGTCATCACTGAATACTGTGACTCCGGCTCGAGACTGGTTCATCTTCAGTAGGTCTGCTAGTTGCTTGCCTTCAAGGTTTGAAGTGACTGCGCCAATTGGTTGAACGTGAACATAACCAGCTGCTTGACCAAGGGCAAAGACCTGTTCGACAACAGCTGCGCTGTCTGCAACAGGTGAAGTGTTAGCCATTGCATGGACTGCTGTAAATCCTCCCTTGGCAGCTGCCCTTGAACCAGTCAAGATTGTTTCGCTTTGCTCAAAACCAGGTTCACGGAGGTGAGTGTGCAGATCGACAAGTCCTTGCAGAGCAATCAGCCCTTCACAGTTGATATCTGTGCCCTGTAAATCGAGAGTCGCACCGATGGCCTCGATGTTGCCACCAACAACTGCGATGTCGACAACATGGCCATCGGCCAGTTGCGCATTCCTGAAAATAGTTCTTTGATTAGTCATTCTTCTTCTCCTGAGCTAAGAGCTTGTATAGGACAGCCATACGAACTGCGACACCATTTGTTACTTGATCGAGAATTGCTGATTGCTTTGAGTCTGCAGCCTTTGACGAAATCTCAAGGCCTCTATTCATCGGACCTGGGTGCATGATCAATGTGTTCTGGTTTAGTTTCGAGAAGCGGGTATCGCCTAGTCCCCAACCAAAGGAGTACTCAGAACTGTTTGGCATGAAAGCAGAGTTCATACGCTCAGACTGAATTCTCAACATCATCACTACATCAAATTTTTGACTCAGTGCTTCGTCAAGATCGAAGTAGACCTCATCGCAATAGCGAGCAATGGTTGCTGGAACAAGTGTTGAAGGAGCACTTACCGCTACCTTTGCTCCTAGCTTTCTAAGAAGTAACAGGTTAGACCGTGCAACTCTTGAATGCAGAATATCTCCGACTATGAGAACTTTTAGTCCAGTGAGATCACCATTATGTTCAATGCCTGACACTCGTTGTCTAATGGTTAGCGCATCGAGAAGTGCTTGAGTTGGGTGCTCGTGTGTTCCATCCCCGGCGTTGATTACTACAGCCTTAGACCAATCGCTGTTAGCAATGGTGTTCACAGCGCCAGAGTGGTTGTGTCTCACAATTAGAGCCTCGACACCCATGGCTTCAAGGGTTTGAACCGTGTCCTTAAGCGATTCACCCTTGCTGACTGAAGATCCCTTGGCAGAGAAGTTGATCACATCAGCGGATAGTCTGCGAGCTGCAAGTTCGAAAGAAATCCTCGTTCTTGTGGAATCCTCAAAGAAGAGATTTGCAACAGTTCTTCCGGTAAGTGCTGGTAGCTTCTTGATATCCCTTGTGTTTACCTGTTGCATTTCAACTGCAAGATTTAGGAGATCAATCGCAGCGTCTCTAGATAGGTCGTTGATGCTAAGTAGATGTTTCATTGCTCAATCACCACACCTTGCTCGCCATCTGACTCTGAAAGTCGAACGCTGATTCGTTCGTGTGCGCTGGTAGGAAGGTTTTTGCCTACGAAGTCAGCTCGGATAGGTAATTCTCTATGTCCTCTATCAACCAGCACTGCTAATCTCACAGCTTTGGGTCTCCCGTAGGAAACTAGAGCATCCAATGCGGCTCTGACTGTTCGACCGCTGAAAAGAACATCGTCAACTAGAACCACTGTGACCTCTGAGAGGTCACTGATTGGGATCTGAGTTGGGGTGACGGCTTTGGTTGGATTACTAGAGAGATCATCTCTAAACATGGTCACATCTAAACGACCTACAGATGACTCGAGTTTGAACTCCGGGTAGTTCTTTTGAATTGAGGCAGCAATGCGCTCTGCCAAATAGACACCACGTGTTGGGATGCCTAGAAGTAAGAGATTTGCTGTTCCATGGTTAGATTCGACTATTTCATGAGAAATGCGAACAAGTGCTCGATCGATGTCCTGAGCATCTAAGACGGTGCGTACAACCACGCCCACCTCCTTCTGCGCCTCACAGGACGCCTTTAAAGGATGAATTTCTATTACTCTACTGGATACCCAGCAGATTTGCCTAGATTGGTTTGCGCGTTGCTACAACCGCTGACAAAACCCCATTGACAAAGGCACCGGATTCGTCAGTGCTTAGCTCATTAGCTAACGAAACAGCCTCACTGATGGCAATAGCTGGTTCAAGGTCGGCAAAGTTGATCTCGTAAACCGCAAGACGAAGAATTGCCCTATCAACTGCTGGCATTCGATCCAGCGACCAGTTTTGAGCCATGGAGCTGATGGTCTCGTCAATTTCAAGTTGGTTACTCAAGACGCCAGTAACTAGTTCATTCGCGAAACTAAAGATCTCGTCTTGGTTCTGTCTATCTTCAACCTGCTGTTTAGTCTCTTCAAGAAGCTCTTTTGCCATGCCATCTCTTAGTTCGGCAGCATAAAGAGCGTCAACAGCACGCTTTCTGGCTTTAGTTCTAGCGCTCAAGGTTAGTCAGTAACTCGGCCAAGGTATTCACCAGTTCTGGTGTCTACCTTAACTTTGGTGCCCTGCTCAACAAAGAGTGGAACCTGGATTTGTAGACCTGTTTCAACAGTTGCAGGCTTGGTGCCTCCGCTTGAGCGGTCACCTTGGAGACCTGGTTCGGTGAAGGTGATTTCAAGCACTACTGAAGCTGGAAGTTCAACATAGATTGGGTTGCCCTCGTGGATAGCTACGATTGCCTGTTGGTTTTCCAAGAGATAGTTAGCCGCATCACCAACAAGTGTGTTGGAAAGGGTGATCTGGTCGTAGTCCTGGGTGTCCATGAATACGTAGCCATCGCCATCACTGTAAAGGTATTGCATTTCACGCTTATCAACAGTTGCTGTGTCGATTTTCACTCCAGCGTTTAGAGTGCGGTCAATAACCTTGCCTGAGATTACGTTCTTAAGCTTGGTTCTTACGAAAGCTGGGCCCTTGCCTGGCTTTACGTGCTGAAATTCGATGACGGTCCAAAGTTGGTTGTCCATTGACAAAACCATGCCGTTTTTTAGGTCGTTGCTAGTTGCCATTTGTGCCTCGCTGGTGATTGTGAAGGGCCAAACGGCCTATTGCAGTTTATCAGTGGGAAAGTTGAACTAGTGCTAGGCGGTAGGAATCGAGCCCAAAACCAGCGATGACACCGGTTGCAACGCCTGAGATTACAGATGTATGCCTAAATGTCTCTCTGGCGTGAGGGTTTGAGATGTGTACTTCGATTAGCTTTAGGCCAGCAGTTGTGACCAGTGCGCAAGCATCCCGCAATGCGTATGAGTAGTGCGTGAATGCTGCAGGGTTGATGATGACATGAGTCTTGGCATCAACTGCCCCGTGGATCCAGTTAATCAGTTCAGCTTCGTCATTGCTTTGTTTGACATCAACTGTGAGGCCTAACTTTGAAGCCTCAGCCTCAGCGATGGCAACAAGCTCTTCGTAGCTCTGTGAGCCGTAAACGTCAGGCTCACGCGAGCCCAACCGGTTTAGGTTTGGGCCATTGAGAATAAGAACTTGAGTCATGGTCTAAATCTATCTAACTACTTGCAAATCTCTTGATAGGCGGCAAAAAGTAGGTCCTTAGTTGGAGCCTCAAGAATCCCAGGTTTACCCAATCCATCTAGCACAACAAAGCGAAGGATCCCACCCCGACTCTTCTTATCTACCTGCATTCCAGTGAAGAGAGGTTCCCAGCGGTCTGAAGGATATGAAGTTGGTAATTGCAGCAAATCGAGAATGTTGCGATGTCTATCAGCTGTCGCATCATCGAGTCGGCCGGAGAGTCTTCCTAGTTCAGCAGCGAATACGAGTCCAACTGAAACAGCGTGCCCGTGCTTCCATTTGTAGTGTTCAACTAACTCGATGGAATGCCCAAGCGTGTGTCCGTAGTTGAGAATCTCTCTTCTTGAACTCTCTTTGAAATCAGATGCAACAACCTCGGTCTTGATAACAATTGAACGCTTTACAAGTTCTGCAAACCTCTCAGACTTGGTGTCACGTGCGTCGTCTACATCTCCTTCAATGAGTTCAAGAATCCGTTGATCAGAAATAAATCCATATTTGACTATTTCACCGAAGCCAGATATCAGTTCAATCTTTGGAAGAGATTCCAGCGAATCTAAATCCACAATGACAGCTTTTGCTTCATGGAAAGCACCGACTAGATTCTTACCTTCAAGGGTGTTGATTCCAGTCTTACCTCCAATTGCAGCATCGACCATGGCTAACAGGGTTGTTGGAATGTGAACCACAGCAATACCTCGCAACCAAGTTGCAGCGATGAATCCAGCTAGGTCTGTTGTTGCTCCCCCACCAAGACCAATAACCGCATCAGAACGAGAGAACTCTGCTTGGCCGAGGTAAGACCAGGCGGCTCCGAGCCACTGATCAGTTTTGGCAGATTCACCGTCGGCTACTGGGAAGAGCCAAACCTCTCTACTGGTCTCTCTGAGAGTTTCAGCGATGACTGTGGCACTTGCCTCAAGAGCTTCTGGGTAAACGATTAAGACCTTCTTTACCGCTGAGCCTAGAGCTTCAGAAACCTGCCCTAGTAACCCGCGACCGAAGTAGATGTCGTAGCCTGGTGAGCCTTCAGCTCTGATAACTTCGTAATTCATAATTCCTCAAGTTTGGTGCAAATCTCGGTTATTGTCTTCGACAAACTCGCCGCAGAACAATCAATCTCAATGTCGCATAAACGTTCATACAGAGGCTTGCGCTCTTCATAGATACGCTTCCAGTCACTAATTCCATTCTGAAGTAGCGGTCTGTTTCCATTAGCTAGTCGAGATTTCATGTGCTGACCGTTAGTTGAAAGGTAAACAACGGTTGCTCCTTCTAAAGCCCTCTGAGTCTTTCCACTGAGAACAGATCCTCCACCGGTAGCCACTACCGCCTGAGACTTCAATGCCTCTGCAACGGCTAGTTCTTCGTAGCCGCGAAAAACCGCTTCCCCATGCTCCTTAAAGATTTCAGGAATGGGGCCGTGCTCTTTGACAATCAACAAGTCGGTGTCGATGAAGGAAAGACCGAGTTTTCTAGCCAACTTCTTTCCAATCGTTGACTTACCAACACCCATCGGGCCGATAAGAACTATTGGCTTGCTATCCATTTGTCGTTAGCGCGCGATGTTTGAGCGCAGAGTATCTGGGATGCTGTCTAAGTATGAGTTCATGTTGCGAAGAGTCTCCTTAATAGAATCTCCACCAAATTTCTCAAGAACAGCATTTGCAATGGTTAGAGCCACCATTGCTTCGGCAACAACACCAGCGGCAGGGACAGCACAAACATCTGATCTTTGGTGATGTGCCTTAGCCTCTTCACCTGTTGCTACATCGATTGTTTTCAAAGCTCTTGGCACAGTTGAGATAGGTTTCATAGCAGCGCGAACGCGAACGATTTCCCCATTACTCATCCCGCCCTCGATTCCTCCAGCACGATCAGTGAGTCTCTCGACCAACCCACTCTCAGCAACAGCAATCTCGTCATGCGCCTCTGATCCACGTCGACGAGCGGTTTCGAATCCGTCGCCAACTTCAACACCTTTGATTGCTTGGATTCCCATCAAAGCGCCAGCTAGTTGACTATCAAGTCTTCTATCCCAGTGCACGAATGAACCAACACCTGGTGGCATTCCGTAAACCAAGACCTCAACAACTCCACCCAGGGTGTCACCATCTTTATGAGCAGCATCAACTTCTGCAATCATGTCTGCGCTCAGTTGAGCGTTGAATGCCCTTAGCGGATCTTCGTCAATACGTTCGACATCTTCTGGTCTTGGCAGAGCAATATCAGCTGGAGCTGAAATCTTGCCGATAGCAACTGTGTGAGTGACCAGTTTTATTCCGAGTGCTCTGAGGAATGCGGAAGCTACTTCGCCAAGCGCGACACGCGCCGCTGTCTCGCGAGCAGAAGCTCGCTCTAGAACCGGTCTGCTATCAAGAAAGCCATACTTCTGCATTCCTGTGAAATCTGCATGGCCAGGTCTTGGACGGGTAAGGGCTTCAGCTCTAGCCCCCGTAAGTTCTGATTCATCAACGGGATCTGCTGACATAACCTGAGACCACTTAGGCCACTCGGTGTTTGCAATGTTGATTGCAACTGGTCCACCCATGGTCAACCCGTGGCGAACACCACCGGTAATGGTTGCTTGGTCCTGCTCAAGCTTCATGCGAGCGCCACGGCCATAGCCCAGTCTTCGTCTAGCAAGAGCCCCCTGAATGTCCTCTGTAGTAATTTCTACTCCAGCAGGAAGCCCTTCAAGGACTGCGGTCAGAAGAGGACCATGTGATTCACCTGCGGTTAGCCAACGTAACATTTGACTATTCTCGCACATCTAAGGCGCTATTACTAAAGCGCTTGCCTCATAACATCAGCCAGTGTTACTTCATCAATGCTATTTGCATCAATGTCTTGACCCACAAACAGCTTGACCTGCTGGACTGCTTGCCAGATGAGCATCTCTGTCCCAGGTATTTGGTGGTCCCTGAAGAAATTCTTGGTGAACTCAGAATCCTCAGTTGAGTAGCCCGCAGATAGAAGTAATCCCGTCTGACCCGGTGAGACATGTAAGGAATTCGCTGCTCCGCCAGGCAATGTGTTCAGTGTGAGATCGAATCCACCACTGAATTCTGACAAACTCTTTGCTTCAAATGAGACGGGGGTATCTGAGACCAAGTGCTTTAGAGAAAACGCCTTCTCGGTATTTCTTGCGAACACCGAAATATTCGAGACTTCAGACATGCCAAGTGCTGCAACAACCGCTGATCTCGCTGTAGCTCCAGAACCCAGTACTGCAATGTTTTTGATAGGGGCTCTCTGGGAGCTCGTCACTGCCATGTGGATGCCGTAAACATCTGTGTTGTATCCGGAGAAACCTGTGTCATTTCGAACAAGTGTGTTGCATACTCCTGTTCCTAGGAGTTTGGAATCAGTTGCAAGCTCTGCTGCCTCAAATTTTAGAGGCATGGTTATTGAAAATCCTGAGAACTTCGAACCTTCATAGCTCATGAAACTCTCCAATGTTCGGGCTGGGACCTGGATAGCTTCGTAGTGATAATCGAGATTCAGGAAATCATAGGCAGCAGCGTGAATCTTAGGACTAAGGCTGTGTGAGATTGGATCTCCTACGACAGCGAATAACCTCTTACTCATCCCAACCTGGATTTTCTGCCATCCATTTATCCCACTTAACAATTCCAGCTTGGTGCTCTGCATAAGTGTTACTAAAGATAGTTTCACCGGATTTCAGGTTCCAAGTTACGAAATACAGCCAAGACCCATCGACTGGATTCAAAGTTGCATCTAACGCGAGAGAGCCAGGTGCAGCAATAGGACCTAGCGGCAACCCAGGATACTTGTATGTGTTGTACGGGTTGTCGTCGTTGAGAATCCTATTCGTTACGATGATTGAGAACTCGCCAACTCCATAGGAGGCTGTAGCACAAGACTGTAGCGCCATGTTGATGTCCAAACGATTTCGGAAAACTCGGGAGACCTTGTAGAAATCTTCGGTCAATCGCGCTTCACGCTGAACGATTGAGGCGAAGGTAAGGGTCCTGTGCCAATCTTTCTTAGCAACCCCGTAGCGTTCTAGTTCTTGCTTCATGCGATTAACCATGATTCTCAAGATGCTCTTCGCATTCAATGACTTATCGAAAGAGTATGTTGCAGGGAATAGGTAACCCTCTAGTGACGGTGCTGCCCTAGGAAGATCGAACTGAGTTAGGTTTTCAGCTTCTTTTTCAAACTTGGATGCGCTAATTCCCGTTACTTTGGAGAGCCTTACGATGATGTCCTGAACACGCCATCCTTCGGGGATAGTCACCTTGTTGGTTTGCATGTTCGTTGGATTAGTCAGCAGTTCGATAGCTTTGTCGCTGCTTATTTGAAGAGGCAGTGAGTATGTGCCAGGGAAGAATGTTGGGTTGGAAGCGATTATGTGACGCAACGTAGTTGCGTAATCCTTGGTAACTCCCTGTTCGGCTAGATGCTTCGCTACGATCTCACCTGTGTCACCTTTGGCCACTGTGAATTCTGTTGAGCCATTACCTTCACCGCTGAACTCTTCTTCTGAAAAGCTGTCGATGAAACCACGGATAGAAGACCGGTTTACGTATCCAACGCCGGCAACAAGCCCACCGACAACAACAAGAGCTAACAGTAGCTTGGCTAATCTGGGCTTTTTGGGAGATCTAGATGAACTCTGAAACTGCTCAGTCATTCTCTTCTCTCCATTCCTCCAGAGAAATACCTGGAGCGGCGTTGCTATTTGCCTCTACCTGAAAAGCGTATTCCAGGATTGCCACAGCGGCCATCTGATCAATTGTGCTTCTAGCGTCTTTCTGGGACTTTCCCAGACTTCTAAGCTGCTGGTTTGCTAGTGAAGTCGTGAGTCTCTCGTCAACAAGGCGAACAGGAACCGATGTTGAGTTTGCTATTTGGGTTGCTAAGAGGATGGCATCATCACTTGATGAGGTCATCTCCCTCTTCATGTTGATAGGTAGGCCAACGTAGATCTCCAGAAGTCCTTCGAAATCTTCGACAGAACTAAATAGTGCTTCAAGGTTTTCGCTTAGAACATCTCTGGGGATTGTTGTCAGTGGCGAGGCAAGAATGCCGTGGAAGTCTGAGATGGCTAGGCCGACTCGAACTTTGCCGACATCTATTGCCAATCTTCGGCCAGTGCGCAAGGACTAGCTCAGGCTCTCGACGATTGCCTTGATGGCGTTAGAGATCTCAGCTGGGTTAGTTCCGCCGCCCTGTGCAATATCGGACTTTCCGCCACCGCCACCACCAAGTATCTGGCTTGCAGTCTTTACAAGTTCTCCAGCCTTGACACCATTTGCCTGAGCAAGTTCGTTTGCAACAACCACAACGGCAGGTTTTGCATCAACGACACCGAAGATGGCAATCACTGTTGCACTTGCATTTGAATTTTCTCTGACCTTGATTGCTAGGTCACGAAGAGATTCAATGCTGGAGACTTGCTCAACTGTTGCACTAATTAAAGTGGCTTTGGCAAGTTCTTTACCTGATGCAATTAGTTCAGGAACTCGAGAACTCAACGCCGCGCTTTGGAATACAGCAAGTTCTTTTTGGGTGTCCTTTAGTTCTTGCAGGAACTGAGCAATTCGTTCTGCGGCGTTTGCAGGATTTGTCTTCAGCGCTTCAGCAACTACTTGCAGTTGCAGTCGATCTCTGTTGAATGAGGAGATTGCATCCAAACCGACCAGGGCTTCAAGTCTTCTTGAACCAGATCCAACTGAAGATTCGTTGGTAATTGAAACTAAGCCAATCTGTGAGCTTCTAGCAACGTGGGTTCCACCACAGAGTTCTCTAGACCAAGGACCGCCAATTTGAACTACGCGAACGCTCTCGTCATAGGTTTCACCAAAGAGTGCAACTGCTCCCCAGGTTTTAGCTTCAGGCAGCGACATGAACTGCGCGCTAACGGCAAGATCAGATCTGATAGCTATGTTGCTGATTTCTTCGATCTCCGAACGGGTTTCAGCTGAGAGAGCTGAGTTCCAAGAGAAATCAAGTCGTAGGTAACCCGGCTTGTTGTATGAACCTGACTGCAAAGCTGTTGGCCCTAGCGCTTGTCTAAGAGCAGCGTGAACTACGTGAGTACCTGAGTGTGACTGAGCTGCACCCAAACGCCAGTTGGCATCAACATTTGTTCGAACGATGTTCTCTAGCTCAACTCCACCAGATCTGACGAGAACCTTGTGAGATACCAAACCCTTGACAGGCTTCTGGACATCCAATACCTCAAGTTCGAACCCGTTACCGAGAATCAAACCAGCATCAGCAGCTTGACCACCGGACTCAGCATAGAAACTGGTCTCATCAAGTATCACCTCTACGACTGAACCAGCCTCTGCTTTTGATACCGAGTTGCCGTCGTGAATAATTCCTAGAACTTTACCTTCTGCTTCGAGTGACTCATAGCCAGCAAATCTTGTGAGTCCTAGAGTTCTAAACTCACCATAGACACTTAGATCTGTAGCACCTGACTTCTTGAGCTTGGCGTCAGCTTTAGCTCTAGTCTTTTGTTCAAGCATCAGGGCAGTGAATGATTCACGATCAACAGAAAGTCCAGACTCCTCTGCAATTTCAACTGTCAGGTCAATTGGGAAACCGTAAGTATCGTGAAGCAGGAATGAAGTTGCTCCATCAAGTTCACTCTTACCAGCACTCTTAACAGTTTCAATCGCTGCATCAAGTACTGATGTTCCAGAGACTAGTGTTCTGAGGAATGCTTCTTCTTCTGCTCTAACAGTTGCATCAATTCTTGAGTACTGATCTTCAAGATCTGGGTATGCATCTACCATTGCGTTCTTTGAGGTCAGGAAAAGCTTTGCAAATACTGGTTCGTTAACGCCTAGAAGTCTCATTGCACGAACAGTTCTACGAAGCAGTCTTCGCAGCACGTAGCCTCGACCATCGTTACTAGGACTAACTCCATCAGAGATCAGCATCAGTGCACTGCGCACATGGTCTGCAACGACTCTTAGACGAACGTCGTCGTTCTCATCTGCTCCGTAAGTTTTACCTGCTAGTTCAGCTGCAAGGTCTAGAACTGGACGAACTTGATCTATTTCGTAGAGGTTCTCAACACCTTGCATGAGGAATGCGACACGCTCTAGACCCATACCTGTATCGATGTTCTTCTTTGGAAGTTCACCAAGAATCTCAAAGTTATCTTTGCCACCGCCTTGGCCGCGCTCATATTGCATGAACACAAGGTTCCAGATCTCGATATAACGATCTTCGTCAGCTTCAGGTCCACCCTCCACACCGTATGAAGGTCCGCGGTCATAATAAATTTCGCTACAAGGTCCAGCTGGTCCAGGTTGACCAGTTGACCAGTAGTTATCTTTCATGCCTCGTTTCTGGATTCTCTCCAGAGGAATGTCGGCAACTTCTCTCCAGATGCCAATTGATTCTTCATCGTCTTGGAAGACAGTAACCCAGAGGAGTTCTTTATCAAGCCCTAGTCCGCCTGAATCGGTAGATGATGTTAGGAACTCCCATGCGAAAGCGATTGCTTCCTTCTTGAAGTAATCACCGAATGAGAAGTTTCCATTCATCTGGAAGAAGGTTCCGTGACGAGTTGTCTTGCCGACTTCTTCGATGTCTAGAGTTCTAACACACTTCTGCACACTAGTTGCACGTGCATACGGTGCAGGAATGAGACCTGTCATGTATGGAATGAATGGAACCATTCCAGCGACGGTAAAAAGAAGAGACGGGTCTTCGCTGATTAGCGAAGCACTCGGAACTACGACGTGATCTTTACTCTCAAAGAACTTGAGCCAGCGTCTTTGGATTTCGGCTGTCTTCAATCTCTACCTCGTACGTTTAGTTGTGGCTGCTGGCTTCTTAGTTGTTCTAGCTGCAGGCTTCTTTGGAGTTGTTGCCTTGGCTTCTTGCTCTCGGTATCCAGCGCTGACTGCGTTTGCAAAGCTCTTCACTTTACCAGCGGCATCCTGAAGAGTCTTTTTGGTCTCTGGGTTTGATTCGATCTGCTTGGAGATAAAAACACCAAGCGCAATTCCAGCAATGAGATAGATGGATTTGCGCACTGAGTTACTTCTTCTTACCTAAAAGACCTGAAACACCACGAATGATCTCGCCAACTCTTAGAAGTGGGCCACCGATTGTGTCTGTGAGAGTTGAGATCAAACTCGAAAGATTAGTTGTTGTTTCAACAACGCTGTCGGTAATAACATCGATCTTTTCAAGCTGTTTGTTGGTTGAAGCAGTTGCTTCGGTTAGTTCGTCTAGGAGTGGCACCAGGCTGTCGCCTGTTTCACGAATGGTTGCAGATGCAACATCAACAAGTTTGGCTAGCTTTGATAGCACGATAACAATTGCTATTACCAGTACTACGAATGCACCAGCACAAATAAGAGACGCTAAATCTGCACCATTCATGAACATGAGCCTTATCTACTAGCGAGCAGCGTAATACTCAACCACAAGCTGAACTTCACAAGTGATTGGAACTTCAGCACGCTTTGGGCGACGAACTAGGGTTGCCTGAAGCTTGTCTAGTTCAACGCTTAGGTAACCAGGAACTGGAGGAAGAACATCAACGTGACCTCCGGCAGCAGCAACCTGGAAAGGTTCGGTTGATTCGCTCTTCTCGTGAACGTGGATCATCTGACCAACCTTCACACGAGCTGAAGGACGGTCAATTCTTAGACCATCTACCAAGATGTGGCGATGAACAACCATCTGACGAGCCTGAGCCATTGTTCTGGCGAAACCAGAACGTAGCACTAGAGCGTCAAGGCGCATTTCTAGAAGCTCAACTAGGTTTTCACCAGTTAGACCCTCTTGACGCTTTGCGTCGTTGAAAGTCTTGCGAAGCTGTGCTTCACGGATACCGTACTGTGCGCGTAGACGCTGCTTCTCACGAAGACGAACGGCGAAGTCGCTGTCTGCCTTTCGCTTGGTGCGACCGTGCTGACCTGGAGCGTATGGACGCTTCTCTAGGTACTTTGCTGCTTTTGGAGTTAGGGCAATACCCAATGCGCGTGACAAACGGGTCTTGCTTCTTGTGCGTGTGGTTTTAGACACGTATTCCTTTCGGGAAATATATAGGTTTACTAAAAGTTTTGTGCCTGGTGGATCTTGGCTAAATAAGATTCACTCACCGGTCGAACAACTCGCAGCCATGCGTTGTTCAGGTCGGCAACCTCTAAATCTTAGCAGTTTAGGCGAAAAGAAGCCAAGGGTTATTGCTTGCGCTTTAGAAATGGAAGGATCCGGCTCATGCGCTCAAGCAGTGTGTTTTCGAAGCCAATTGGCTTCGGCACGTAGTACTTCTTCAAGGCAACCGTTGGGACATACTCCTGAGCTGAAATACCTCCGTCGACATCATGCGGGTACTCGTAGCCGGGGTCCTTGCCCAGTGTTGCTGACCTTAGGTGTTTTGGAACAGCTGGGCTTAGTCCGCCTTCGACATCGGCTACTGCGGCATTGATGGCCTCATAGGCTCTGTTTGACTTAGGAGCTAGAGCTAGGTAGATCGTGGTCGAAGCCAGCGGGATGCGACCTTCTGGCATACCGATCTGGGCAACTACCTGCATGGTGGCATTTGCTATCACTAGGGCATTGGGATCGGCAAGCCCAATATCTTCAGAAGCCAGGATTACAAGCCTTCTAGCGATAAACCTTGGGTCTTCTCCCCCAACAATCATCCTTGCTAGCCAGTGGAGAGCCGCATCCGCATCAGACCCCCTCACTGACTTGATGAACGCACTAATAATGTCGTAGTGCTGGTCTCCATTGGCGTCGTATCTATTGAGTGCTTTGTTGATTGACGCCCTGACATCCTCATGTTCTATCTCAGAACGACCTGCGCGGATCACTAAGTTTGCAGCTGTTTCAAGGACTGTGAGAGCCTTTCTGGCGTCTCCACCTGACTGGCTAGCAATTAGCTCAAGGACCCCTATTGACGCTTGAACTTTACCTTCGAGCCCTCGCTCACTTTCAAGTGCTGATTTCAGCAGGATAACTAGGTCAGCATCATCGAGATTGACGAGTTCGATGACGGCTGCTCGAGAGAGTATGGCGGATGTGAGAGCAAAGCTCGGGTTTTCGGTTGTCGCGCCAATGAGGACTATTTCTCCGTCTTCCACAGCTTTTAGAAGAGATTCCTGCTGAACCTTTGAGAACCTATGAATCTCGTCGACGAAAACTATCGCAGCATCTTTACCTGCTTGGATGTCTGCAACGGAGGTTTGCATGGCAGAGCGCAAGTCAGCGATGGAGCTGTTGATAGCGGAAATTTCGATGAATCTTCGCGAATTGGAGTGAGCCAGCAACCTTGCCAATGTGGTCTTACCGGTTCCGGGTGGACCATAGAAAATCATGGATGGGATTGCCTGTATGCCCACAGCGGGATCTAAGTATTGGGCTAAAACTCCAGCTTTTCCTAGTACCTTTGATTGGCCAACAATCTCTCCTAGGTTCCTAGGACGCATCCTTGCCGCTAGAGGCATACCAATGGGAAAATCAAATAGGTCGTCAGTATTCACTATTCAAGGCTAAACCACTTGGACACTGCTCTAAAATCAAACAGAACACAAAATACGGAGGCATAAATTGGCTAAGACCACCAAAAGCACACTAGAGGCTGCAAAAAAGAGTCTGCAGGGTTTTGAAGCGAAGCAAAACGTTCTTGACCACAGAGTTAAGGTGCGTGCTCGTGATAACCGCCTTGCAGTGATCATCACAGCCGCAGTAGTTCTTTTCGCTTCTGCTTCTCAATATGTGTATTTCAACTTTGGTCCTGGTGTTCCACTGACAGCATGTATCAATTTCACTCAGACTCCGATTCCTACAGTTGGCGGTGAGAAATCTCCTGTGCAAATACCTGACGCAGCGATTTCGGAATGCCGCGACTGGACTGGAACAATGATTGTTAACAAGGCAAGCCTAGGAATTACCCTGCATGGAAAACTAGCACCTCAGGCAGTTGCGAATTTCGTTCAACTAGCAAACATCGACGGTTTCTACACAGGGATCAGTTGTCACCGTCTAACCACATCTGGAATTTATGTATTGCAGTGTGGCGACCCAGATGGAGATGGAAGCGGTGGCCCTGGCTACTCTTTCGGCCCTCTGGAGAACACGCCTAAAGCAACTGGTGATGAAGCACCAACCTACAAGAAGGGTTGGCTAGCAATGGCTAGGCAGAGCAACGGTGCAAACACCATGGGCAGCCAATTCTTTATCGTCTACGATGATTCAAAGATTCCAAATGATGCTGCTGGTGGATATACAGTTTTCGGAGAAGTTACCTCAGGTTTAGCTGGTCTTGACCCAATTATCAAGGCTGGCACTAAGGATGGCTCTGGTGATGGAAAGCCAAAGGTTAAGACGAACATTTCCACCATTACACTCAAGTAGAGAACAGCGAATAGGGAGCAATAAGTGTCAACACTCGAAATCAGTTTCGGAAGAGTCGATGAAACCGGCAACGTGTATGTAGTCGATGCTGGCGTCGAGCGTCTGATCGGTTCCCAACCTGCTATGACCATTGATGAAGCCGTAGCCTTCTACTCGAAGCGCTACCAAGATCTTGCAGACACGGTGAGAATTCTTGAACAGCGTGCGAAGGCTAAAGCTGACCCTAAGTCAATTGCCAAGTCTGCCGAAAAGTTGATTTCAGATCTTGCGTCGCCTGCTGCCCTTGGTGACTTAGAGGCACTAAGAGTGCGAGTGACTGCTGTGAAGGATTCCCTGGGAGAAGCTCTTGCAGAGTCAGCTGCGAAACATGCTGAAGCGGTTTCAGCTGCTGTAGTGGTCCGTGAGGCTATCGTTCTTGAAGCGGAAAAAATTGCTTCTCAAGACCCACAGAAGATTAACTACAAGAATTCAACAGTAAAGATGACTGAACTCTTTACCGCTTGGCAAGAGAACCAGAAATCTTCGGTCAAGATTCCTAAAGCTAAGGCTGATGAACTTTGGCAGAGATTCTCAAAGGCTAGAAATTCATTTGATGCGCACAAGCG